>JABAHR010016283.1_pt2 | contig 12182 bp, 9 predicted proteins | sample 7062101 | NCBI WGS metagenome assembly JABAHR01 (sample SAMN14534553, study PRJNA622989) | marine sediment metagenome | biome: marine biome [ENVO:00000428]; feature: marine pelagic biome [ENVO:01000023]; material: deep marine sediment [ENVO:00002113] | place: India: Gulf of Kutch | collected...
CCGGTGTCCTGCGCAGCGGCACGGGCGGTGCTGGAAGTGCTGGACGAGGAGCGCCTGCCCGAGAATGCGCGCGAGGTGGGCCAGTACCTGCGGGCCGGGCTGGAGGCGCTGGCCGAACGGCATGCAGCGATTGGCGACATTCGTGGCAGCGGCCTGTTCCAGGGCGTAGACCTGGTCAGCGACCGGGCCACGCGCGCTCCCGCGGGGAAGCTGGCGCAGGCGGTGCATAACGGCATGCGCGACCGTGGCGTGCTGATCGGCACCATCGGTGCCCACGACAATGTGCTCAAGATCCGCCCGCCCATGGTGTTTTCCCGGGAACACGCCGACCTGCTGCTGGAGTGCCTGGACGCAGAACTGGAATTCAGGGCCGGAGCTGCTGCGAGAGAGTCCCTCAGGTAAGCGGAGGAAACGGACTTTTTTTGCGCAGGGGTAAAAGTCGCTCATCAGGCCGTTCTCTGCGAGGGGCGTGGTCCGGTTTTTCCTTTCGAGGCCTGCGTGGAGATTGGCTGTGAGGTGGCGAAGTTGGAGTCAGAGAGATTTACTCGGCTTCGATTTATACTTCTGAGTTTCTCGAAGACGGTGGCGATTAGCGCTGGGGATTAACTTGATAGTGCGCACCGACATATTCTGACGGGGCGAATGGGGAAATGTATGGTTGTGAGCGAGAGACCGAAGATTTTTCTGGCAGTGCCGACCTATAACGATCTGATCCATTGGACCACGGCCGCTGGAGTCGCCCACGCGGTGGAGCGACATGAGGTGCTCGTCGCTTACACTGCCAGCAGCCTGCTGGCTTATGGCTTCAACCGCGCGTGGGTTGACTGCCATAATCGGAAAAATGACCAAGCAATAACACATTTCGGCATGCTGCATGCCGATATTGGACCAATCGACAGAAACTGGATGGGCATTCTGCTGGAAGAGATGCAGCGCAGAGAGGCGAAGGTCATCTGCGCGGTAAGCCCAATCAAGAATGCCTCGGGCGATACCAGCGTTGGCATCGACCAGAGCGCCCGCGGCGGCCGTTCCGCGCATCGCTTCTCTTTCGACGAATTGGTGAAAATGCCAGAAACGTTCACTGTTGAAGACGTAGGTCGGGAAGGGGATATCCTGTTACTGAATACCGGGATGATGCTCGTTGACCTGAGGGGCGATTGGTGCGATCCATCGGAGTGTTTCTTCGCGATCACAGATCAGGTTCTGCGCCGTGCTGACGGCCGGTATGATTGCAAGGTCATTTCGGAGGATTGGCACTTCAGCCGCTGTTGCCATCGTGCTGGTGCCCGCACCGCCGTCACCAAGCGCGTTGCGTTGAATCATTATGGCACGGTGCCATTCTCAACAAGTGCGTTGGCGGAGGGGGCAAAGCGCACTTAGCCAGCGCCAACCCTGAAGAGTGTGCGTGGGATCTGTGGGGGCGCCAACTTTGCCCCTGCGTAAGCGGCGGTTCCCCCTGACGGAGTGCCGCTCTTGGCATCTGTGCCCTCCATATGGGCGTAGATTTCGGAGCGTCGGGCGGCATCGCCCGGCTCCAGCTGAAGATGGGAAATCCAGGCCAGGTCGCTGAAGAACTCCGGTAACGAAACCAGGGTGTCAATGACGGTATAGGTCAGCACGATAAGCGCTGCCAGGACCAGCACGGCGCCAGACCTGAGGTGACGAGCGGGCAGCATCGCCACGCCGAACAGAGGGTACAGTACCAGCACGTCGTTGCCGGTCATGACCAGCACCACATGGCCCAACAGGAACAGGCTCACCATGCGTCGCAGGTACATCGGCAGGAACACGCGTCCATGGAGCGTGGCGCGATCGAGCTGAAGGGCAAATCCAAAGCCGAACAGGAAAGAGAACAGGATCACCGCCTTGGTGCGAAACAGCGCCCAGCCCAGGCGTTCGATCCAGGTGTCGAGCGAGGAGGTCAGGCCTGCGGCGACCAACTGGTCATCCCAGCCGCCGTTGGTCATGTGGACGATGAACATGCCCGCAATCGCGAATCCGCGTAACAGGTCCAGCGCCTCGATGCGTTCGCCCGATGCGATGGGCGCAAGCAGTGAGCCTGACGGCTCAGGCGTGGGCACGGTTGATTCCTCCAGATTCTGCGGAGCTCGATTGCACCCCGGTCGCGGAGGTGCCGATCGATGCCACCCACTGTACGGTGGTGATCGCCGGGTGGCTTGATTCAGATCAGCCGTCGCGGCCGAGAGAGGCCCAGGCTTGTGCCGATCACTGCCCGCTCAGGGGGTTATTCGGCACCGTGGACCTCGTCCATCCACTCCCTGAACACGCCCGCCCAGTAGTCGAAATCGTGGCCGATGGCCGCCCAGTCCACCACGCCATCGCCACCGGCGGACGCCTGCTGGCCCAGGTCCGCGGCTCGCGCCAGCACCTCGCCGGTGCTGGAATCGAGCAGGCGGGCGACCATGGTGATGTGGCCCGGCCGGGCCTCGAAATCGTAGCGTTGGAGTTCGGCGGGGATCGCCTCCCCGGGTTGCAAGGCCCGCAGGTCCACGAATTCGGCCTGCACCCGGAGCACGCCACGACCGGGTTGGTCCGTGACCGGGTAGCGACCCGACAGGGCCTCGCTGATGGTCTGGCGGAACATCCGCTGGGCGCGCTCCAGGTTGGCCTGGGCGCGTTCCGCGTTCTCCGGCGAGGGCGCCCGGTCGGCGGGATACCACACGGACACGTCATCGACGATGACCGACCGGTAGCGGCTGAAGTCGACATCCTGCTTGATGAAGACCGCGTCCAGGCGCGATTCGTTCTGGTGTCGGTACACCTCGACACTGGAACAGCCGGCTACCAGGCCGAGGCTGCCCAAACACAGTAACAGGGCCGTGCGGTTGCGTGTTTGACTCACCATGCCTTCCTGATCACGAACGAGAGCGCTCGGGGTATCCTAATCACCACTGCGGACCAGTACAAACCGCCAAGCGGTCCCTGTTAGCGCGGCCGAGCCGAATGGGTCTCTGCCGCAGCCAGAACCCGAGGCCCCTCTGTCCCGGCGGGCCTTTATTCCTTGAGCCCGCGCTCCGGGAGCGCCAGCGAGGCACCGACCTGATGGACGATCTCGAGTATGCCGAAATTCAGCTGCTCGGCGATGTTGAGGTATTCGGTGAAATCGGTCGTGTCGATGTAGCAATGCACCTTGACGTCCAGCGAGAATTGGCCGAATTCACGGAACTGCACGCGCAGGACGTCGTTCAGGACGCGCTGGTCATCGATCAGCATCCGGCGTGTCCGCTCGACGATTTCCCGAATCTGGTCTGGCGTGGTATCGATGCGCAGACGTACCAGCGGCTGGTACCACACGCATTGGCGGGCAGAGATGTTTTCGATGTCCTCGTAGGCCAGGCGCGAGTTGGGTATCGACACCACCGTGTTGCCCTGGGTGCGAATCCGCGTCGAGCGCAGTCCAATCTCTTCGATGCGGCCAAGGTGTTGGCCATACCGGCAGAAGTCTCCGGTGGCGACGGGGCGTTGCGAGTACAGGGTAATGGCGCCGAACAGGTCCTCGATTGGCTTCTGCAGGGCCAGTGCCATGGCGATGCCGCCAATGCCCAGCCCCGCCAGCAGGGCGGAGATATTGACCCCCATATTGCTGAGCCAGACGAGCACGCCCAACAGCGCGATGAGCAGCTTGAGCGCATTGGCCACCGGGCGGCCGAGCACTGCCGCGTCGGTGCGGCCCTGCTCGAGAAAGCGCTCGCGACGCTTGGATCGCACCAGGTCGATGATCGAGAACAACAGCCAGACCGTGATGGCGGTCATCGTGGTGTGCGCACTGGCTATTTTCTGGGCGGTGGCGCCCAGCCCGAGTTCCCGCAGGAACCAGTTCAGAACGATCACCAGCACCAGGAACAGCAGTGGCCGCGTCAGGAGCTTCCGGACCTCGGGATACAGCGGCGAGCGCGGCGAGCTGAAAAGCCGCGCCAGCGCAACGAAGGCCAGCCACAGCACGGGCCACAAAACCACGCCCACGCATAGCACGAGCACCACTTTCCAGAACTCGACGCCCAGAAAGCTGACCCGGGTTGGGAACCAGGCACGGAATTCCTCGATCCACACGGGATAGCCATACACTTCGTAGAGGCTCGGAATCCGGGCGACCGTGGCATTGGAGAGTTTCCAGACGAATTGACCGGCCTCATCAGCCGGCACGCGCTGCATCAGCAGCAACACCGAGTCGTCTTCCAGCGCCACCTGCCCCACCGCGTCCCTGAAGCTGGGCAAACCATCCCCCGCGGCCCCCGCAGGATCGTCACTGATGTTCTCGATGTCCAGCCACAGCGCCCGGCTGATCACCAGGTAAATCTGCTCTGCGAGTTCGGCTTGGTCCATGTCGCGCATGGCGGCGGGCAGATTGCGGAAGTCCATGTATTCGGCTGCCGACTGGAAATCGCCCCGCTCGGCCGCAGCCAGGAATGCCAGCGCCGAACTGCGGGGCGTGCCGCGGCCCAGGGGATCGACGAATTCCGGTTCCTGCTCTGCGCTCAGAATCTGCGCCAGCGCCTCCACGGCCTCGTTGCCCGCGGCTTCTTCTTCCTGGGCCGACACGGGTGCCGCCAGCAGTACGGACAGCGCCAACATCGCGCCTCTGAATACGCTGAGAACCCTGGGAACGTAGATCAAGGTGAGTCGCACTTCGGCCATCACGCATTCTGCCAGCTGTGTGGGGCGTCCAGAATATCCGATTGGCCGGTAAACTTCAGCGCGGTCTGGGGGCCTCAGGCGAGGGCGTCCCGGCTTCCGCACCTTCGCTTTCGGTCCATGCCCAGCCAGGCCTGGAGGAGCGGTTAGCCTGCCGACAAGCGCCTGAGCAACCCGCCTGCCCGCAGCTTGGCAGTGCCCCCACCGATCACCCATACTGGGGGTCGATCAACCACCGATGGAACCAGCGCCCATGGGCAAGCTCGACCAAGCCCTGAACATCGAGGACCTGCGTCGCCTCGCAGCGCGCCGCCTGCCGGCGCCGTTGTTCAATTACATCGAGGGGGGTGCGGACGACGAGTCGAACGTGATCGGCAACACGCGCGCTTTCGAGCGCGCGCGGTTGTTGCCGGAGTACCTGGTTGACGTGAAATCCATTGACCTGCGCACGCGAGTGCTGGGACGCGACATTGCCATGCCGCTGTTCCTTTCACCGACCGGCATGAGCCGCCTGTTCCATCCGCAGGGCGAAATGGCGGTGGCGCGCGCGGCTTCTGCGGCCGGCACCTACTACACGCTGTCCACGCTGGGCACGACCCGGATCGAGGAGGTGGGCGCGGTGGCCGAGGGGCCCAAGTGTTTCCAGATCTACGTGATGAAGGATCGGGACCTGACCCGCGAATTCATCCAGCGCTGCAGGCAGGCCGGTTTCGACGCGCTGGCACTGACTGTTGACGTTCCGGCGCCCAGCAAGCGCGAGCGGGAACTGCGCTATGGCTTCACCTTGCCGCCACGAATCAACCTCCGCGGGCTGCTCGGCTTTGCGCGCCGGCCTGCCTGGGTGGCCGGCTACCTCCGCGCGCCGCCGGTGCGGCTGGAAAACGTGGTGCACCGCATCGCGCAGGGCAGCTCGGACGCCAGTTCCCTGATGCAATACATCGCCGACCAGTTCGATCCCTCGGTGACCTGGGACGATATGGCCTGGATGATCGAGGAGTGGGGCGGACCATTCGCCATCAAGGGTATCCTGTCGCCGCGCGATGCGCGCCGGGCCGCGGACCTCGGTGCCACGGCGATCATGGTTTCCAACCACGGGGGGCGCCAACTCGATGGGGGCGTGCCTGTGTTCGATGCGCTGGGTCCCGTCGTCGACGCGGTGGGGGGCGAGTGCGAGATCATCTGTGACGGGGGAATTCGCCGCGGCACGCACGTGCTCAAGGCGCTGGCGCGCGGCGCCACTGCGTGCATGATGGGGCGGCCTTACCTGTATGGTCTGGCCGCGGCGGGCGAAGCCGGCGTGGCCCACGCGCTGGCGCTACTGCGGGATGAACTGGAACGCGGCATGGCGCTGCTCGGTTGCCGCTCGGTGTCTGAAATCGACCGGCGGCACATGACAGGGTGCTGAGCACCGCAGCCACGGGATAACCCGGGGCCATTCAGACGAATTCGGCGAGCCAGCCCCACGGTGACTTCGAGCGCGCCACCGATACAATCCAGGCAAAACACAGCAGGGCGGTGACGAAAAACACCGTTTTCAGCCGTTTCGTGGGTGCGCGTTTCAGAGCCAGGGAGCCGAGCACGACGTAAGCGACCAGGCCGGCCACCTTGGCGGTCAGCCAGCCATCGGCGAGCGGCGCCTGGTGGATCATCACCGCCAGTGCGATGCCGCTCAGCAAGAAGAGGGTGTCGATCACGTGCGGCAACACCCGCGTGATGCGGTGGTGCAGCAGCGCCGAGCCGCGATGCATCCATGCCCAGCGCAGGACGAAGCCCGAGATGCTGAGTGCGGCCAGGACGATGTGGAGCAGGCGGAGATCGGCAGGGTTCACGGGCGGCCCCTGGCGGGAGGGTCGCGCCGATTGAGTTGCGGGCCGGCGGTGGGGCGGGCGGAGTGTTTCAGGCGACCTTTTCGACGTGCTCGAGATCGAGCAGCCGCGACAGTTCGCGCCGCGGCTTCAGCAGGTCTTGCAGGGTGTAGTGCTGGAGGGTCTGCATGTACGCGTCCAGGGCCTCGCCCAGGACGTTCTGCAAGCGGCAGACCGGGGTGATCACACATTGACCTTCCGGGTCGAAGCATTCCACCAGCACCAGATCCTCTTCCGTGTCGCGGACCACCTTGGCCAGGTTGATCTGAGCTGCGGGCATGGCCAGGCGGATGCCACCGCCCGGCCCGCGTTGGGCGATCAGATAACCGAGCCGGGTCAGCAGGCTGACCACCTTCATCAGGTGATTGCGGGAAATGCCATAGGCTTCCGAAACGTTGCGGATGGTCACCAGGTGACCTTCCCGCAGGCCCAGGTAGATGAGCACACGCAGTGAGTAGTCGGTGAACCTCGTGAGACGCATGGGTCGATCCGCCGCAGCAGACGCAGTCTATTTGAACGGATTGTAGGTGCATCATCGGGGCATGAATTTGATGCAGGTCATGTGGAGCCAAGTTGTCAAAAGGTGCGGTTCCGGAATTGAGTATGCGGACGCCGCGCCCTGCAGGGCGCGGCGTCCGCTGGCTGACATGCGCGGCGAGGTTATTTAAGGCCGGCGTAATACGCGGCCAGGTCCGCGATGTCCCCGTCGCTCAGCGAGGCGGCCATTGGCGCCATCACGGGGTCCTTGCGCTCGCCGTCCCGGAACGCTTTCATCTGCTTGACCAGGTACATCTCCTGCTGACCGGCGAGGTTTGGCCACAGAGGGTTCGAGCTGATGCCGGCGGGTCCATGGCAACCAGCGCACACTGCGGCCTTGGACTTGCCGGCCGCCGCGTCGCCCGCCATGGCGGGCGCGGACAGCGACACGGCGGCGAGCAGAAGGGTGATGCATAACGATTTCATGTTTTTCCTCTTCAAATGGGTGATCGGGAATTGGCGGATGTGGCCGCGTGGCCTAACCCGGCCGGCTGCATTCTACCGGAAATCCCCGCCCGCCGAGCGGGCCGTGTGTCCGCTGCGCCCCGCTCGAGCCGACGGCGATTGATCCAGGTCATAATTGATGCATCTGAATGCACCTATTCTGTACGCGTTTTGCATGACCGCCGCCACCCAAGGAAGATCAGGATGCGCAACACCCTCTCATCGAATGTGTTCTGGCTCACCATGACCTTTTCTCTGGCGCTCCAGGCAGCCCCGTTGCCGGGCGACGAGGGTCCGAAGACCCTGGAGCCGATCGTGGTGGTTGCCAGCAAGACCGAACGGCCGCTGTCGGCGGTTGCCGGACAGGTGACCGTGATCGATTCGGAGGCGATCCGGTACCACCTTGCCGAGGGGCTGGACGACCTGTTGCGTTACGAGCCAGGCCTCAACGTCGACACCGCCGGGACGCGCTTTGGGGTGCGTGGCGTGAACATCCGCGGGATTGGCGGCAACCGGGTTGCGATTGAGGTGGACGGGGTGCCCGTGCGGGACCAGTTCGCGGTCGGCAGTTACTCAAACGGGGGCAGGGCGCTGGTCGAGACGGACCGAGTCAAGCGCGTGGAAGTCCTGTACGGGCCCGCCTCCACCCTGTATGGCTCGGATGCCCTTGGGGGCGTGATGGCGTTCACTACCTGGGATCCCGATGATCTGCTCGCGCTCGGCGGCGGGCGGCGTTGGCTCGGGTTCAGGGGCGGCATGCGGGGCGCTGACTCCAGCTGGGTCGGGTCTGCGAACGCCGCCTTCGGAAATGACCGCAGCGGTGTTCTGCTCGCGGCCACCCTGCGCGACGGGCACGAACTCGATCACCAGGCGGCGGGGGATGTCAACGAGGATCTGCAGGATTGGGACAGCCAGGACTTCATGCTGCGGTTCACCCACGACCTGTCCGGGCGCCATCGCCTGCGGTTCACGGTGGCGGACTACCAGCGTGACGCGCTCACCGAGATCCATTCGATTCTCGGCTTCGCCCGCTTTCGCAACACCACCGCGCTGCGCGGTGTGGACCACGACGCGCAGCGGCGCCTGCAGGCGGATTTCGAGTTCGATGGCACGACAGGCTGGACGGGTGTGCTGCGGGCCTTCGACACCGAGTCCGAGACGCGGCAGGCCTCATTCGAAGAGCGGGCGGCCGCGCGGGTGCCGGTGCGCATCGAGCGCTATTTCGACTACCGAACCGACCTGCGCGGCTTGGAGCTGAACCTGTTCCGGGGCTTCAGCGGTGCGCGCGGGGATCACCGCCTTGGCATGGGCGTGGAGGTCCTGCGTACCGATTCGCGTGAGCTGCGTGATGGCTTGCAGCAGAATCTAGACACTGGGGAGACCAGCAAGTCGGTGCTGGGCGAGAATCTGCCGGTGCGCGACTTTCCGATCTCGCGGACTGACGAGTGGGGCGTATTCGTACAGGATGAAATCCAGCTCGCCGGCGGGCGCTGGGAACTCATTCCGGCCCTGCGCTACGAGCGTTACGAACTGCGGCCCCAGACCGACGCGATTTTTGTCGCCGACAACCCGTCCTCGACCCCGGTGGCCGTCAACGAGGATGAGATCACGCCGCGGCTCGGAATCGTCTGGCACGTGGCCGCGCAATGGAGCCTGTACGCGCAGTACGTGCGGGGCTTCCGGGCGCCGCCCTTCGAGGACGCCAATATCGGCCTGGACATCCCGTTATTCCGCGTTCGCGCCATACCCAATCCCGACCTGAAATCGGAAACCTCCACCGGCTATGAGGTCGGCGTTCGCCAGTTCACCGCCCACCGGCGGTTCAGCTTCAGCCTGTTCAATACCGAGTACGACGACTTTATCGAGACACGGGCACGCGTAGGGGTCGACCCGGTATCCGGTTACCTGCTGTTCCAGTCACGCAACATCGAGCGGGCCCGCATCTACGGTGCGGACCTCCGCTTCGAGCAGGACCTTGGCGAGTGGAGCCCCGCATTGCGGTCATTGAAACTCAGTGCCGCGGCGTTCTGGTCCGAGGGCGACAATCGCTCCAGCGGGCAACCGCTCAACAGCATTTCCCCGCCCCAGGCGGTTCTCGGGCTGGCCTGGACCTCGTCCGACCGGCGCTGGGATGCCGGCCTGAGCGCCACCCTCACGCGCGCCAAAGACGACATCGACCCAACCGGTGGAGAACGGTTCGCCACTCCGGGCTATGGGCTGGTCGACTTGGTGGCGGGCTATCGGCACGCACGCTGGTTGGAGGTGCGCGTGGGGCTCTACAATCTGGGCGACAAGCGCTACTGGCGTTGGTCGGACGTCGCGGGTTTTGCGCCGGATGATCCGATGCTGGAGCTGTTGAGCCGGCCTGGCCGGAATTACTCCGCGACCGTCACCATGCAATGGTAGGCCGGCCGAGGCACTTCGACCGCGGCCGGAACCGCGTGGCTCGGGGCGCGCCCATTGCATGATCCACATCAATGTCGCGGGGCATCGGAGCGCTTAGCATTACAATTCAGGCATTTCAAATGAATCAATTTTCCGTATCAGGAAAGAACACCGGAGAACGCACATGAAACCATTGCACGTGACCATTATCGTTGCGGGACTGCTGCTGGGCCTGACCGCCTGTGCCCAGGAGGCTGCGGAGGAGTCGGGCGCAGTGGGCGATACAGCGGTTCATGCCGCCGAGGTGGCCGCGGCGGCCGCTCCCAGCCTCGAGGAGCGCATCGCGGCGGGCGAGGCCCTGTATGCCTCTCGCTGCGCGGCCTGTCACCAGGCCGATGGCAGCGGGCTTGTCGGAGCATTTCCGCCACTGGCGCAGTCCGACTACTTCGCCGATGACCCGCTGAAGGTGGTGGCCGCGGTCATCAATGGCCTGTCCGGCCCGATCACCGTCAACGGGGTGGATTACAACGCCGTGATGCCCAACCTCAGCTACCTCAGCGATCAGGAGGTGGCCGACGTGGTGACCTTCATCATCAACGCCTGGGACAACGCGGGTGGCGAGGTGCAGGCAGCAGAGGTCGCTGCGGTGCGCGGGGGCGAAATGGTCACCGGCCCGGCAGAACACCCGGTGCCGGCCGAAGAGGAGTTGGCCTATCGCGGCGCGCCCAGCCCGATCGGGGCGGACGTGGCACGCAGTTTCATCGATTCCGAAGGTCCGCCCATGACCCTGGCCGAGTTCGAGTTGGCCACGCAGTTGTATTTCGAGCGCTGCGCGGGCTGCCATGGCGTGCTGCGCAAAGGCGCCACCGGCAAGGCATTGACCACCGATATCACGCGCGAGAAGGGCACCGACTATCTCAAGGCCCTGATCAATTACGGGTCGCCGGCGGGCATGCCCAACTGGGGCACGTCCGGGGATTTCACCGCGGAGCAGATCGACGTCATGGCCCGATTCCTGCAACACGAGCCGCCGGCGCCGCCGGAATGGGGGCTGCCGGAAATGCTGGACAGCTGGACCGTGATGGTCGAACCGGGCGACCGTCCGCAGGCCCCGCAGCACGAACGCAACATCGATAACTTCTTCTCGGTCACGCTGCGCGACAGCGGACAGGTGGCCATCATCGACGGTGATACCAAGGAAGTGGTGGCGATCATCAAGACGGGTTACGCCGTGCACATCTCGCGCCTGTCAGCCTCCGGCCGCTACGTCTACACCATCGGGCGCGATGCCAAGGTCGACATGATCGACCTGTGGATGGATCCGCCGCAGCGGGTGGCGGAAATCAAGGTTGGCCTGGAGGCGCGCTCGGTGGAGACTTCCAAGTACAGCGGCTACGAGGACCGGTACGCCATTGCCGGCTCCTACTGGCCGCCGCAATACGTAATCATGGACGGCAGCACGCTGAAGCCGATCAAGATCGTTTCCACCCGTGGCATGACCGTGGACACCCAGGAATTCCATCCCGAACCGAGGGTGGCCGCCATCGTGGCCTCCCACGAGCACCCGGAGTTCATCGTCAACGTCAAGGAGACGGGCAAGATCCTGCTGGTGAACTACGAAGACGTGGACAATCTCAGCGTGACCACCATCGGCGCGGCGCGGTTCCTGCACGACGGCGGCTGGGATGCCACCAAGCGCTACTTCCTGACCGCGGCCAACCAGTCCAATCGCCTCGCGGTGATCGACTCGCGCAACCGCCGGCTGGTGGCCCTGCCCGAGGTGACGCAGGTTCCGCATCCCGGACGCGGCGCCAACATCGACGATCCGAAGTTCGGGCCGGTGTGGATCACCAGTGCGCTGGGCAACGCCAACATCACCTTCATCGGCACCGATCCCGAGCGGCACCGGGATCATGCCTGGCACGCGGTGCGGGTGGTGCAGGGCCAGGGTGGCGGCTCGCTGTTCGTGAAGTCGCACCCCAATTCGCGCAACCTCTGGGTGGACACGCCGCTGAATCCGGATCCGGCCATCTCCCAGTCTGTGGCGGTCTTCGATGTCAACGACCTGGACGCGGGCTACGAGGTGCTGCCCATAGCGGACTGGGCGGAACTGGGCGAGGGACCCAAGCGCGTGGTGCACCCGGAGTACAACATGGACGGCAGCGAGGTTTGGTTCTCGGTCTGGAGCGGTCAGGAGCAGGAATCCGCCATCGTGATCGTTGACGATGCGACGCGGACCCTGAAACACGTCATCAAGGGTCCCGAAATCATCACGCCCACCGGCAAGTTCAACGTGCA
>JABAHR010036931.1_pt1 | contig 12179 bp, 6 predicted proteins | sample 7062101 | NCBI WGS metagenome assembly JABAHR01 (sample SAMN14534553, study PRJNA622989) | marine sediment metagenome | biome: marine biome [ENVO:00000428]; feature: marine pelagic biome [ENVO:01000023]; material: deep marine sediment [ENVO:00002113] | place: India: Gulf of Kutch | collected...
GGAGTCTTTTACCGAAATCAGCGCCGGGCGCGAATCGCCACCGGTCAACGCCGTTCAGGAGTGGACACTGCCCGAGGCGCTGCGTGGCGGACTCAATGTGGCGTGGCAGGCTCTCGGTGGCCGCTGGACCGGTGAAGAAGACTCCTCGATCGGGCGCGGATTTCCCTATCTCTTCGATGGCATGGCCGTGCAGGATATGGGCCTGCAGCTGCGCGGTGGTACCGACCCCGAGACCATCGACCTCGTCGTCGAACTCGCCGGAGGCAAACCCGTCGAGGTTGCAGGCCTGGTGCTCAATGAACTGGGCGCCCCGTTTGCGCCTTACTTTCTGAGCAATCTCGACTTCGCCCTGTCTCTCGATGGCAACGAATTTACACCCTTGATTTCAAGCGACTTGCTGCCTGTAAGGGCCGAACAGGCCTTCGTTCTTGATGAACCTGTGTCAGCGCGATTCGCGCGGCTGCAGCTGAAACATGCTTTCGATGGCACCACCAAGCCACAGCTCAGCCTCGGGGAATTCAAAGTCATTGCCAGGCCCGGGCTGGACCTGTCGGAGGGGAAGGGATTCAACCTCGCCGATCCTACGCTCGGGGGACACGTCGTGTGGTCGTCGCCGCCAATGACAACGGCAGAGTGGGACTCCAAATTGCTCGACGATGAGGATGACTGGTACCAGTTGCGTATCAAGCCGGGCCAGACCCAGGACTTCGTCATAGGCTTCCACCATGCACGGGCCGCCCGGATTACAAGTATCGAGTGGCTGGACGCGGGCAACGCGCGGGAGGAAAGGAAATTTCGGCGGGTTGTCCTGTCCGTAAGCGTTGATTCGCCGCTGGGCCCCTGGCAGCAAATTGGTGATTGGGACCTGGCCGGCGCTGGTCCGCCAAAGGTTTTCGAACTCGACCAGCCGACCTGGGCCCGCTATGTCAGGTTTTCCGCCTCGGGTGGCTCGGCGTCTGGCCATGCCGAGTCACCGGCACTGATTCGCATCCGGGAGCAGCCGACCGAAGGAGAATATCGCTCGATCCTGACCGAGTGGGGTTTCGCCAGCCAGGCTGCGATTTATGAAGCGTTACATCCGCTGCCAATGCAAAAGCCGTTCGAGGCGGCCGGCAACACTTCGAGAGCAAGCGCAGCGACTCTCGACTTCGATGAGCCCGCCGGGGGCCAGGTCGTACTGGGCAAACACGAACACTGGTACAAGCTGGACGTGCCTGCCGACCAGAACACACTGACCTTCGTGTTAGGTGGTGACCCCACCGTGCGCACCGTGTTGCACCTCGAGGATGAAGCCGGAAAACCGATCCCGGTTCGCAAGCTGGCCAACCAAAGCACACCGCAATTGCACATGCTGGAGGCAATAGTCGATCCCGGCAGTACCTGTTACCTGAAAATCGAGGAGCCGCCGCGCAACGTCGTTTTCCTCTGGGACACGAGCGCCAGCGTCGGCGCCTACCTGCCGGTTATTTACAATTCGCTGATCGCGTACGCCGAAGACATCGTGCCGGGACGGGATGCGGCCAATATGCTCCCCTTCGGCGGCGATCTGCTGCTGCGGGACTGGTATGGCGAACCCTTTATCCTGCAAACGGTCCTCAATGACTATCCTCGCAAGGAAAGCTCCAGCGAAGCCGAGCGGACCCTGCACACGGCGTCGAAAGTGCTGGGCCCGCGTGCCGGTACCAAGGCAATTGTCATGGTTACCGATGCCGCGACCAATCGCTTTCCGGACGTGTGGGACGAATTCGGTGACGTAAGACCTCGCATTTTCGGGCTCGGTGTAGGCTCGCAGGGCGCGCTCGGTCGTGAGCCGGCTCGCGAGCAGGATCTCATGCAGGATTGGTCACGGATAAACGGCGGCCACTACAGCCAGTTGCTCAGTGAAGGCGAGATGGAGATAGCGTTCGACCGCGCGGCGACGATGTTGCGGCGACCGGCCCTGTACACGCTGAATGTGAGTAGTGATTTCAGGGAAGCTCCCGGACCAGGGTCGCTGGCCGTAGTATCGGGCGATGACGTAGCCGTTGTCAGCGGTGCGGTCGAGTTGATCCTCGATGCGTCGGGATCGATGCTCAAGCGCATCGATGGCAAACGGCGCATCGTCATTGCCAAGGAAGTCCTCAAGGAGGCGGTCAAGGAATACATCCCGGCAGGCACTCCGGTCGCACTCAGGGTGTTCGGTCACAAAGAAGCGAACTCGTGCCGAACCGATCTCGAGATTCCGCTCGGCCCCTTGGACCCGGGTGCTGCCAGCGGCATCATCGACGGCGTCAACGCCATGAACCTGGCCAGGACGCCGATCGCTGATTCATTGCAGAAGGTCGAGTCGGACCTGAAAAACGCCAGCGGCCCCAGGGTCGTGGTACTGGTCACGGATGGCGAAGAGACCTGTGACGGAGATGCTGGGAAGGCGATTCAAAAGCTCCGCGAAAAGGGTCTCGACGTTACTCTCAATATTGTCGGTTTTGCGATTGCTGACGCAGAACTCGAAAACCAGTTTGAAAGTTGGGCCGCACTTGGTGGAGGCCGATACTTCTCCGCGCAAGACCAGGAAGGTCTCAGCGACTCGCTCGAGCAAGCCTTGCGAACGCCATTCTCGGTTTATGATTCGAGCGACACGCTCGTCGGCGAAGGTGTTGTCGATGGTGTGCCACTCAGCCTCGAACAAGGCCACTATCGCGTTGTGGTCTCCAGCTCACCGCCGAAAACTATTGACAATGTCGAAGTGCCCGGTGAACAGGCCATCGTTTTGAAAGTTCACTCGGATGGTGGCCAGTAGGGATTTCACATGCGGTGCAACTATTGAGGCTAGCGTTTTTTGCCGCCGTGCGTTCAAAAATGGTTGCCAAACACTGCTTGAGGTTTGCGTGTATCAGCTGTGTATCAAGAGGCCCCGCTTCGGCGGGGCTTCTTTTGTTTTGCAGCGCCGTCACAAGCTGCATTACAGCGATAATCCGAAAACGGAATTTTGCCCCTCCCACCCCCTCTGGATGGGACCCATATCGTCACAAAATGGCGAATTATTCGTCTAGCGGTCGCGTCAGGTAAGTGTGACGCCGGCAACGTGCGGAGCGAACTCTACAGCGAAGCGCTGCTGGTGGATGAAGAGCTAGCCGACCGAGTATGGCGGCATTGGGCGAGGGGAGCGGTATCGGATCACCAAGCAACGGCCATTCCCTCAGCGATTCGAGCGCCGTTAGATGCGCGTCGATCCGCGCCTGGTCCACGTCTGCGTAGAACCGGATCCACACGAGAGGATTGACCGCTATGGCGGGGATTCCGTCAGCGACCGTCGACGGAGAACACTGCGAGCATGTTGCCGGGTTCGTGGAAATACAGGCCATATCCTGAGTTGACGATAAGGTGCCCGTCGACGATCGCCGGCCCGGAACCGCTCATACCACCACCCCGCGCCTCGATGCCGTTGACGGCGACTACCGGCGTCTTCGTGTCGAACTCCCACAGCACAGCGCCCGTATCCCTATCATAGGCACGGACGAACCCGTCCAGATGGCCCGCAAAGACCGCGCCGGGCACTGCGCTGACGGCCGCGGAAATGCCCGGATCACAATACTGGAGATCGGTCGGGCAGACGTTTTTCTGCACCGTGCTCCAGAGGATACGTCCGCTGCTCGCGTCAATCGCGTGCATGCCGGGACGCGCGGCGTCGGGATCCAGCACATCGCCGTTGTAGGTATTGTTCATGTCGTTGATAGGCGCATAGACGGTCGTGCCGTCCGCGGCCATCCCAAAATGCACGCCGCCCTGGATGCTGCCGCGTCCGATCTTGGTCGCCCACAGCGCGGCGCCGGCATTGTCCGGATCGAGTCCGAAAACAGTACCGTTCTTGTGGCCGGCCGTAAGAACCTGGCCACCGTCCGGGAGATCGACGAGTATCATGCTCGAGCCATGGTCGAAATCCGGACCGTTCTCTTCGGGACAGTTCGGATTCGCGTCCATCATGCACGCGACGTTCCACGCATCGCCCGCCGTGCTTTGCCTTTGCCAGGCGCGTTCACCGGTAGCGATGTCGATCGCAATGATCGCATCGCTGTTTTCGTCGGCCGGCGACGAGTAATTTTCGCCGGTACCGACGTAGATTCGGTTGCGCAGCTTGTCGACGGCCGGGCTCGACCAGATCGGTGCACCCGATGGAGACAGAATGCGCGTGCCGATACTGGTTTCTCCGGTGGGCGCTGGAGCGTCGGGGATCGTGAAATGCTCCCAGGCGATCGTCCCGCTCCCGGCATCGATGGCGAGCACCTTGCCGCGAAACGTGCAGCATTCGTAGGCTGGATCGACCGCGGCGATGACTTCGAGCGACGAGACGGGTACGAACAACAGCCCGTCCATGAGCGCCGGGGTCGCTGTCAGCGTCGCGCTCGGGTGATCGTCGACCCTGAAAGACCAGACCGGCTCACCGGTCCGGGCGTCGAGCGCGTAGAGTTTCGCCAGGATGTCACCGAAAACGGCCAGCGGCGGACCGCCGTCACCGCCGTCGGTTAGCACGATGCCCGTGCGTACTTCAGCTGCCGCTCGATAGTGCCAGCGGACGCAGCCGGTCTCGAGATCGAAGGCGTAGACGGTACCGTCGTGGCTGCCGACATATGCCGCACCGAAGCCCACCGTTGGCTGGGACCGGGCCCGCAGCGCACCCGGATAGGCATATGCCCACTTGAGTTTGAGCCGCGGGATGTCGGCCGCAGCGAGCCTGGCCACGGTTGCGTCGGCGAAACGGGCCGTATCGTAGCCCCAACCCACCTTCGCAGGCCGGCGGCCGGAGTCGAACTCGCGAGCTTCCCCCTCGCACATCGGGCCGGGTGGTGGCGCTTCGCCGGCCGCGTCCGCAACCTTGAGCGTGACGTACTCGGCCACGTCGATGCGCTCATCGGGGCTGAGCGCAGCCGACTGGGCGGTCATGATACCGTCCGTCATGCTGGCCAGAACTGCCTGGGCGCTCATCAACTCGAGCCAGTGCAGGTGGGGCGATTTTGGAACGGTCCCGTTGTGGCAGCCGGCACAATGCTCGGCATACACGGCGGCGCCGGGCATTTCGTCGCGCGGGCCGAAGTCGACATTGCCTGCCTGCATCTCCTCCGTTGAACTGACGAGCGCCGGCTCGGCTTGCGGTTCGGAATCCGGGTCCTGCGATCGGGGGGGCTGCGGCTCGCCACCTGAACACGCGACAATGAGCGATACCACGAACGTGCAAAGAGCGAGTCTCATGCACTCATCTCCAAAAAAAGATCCGGCAGGCGGAAAACTGCCTGCCGGGTCGTGCCTGGTCAAGATTGGTCAGAACTTGAAGTCGACTTCGACGCCCCAGGTGCGCGGCGCATTGATCGTGCCGAACGTCCACAGCCCCGGCAGGTAGACCGGCGACGAATCCGTCGGACTGGCAGCCAGCACGTTCGCTGCAACGTCCAGCGTGTGCAGGAAGTAGTCGTCTTCCGTCAGGTTCTTGCCGAACAGCGATAGGCGCCAGCGCTCCGTCTCATAACTGATCGATGCATCGAGCAGTCCATAGGACGGGTTGAACCCCGGCGTGCCGGGCTGCGTGTTGTTGGTCCGGGCGATGATCCAGTAATCGTCACGCCACAGATAGTTGGCCGAGAACACCAGGAACGCGCCGTTGGCGAGCGGACGCTCGTAGAGACCGTTCAGCGCGAACGTCCTCTCCGGCGCGCGGCGCAGGTCGAAGCCGCTCTGATCGATGAAGACGAAGTTCGTCGGCGTGCTCTGGAACGGGTCCGGGATCAGGTAATTGTCGTAACCCGCATCCAGGAAACCTGCGGACGCTGTGAGCGTGAGTCCCTCGGTCGGGACAGCGATCAGCTCGAGCTCGACACCGTCGATCGAAGCGCCTGATGCATTTTGTACGACAGTCTCGGTGATTGCGACCGGATCCGGGAAGACGACGTCTTCCTGCTTGTCTTCGTAGTCGGTCGTGAAAAACGTCGCATTGAGCTGCACGCGGTCGTCCGCCCACTGCGTCTTCGCGCCGATTTCGAAGGTCTGCACGTCCTCGGGATCGTACGGACCGAGCGAGAAAGCCGTCGCCGCCCGCCCGTTGAAACCGCCGGAGCGGAAGCCCTCGGTGTAGGCGCCGTAGACGATGCCCTGGTTGAAACGATACGTGAGCGCAACGCGTGGCGTCACGGCATCCCACGACTCCACGCCGGTTCGCGGTACCTGCGCGCCAGTGATCGGATTCGTGCCATTGGCTTCGTAGAACGGGTCGTCGGAATTACAGAGGGCCAGTGATGTCGCCCCGTAGCTTCGCACCGGCACGATACCGATGTCGAGCAGTTCGACGCGCTGGTTGCCGCAGGCCTCTTTCTCTTCGTCGGTAAATCGCGCGCCGACACTCAGCTGCCAGTTGTCATTGATGTCCCAGTCGAGCTGACCGAAGACGGCGAATGTCTCGGTCTCCTGCACGAATTGCGGGCGCGTCGTGACGATGTCACCGGGATTTACCGGCACACCGAAGAAGATCAGCGAATTCGTGATCTGGTCTAGCGTGTATTTGCTGTCGAGGAAATACAGGCCGGCGACCGTCTTGATCGCGCCGTCAGCCCAGTCCGCGTGCCAGCGAACCTCTAAGCTCGTCTGCTCTAGCGTCTGCGGCCGCTCGGTCCAGAAGAAATCGCCGTTGGCCGGGAATGCAGGCGCGGCGGCACCGAGACCATCGAATTCCTGAATCGCGTCCTCGTCGGTGTCGCGCCAGCCGAAGACACCAAACAACGCGTGCTTGTCATCCAGCTGCCATTCCATGTTCAGCGTCAGCGCGTCAGTTTTGACGTGCGCCTGTGCATCGAGTGTCGTCGTCGGCGTCCTGTGGGCCTCAGCATTGCTCGGCACGTTGCCGCACAAAACACCCGTCGCCGGGTTGCAGAATTCGTCGAAAACCTCGCCCGCCTGCGTCAGCGACGACACCGGACGCGTCGGTGTCTCGTCGTCGAAGTGGTCGTATGTCAGCCACGCGCTGAATTCGTCGTTCGGCTCCCACAGCACCATGCCGGTCAGCCCGAGGAAGTCCGTGTCGCCCTCGTCGACGCCGCGGCTCGTGTTGTCGAAATAGCCCCCGCCGTCCTGGTAGATGAGCGTGCCTTTGAATTTCAACGTGTCGTTCGCTATTGACGGTGAGTTGATCGTCGCGTTCAGGTCCACCCGGTCGAAATCACCGAACGTGCCGGTTACGCGACCGCCGAACTCACCGGTCGGCTGCTTACGTCGCACGTGGACGAGACCGCCGATCGTATTACGGCCGAACAATGTACCCTGCGGTCCGCGCAGTACCTCGACCGCTTCGGCGTCCCAGATCTGCAGCAAGGCACCCGTCGTCGTCGCAAGATAAATGCCATCCATGTAGACCGCAACGGCCGGATCGAACGATTTCTCGACGTCGTTGAGCTGCATGCCGCGGATCGAGATCGCCGCAGTGCCGTTACCGAGCACCGGGTCGATGATCAGATTCGGGGCCGCGCCGGTGACGTCCAGCAGGTCCCGGGCGTATGTCTTTTCTATCGCCCCGGAGTCGAGCGCCGTCACTGAAACGGGAATATCCTGGATGGACTCCTCTCTTTTCTGTGCCGTGACGATGACTTCGTCGAGGGTCGATGACATCTGGCGCTGGGCAATCGCGGAATTGGCGAACAGCGCACTGGCGGCTACGCCAAGTGCAACGCGGCCATATACAGGCGAAATCTTCATTGCTTTTCCCCTTGTTCGAGACCGTGAATCCGGATCTTACGACGGATGGTTCACGGTTTGACAGCTTCGTTAGCTAGCCCGATACGCTAGCACAGCACCACGCGACAAAAAAGCAAACTGGCCTGTTTATTTTCCGCAACAAGTGTTTGTTCATAGGCGCTGCGCTGTGGCTGCAATGGAACGAATCAGGAATTGGCGTAACAGTCCTATTTACTTACGGCGCCAACATTGGCAAGGTCAGTGGCGTTACGGGAGGAATCGCACGATGGCCAGATTCGGCGCCAAGTCACCCTTCGGTGAGTCCATCGTCCGGTCGGAAGACCGGCGCTTCATCACGGGTGCCGGGTGCTACACGGACGACGTGAGCCAGCCCGAACAGGCACATGCTTTCTTCGTCCGCTCTCCGTACGCACACGCGCGCATCGTCGGTTTCGATACTTCGGCGGCGGCGGCGGCACCGGGTGTCATTGCGGTTCTGACCGGCGCGGACTACGTTGCGTCGGGACTCGGACCCCTGATCTGTGGCTGGAACGGCAAGAACAGGGATGGCACGCCGCAGAACGCCGGCTTCCACCCGCCGCTCGCCGCTGACCGCGTGCGCTACGTCGGAGATCACGTTGCCGTCGTAATCGCCGAGACACGCATGCAGGCGAAAGATGCGGCCGAGCTGGCCATGGTCGACTACGAGGAACTGCCCGTCGTCATCGACCCGCGGCGGGCACGGGATGAAGATGCGCCGCAACTCCACGACGACGCATCGCGCAACACGGCGATCGACTGGGAACTGGGTGATGCCGCGGCGACCGACGCGGCTTTTCAGCGAGCGGCTCATATCGTCGAGGTCGACCTGTACAACAACCGGCTGGCGCCGAACGCCATGGAAACGAGGGCCGCCAACGCGAGTTTCGACGCGGCCAGCGGTGAATTCACGCTCTATCTCACGACCCAGAACCCGTTTGGCATGCGCACGCTGTTGTCCGCGGTGGTCGGGCTGGCGCCCGAACACAAGATCCGGATCATCGCGCCGGACATAGGCGGCGGATTCGGTTCCAAGGCGTTCAACTACGCCGAGGAGATCATCTGCATGTGGGCGGCGCGCGAAACCGGGCGACCCGTCAAATGGACCGCGGAACGCGGCGAGGCCTTTCTTTGCGACGCGCACGGACGCCACCATCACAGTCATGTCGCGCTGGCCCTCGACGACCAGCACCGGTTCCTCGGGCTGCGTGTCAGGACCGTCGCGAACATGGGCGCGTATCTCTCGACATTTGGCACGCTGATCCCGACGTACATGTATGGCATGTTGTTGTCCGGGCAGTATCGGATTCCGACCGTCCACGTCGAGGTCAACGGAGTCTATACGAACACGGCGCCGCTGGATGCGTACCGGGGTGCAGGTCGGCCGGAAGCGACCTACGCGATCGAGCGTGTGGTCGACCGTGCCGCGCGCGAACTCGGTCTCGATCCCGCGGAATTGCGCCGCCTGAATTTCATTGACGCGTTCCCGTATCAGACGCCGCTGGTCGTCGAATACGACGTCGGCGACTACGGGACTGGCCTGGACCGCGCGCTTGAGATGATCGACTATGCCGGCTTCGAAAGCCGACGAGCGGTTTCCGCCTCCGAGGGCCGGCTGCGCGGTATCGGCATGTCCACCTATGTCGAGGCCTGTGGATTCGGGCCGTCGCAACTCCTCGCGCGCCTCGGCGCGGGCGCCGGCGCGTGGGAGTCGGCGGAAATACGGGTCTTGCCAACCGCGGCGGTCGATGTCGTGACGGGATGCCATGCGCACGGTCAGGGTCACGAAACGACGTTCGCCCAGCTCGTCGCCGCACGATTCGGCGTACCTTTCGAGAACGTGACGGTACGCCACGGCGACACGCTGATTGCGCAGCACGGCATGGGGACGTACGGTTCGCGAGCGCCGGTGGGCCTCGCGGCGCTCGAACTCGCATGTGACAAGATCATTGCCAAGGGCCGGCGCATCGCGGCGCATCTGCTCGAGGCGAGCGACGAAGACGTTGAGTTCAACGGCGAGGACTTCGAGGTCGTCGGCACGGACCGAAAACTACCCTTTGCCGAGATCGCCTTCGCCGCGCATGCCGCCGCCAGCTATCCGACAGACCAGATCGAACCCGGGCTACACGAGAGCGCATTTTTCGACCCGCAGAACTTCACGTACCCGTCCGGCTGTTACATCTGCGAGGTGGAGATCGACCCCGATACGGGCTCGACTCGCATTGTCGATTTCGTTGCCGTGGACGATTTCGGCAACGTGGCAAACCCGATGATCGTCGATGGCCAGGTGCACGGCGGCATAGCCCAGGGAATCGGCCAGGCACTGCTCGAGCATGCGGTCTACGACCCGGAATCGGGTCAGCTGCTCACCGGCTCGTTTATGGACTACGCCATGCCCCGGGCTGGCGATCTCGTAGACATCCGCACGGACCGGACGGTAACGGAAGCGACAGCCAATCCGCTCGGCATGAAAGGCTGCGGCGAAGCTGGTGCAATCGGTGCCCCGCCAGCGGTCGTCAACGCGGTCATCGACGCGCTCGGCATCGATTCCATCGACATGCCGATGACGCCGGAAGCCGTCTGGCGTGCCGCAAGAAATAGCCCGCGCGCCGCCGCATTGCCGACGTGAGCGTAAAGATCACTGCCACGGACCGCCTCGGCGCCGAATATTCGCTCGATGCTGAAGTCGGTGCCACGGTAATGGAAACGCTACGCGACGCCGGTTTGCCCGTAGAAGCAGTCTGTGGCGGTTGCTGCTCGTGCGCCACATGCCACGTGTACGTCGACCCCGGGTGGACGACGACTGTCGGCGAGCGAAATGAGGAGGAGGACGAGCTGCTGCGGACCACCGAATACATGGACGAACAGTACTCACGGCTCGGTTGCCAGATCGCCATCAGTCAAAGCCTGGATGGGTTGCGCGTGACTCTGGCGCCCGAGGAATAGCGGGGCGCCGACGGACAGAACGATCACCATGGACCTCGGACTTGAAGGCAAGACTGCCTTCGTATCGGCGGCGAGCCGGGGGCTCGCGTGGACCAGCTGCGCATCGTCATGAAAGGCGATGCAAACTGTGCAACGGACGCCCCGGTACCTGGTTGAAAAATAAAAATCGAATCAACGGTTAGATTTCTGAAAGTCCGCGTGTCGGCAGTTCAACCGAGTCGCACAGCGGCGACAGACGCCGTAGGCGCCCAACGGGCGAGCAAAGCGAGAGGGTCTTCTCGAGGTGGGCGGCAATTCGATGCTGAATGGAAAGTTGGCTGCCTCACTCGGCAGCAGCACTCTGGCCCAGGTCAAGTCGGCGAAGTGCCAGGTACAGATTTTTTACCAGGAGAGACGGGCCAGGTTGGATCTAGCCCTTGCATTCTTGACCGATCAGTATTATATTTACGACCGTTCGTTCAAAAATGGCTTTGGAAATGGCTCAGCAAAACACATCCCGGTCCGTAGGCCGGCCTCGCGAGTTCGACGAGGAAGCTGCCCTGGAGGCGGCCATGGATGCGTTCTGGGCCAAGGGTTTCGAGGCCACGTCCATGGCGGACCTGTGCAGCTGCACGGGTCTGCACAAGGGCAGCCTCTACCAGGCCTTCGGCGACAAGCACACGCTGTTCATGGATGCGCTCAGGCATTACGCCGATACGGAGTTTCGACAAACGACGTCCGTGATCAAGGAGTCGAAATCGCCGCTCGAGAACCTGCGCGCCGTCGTGAACAGGGTCGTCGAGGATGCCGCGGGCGAGAAGGGCTGCATGATGATCAACTCGATGGTCGAGCTGGCCCCGCACGACCCGGCCGTCAAGCAGGCACTGCAGGGCTTTGGCCAGCAGCGCATGCAGGCGATCACCGGCATGATTGCCATGGCGCAGGAGTCCGGAGAACTGCGCGCGACGACCGCGCCTGACAAGCTCGCCCGGCAGCTCATGATGACCATGGCGGGTGGCGCGGCCATGGTTAAGGGCGTCCTGCCGCCCGAGGTTTTTATCGAGACGGTTACTGATTTGATCGATTCCTGGGCCTGACATTTTTTTATCTAATTTATGACCAATCGGTCACAAACGAGCAAAGATGGGAGAGGGACAATGGGTACGTATTTCAAGGCAATTGACCGCTTCGCGGCCGCACTGACGCAGCGAGTGATTCGCCACCGGGGATTGGTATTGCTCGCCGCAGTACTGGCTGCTGTTGCGCTCGGCTCGGGCGCATCACGGCTAGAGTTTTCTACTAACTACCGCGTGTTCTTCTCGGACGCGAACCCCGAGCTGCAGGCCTTTGAAGACCTGCAAAACACCTACACGAAGAACGACAATTTCTTTTTCGTCGTCGAGCCGGCTTCCGGCGCAGTCTTCGATCGCGAGACGATCGCGGCCGTCGAGGAGCTCACCGAAGCTGCCTGGCAGATCCCGTACACGATTCGCGTGGATTCCGTCAGCAACTTCCAGCACACC
>JABAHR010001204.1_pt7 | contig 12176 bp, 10 predicted proteins | sample 7062101 | NCBI WGS metagenome assembly JABAHR01 (sample SAMN14534553, study PRJNA622989) | marine sediment metagenome | biome: marine biome [ENVO:00000428]; feature: marine pelagic biome [ENVO:01000023]; material: deep marine sediment [ENVO:00002113] | place: India: Gulf of Kutch | collected...
CCCGCCAGATCGAGCACCTGTCGGGCTGCCAATATTGCAGAGCGGTACAAACCGATATCCAGCAGGTAATTTGTAAAGCGGAAAGTTTTTGCTGGGTCTGTGGCGATGTCATTGCGGTAGCTCTCAAATTCCCGGCGGGCGTCTTCGTATAGTCCTAGAGTCCAGAGTTCAGTGCCGCGGACCATGCGGGGATCTGAGAACAGGGTAGAGACATCGGATAAATTTTCTTCTTCTGGGAGAATAAAGGTGGTGTGCATCCAGTCGATTGCTTCAGCGCGCTCGAGAGTCAAGTCATAGTCGAGTGAATATTGTGACGGCGGGGTAAACGGAGCTTGATTATCGAGGAGATCTTTGGCTCGCTCGCTGTAATATCCAGTGGGGTCACTTGTGCTTGCCTGGAGCCAAGAGTCTTCTGCTGCGCCAGGATTCCCCAACTTTTGGTAAACCTTCCCGATCCACAAATATGCAGCAGCCTGGTTGCCGGGTTCACTGCCTACGCCGAGAGCGCTTTGAAAAATGCTGGCGCTGCTTTCATACTCTCCCATCCGGTAGAGGGTAATCCCTGCCTGGAAGAGGCTGTCGAATGCCCACGGGGACGTCGAGAACTGTGTGCCTGCCCGCTCCCACAGCCTGGCAGCGGTTCTCAGGTCAGAAGTGCGTTCCGCGAAGCGCGCGGCGTAATAGAGATATTCCGGTGCTTTTTCATCGAGCGGAGAGCGGTCAACAAAGTCGAGATACACCCGGATGGCATCTTCAGGTTTTTCCTGGTAGACGAACATGGCATAGGCAATCTCATCAAAAGCCTGCGCCCAATAGCGTTCGTTGATGTGCTCGTCGATGATTTCCTGCCAGGCTTCGATCGCCTTGGCATGTTGGCCTAATCTCTGGTAAGTGAGTCCCAGATAGTAGTGGGCGGTATCTGCATGGTTATCCGGGAAAGCACGTAAATAGCGCACAAAAGCATCAACGGCAAACCCATACTGCCCGACGAAATAGTTGATCAATCCTCGGTCCAGCTCGCTGACGGTCTGCTCTGCATCCAATAAAGCAACCAGAGAGAGGTAGGCGTCGTAAGCCAAGGGATAATTTTCCACCACTTCAGAGTAAGCCAAGTAGGCATCCTCGGTGTTGCCCATTTCTAAATGGATGTCGCCAATTTTCCGTTTGGCTTCGGCTTTTTGGTAGTCGTTCAAGGTGCGGTTGAAGAGGTCCTGGTAAGTGATGGAGGCTGTTGAGAGGTCTCCCATTGCATAGTATGCATCGGCAATTTGCAGCAATAGGTAAAAAGACTCCCCGGTTGCGGGTGCATCGAGTGCTCTGAGGTAAAAATCAATCGCCAGCTGATAATCCTGGGTTTTGAGGTAGTTGTCTCCGATACGCTCATAAACATAATGGTCTACAAGACCAGGACGTAGTTTGAGATATTCCCGGTAAGCGTTTACAGCTTCTAACGGTTGATCCAGCGCTTCATACACCTCCGCTAGGCTGAAAAACATCAAACCCCGGTGCGGGGTATCCGGATACGAGATGATCCCTGTGTTGAGGGCATCCAGAGCTGCTTCAAACCGGTTGGTCTCTAGATAAGTCTTTCCCAATCCGAGCAGTGCAGCGGATTTAATCTCATTTTCGGTGGTGGTCTCCAATGCCTGGGCATATTCTTGGATGGCCAGATCCCAGTCTCCATTAATAAAGGCTCGATCTCCTGTGTCAATTCTCCTTCCAGGCTCGGGAGTTGGGATGGGTGTCGGGGTAGGAATTTCTGTTGGGGTGGGAGGAATAATGGCGGTAGGTGTGTTGGTAGGTAAAGCTGGATTAAATACTCTCTCCAGACTGCAACCAAAGGTGGAGAGTAGGAGTATCAACCAGATGAAGATCAGCATTTTTCTATTCATACTGAGCGACTATAACGCGGGACGGTGGGCATGTCAATATGCGTTTCTTTGGGATATTTTGCCTACCCAATGCCTTACGGATTACTGGCGTAGTGTTTAAGGAACCAATGAAGAGGTTCTCCTCAAAAGGAAAATTAAACGCGGTTTCCATTTTGATTTGATCTGCGAAACCAGAGAAAATCATGTATATTGGAACTATGCACCAAATTTGGAGATTTCACCGATGAAGGAAAAGAGACCCACGTACCGGATCATGGATTTAGATGTTTCAGAACGCCCCAGGGAGCGTCTGGCCCGCCTGGGACCGCAAGCCCTGACCAATGCAGAATTGATTGCCATTTTGATACGGGTGGGCATTGAAGGTGAAAATGCCGTTCAGGTAGGACAGCGGTTATTAAATAATTTTGGCGGGATCAGGGGTCTGCACCGGGCTTCATTTTCAGAGGTTTTACAGCAGCGCGGTGTCGGGAAAGCCAAAGTGGCCACAATAAAAGCAGCAATCGAATTAGGCCGGCGCCTGACTCTGGAAGCACCTGAGGAGCGCCCCGCTATAAACAGCCCCGAGGATGCCGTGGCATTGGTGCAGTATGAAATGCAGGCCCTCGAAAAAGAACATTTACGAGTGATCTTGCTGGATACCCGGAACCATGTGATGGAGATAAATGAGGTGTACCGGGGCTCGTTGAACGCTTCCGTGGTACGGGTGGGCGAGGTGTTCACCCCAGCTGTCAGACGAAATGCTGCCAGTATTTTAGTGATTCATAATCACCCCAGCGGAGATCCTTCTCCCAGCCCGGAGGATATCTCCATCACCAGGACTCTCGTAGAGGCCGGCAAACTGCTGGAAATTTCAGTGCTGGATCATATAATTATTGGCCAGGGGAAATGGGTATCATTGAAAGAAAGAGGTTTGGGATTTTAGGATTGAAAATGGCTGAAAACCAGATTTTACTGCTGCCGAGAATAAATTATTATCAATGGGCGAGGTCAGTTCAAAAATTTGCCCTGCATTTTGGGGTGGGAATCACATCCGATCCTGCAAAGGCGGGGGATTATAACATTGTGACGGTAGCAACGGCTCCAAACAGTTATCCACATGAGGGAGATATCGTCGAATGGCTGAAACAGCGTTTTCCTGGGGTAAATATCGACCTCATTAAAGTGGAAAGCCCTGAAAATTTGTCCAGGATGTTGGACCAAAGGATTGAAAGAGGTATCCGGTATCACAAATTACTCGGGATGCAGGCCGGTGAAGAAGTGCTCCCAAAATATCCTGCTGACCGGTTTTACCTGTTCTGGCCGACAGATTATCCTTTGATTGTCCAGGCTTTTGGATCGAATCCTGAACTCCACACTCAATTTGGATTGCCAGGTCATGAGGGAGTCGATATCCGTGCTCCCCATGGTTCGAATGTATATGCTTGTGCCCCCGGTGAGGTGTATCTGGTTGAGGAAGATCCATCCTTGAGTCGGTACGGCAGGTATGTGGGTATCCGGCATAACAGAGGTTACCGGACAGTGTATGCGCAATTAGACCGGGTGCTGGTCAGGGTGGGCGATCAGGTTCGTCCAAGGCAGTTGATTGGAAAGACAGGTTCATCCAGCAAAATCAGCAGCGACCATCTCCATCTCATGCTCAAAAAAGATCAAGCAACTGAACGCTCTGAAACGGATTACCCGGATGACATCATCGATCCGACACCATTCCTAGTCTATCAGCACCAGGAAGATGAAGTTTTCGAAGCATTAGGCGTGAATGGAAGTGAGCGTGTGTCTCACAGCTTTCCATGGCGTTCGCCCTGCCTTGTCGGGATTGCCAGCCGGGCTGGCGGGACGATGCAGGAGATAGATTTCTCCGTGATTGAAAACGCCCGCATTGAAGCTGTCAGTATCCACGCAAAAACAACTTCAATGACCCTGACCCGCTTGAAAGAGATGCTCCCAGAAGGGTTGATTTTGGCACGGATTGCGGTTCCGTTTGCTCCTCACAAGGTTTCCCCTGAGAAATGGCTGGAAGGAATGCGGTTGGATATTGATCGATTATATCGGCTGGGTGTGAGATATTTTGAAATTCAGCGTATGCCCAATGTAACTCAATTTGGATGGGGGACCACGTGGACATCGGGAGACCAGTTTGGTCAATGGTGGCTGGCTGTGGCTGAAAAGCTTTGGGTGGAATTTTCGGGGATCAAGTTGGGGTTCCCCGGGGTTTCCCCTGGTGGACAGGTTCCCGGTATGAGGATGGATTCAGAAGTTTTTTTGGATGGGTCGGACAATGTAATCCGTAAAGCGGATTGGCTGGGCGTGAACTGCTTTTGGGCCCATCCCACCGAGATGGGCCGTGAGGAAAAAGGCAGTTATTACGAAAAGATGCGGCAGCGCTACCCAAATAAATTGCTGTTCATTACAGAATTTGGCAATCTAAATCCGCACACTCGGCCAGAGGTCAAAGGAAGCGAGTATGTACGCTTTTATGAAAGGCTCCGGAAATCTCCTGGGATTGGTGCCGCCTTTGCCCAGGTTGTTTCGTCTGCCCAAGGTTATCAAGCAATGTCCTGGAGAACCGAAGACGGGGAATTGACTGGAATTGTCAGGGCGGTTAGGGAGCGGCCATTCTAAATTGTGATGAAAAATTGGGTGTCATCTTGCGCTCAGATTTGGCAACCCGATCAGCGCGTCATCCTGATCTTGAACTGGTTAAATTCCTTGGTGGCTGGAGACCAATCCTCATCGATCTGTGTGACATTAGATGGTCCCGGACCACGTTTTAGATCGCGCAAATAATTTTCCAACCGTGGGCGCGTGCCTTCTGCAACAGTTTCCACTGTCCCGTTGAATCTGTTTCTTACCCAACCAGTAAGACCGAGCTCCCTGGCACTGCGGGCAGCAAATGCCCGGTAGCCTACACCCTGGACACGGCCGTGTATGACAGCGCTCAGTCGATCCGTTTGATGGTCACTCATAATACTCTCCCTATTTGCTTTTCCTACGAGAATTAACCAGGATCAGGCCTATAGGTGTGGCGAAGAGGAGCAGGAGGAGGATAACCCACGTAAGCGCGGAACTAAGTGACTGGGGCAGGATGGTGCTGTTGAAGGTATTTTGATACCAATCTTTTTCCAAGGTCGCCAGCTCACGGTTGAATGTGGTCTGCACTCCATTTTCGCAGGTGTGGCCTTGTTTATAGGCATCTAATAAATCCTGTAACCCAACCTTACCATATTCATCATACAAGAAGCGAACAAAAGAATCTGCCTGTGCATAAGCGAGGGCTGCGCGGTCAGCTTCAGAAGGGATATTGGTGCACAGCTCCGTGAGTGGTATTAATTCATCGGTACGCCAGGCTGCCTGGAGGATCTCCCAGTACTCTGGGATAGAATACAGTTCTGACAATGAGGCGAGCCCTTCGCTGTACCAGGCCGGCAGATTGGCATAATCATCTTCCAGATAAAGGTAGAGGCGGATATGGGTTAATTCATGAGGAATCTGGCGTTTGATTTCCAGGTTTTGGTCAAAGCTGGGCGGGATGGACGCCAGGATGGTGTTTTCGGTTGGGTTGGCATGTCCGGCAATCCAGCGCGCGTTGGTGATCTCTAAGGCGGATTGCAGGGCTGAAGCATTTGAATAGATATAGACGCGCAGTGAATCCGGTTGGGGAAGGTCGAGGAACTTCGAATAATTATCGATGGACTGATATAGGGAATCTTGAATTGACTGCCCAAGCCCCAAATTTCCCTCTACCCAGTACACCTCGTACGGATTGTCCGACTGTAATCTCTGCCATTGAAAGCGGTTGTCCTCGTAAACAAAACTTTCCGTATCGCTTTGTCTTTGTGTACCGTCATCGATCTTTATCAAGAACCAATAATCGATGGTAGAAAATGCGGGTATATAATCCTGTGGCCGGATTTCGAAATCAGCGTGAATTACCCCATCCTCTCCAAGGCTGGCAGGAACAACCGTACTCTGTCCGGTTGACCTTACCTTGAAAATGAGATCAATCGCCTCGTAATCGATGTCCAAGGCGAGTTGGGCAGAGAAGTTGATCGACTCTCCAAATGAATGCTCAACGTAAAGGTCGTCAATCACGGAAGATGTCTGGGCGACCGCGCTGGATGAGAATACCAAGGCGACCCCGATTATAGCCAGGAAAATGAAGATAGTTTTTTGCTGTTTCATAGGCTAACTTCCCCCTAAAAATGCCAGCAGGGGTGTAAGGGTCAGCGGGCTTAAAATGGTCGTTGCGGTCACGATGGTGGATACAAGGGACGGTTTTACATCAAATTCGGTGGACAAGATGGTGGTCATCACTGCGGTTGGCATCGATGATTCCAGCATTCCTGCCTGGAGAACAGGTCCCTGTAGACCGAAGGGGATGCTGAACCCCCACCCAACAAGCGGGCCCACCACCAACCTGATTCCTGTTGCCATTGCCAGGGGGAGTTTATACGCGCGCAAATCTGCCTGTCCAAGCTGCATCCCCAAGAGCAGCAACATCGTAGGAATTGCTGCCCCGGCTAGCAAGTTTACTGATCGGTTGAGGGGTAGAGGTAGGTTTGCGTCATAAATATTAAAGAGGATCGCAATAATCAGGGCGTACAATGTCGGGAATTTCAACAGATTGATCAAAGATTCTTTGACGGAGGCTTGGCCCATTGAGGCAATCGCTACACCAATCGTATAGACCATGATGCTTGAACTGACGAAGTAGATGCTGGCATAGGCCAATGCCTCGTCTCCAAAGGCAAATTTTGTCAGCGAAAGACCGAAGTTTCCAGCATTGGTGATGAAAGTGGTTAGGACAACTGCGACGGTGATTTTTTTGCTAAATTGTAGCAACCTGGATACCAGGAATGCGATGACTCCAACTGTGATGTTGGATGCAAACGCGAATCCCGCAACCAAAAATACTGCACCTGAATCCAGGGTAGAGGCCGAGAGAATCTGAAAAACCAGGGCCGGGCTGAAGATATAAAATGTTGTTCTTGCAAGGGTTTTAGGATCTAAATTTAGGGTTTTATTTATCAGGAACCCCAGTCCAGCGATGATCAGGATCGGGAGCAGGTTTGCACTGAACAATGGGATTAATTTTGTCACGTTTAATCTTCCTCGTCCCAATCATTATCGTCGAAGGGGTCTTCGGCTTCTTCAGGTGAGATGTCAAACAATTCAAAATCAAGATTAAGTTCATTAAAATCAATATTTTCAAGGGCGTCTTCTAAGAAATCAATTTCGTTTTCATCTTGGGATTTTTTTAGCAAACCTTCCAAGGCAGCCCGCGCATCCATTCCTCCCACCTCTGACAGCGCCCAAATCGCTGCTAACTTCACTTCAACTTCTGGATCGTCAATCAGTTGAAGTAAATGGGGAACTGCTTGCTGCGATCCGAGCAGACCCGCGGATTGGGCTGCCTCCATCCGAATTTGAGGCTCTTCATGGGATAAATTCTCAATGATTTGGGGGATCCATTGGTTATTGGCGGACCTTCCCATGGCGATTAAAGCGCTGACCAACCAATCTTCTTTCTGTTTGTTGTAGGCTTCTTCGATGACCGTCGTTGCTTCAGGTCGGCTGGAGAAACCCAGTGATTCTACTGCATAGAGTCGTACAATTTCTGGTTCATCACCGGTTGCAGCTTTGATCAAAATTTGGTTGATTTGCTCGGCCAATTTTTGGTCTATTTCCGCTAGCTCCCCGAGGTAAATAAATTTTCCTAGCCCTCTGGCCGCCTGTGCGCAGACATCGGAGTTTGGATCAGATTGCAGGATCTCTAAAAAGGCGATTGCCACACTCGGTTCGTCGCTCTCCCACAAGCCGCGAATGGCTGTTTTTTTGACCTCAGGATTTTCGTCTTCCAAGCCCAGCTTAAAAACTTCATCAAAATTTACGATGAAAGAATCATCCGTCAGCAGTTCCATATCTTCCAATAATCGCTGACGGCGCAGCGGGAGGATTTCTGGCCAAACCTCTGCAAGCTGTTCGAGTTCAAGACCCTCCAGCCCCGAGAGACGGGGAAGATATTTGGCAGGAAATGTGGTCGTGGAGTCGAGCAAGGCATCGACTACTTCATTGAAATCAACTTTTTCCTCATATGCGTCCTGCTCAAAATTCTCATCATCCATTGGGAATTTGCCTCCTATGGCGTGGGGGTAAGTGTGAGCTCTGTAAAATCCAACGCTGGGTTGACAAAATCCTGTACATTGACATAGACCATCAGCAAGAGCACCAGAGCCAAGCTGACCGCGTTCAACATGTAATATAGGTTAAGAGGTACGCGTTTCTTAAACACAAGTTCCGGAATGGCAAGCAGGATTTTCCCGCCATCAAAGAAGGGGATAGGCAGCAAGTTGATGATCCCGAGAGAGAATGAAATGGAAGCAATGAACCAGATTGTATTGGTTCCCGCGGCGATGCTGGTCTCTGAAGCATCCATGTCCTGTGCGAGTTGGAATCCGTCAAACATTCCTTTCAACCCTACTAATCGGAAGGGGATATTGGTGATTTGCTGCACTTGGAAAACGAGGAAATTAACGCTTTCGTTGATTGCCCCGATGAAGTTCAGCGGCGCGAAGAGCCCTATCCCGATTGGTCCTTCCAGGCCTTCGATATAATCGGTGCGAGGCGTAAGCGAAACCGTATTTTCCTGCCCATCACGGATGTAAGTTAAGTCGATTTCAACGCCTTTATTTTGCCTGATGACCATTTGGAGCTGCTCAATATCTTCAATTTCGGTGCCATTGATGGCAAGAATGTAATCTTCCGCCTGTAATCCGGATTGTTCTGCAGGTGACCCGGTATCGACACTGGTGATCATGATATGTTCTAAATTATTGCCGATCTGGTAGTAAGCAAAGGCTAAGAGCAAGATGGCAGCCACAATGTTGGTGAACGAGCCAGCCAGCAGCATGAATATCCTCTTCCAAGGGGAAGCGGCCATCAATTCATCTGGAATTTGTTCGTCGCCTTCTCTTTCTCTTGGGCGCACGAATCCGCCAAAAGGCAGCAAGTTGAGGGTGAATTCAGTTCCGCCAGAACGGAACAGGGTAAGTACGCGTGGTGGGAATCCGATTCCGAATTCCTGGATCGGTATCCCCACCATTTTTGCTGCAATGAAGTGCCCCAATTCGTGAATTAGGATCAGAAATGCGAGTGCTAAAACAAAATAAAGTATAGAAAGCATTTATTTCTCCGAAAACTTAACGGTAATTTATATCATTCAATAGACATTTTTTGACTTGACCATCAGTGATTATAACGTGTTCTGAGGGAGCTTGCATAGGTAGGAACCGGTGGGTAAGATCGATGGACCCTCTTTGTTGATCAAGTTCGTCACGGGAAGTAGTTTACCATTGATTTGGTCTGTGAAACTATAAAAATTGTCTAAGAAATGCAAATTATATGGGGGATTTGATAACATGACCTATGGCTGTTTTTTCCAGACTACATTTTGACAACTGATGTCTGACATGATACACTTGTCCGGCATTTTATGGTGGCGCACTCGGCAAGAGGGCGTCATTTATATGTAGAAAGTGGATGAGTATGGATATCGTAATCACGGGATCTGTAGCGTATGATTATTTGATGACCTTCCCAGGAAGGTTTAAAGAGCATATCATTCCAGAGAAATTAGAGGCGATCAGCCTCTCTTTTTTGGTTGATTCGCTTGTCCGACGGCGCGGTGGAATCGCTCCGAATATCGCCTATAATCTGGCATTGTTGGGTGGAAGACCTAAGATTTTTGCCACAGTTGGAACTGATTTTGAAGAGTATAGGTTGTGGCTCGAGTCTAAAGGAGTCGATACCACTTATGCGAAGATTATCGATGGTGAACTGACTGGATCATTCTTCGCCACAACAGACCAGGAAAATGCCCAGATGGCGAGTTTTTATCCGGGGGCGATGGCTTATGCCGCGGACCTCTCTTTGAAGGAGCTTACTTCTCGACCGGACTTGGTTGTTATCTCACCGACGGATCCCTCAGCGATGGATAAATATATCGAAGAGTGTAAAGAGCTCGGCATACCTTATCTGTATGATCCCAGCCAGCAAATTGTCCGGGTGGATGGAGATACCCTGAGAAACGGCATCAATGGCGCACTGGCGTTGTTTGTCAACGAATACGAGTCTGAACTGGTCAGTAAGATGACCGGGATGAGCAAAAAAGAAATCCTCCAGAAAGTAAAATTTATGGTTGTGACGTTGGGAAATGATGGCGCCATGGTGTACCATGGTGATGAGACTTATCACGTCGATCCGGTAACCCCTAATCAGATCATTGATCCGACTGGTGCTGGAGATGCATTTCGAGGTGGGTTCCTGACCGGTTTCAGCAAGGGTTGGGATTTTGAAACCTGTGCACGGATGGGAGCGCTTTCTGCCACTTACTGCCTGGAAAGTGACGGCCCCCAGGGACAGGGCTACCAAATTGAAGATTATATCAACCGCTACCGAGAAAATTATGATGATGGCGGCTTGTTTGACGAATTGCTCAAGTTAGAATAAAGAATTAATCGCGATTGGAGATTGTTATGGAATTTGATATTAAAGATATTAATCAGGCAGAAGGCGGCAGGCGACGGATTGAGTGGGCGGAACGAGAAATGCCCGTGCTCCGCACAATTCTGGAACGATTCCGAAAAGAAAAACCACTCCAGGGAATGCGTATTTCTGCCTGCTTGCATGTGACCACTGAAACTGCCAACCTGATGCATGTGCTGGCGGAAGGTGGGGCAGACGTTGTGCTGACTGCCTCGAACCCGCTCTCGACCCAGGATGATGTGGCAGCCTCACTGGTCTCCCACTATGAAATCCCGGTATATGCGATCAAGGGCGAAGACAATGTGACCTATTACAAGCATATCGAAGCAGCATTGGATCATCAGCCCCACCTGACGATGGACGATGGTGCAGACCTGGTCAGTACGCTGCACAAATCTCGGCGCGAGCTGCTGGATACCGTGATTGGCGGCACTGAAGAGACCACCACGGGTGTGATCCGCCTGAAAGCGATGGCGTTGGACGGCGCGTTGGAATTCCCGGTCGTGGCAGTCAATGACGCGATGACCAAACATTTCTTCGATAACCGCTACGGGACCGGCCAGTCAACATTGGACGGAATCATCCGGGCGACAAACGTGCTTTTGGCAGGGAAAACTTTTGTGGTTGCGGGGTACGGCTGGTGTGGCCGCGGATTAGCTCAGAAGGCACGCGGTATGGGCGCGAATGTGATCGTAACCGAGATAGATCCGCTGGTGGCACTAGAGGCAGTGATGGATGGCTTCCGTGTGCTGCCGATGCTTGATGCAGCCAAGCAGGGAGATATTTTCTGCACGCTCACCGGGGATATCAATGTGATTGATCAGCATCACTTCGAGGTGATGAAAGATGGAGCTATCGTCTCCAATTCAGGTCACTTTAATGTTGAGATTAATATTCCGTCCCTGGAAGAGATGGCAGTTGAAAAACGACAGGTGCGCCCATTTGTGGACCAGTATCATCTAAAGGACGGCCGGAAGATCAATTTGCTGGGTGAAGGACGCTTGATCAACTTGGCTTCTGCGGAGGGACATCCGGCCAGCGTGATGGATATGTCCTTTGCAAACCAGGCGCTTGCGGCTGAGTACATGGTGAAAAATGCAGATTCGCTGCAAACAACCGTTTACGGTGTTCCGGAAGAGATTGACCGGGAAATTGCACGGATTAAGCTTGACGCAATGGGTATAGATATTGACACCTTGACAGAAGAGCAGGTCAGGTACCTTAGTTCTTGGGAAGAGGGAACATAATATTAAAATAGGCCGGATTAACTCGAGAGGCGCTTTTATTGAAAGCGTCTCTTTTTTTATTTCTTGAGGTGTTCAAACAGGACCTCAAGCCATTTGTCCTGCGGTGAGATCAGTTCGGGAAGATCATCGATCGGGGCCCAGAAAAGGGTGAAGGTGTGGAAATCTGAATTCACCTTCCATGTGAGAGGTGTTTGGCCGCTGAATTTCATGAGGAAAAAAAAGCGCCGCTGCTGCTGAGAAAGAGTTTCTTCTGGAACCCAACCGGTGAATTCATAGGTGTTGTAGGTGGGGTTTGGCAATTGGTCTGGTTCACGATAAGAGATTTGCGCATAGCCATTTTCCCGGCGGTGAACATCCAGCCACAAGCCAGGTGAGACGTCAATCCAATCGAAGCTGGTCGGGTCCGGGCGGCTGAAAACTTTGGTCGGATGGATCAAGACTGCCTGGTGAGGAGGCATGATGGTGTCCCTGTGCCCCAAAGCAGCGCTGATGGGCA
>JABAHR010004458.1_pt1 | contig 12161 bp, 9 predicted proteins | sample 7062101 | NCBI WGS metagenome assembly JABAHR01 (sample SAMN14534553, study PRJNA622989) | marine sediment metagenome | biome: marine biome [ENVO:00000428]; feature: marine pelagic biome [ENVO:01000023]; material: deep marine sediment [ENVO:00002113] | place: India: Gulf of Kutch | collected...
CTCGCAACGAGACGTCAGCGCCGATGATTTCTTCAAGCAATTCTTCGAAACCGTACTCGACGACGATGAGCTCGTCATTGCGGTCACCTTTCCCGTGCCGCGGCGCGCGGCCTACCTGAAATTTCGCACGCCAGGTTCTCGGTATGCGCTCGTCGGCGTCATGGTCGCGGAGACACAAGCTGGCGTGCGCGTAGCCGTTACGGGTGCGGGACCGGGCGTTTATCGTGAGCCGCGTCTCGAGGCTGCGCTCTCCGACGACTTTCGTCCGGAGGCATTGGCGGGCGTCGAGGTGAGTCTCGACGGAATCAACACGGATATGCACGGTAGTCCCGAGTACCGAGCTCACTTGACTGGCGTCTTAGCGAGGCGGGCGACCGTTCAAGCCATTGCGTCGGGACCCTGAAGAGAGAAGGCGATGACAACGACCTATCCCGATTTTCAGGACCATCTCGCCAATCTCGAAGCGCATGGCCTGCTCAAACGAATTGATCGACCGATCGATAAGGACACGGAGTTGCATCCGCTCGTGCGGTGGCAATTTCAAGGCGGGCTCGCGGAATCGGAGCGTAGGGCGTTCCTGTTCACGAACGTTGTCGACAGTTCGGGGCATCGTTACGACATACCCGTCGCAGTCGGGGCGTTTGCGGCAAGCGCGGAAATCTATGCTGTCGGTATGGGCACGACGGTCGAGAACATCGGTACGAAATGGATCGAATGCATGGCGGGCTCGATCGAGCCTGTGCGCATCGATTCGGCGCCGTGCCAGGAGGTGATCGTTACGGGCGATGAGCTGCGGGAGCGCGGCAAGGGTATCGACCGTTTCCCCGTGCCGATTTCGACACCCGGCTACGACGCATGCCCGTATCTCGCTGCGACCGTCGTCGCGACCGTCGATCCCGAGACCGGCGTTCGTAACATGGGCACCTATCGCGGCGCGCTCAAGGCGCCGGATCGCTTAGGCGTACGCATGGCCACCCGCGTCGGCGGCGCTGGCGGCTATCTGCATTGGCAGAAGTATCGCGATCGCGGTGAGCCGATGCCTTGCGCGATCGTCGTTGGTGCGCCGCCGGCCGTCGCGTTTACCGGGCCGCAGAAGCTTCCGGTCGGGAAGGACGAGATGGGTGTGGCGGGCGCGCTTGCCGGTGCGCCGATCCGGGTCGTGTCGGCCAAGACCGTCGATCTCGAGATTCCCGCGGATGCTGAGATCGTCGTCGAGGGTCTCATCGACACGGAGTTGCTCGAGCCCGAGGGTCCGTTCGGCGAGAGCCATGGCTACGTCGCGCTCGAAGACTTCAACATGTCCATGCAGATCACGGCGATCACGTGCAAACGCAAGCCCGTGTTCGCTTCGATCATCAGTCAGGTTACGCCGAGTGAATCGAGCGTGCTCAAGCGCGTCGCCTACGAGCCGCTGTTCCTTACGCATTTGCGGGACGAGCTCAAAGTCGCCGGAATTCTTCAAGTTACGATGCACGAGGCGTTGTCCAACATTCGCCCCGTGATCTTCTTGCGCTTCGCCGATGGCACGGCGCGCGAGGAAGTTTGGAAAGGGTTGCACGGGGCAGCGACGCTACAGGCACAGTGCGGGAAGATCGTCATCGCGGTCAGCGAGGACATCGATCCGCACAATCTCGATGCCATCTTCTGGTCGTTGGCCTATCGATCGAGTCCAGCCGAGGATCTCGAAATCGTCCGTGACCGCAAGATCAGTCACGGCCCGAAGTCGGGGCGCGGCAGGGGCGATTCGGGCTTTCTCGTCGATGCGACACGCAAGCACGATCTGCCTCCACTGGCCTTGCCGGCTCAGACTTACATGGAACGCGCGCGGGAGATCTGGGAGGAGCTCGAGCTGCCCGCATTGGACGTTCGTGCGCCGTGGCATGGCTACTCACTCGGTGATTGGAATGAGACCTGGGAACGTTTCGCGGAACGTGCAGTGGTCGGGCGCTGGGATGAGAGCGGCCGAGAAACGTACGCACGGCGACGTGGTGGCATGAAGCCGGAGACACCCGCTCGCGAGATCGAGGGTGATGACTGACGAGCGCGAGATCGAGTTCGACGTCGTCGAAGCAGGGAGATTCAAGTCGGTCGGCCAGCCGGTCGCTCGGCGTGAAGACCTGCGGCTGATCACGGGCAAAGGACGCTTCACCGACGATTTCAACGCGCCCGGTCAGGTGCATGCCGTTCTCGTGCGTTCACCTTATCCGCACGCGCGGATCAAGCAGATCGATAAAGCCAGTGCCGAGGGCATGCCCGGCGTGCTGGCCGTCCTAACGGGCGAGGACTGTCTGGCGGATGATCTCGGGATCATCTCGCACAGCCCCGTGCCGTCGACACGCTCGGATCTGAAGCTCACGGCGCCCGGCGGCGGTGCGATCTTCGAGGGCCCGCACGCGCTGCTACCGGTCGACAAGGTACGCCACGTCGGCGAAGGGGTGGCGATGGTCGTCGCTGAGTCGCATCGAGCGGCGCTCGATGCGGCGGAGCACGTGCGTATCGACTACGAGTCGCTGCCGTGGGTTGCCGATAGCGCTGCTGCGATAGAAGAAGGTGCGCCGGCCGTCTGGGATGAGATTCCAAACAACATTTGTGTCGATACGACGTTCGGCGATTCTGCAGCCACCGAGTCCGCTTTCGCGAATGCTGCACACATCGTAGAGATGGAGTTTCCGATTCAGCGTGTCACGGCAACGCCGCTCGAGCCGCGTGCGGCGCTCGGTCAGTACGATGAAGCGAGCGGCCGATACACGCTGAACGCGGGTAGCAACGGCGCCGTGTCCCACAAACGTCAGATTGCCGGCGCCTTGAACGAGGACCCGGAGAACATTCGCGTCTTGTGCTTCGATGTCGGTGGCAACTTCGGAACCAAGAACCGCGTCTATGTCGAATTCGGTCTCGTGCTCTGGGCGGCGAAGAAGGTCGGTCGACCCGTTAAATTTCTCGCAACGCGCTCTGAATCGTTCTTGAGCGACTACCAAGGGCGCGACTTACTGACGAAGGTCCAGCTGGCACTCGATGAGGACGGAACGTTTCTGGCGTATCGCGCATCGAACCTCAGCAACGTCGGCGCGCGCATCGTTTCTCTCTCGCCGCTCGGTAAGGGCGCACCGCTCGTGACGGGGAGCTATCGGATACCCGCCGCCGAGGTGCGTGCGTGGGCGGCGTTCACGACGACGACGCCAACGCAGGCATATCGAAGCTCCGGCCGTCCGGAAGTCATACACGCGCTCGAGCGGATCATCGACACCGCTGCTCATGAGCTCGGCTTCGATCCGATAGAGCTGCGGCGTAAGAACCTCATCTCCAGCGAAGAGATGCCCTACACCAATCCGTTCGGTATCACCTACGACAGTGGCGATTACGTCAAGAGTATGGATATCGCGCTGCGTCTCGCCGACTGGGATGGTTTCGCGGCGCGTGCCGCTTCTGCTCGAGAGCGAGGCCTGCGGCTCGGTCGTGGATTCGCGAACTACATCGAATCGTCGATTGGCGCGCCTCGCGAGCGCGTCGACATGACGATCTCGCCTCAGGGTCGCGTCGAGGTCGTCGTGGGCACGCAGCCGACGGGGCAGGGTCACGAGACGAGCTTTGCGCAAGTCACGGCCGATCTGCTCGGCGTGGATGCGAACGTCGTCGATATCGTCTACGGCGATACGGACATCGTCGCCGAAGGCGGTGGCTCTCATTCTGGCCGGTCGATGCGCCATGCGAGCACTGCGATCTACGGCGCGATCGAAAAGCTCAAGGTACAAGGTGCTGCACTTGCGGCGGGAAAATGGGCCGTCGACCCGGCAGCCGTGGGCTATGACGACGGTCGATTCACGGAGCAGGACGGCTCGCGGAGCTTGGATTGGTTCGCGCTGGCCAGGGATGCGTCCGAGGACGCCGATGGCGGCAACGAGCAGGGCTTGAGCATCTCTCACTCTCACGAGATGCACACACCGGTATTTCCGAACGGATGCGCAGCCTGTGAGGTGGAGGTCGATCCGGACACGGGATTCGTGCGAGTCGCGAAGTACGTCGCGGTCGACGACGTTGGCCGCGTCATCAATCCGCTCATCGTCGATGGGCAGACACACGGCTCGATTGCGACCGGTGTCGGCCAAGCGCTCTGGGAGCAGTGCTTTATCGATCCCGACTCCGGACAACCACTCAGCGGCTCGTTCATGGACTATGGAATCCCACACGCCGATGAGCTGCCCTCGTTCGTTACCGCATTCAACGAGGTACCGTCGCCGACGAATCCGCTCGGCGTGAAATCAGGTGGCGAGGGGCCGACAACGGCTGCACTCGCCGTCGTCATCAACGCGATCGTCGATGCGCTGCGAGATCTCGGTATCGAAGATATTCCGATGCCGGCTACGCCGTTTCAGGTCTGGCAAGCGATCCGCGACGCGCAGCACTAGGATCAAACGACAGTGAAACTCATTGCATTTCCCGGTGCGCCGAACTTGCCGATCTTCGCCGGCCTCGAGCACGGTTTCTTTGAGAGCGCCGGCATAGAGCTTGAGTTTGAAACGACGCCGAGCTCGAAGCTACAAATAGAAAGACTCGTCGCCGGTGACTTTGACATCGCAGCGACGGCGTTCGACAACGTCGTTGCGTACCGCGAAGGCCAGGGTGCCGTCGAGTTTCCGACGCCGCCCGATCTATTCGTCTACATGGGCGCCACTCGAATCGAGCTCTCGCTCGTCGTTGCGCCTGAAGTTCGTGAGTTCGCTGATCTGCGTGGTAAACCGCTCGCGCTCGACGCGCTAGCGACTGGTTTTGCCTTCGTGCTTTACCACATGCTCGAGCAGGCGGGCGTGTCGCTCGACGATTGCGAGCTCGTACCCGTCGGGGCCACGCCGCAGCGTTGGGAAGCGGTGCGCGACGGCGCCGCTGCAGGAACACTGACGATCGAGCCGTTCACGAGTGTTGCGCAAGCGCAGGGTTGTCACGTGCTGCAGTCGAGTCGTGAGTCTTTGCCGAACTATCAGGGCGGTATTTTTACAGCGAGCGCCGCATGGGCTGAGGCGCACGAGCCGGAGCTAGTCGGGTTCATGCGCGGCTACCTCGATGGGCTCGCGTGGACGCTCGATCCCACGAACTACGATGCAGCTATGGCGTTGCTGTTAGAGCGCATGCCCGCAATCAAGCCGCGCGTCGCGCCGGCAGTCATGGCCAAGCTTCTCGATCCTGCAACGGGGCTGACGCCCGGCGGCGCAATCGACGAGGCGGGTATGCGCACCGTGCTCGAGTTACGCAGCCGATACGCAAGGCCTGAAAAAACCCTCGACTCCGTCGAGCGCTACGTTGACCTCGCTCGCTATGCCGAGGTGACGGGTACGTCTACAAGCTGAAGCCTGCAAGCTTGCTGGAATTCGCTCTTCTCACGCTCTATGCTCGATGCGATCGAGCATCGGCGCGAAAGAGGGGGACGCCATGAGCGCAAAGCGTGACTCCGACGGCTTGAACCGGCGCGAATTTATTGCAGGCGCGACGGGCGCGGGCATCGCTGCGACGAGTCTGACCCAGTCCGAGAAAACATCGGCCCAGGAGGCTCGCGACGCACATGTCGCGGCGCCGCCGCAAGTCGACGCGTTGGCCATGGAAGGCGAGATCCCGGAGGGTTACAGCGCTGCTGAAGCCGACGAGTACTTCGTCGAGCACCCGGGCTCTGATTTCATGGTCGACGTCATCAAGAGCCTGAACCTCGAGTACATCACGACAAACCCGGGCTCGAGCTTTCGCGGCATACACGAATCCATCGTCAATTACGGCGGCAACAGCGAGCCCGAGCTTCTGACCTGTCCGCACGAGGAGCAGGCCGTAGCGATGGCGCACGGCTACGCAAAGGTTGCCGGCAAACCGATCGGCGTGTTGTGTCACGGTACCGTCGGGCTGCAACACGCGGCCATGGCCGTCTACAACGCGTGGTGCGATCGCGTGCCGATGGTGTTACTCGGTGGCAATCATCTCGACGTGACGCATCGGCGCACCGGTGCGGAATGGTCGCATTCGGCGCAGGATGCCGCGCGCGTCTTGCGTGACTACATCAAATGGGACGACACGCCCCTATCCCTGCAGCATTACGCCGAGTCGATGGCGCGTGCTTACAAGATTGCAACGACGCCGCCGATGGGTCCTGTCGCGGTCATGCTTGACGGCCACCTGCAGGAGCACGGCATGACCGCTGAGGCACAGTCGGTCACGCGCATGGCGCCCACCCGTCCGCCGCAAGGCGATGCTGCGGCGCTGGCCGAAGCAGCGAGCTGGCTCGTCGAAGCCGAGTCCCCCGTCATCGTCGTCGATCTCATGGCGCACGACCAGCAGGGCGTCGAGGATCTCGTTGCGCTCGCCGAGGCGCTGCAAGCACCGGTCGTCAATCAGTTCGGTCGCATGAATTTCCCGAACACGCATCACCTCTCGCAGGGCGCGGGCATCGTCTCGCAAGCCGACGTGATCCTCGGTCTGGAGCTGTTCGACACCTGGGGGATCGTCAATCGGCTGCGCGACCGCGTGCACAAGGACGTCGTGCCGCGCGCGCGACCCGACGCTCGCGTCATCGACATCGGCGTCAAAGATCTTTTCATGAAGTCGAACTACCAGAGCTTCCAGCGCTTCAATCCATCGGATCTATCGATCGCAGGCGACGCGCAGGCCACCCTGCCGTCCTTGCTCGAAGAAGTGCAGCGACAGATGTCACGATCGCGCCGCGCCAGCAACGCGGACCGTGAGCGCCGGTGGCGCGCGGCGCACGCGCAGACCCGCCGCAACTGGATCGACGCGGCGCGCTACGCCTGGGACGCCAAGCCGATCAGCACGGGCCGGATTTATGCCGAGCTCTTTCAGCTCATCAAGGATCGGGACTGGGCACTGGTCTCCGACGACAATCGGCAGACGCGCTGGGCACGCAAGCTGTGGCCGCTCGAGCGGACGTATCAGTGGCTCGGACGTTCCGGCGGATCCGGTCTGGGCTACGGCGCACCCGCAAGCGTCGGTGGCGCGCTCGCGCATCGCGGAACCGGAAGGCTGCCGGTCGCCATTCAGACGGACGGCGACTTCATGTACGTGCCAGGCGTCTTCTGGACGGCTGCGCATCACGAGATCCCGTTCCTGTCGATCGTTCACAACAACCGCGGTTATCACCAGGAGTTCATGCATCTGCAGCGCATGGCGGCGCGCCGGCAGCGCGGCGCCGACGGCAGCTCGCACGTCGGCAACGAGCTCAACAATCCGGCGCCGGATCTTGCGATGATCACGCGCGGCATGGGTGTCTGGTCCGAAGGCCCGATAACCGAGCCGAGTCAGCTGCGCGGCGCTATGCAACGCGCGCTCGACGTCGTCGATCAGGGCGAGCCGGCGCTCATCGATGTCGTGAGCCAGCCGCGTTAGGGGTCGCGCGATGTTCCGAGTAGGCATTGGACTAATGACGCTATGCGGCTTGGTTGTCGTGCCAGCGCTCATCGCACAGGAGTCGGGCGACGCTGCGGCCGGCCGGCAGCTGTTCAACGATTTCCAGTGCTGGCAATGCCACGGTTACGAAGGGCAGGGTGGCGCCGCGCCGCGCCTAGCGCCGACGTTATACCCGTTCGAGGCATTCGAGCAGCTCGTGCGGCATACGAACATCATGCCCGCGTATTCGCCGAACGTGCTCAGCGACGATCAGCTCAGGCAAATTTACGAGTTCGTGCGTACGCGCCCAGAGCCGCCGGCCGTCGAGGATATTCCGGCACTGCGTGACTACTGAGCGGCTCGATCCGGCTGACGTCAGCGAGGCGCGTACTGGCTCGAGACGTCCGGATCGCAGTTGAACTCGAAGAACTCGAGATCCGGTCGATAAACCCAATCCACGGTGCCGCTGAAGGGCTCCGCGAGATACTGCGGATCCTCGAGCGTGAACTCGACGAGAATATTTTTGCCGTCATCGCTGAGCGTGTAACGCTCGACGACGTGCTTTTGTGACCCCGAAGGCACACCGGTCTGATACGGAGATCGGTGATCGGCAAAGTTCGTCGTATCGACGACGAGCGTGTCGCCGTCCCAGCGGCCGATCGAATGTCCCTGAATCGTTCGCTCGCCGTTTTCGGGATGGCTGCGTCCGTCCATGTAGATCGTGCGCTCGGCGTCGAACCATTCGTTGCGAACTGTGATGACGTCCTCGCTCGGCTCGATTTGAGTCAGCCAGAAGCCGGAGCCGAGGATGATGGCGGGCGTCGGATAGGGGATGCAGCTCGCAGCCGGATGCTCGGTGTTGACGTCGAAGGCCGCTTGCGCCGCGGTACCTTCGGGCGTCAGCGGGATCGATCGAAATCCCAACGAGAGATTTGCGAGATTTGCGAGATTGCCTTTCCAGGTTCCCGCGATGCTCGTTGCGGTATCGGTTGCCTCAGAGTTTGTGACTTGCTGCTGCAGGATCGATCCGTCTTCTTTCTCGAGACTCAATAGCAGGGCGTACGTACGCCCGGGCTCACGGGCCGGATGGCCGCGAACCATGATGCGCTCACCGGGCTGAAGGGAATCACGGTGCCAGCCGCTTCGCTCGAGTATCGGTATGCCTCCGGTCTCGACCTCCCATTCCGCCGTCCCGCCGGTGTCTGTAGCGGTCTCGACCTTGACGTAAACGTGCGGGTTCCGCCACGCCACCTCGGTCACCGTGCCCTGAAACGCAACAACCGTGTCGATATCGAAGCCGGCTTCGCTGTGATGGGGCCCAGCGAGGCCAGGAAAGAGGAAGGCAATCGTCAAAAGCGTCAACAGGCGGGGTCTGGTCAAAGTCGTCTCCGAGAAGGTCCGTCGGTCCCGTTCGAAATCGGACTATAGCCAGCAGTGGCGGGCTTTTCACGCACGCGGGCCCTCTCGATACCGGTAGAATATGGCCAGGAGCAGGCTGGAGGAGTCGGAATGGCGTCCTTCCTGGGGGAGATCAAGCGACGCAAGGTTTTTCAGATCGCGGCGGTCTACGTCGTGGTCGCCTGGCTCATCATGCAAGTCGTCGACGTGATCGCCGAGCCGTTGCGCGTACCGGAATGGTTTGCAACCGTCGTTCTGCTTCTGCTCGCGATCGGTTTTCCGGTGGCCTTGATCTTGAGCTGGGCGTTCGAGGTCACGCCCGACGGCATCGTGCGGGACGAGGCCGACACGGCACGCGCTGGTGGTCGCGCCGTCGAGTACGCGCTTATCGGCGTGCTCGGCTGTGCGGTGCTCTGGTTGACATACCGGGATTTCAATCCACCGACGGCGACGCAGGGCGTCGCTGAGACACCGGCACTTGAAGAAAGCTCGCCTGAACCAATGCCAGCGCTGCGGCCGAACGGCGTCGCAATCCTGCCGTTCGAGAACATGAGTGTCGATCCGCAAGACGCTTTCTTCGCGGCCGGCATCCACGACGAGATCATTCACCAGGTCGCAAACATAGAGGACTTGGACGTCCTCGCACGAACGTCGGTCATGCAATACGAAGGTGCGCGCCGACCAATCACCGAGATTGCTCGCGAGCTCAATGTCGCCAACGTGCTCGAGGGCAGCGTGAGCTATGCAGGCGAGCGCGTTCGGATACGCGCACAGCTTATTGATGGCGCGAGCGGTGAGCATCTTTGGTCGGAGGTCTACCAAGGAGAGATTACCGACGTATTCGGCTTCTATGCAGATATCTCCGAGGGAATCGCCGAAGCACTGCAGGCAGAGCTGCTTCCGGACACACGTGATCGTATCGCGACGGCCATGACGGACTCGCCGGCGGCTTACGCGCTCTATCTTGCGGCGCTCCAGGACCGAGAACGATCTAGGGAGGCCGTTGAGCTACTCGATCGTGCGATTGAAGCGGATGAGGAATTCGCTCGAGCGCATGCGTTGAAGGCCCGAATACTCGGGTTTGGCTTCGTCGACGAGGTCACGCGTGCTGCTGTCGACCCTTCTCGTGACGCTGCATCCGTAGCTGCGGAGCTCGAACGCACCGTGTTCGATCATGCGAGACGTGCGTTGGAGCTCGATCCCGAGCTCGGACTAGCCCATACGGCTTTAGGCGCCGTGCATCTGCGTTATTGGAGAAGGGATTCAGCAGAAGAAGAGTTCGCGCGTGCTGTCGAGTTGAGTCCCAAGGATCCCGAGGTGTTGCGTTGGTACAGTATGTTCAGCTCGTGGATCGGCGAGCACGAGAGAGCGATGGATCTCGGCCAGCGCGCGGCGGCAGTAGACCCCGATATCGGCCTGGTCGCAAGCCTTTTCGGAAATGTAGGCTCTCCGTATTTTTGGGCTGGTGATTTTGACCGAGCCGCTCGAGATTATGAGCAGGCTGTCACAACACGGGGCGACGATCTTATTCTGTATTTTCATCTATCGGAAATCGAGACCGCACGTGGGAACTACGATAGAGCCATCGAGTATGTGAGACTGGTTCAAGAACTCGGCGCAACATTTGGACAAGGTGGCCTGGCGCGCATGGCGTACGTATCTTCCTTGGCCGGCTATCCCGATGACGCGGCGCAGCTCGTTGCGCGAACTGCCGGTCGTGCGACGCCGCCAAGCGCGACGCAACGCGCTGTGGCTCAACTGGCCCTCGGCAACGCTGACGAAGCGCTGGAGCTATTCGAGGAGGCAGCGAACTTCCAACTGCCATCGGCCGGCGCGACGATAACGATCTTGATCAAGAACAACATGTTCAACGACCCTGTGCTCGAGCGCCCGGAATTCGTCGAGGTTCGCAATAGGTTAGGATTCACCGAATGATCAGAGCTCACTATCGCAACCCGCTTCCGTATTTTCTGAGTTCGGTGTTTACCGCAGCCGTGATTGCGCCGTTGCCTGCAGTGGCGCAGCAGACGATCGACTTACTTGCACAGGAGCCTCAATCCCTCGGTGAGGGCTGGCTCGGATTCACCGATCTCGGCTTCCTGCTCAACACGGTCCTGACGCTCGTGCTCGCGACCGTTCTGGGTGCCGTGCTTGCGTATCATCCGCGGCATCGCCAGACGGCCGACACGGTCGAGGAGATCGAGGCGCCGAAGGTTTTCGTGACCTATGCTGTGATCGGAGCGTTAATCGGCATCCTCGTCGTCAAATACGGTCTGGTCGTCGGCTTCGTCCTATTCGGTATCGGCGGACTCATTCGTTTTCGTACCGTGATGGCATCCCCGAGCATGACCGGACAAGTCATCTACGTGACGCTGATCGGACTTGCTTGCGGGCTCGACTTACCGCACGTAGCCGTGCTGGCGACGGCCTTCGCCTACGGATTGATTCAGCTTCTCGATGCGCAGGTCACGTATCGGATCGCGATCAACGGTTTGGCGGCAGATCGTGTTGCTGAAGCGGCTGCGGCCTATCGCGGCGTGCTCGAGCAACACGGTTGCCGCATCGTCAGTGAGAAGAAGAGCCCGCTCAAAGAGCGAATCACTTTCGTCTTTCGCAGCGCGGCGAGCGAGCAGCGCGGCCGGCTCGTAGAGTTGTTGGAAACTGAGGTCGATCCAGCGCTCAGAGGCGCCGTGGATTGGGAGATCGAATAGCGGGGAGTCGATACTTAGCTCGCTTGACCTGGATACATGAAGAACATCGACCTTGGGCGGACGCTCAGCGTACTTGCTAATCTCGGCGTCATCACAGGTATCGTTTTTCTTGGGGTCGAGCTTCGACAGAACAACGAGCTGCTAGTGAAGGAGGCTCAGCGAGCCCGTGCGCAGTCATTTTTTAGTTGGTAATTGAAATGTCGATAAAGACTCGAAGTTGCTTTGCGTTCTTTCTCGTGCCAAGTCTCGTACTGGGCGTCCCTAATCTCGCGAATGCGCATCATTCCGTATTTCCGTATGACATGCAGACATTCACCGAGCTCGAAGGCGTTCTGACGGAAGTCGCGTGGAGAAATCCGCATATTCGTTTGAAAATCGCTGCCGAGGACGGCTCTGGGGGAATCACGGAGTGGGAGCTCGAGGGAGACTCCACGAACGCTGCAAGACGTCGGGGGCTTACGCAGGATAGCTTCAGTGTAGGAGACCGGGTTCGCGTCGCAGGTAATGCGTCGAACCGTGGCCTCAACAGCATGCTCGTAACTCACATCCTGCTTCCGAACGGCGAAGAGCATCTCGTGCACGATCGCGCGCGGCCGTTCAGATGGACTGAGCCCGCCTCCAGCGCATCCGCAAGTGGGGACCGAAACATCTTTCGTGTATGGAGTTTCGGCTCGT
>JABAHR010001476.1_pt1 | contig 12150 bp, 12 predicted proteins | sample 7062101 | NCBI WGS metagenome assembly JABAHR01 (sample SAMN14534553, study PRJNA622989) | marine sediment metagenome | biome: marine biome [ENVO:00000428]; feature: marine pelagic biome [ENVO:01000023]; material: deep marine sediment [ENVO:00002113] | place: India: Gulf of Kutch | collected...
AACTTTTACTTCAACTCACTGACAAAATATCAGCAAATTCTAACTTTAAAGGTGGACCTATATTCGGGGGCTTGACAAAAAGAAATATACTGACAAAACATGGCTCTGGAATACAATTCAACTATCACCGTGGGAATATTAATTTAGGATATGAGCTTACGGGTGAAACTTTGGATGAAGATGCTGCAAGTAGTATAAAGACGCTTGATAGCCTGCTAGGCCAAAAGAAATATCAGCAAATATTGAAGTTAAATCGTGGAGAAATGCTTGTCCATAATAACCACTTTATCCTGCATGGCAGAAAATCGTTTGAAGATGGTGCTAATGAAGAATCAAAAAGACTATTAATAAGATTATGGGGAAACCAGAGATTATAGATTAATACTTACTATGATGAATTTGTCGAGCATCGTAACCACCTGTCATCATTAATAAATGGCGTCCCCGACTGGATTCGAACCAGTGACCTCAGGATTCGGGACGCAGAGGCCGCTGGTTCGAGCCNNTAATGAAAGATGTTGCCCTTATATCCTATAAATACACACTGAAGGTAACCTCTTCACATTCGCTATATGCTTCCCTCACGTTTTCACGTTCCGGTGCATCCGTTTATTAGCCAGCGAATTTCAGTCTATTAAATACTCAACTCCGTATTTTGTTCCGAGTTCGTTTAACTTGCTGATTGCCGCGTCCGGGTCAGCGGGCGGTTCGAGCCGAGAGAATTCAACTAATAGATTTTCGATTCCTGCTGGTACGAAAAAAAACAAGATTCTTACCGTTTTATCAGTGTTGTTCCTAAATCGGTGCCTCGCACCCTTCGGAATATTTAAGTAGGTGCCCGGCCCAGCTGTTATTTCGTGATCAGTTCCATAAAACGTCAGTTCGCCTTCAAGAATGTAGAAAGCCTCCTCCTCCCGCGTGTGTATATGCGATGGCGGTCCACCGCCGGGTGGGACAATCGCTTCGACGAGGAAATACTTTCCATCAGTATCATCACCTGTGGCGAGATATCGATATTCGTCTCCGGCTGCAAACACCGTGCGAACGTCGTCGCTGGGTCGAACAACGCGTATTTCTCTTCTCGTAGTCATATTGGAATTCTCCTTGCTGGCTAAAATATATTTTTATGATGATGCATTGTTTTATGAATTAAATATTAATATAACACTAATAAAGTGATTTTTACGATAATAAATAGCAGATTAATAGAAGATATTTCAATTTATCAATTTATATTTCATAGTTATCATGCTGCTTGATAAGTTATAAGTTTCATTATTTTAATATTATTATACGTAACATGAATCCTCTTAATTTACCATTGCAACCATTATCTCATCCAAGCTTGTAAGGTGTCACCTTAATTTCTAAAGATGTCAGTAGATTTGTCAGTAAGTGAGTTGGTGATTACAGGTAAACAGAGGAAAAAGTGGGAAAAGGAACTCCGATATAAGTTCTGAATTCATTGAATATTTTCCATTATAGGAGAATTCAGGAATAGACAGGAAAAACCCAAAATAGCCTTTGGGACGCAGAGACCGCTGGTCAGGGCCCAGTCACCCCGAGACTGCATACTATAATTAATATTAAATAGCTATTGATCCATAAAATTTCTAATTTGTTATCAAACCAAACCCTTTAACCAAAAACCAATAAAGTAAGCAATCAACGCTGCTACTCCTCCAATTATAAGTGTTTCCAAGCCTGATAAAAACCATTTTTTATCTACTATGTTTGCTTTAATGGAACCCACGAGAAAAAGAGCAATTGATGTGAAGATAATAGAAGTGATAAATGCAGATTCTTTAAAGAATGGGAAAAAATAATATAGGATAAATGAGAAAAGCGGTATTATTCCCATGATATTAAAAGCTATAAAAGTCGTAAGAGCTGCTTTTATGGGTGATTTAGTCTCTTCTATAATACCAAACTCATCTGTCATCATCGTGTCTATCCAGATTTTTTTATTGCTGGTTATAACATCAACTGTTTTTTGCAAATGATCACCTGAAAATCCTTTTTGTTTATAAATCTCATGTATTTCCTCGCGTTCTTCTTCCGGTTTTTCAATAATTGAGTTTTCTTCTGCTCTTCTGATTTTATTTGCAAATTCTATATGAGATTTGGTTCCAAGATAGTTTCCTACGGCCATGGCAAATCCGTCTGCGAATAAATTTGCAAATCCTAAAACAAGCACAATCCCGGGCGATAGAGAAGCACCGGATACCCCTGCTACAACAGCAAAGGTTGTAACAGCGCCATCAATACCTCCGTAAACGAAATCGGACACTAAAACACTGTGCATAGTAGATATCTTCTTCATTTTATGAGCCAAAAAGTCTAATTAAATCATCTTATATCATCTATAATTATATAAGAATCCAGTGTAATTCCTTTATAATCTTATATGATATTGCTGTATTATCTACTAAACTTAAGCTATCCTGACAAGGGCCCAATGAGTTTTATATCTTTTTTGGACTTAATTTCTTTTGTTTGTAGATCAATAACATCAATTTCTATAGACTTAGAGCCATTTTCTTTTATGAGCTCCTGCGGGAATTTTAAGAAAAAATGCATGGTGATATCCTTTCCGGCTAGAATGTTAATATCTTTATGCTGTGAAATAATTTCTATACTCGCATTTTTCCAATCATCTGATAGTTCAAGCCTAATAGGTGTGTCCTCAAATGTCTGATTTTTCATGTGTAGTTTAAAATGATTGATTACCTTCTTATCATTGCCTTCTTCAATAACCTGATAAGGAATATCCTTACCTCGCAGTACGGTGACAAGTAAGTCCTGCCTCTTTGAAACTGTAAATATTAACAGTGATATAATCAGGATTAATAGTATTGAATATAAGGCTGTTCTCGGTTTTAAAAGACTGGATGGTTTTCCCTTTAAACTGTTTCCCGAAACATAACGTATTAACCCCGTGGGCTTGTCAACGCGCTCCATTACCTCGTCGCATGCATCTATACAAGCTGTACACCCCACACATTCCATCTGCAGACCACTTCTTATATCTATACCAGTTGGACAAACCGACACACACTTATAGCAGTCTATACAGTCTCCTGTTTTCTCTCCCTGAGCTGTAAGCCCTTTTCTGGGCTCTCCCCTGTTATAATCATAAGCAACTGTTACAGAATCGTCATCCATAAGCACTGACTGGATTCTGCCGTAGGGGCACATTATGATACAGAACTGCTCTCTGAACCATCCGAAGTCGAATAACAAAAACGCTGTAATAAAAAACATGAAAAGAAATATAGTCCAGTTCTCCCGGGGGTTATGCTGAGTCATTTCTACGAGTCTTTCGGCACCCACAAAATAAGCGAGAAAACTGTGTGTGATAATGAGGCTAACTACTGTAAACAAAAACCATGTGGTTGAAACTTTTAATATTTTTTCACTGTTCCAAGGGCTTTTAGCTAGGTTAATCTGTTTGATATGGCTTCCGATTATCAGGTTCTCTATTCTTCTGAACACACCGTCTACAAACACAGTCTGCGGACAGCCCCATCCACACCATACTCGGCCGTATATAGCCGTCATAAATGCAAGCCCGATTGTAAGGATGGCAAGAATGAAAAATATCAGAGGACCATCGTGAGCCCAGAAGGTAAGACCGAAAATGGAGAATCTTCTTTGTGGGATATCAAGCAAAAGTGCCTGATATCCGTTTACTTTAATCCAGGGCAGTACTAGAAGAATAACAATCAATACAGCCTGGGTAAGGGTTCTCCATTTTCTAAAAAAACCTCTGACCTTCTCAGGAAATATGTATACTCTTTTCCCTTTTTCGTCTATTGTAGATAGACGCTTTTCGGGTAAATCTCTTTTATTGAGGACCTTCATGTTCTAATTCGTTATCTTGTTACCTTGTGGTGCTTTTGCTCCATCAGGATTAGATCCTCTAATACTGTACACATAAATCGATACTTTTTCTAACAGCTCGGGGCTGATTACGCCCTTCCATGGGGGCATGCCCTTATCCAGCACCCCCTCATTAGCGACCTTAATCATAGCGGCTATAGATCCGTCACCGTGAATCCAGTAGTCATCTGTAAGATTAGGGCCGATCATGCCCTGTCCTACCGATCCGTGACAGGCAGCACACTTTGCAATATATTCAGCTCTGCCTGCTTCCAAAACTTCTTTGTCCTTAACCATTGCCATTAGATTCTCCTGTGGAGTATCCTGCTTAGTTGCTTCGGCCTTTGATTGCTGTGTTTGTATTGATTCCATTTTCGTCTGCAACTCTTTATCCAGCGTAGGACCAGATCCAAATTCATAATAGACCCAGTAGACAATACCAAAAATAACGGTTAGGTAGAACGTTGTGAGCCACCAGCCAGGCAGCGGATTATCAAGCTCGTGAATACCGTCATATGCATGACCTTCAATTAGTTTATCTTCAGATTGATTTTCTGTGCTCATGATTTATTTCCCTCCTTATCTAGAGGTAGTTTTTCAAGCTCCTTATAAATTTCTTTGTTTGATTTTCTAAATGTCGAAATCACAATTGCTATGAATGCTGTAATGAAAATCACAAGTGCAATTACCACGAGATACGTATGTTCATAATATGCAAGCGCAATTTGTTTCATTTTATTCTCCTTGAACTATTGGTTCGGTTTTTTCTGTTTTATTGCCAAGACTCTGCATATATGCAATCATTGCCAGTACCTGAGTATCTTTTATACTCTCAAGCGACGCATCCTGCTCCAGAAGACCTTTATAAATCTCCTCTGCCTGCTTTTGTGCATGAATATCGGCATTGGCTACAACATCCTGTTCATAAGGAACCCCGAGCTTCTTCATAACGCTGAGTTTCTTTCTGCTGCTCATATAATCTATCTTCTTCCTGGCAAGCCATGGGTATGAAGGCATTATAGAATTTGGAGATATCTCTCTTGGGTTAATAAAATGTCTTAAGTGCCAGAGGTCGGGATACTTGCCTCCGACTCTTGCCAGATCCGGACCCGTTCTCTTGGACCCCCACTGAAACGGTCTGTCATACATAGATTCCTCAATTGTTGAAGGCTCTCCGTATCTGAGTACATCAAATGGAAGTTTCCTTACCATCTGAGAGTGACACGTATAACAACCCTCGCTTATATAGATATCCCTTCCCTCGAGTTCCAGTGGCGTAAACGGGTGGGTTTTTACGTTTGCAGGTACGTATTTATGTATCGAAAGCGTGGGGATAATTTCTATTACAGAACCTATCAGAATAGAAATTAACACAAGTACGGTAAATACGGCACCAAGACCTTCTAGTTTCCTGTGCCCTTTGCCTAAGTCCGTGCTGTGCTTAGTAAGAGCAGGAGCACTGTCAGTCTCTGCTTTGATTTCCTTTGGCGCTGTTTTAGCTGTCATCCATACGTTGTAAATAAGCATGATGTAGCCGATTAAGAACAGCAATCCGCCTATGAATCTAACATAATACAGCGGCACTATTCTCATTACGGTCTCAACAAAATCTGGATAAACTAACTGCCCGGAATCATCAATTGCCTGCCACATGAGCCCCTGAGTAATACCACTTGCCCACATAGAAATGTAGTAAAGCAGTATTCCTACAAGGCCGATCCAGAAGTGATTTACCATTAATCTGTGACTATAGATTTTCGTTTTCCATATTTTCGGCACTAAGAAATAGATAATCCCGAAGGTGAGAAATCCGTTCCATCCAAGCGTTCCACCATGTACGTGTCCTATGATCCAGTCTGTATAGTGTGCAAGAGAGTTTACCGACTTTATTGATAGAAGTGGTCCCTCGAAAGTGGACATTCCGTAAAAAGTGACACCAAGTACTAAGAATTTAATAATGGGATCTGTACGAAGCAGATGCCATGCGCCTCTGAGTGTAAGAAGCCCGTTTATCATACCTCCCCAGCTGGGTGCCCACAGCATTACGCTGAATACCATGCCGAGAGTCTGTGCCCAGTCAGGAAGAGCCGTATTGAGCAGGTGATGAGGGCCTGCCCATATATATAGAAAGACAAGGGCCCAGAAATGAACAATGGATAATCTGTAGCTGTATACAGGCTTGTTAGCGGCTTTTGGGATGTAATAGTACATCAGACCCAAAAATGGAGTAGTGAGGAAAAAGGCTACGGCGTTGTGTCCATACCACCACTGCACTAGCGCATCCTGAATACCAGCGTATACCGGATAGCTCTTGAGCATCGATACGGGTATTTCTATGGAGTTAACTATATGAAGCACGGCAACTGTTATTATCGTTGCAATATAGAACCAGATAGCTACATACAGGTGCTGGACCCTTCTAATTGCTATAGTGCCAAAGAAGTTTACAGCGAAGATTACCCATACAACGGCAATAGCAATATCTATAGGCCATTCAAGCTCGGCGTATTCTTTTCCGTGAGAATAGCCAAGAGGTAATGTTATGAGTGCCGATACGATTATTAGCTGCCATCCCCAGAAGTGGATATTAGACAGCGTATCAGAGAATAGTCTGGTCTTAAGAAGTCTTTGAAGAGAATGGTAAACGCCCATGAAAATTGCATTTCCTCCGAACGCAAATATAGCGGCATTTGTATGTAGTGGTCTAATTCGACCAAAAGTAAGCCATTCCAAATCAAGATTAGCTTTCCAAAAAGCAAGCTGCAGCGCTGCTAACAGTCCAACCACAAATGCAGCCGCTCCCCAAAAAATAGTTGCAGTTAGAAACTTTTTTACAATAAGGTCGTCATACTCAAATGTTTCTAAACTGGATGTAGATCCTCGTTTAGCCTCATCCATTTTTCCTTTCCTCCATATCCGTATTTTTGTCGGTATTTTCATCTTCAAGTATTGCCCTGTGAGCCGGTGTAACAAGATCATCGTACTGCCCCTTTTTTGTTGACCATATAAAAAACAGCAGAAATGACAACGACAAAAGAAGCGATACACCAAGTGTAAAAAATATTATGTTCATTTGGTTTGCAAGCCCCCACCTTTATTCTTAGACATACCCACTAAGGAACTTCCCAAAAGAAGAACAGAGCTAAGGGGCATTAGAACAGCTGCCAAAAGAGGATTTATATACCCCATTAATGCAAGCATGCCGGCAGATACGTTATATATCACTGAAAGTATAGTATTGGTTTTGATGGTGCTATTAGTAATATTGGCGTGCTTAATGATTTCTAGTACTGATGACAGACTGTTTCTGAGTATATAAATATCTGAGACCTTGAGGCTCTGTTCGGCACTTCCCTGAACGGCAACTCCTACATCGGCATTTAACAGAGCACCTGCATCGTTTAGGCCGTCTCCAACGAACATTGAGCCTTTCTTGGTTTTAATAAAATCTATTTTGTGCTCGGGAGTTAGTCCTGAAAAGGAATTGGTGGTGGGAATTGACAACATGTTTGATACAAGCTCAACATTATCCTTTCTGTCTCCAGATAACATATAAATATCATATTTGTCCCTGGAGAGCTTGTTTAAGGTATCAAATGCGTCATCTTTTATTTCGTCTCCCAGATAAATAGTCGATAATTTCTCTCCGTCTTTTATTACAGATACACAGTTTGAAACAGCAGATATCGAATTATAAATCTTTGCACTTTTATCATCTGAACAGATTTCATAGATATGTCCATTTACTTTTGCCTTTATACCTCTTGAGTATATGTTTTCTAAATCTGTTACTTCAGAAAGCTTAAAGCCATCTAAACTGAGATTTTTGACTATTGCCCTTGCAACTGGATGATGAGATTTGCTCTCAATTGACATTACTGCCGAAAGGTCATCTACGGATAAGTTCTCTTTATCCCACTTTATTATATTAAATTTGCCTTTTGTTAACGTACCGGTTTTATCAAAAACAATATTTTTAACTGACCTGATCTTTTCAAAAATATTTGAATCTTTAATAATGAATCCTTTTTTAACAGCGGACTTAAGGGAGAGTCCAAACGTTAGCGGGAGTATAAAAACAAATGCACATGGGCAGGCAATTAGAACAAAAGAGACTATTCTTTTTAAAGCTTCATGCGCTCCATATATGTTTGCTATCGAAAAGAATCCGGAAATGGATACAAAAGCAACAAATGAAGTAAAGATAGTAGAATATCTGTCACCAAAACCCTCAAAGCTTATTTTTTGTTCATAACTTTCCTTTACCTTATCAAGAACTTTGCCAAGCCTTGTTTCAATACCGGTGTTGATTACTTTTAGTTCAGCTTGCTCAGAGTCCAGTATTGATCCGGCAAAGACATCTGAATTTTCTAAGACGGTTTTCGGAATTGCCTCACCCGTTAAAACCGAGAGATCAAATACCGCACTGTGATTTAATAGTATGCCGTCCACCGGCACTCTATGTCCTCTTTCAAGCTTTACTAAATCTTCAGATTTGAGTTCTGAAATAGGGTAGAACTCATAATTGTTTGTATGAGTATCGTATTTTAGAATCTTATTATCCTTTAGGAGTGAGCTAAATAAGTCGGTGTCTGAAACTAACTTATTCTGTAGTGACCTAATAAGATATCTGCTTACAAGAAGCAGAAATACAAATATGGTTATTGAGTCATAGTAAACCCCACCTATACCTCTTACTAAATTATAAGTGCTTAAAATGAATCCAATTAATACAACAAACACCACAGGGAAATCAACTGTAGCTTTAAGGGCCTTTATTGAGGAATAAGCATTTTTATAAAATGGAAAACTACAGTATGTTACAACAGGAATGGATAAAAATAGATTAATAATTTCAAAATTATTTCTAAATATTCCCTCTGCTCCAGAGTAAATAGCCGCAGAAAGAAGCATGATATTACCTGCACATACCCCGGATATACCTATGCGGTATAAACTATCCTTATTTTCTAGTTTCTTTATATTTTTTGCGTCACTACTATCTCTAATTGGATATGCCTTATATCCAAGGTTACTTACAAGCTGAGGAAATTTCGAATAACAATCAGCACCTGAAAATTCCACCTCTGCTATGTTTGTGGACATATTAAGGGTTACACTTTTAATAGAATCAGTTTTAGAAGGGATATCTTCCAATACTCCAAGACATCCCGAGCAATGAACACCTTCTATATAAAAGCTCATTTTTAGTGGTGATTCTGCTGATGTATATACATCTACAAAATTTGAATTATCCAGATACTTATAATCTTCCAGTTTACTAGTCGTAGTATTGATCATATGTGTAGATATATTTATTTGTTCTAGAACTTAAGAAACGTCTTTGAGATGAATAAAAGCAATAAATATGCCAGAATGTCTATGCCAGATTTCAGTCAGGATCATGTGGGTTATTTATTTATTGATATACTATTTACCAAATAGTAATCACTAAACAAGTCTGCTATTTCCTTATAATTACATATTTATTATATCTTGAATCTAACAGTAATTTTCAAGTTCAACAGTTGTCTGATATTAAGACATAAGACATAAATCCCTCAGACTAGATCCCTTAGTTTTATGAAATACTCAATTTGATTTATTGGCATGGACATTGCACTCAATATATTGAGTGAGTGCTCACTACATTAAATAGTCGGATTATATTATGACAGCAGTCACTTAAAAATATTATGGAGGCAAGATTATGGAAAAATCATTTAGATTATTTTTAGTTGCGTTAATTGCAGTATGTTATTTTACGGCTTCGGGTGGACGTTCTTTTGCAGAGCAACCCATGGGCGGCGAGTTTGCTCTAACTTTCGGTGCTCAAACAGGACCTTTCGAAATGGGTACCGGCTGGCACCTTGCTGGTGAAATCGGCCTACCGCTTATGATGTTCAGCTCTGGAAAACTAATGGGCCTTATTAATATAGGCGTTTCTAATGCCGAAGATGATATCTCAGTTGAGCCTACGGTAAATGCCCTATCCCCGGGTGTACTTCCCACACAGACCACAATAGACCTCACTACAGCTGTTATTGTCCTAGGTCTCAAGTATAAGCACACGGCACATGATATAATTCAGCCGTATGTACTTGCAGGACCTGGTATTGATATATTCTTTAACGATACTGAACCCGGTGATCTCCCCGGAGGAATCGCGCCTCAACCTGAGGAAATAAGACAAAGAGGATTTCCTGGTGGGCAGGGTAATGTGGAGCTCGGTCTTCATGCAGGAGGTGGTATCGATATAAACATCACAGAAAAAATATTCATTGGTGCTGAAGGCAGGTTTAACTGGGTTGACAGAGATAACGGCTCTTACGGTACTTATGGTGGCAGGTTAGGTTTTAGATTCTGATATATCAAATATATACAAATATAATGGGGTGTATTATGTTTAGTAATACACCCCATTATTTCAAATTAAACTTACTATTTGCAATACCCCATACAAACAATTATTTTATTATCCATGCCAACAGAGAAAATCAGCAGCAAGGATAAAATATTAAAAGCAGCGCTTACACTATTTACTAAAAAAGGCATTAAATCTACAACTACAAAAGAGCTTGCTAAAAAAGCAAAGGTTGCTGAAGGCACTATATACATTCATTTTAAAAGTAAAGAAGAGATCGCTCATTATTTGTTTAAACATTATATGGAGGTTTTTTCGCAACATCTGACTCAATTTTCTGACGGCATAACTGATCCTGGAAATAAAATGAAAGCTCTTATAAATGCCTTCTTTGATTATGCGGAAAAAGAGCCAACGGCAATATATTACATAGTTATCGCACACTACACAGAACTCAATGTATTAAAAAAAGAAAAATTTACACTAAGGAATATATTTGCAGAGACAATCGAAAATGGTGTTAAGAAAAGACAGTTTAGTAAGATAGATAAAAATCTTGGAGCAGCTCTTGTAGTAGGTATGATAAACAGGGCTGTTCTTTCTTATAATAATGGCTTCATTGATCTGGATTATAACAAAATAGCCTCAGATACAAATAAAGCCGCCCTAAGGTTACTGTCCAGATAGATGTTCCGTTATATAGATTTATTTTTGTTGTAGTGTGTGCGCTCACATTATAACTAAATTTACAAGTAATGATGTGTCTGAATGTAAGACACTGGACATTTTAAATGCATTTTATTTGAGAATGTTTGAAGATTAGATGGCACATATTTTGTAATATTAATATCTAGATAATTCACTAAGGAGAATGATATGGCAGATAACGGACTTTATTTTTTAGACGCAGTTTACAATTCGACTCGAGACGCATGGGAAATTGGAATTGCCTATATGGTAGATGATGAAGATGTTAGCGGTAGATATAAAAATATAAAAATAACAGTCAACATACCAGGACTTAAAAAAGACGAGACTAAAGCTAAACAGCTCGCAGTACAAAAAGCAAGACAGTTTTTAATGGAAGCAGCCCATGCCCCACTGGAAGATGAATAGTATTTGATGAGTTAGAATTAAGGTTTTAGTGTAAGCACTGGGCAGGGCATATCATTGATTATTTTTTCAGTCACACTTCCCAAAAAATATTTTTTTAGGCCCTTCCTTTCATGAGTATTCATCACAATAAGGTCTGGTCTTATTTTTTCACAGTGCCGCAAAATACCCATATAAGGATTTAGAAATTCTGTTACATTCGTGGAAATTTTTACATTTTTATTTTTATATTTTTTCGCAAGCTTATTTAGTTTATTATCAAAATATTTTTTCATATCATCGAGTATAATGATCGGCATTTCATATGAATAAGATATGAATTCCTGTACATACAAGACCGATATTTCAGCACCAAGCTTTGATGCTAAGAACACGGCATAATCAAGAGCTGATACGAGGTCTTCGGTCAAATTTATAGGCACTACAATTCTTTTAATATTAGATAACCTTTTCTTATAATTCATATTTACCACAAGTACAGGTATATCAGCAGATCTCACTATTTTGTTTGTACTGCTGCCAGAGAACATACCCTCATCCGAAGAAGCACCCTTGTGTCCAAGGACTATTAAGTCAATTTTGTTTTTATTAGAATAAGTTAGTACTTCCTCATCTGTCTTTCCACATGCAATGTGATGTTCAAACACTCTATTTTTTTTATTAAACTCTTTTTCGATTTTATCAAAGAATTTGTTATAGGTGTCTCTTTCGCCTGCTATCATTTCATCGAAGTTCAATTTCATGTTTAAAATATCATAGATCTTTTTGTTTAAATCTCTAATTACATGAAT
>JABAHR010004914.1_pt1 | contig 12150 bp, 15 predicted proteins | sample 7062101 | NCBI WGS metagenome assembly JABAHR01 (sample SAMN14534553, study PRJNA622989) | marine sediment metagenome | biome: marine biome [ENVO:00000428]; feature: marine pelagic biome [ENVO:01000023]; material: deep marine sediment [ENVO:00002113] | place: India: Gulf of Kutch | collected...
TCCGCACCGCCCAGCCGCGCAATTCCACGCTCCACAGGCGGACCGGGTTCGAGTCCGGGTCGGGGAGCCAAACGCCAAAAGCCCTCCTCACGGAGGGCTTTTTTCGTGTCTGCCTCCGGGCCGAGCTCACAGTGACCTCGTGCCGCATTTTTTGGATAGATCACTGAAGATCAATCCGCAACGGCCGAGATACGTGCGATCAGCACCGTGGGCGGATTGGGGTCGGGGAGCCAGACCCCAAAAAAAGCCCTGCAGGCAAGGGTTTTCTCTCTCGTTCCGACCGCTCCACGTCGCCACTCGCGTCTGCGATATAATGGCACGGTCGTCGAGTCAGCCGGTCGCCACAAAGTAACAAGAAGCAGCCGGCATGGAGAGGTTCGTCCATGGCACTGGAACCTCACGCATTGGCGTCAGTTCTGCTGACAGTCACTGCTCTGATTCTTTTTTCGCGGGAGAAGATTCCACTCGAATACTCCTGCGTGGCCGTGCTCATCGCGCTGGTCACCCTGTTCGAATTTTTCCCGCTCGAAGGGCCGATCTACGTTTCCGGCGCTACCTTTCTCCGCGGATTTGGCAACGAAGCATTGATAACAATCTGCCTGCTGCTGGTGCTCGCGAAAGGTGTCGAGATCAGTGGCGCGTTACATGCAGTCGGCAAAATGCTGACTCGCATCTGGCTGGGCAACCGAACGCTGGCGCTTCTCGTCACGCTCGTTATTGCAGCCTTTATCAGCGCGTTCGCAAACAACACTCCGATCGTGGTCATGATGCTGCCGATCCTCGTCGGTATCGCCCATCGAGCCGATATTCCACCGTCCGGCATCCTCATGCCGATCGGTTTTGCAACAATCATCGGTGGCATGAGCACGACGATCGGCACATCCACCAACCTGCTGATCGTCTCGGTGTCCGAAGAACTCGGATTGCCGCGGTTGCAGATGTTTGACTTCACGCTGCCGGCGGTCATTGCCGGTTCGGTCGGCTTGCTCTACCTCTGGCTCATTGCGCCGAAATTGCTGCCGATTCGGCCGTCACTGCTGGCCGGCACGGCGCCCAGGCTGTTCAACGCCAGGATCGAGCTCGATGAATCGAGTCCGTACGTCGGTCAACCATTGAGCCTGCTGATCCAGGACCTGGGTGAGTCGGTCCGGATCACGCAGGTCGAACGGGGTGAATCCACGGCCCTGGTGCGGCTGCCGACACTGGAAATGCAGTCCGGGGATCGCGTCATGCTCCGAGGTACCCCCGAGATGATTCACGCCGCGCAAAAGTCGCTGGTCGGGGCCGGTCGCGACGAGAAGCTGGTCCGAGAGCCCGACGAGCGGGTTGTCGAGGTAGTGGTGACCCAGGATTCGCCGTTACATGGCAAGAAACTCAGTGAAGCGCGCGAGGCAGAATTGCGCGGCCTGGCGGCGATCGGCTGGTACCGACCGAGATCCCGCAATGTAGCGCCACTGAATCGCGACAGCGACCCGAAACTGAGGAACGGGGACGTATTGCTGATGCAGGGACCGCGACAGCAGATCAATGAGCTGATCAACACACCGCAGATCATGATCCTCGCTCGCACCATCCAGGTGCCGCGCTCCGAGCGCGCTCGCCGCGCCATGGGCATCATGATTGGCGTAGTCTTCGTCGCAGCATTGGGCGTACTGCCGATCCTGACCAGCGCGCTGATCGGTGTCGGCCTGATGCTCGCGGGACGGTGCCTGAGCTGGAACGAGGCGTGGAGCGCCATCGACGCGAGGATTGCCCTCGTCATCGTCGCAAGCCTCGGCCTCGGCACGGCGCTGACGGCGACCGGCGCAGCGGAGGCGCTCGCGATGGGCCTGGTCGGCATCGTCGGCAACTTGCCGCCGCCTGTCATCATCAGCGGCTTGCTACTCATCACTGCATTACTGACCGAAGTTGTCACGAATAACGCGATCGCCGTTATTGCCACGCCGATAGCGATGGGCATTGCGACAGAGCTCGGGTTCGAACCGCTACCCTTCGTTCTCGCCGTCCTGTTCGGCGCCAATATGAGCTACCTGACGCCGATCGGTTACCAGACCAACCTGCTGGTCATGAGCGCCGGCAGCTACAAGTTCGCCGATTTTTTCCGGGTCGGGCTGCCATTGCAGCTCCTGCTCTGGCTGGTTCTCTCGGCCACGCTGTGCTGGCTGTACCTGTGAGAGACGAGCGGCGCCGATCTGACGCGGCGTCTGAGTAATCAGCGTCCGATCACTGGCGCTTGACGGCTGTCACCATTACTTCAAACCTCGCGCCGAACAACAGCGGTCCGGACCCGATGAACGCACGGGCGGGGAAGGTTTTCGTGAAATAACCCGCGTACACCTCGTTGAACGCACCATAGTGGGAAACGTCGGAACAGAAGACCTGGGTGACTACAATGTCATCCATGGTCAGGCCAGCGGCGTCGAGCGTACCCTTGATGGAGTCGAGCACTGCGCGCGCCTCGTCGGCCGGGTCCTCCGGCACCTCTCCGTCAACCAGGCCGAGCGCACCGGACACGTACAGCGTGTCATCCACCCAGACAGCGCCACTGAACGGCGGGCCCTGATCGCCGGGAGAGCGACCGTTTACGTAGGACACCTCTGCGGCGATGCCGACAGACGACACGATCAGCAAGGCCAGGGCAATAGGTGAAACAGATGTCAGTTTCATTCGGGACTCTCCTGTTGTTGTGATTCTGCGGCCATTATGGCGAAAGTACAGCTCGTGAACTAGGCTAAGCACGGACTGACAAAACGATGGGGAAAACAATGCTCAGAAATTTAATGATGGCCGGCATCCTGGCGACCGGAATAATCGTTTCGGCTTTTGCCATGACTCCGGACGCGACAGAGGCTGATCCGGGACACTACTCGGTTGAATTTGAGAATGACCGCGTCCGCATTGTTCGTATCAAGTACGGGCCAGGCGAAAAATCGATCATGCACTCCCACAAGGACAATGTTGTGGTGGTATTGACAGACGCCGATTTCAATATGACTTTAGCGGACGGTTCGGTCATCCATGATCAGCGAGTCGCCGGCAGCGCCTCCTGGGCGGACGCGGGCGATCATTTGCCCGAAAACCTCAGTGACGCTCCGGCAGAAGCCTTACTGATCGAGTTGAAGTAGCGGATCGTCCCCCCGATTTAGTCGAGGGATTCTTTCAGGTAGCGCCGAAACGCGTCACCAATGCGCTCGTGCGCCAGGCCGTAGGCAACCGTCGCCTGGAGGTAGCCGAGCTTGCTGCCGCAATCGTAGCGGGTGCCGGAGAAGGAATACGCGTAAACATCCTGGTCAGCGAGCAAGTCGGCGATCGCATCCGTCAGCTGGATCTCGCCGCCGGCGCCGCGCCCGGTGGTTTCGAGCTTGTCGAAAATCTCCGGCGCCAGCAGGTAGCGGCCCACCACCGCGAGGTTCGACGGCGCCTCCTCCGGTGTCGGCTTTTCGACGATGCTGAGCATGCGTGAACCATGCTCGCTGGTCTCTGTCGCAACGATTCCGTAGCTCGAGGTGTTTGCTCTCGGTACCTCCTCGACAGCGACAACGCTGGCGCCGTGCCGCTCGTATTCTTCGGCCATTTCCCGCAGGCAGGGACTGCCGGCAATCAGGTCGTCCGCGAGATGGACAAAGAACGGTTCGTTGCCCACCGCGGGACGGGCACAAAGCACGGCGTGTCCGAGACCCAGCGGCTCACCCTGACGGATGTATACGCAGGAAACGTTGTCCGGAACGATGCCCCGGATCGATTCCAGCAGCTCAGACTTGCCGGACTCGGTCAGCGCACGCTCGAGTTCCGCGTCGCTATCGAAATGGTCCTCGATAGCTCGCTTGGAGGCGCCGGTGACGAAAACCAGTTTCGTGGCGCCTGCGGCGATCGCTTCCTCGACCGCGTACTGAATAAGGGGCTTATCCACGATCGGCAGCATTTCCTTCGGACTCGCCTTCGTGGCAGGAAGAAAACGGGTCCCCCGCCCGGCGACTGGAAATACTGCAGCACGTACGGCTTTCGACACTGGCTTGACCTATCCTGCAAATGATGCCGCATCATAGCCAATATTGAAGCCGGTTTGTCGGGGCGGTGATCACACTTCGGAATGTGACCCCCGCTCGGACGCCGGCCTTGCGGCCGGCGCCTCGATGCGGAAACAGTCCCCGGCCGCTAGTTGGATTTTCCGGCTTTCGTCTCGAGCAGAATGTTCTTGCGGTTGATCTCGACGGTTCTCACGCCGATACCCTTTACCTGGGCCAGCTCGTCAACGGTCTTGAACGGGCCGTTGGCCTTTCGATACTCGACGATCGCAATTGCCTTGGTAATTCCTACTCCCTGAAGTTCCGCAGAGATCGTTTCGGCGTCGGCGGTATTGACATTAACAGGACCGGCCATGGCAGAGGCGGCCAACATCAACAGGCTCTGGACAATGGCAATGGACTTGAATTTCGTCATCAGATGCTCCTTTTCAATGATGAACTGTTCGAAAACGTGAACAGCTGGAGCATATGCCGGACCGGGCAGATCGGCGCCCGGTTAATCTGGCGAGAATGGACGAAAACGACGAATAATGGCCGTTACCGGAGAGTTCCTACATGCCGGTGCTACGCTGCAGCAGGGAATCGAAGTTTACCGTCGAAAATGGCCGCTGAGTCTCCCAGTCTCTGCAGCTCGGGCACTGCCAAAGCAGCCTCTGGCTGGAAAAACCACATTCCTTGCATTGGTACCTCGGAATTGTCCCTGCGAGCTTGCTCAGCGCGGACCGAACCTTGTTCAGCGCGTTCTGCCGGTCTTCCCCGCTTGCCGAATTCACGGTTTGCAGGTCAATAAACTCCGTCAGCGTGGGTTCGCTGAGCATATAGGCCTCGACGCATTCATCGATGATGTCGATGCCGCCGATATCGTTGACGATGGCCGTATAGGCGACGTCCGTCCTGAGGTCCGGATTCCTGTCGAGGTGTACGCGCAACGACTTGTCGAGGTCCGCGATAGTGCCTTCCCGCTCATGGACTTCCACCAGCGCAGGCAAGGCCTCGGTGATCAGGTAGGAATTTTCGTCGACAATGCGATGATAGAGACGAAGCGCCGTTTTACTGTCGTCAGTCTCGCGCGCGATCATCGCCCGCGTCAGCGCGCCTCGCTGGGTCCGTGGCCGGCCACTCTGCGCCTTTTTCACGAATGCGCGCGCTGCGGTAAAGTCTTTTTCGCCGACCGACTGCTCCGCCAGCTCGCAATAATAATGTGCGATCTGTAACGCGAGCGACTCCCCGCTGAGCACTTCGAGTTTTTTCCCGGACTCGATCGCTTGCTGCCATTCCTTTTCCTGCTCATAGATCCGGCAAAGTTGCTCGAGCGCCTCTACCTGGTATCGCGAGCCCTGGGAAAGGCGGACAAACAGGTTTTCGGCGCGGTCGAGGAGCCCGGCGCGCAGGTAATCCTTGGCCAGCGAGAACAAGGCCTGGTCGCGTTGTTCGGCGGCGAGATCCGGCCGGGCGATGATGTTCTGATGTATCCGGATTGCCCGGTCCACTTCGCCACGTCGACGAAACAGGCTGCCCAGGGCGAAGTGCGTTTCGATCGTCTTGTCGTCGACGCGCACCATCTTGAGAAAGTGCTCCAGCGCCTGGTCGGTCTGCTCGTTCAGCAGAAAATTCAGCCCTTTAAGATAATCGACATTGAGCGGCGGAGGCGCCTCTTGCTCGTCATCCCGGTCACCGAAGCGACCCAGCGCCCAGCCCGCGGCAGCGAGCAAAAGGAACAGTCCCGCCAGCAGGAATGTGGATTCAGTCGGCATCGGCGAGCGGCAGGTTTCGGAGGCTGGTAACTTCCGATTCCGTATGTCGCAGCTGCCGCCGCAGGCGGCGACGTTCGTTCACGAGGCGGAGGATGAATACGACGGTGCACAGGAGGCCAAACGCCCAGCCGAGAACGAATGTGATCGAAAACGCGAGCGGAATCGAAGGACGCACCGTCGTGAAGAACAGGTCCAGGTCGACGAAACCGGGATTGCTGCTCGTGAAGACGAGCATCACCGCAAACACCAGTATGACCAGGATTCCTATGCCGATCTTCTTCAGCAAGCACCTACTCCAGGGGGATTGATTCAGGCCAGGCCCGGACAGTGTATTGATTTAGCACAGGCAAAGTAAGTGCCCGAAACCGGGCCTGGAAATGCCAAGGGTACGGCGAAAAGCTAATTCTTGATGGGCAGATCGCGGGACGCGTTCACTCTCTCGCGGAGGTCCTTGCCGGGCTTGAAATGCGGCACATATTTACCGGAGAGCGCGACCGCCTCGCCGGTCTTGGGGTTGCGGCCGATGCGCGGCGGCCGGAAATGCAGCGAAAAGCTGCCAAATCCGCGGATCTCGATACGTTCGCCCCTGGAGAGCGAATCACTCATCAGGTCCAACAGGTGCTTGACCGCCAGCTCGACATCTTTCGCCGGGAGATGCTTTTGCTTTCTGGCGATCTGTTCTATTAGTTCCGATTTCGTCATAGCACGTATCGCTTATTTTTTGGGTTAGCTACATAAGCTACCGATTATTAAGGGATTATAGCCCGGACCTAACGGTCCGGGCTACCCTTATTTTACTTTACGCGACGGAATTTCCGTGTCCCGCCTGCCCGGAACAACCGGGATTACTTGCCGCCTCCGGACATTTTTTCCTTCAGGAGCTCGCCGAGCGTGGTGCCGCTCGACCCAGCCGCGGTTTCCGACTTGTAGCTTGAAAGCGCCTCTGCCTCTTCGTGAACTTCCTTGGCCTTGATCGACAACGCCACGGTGCGATTCTTGCGATCGACGTTCGTGAACTTCGCCTCGACCTCGTCGCCCACCTTGATCATGGTCCGTGCATCCTCGACGCGACCACGCGCGAGCTCCGACGCGCGGAGCGTACCGATCACGCCGTCTCCGAGGTCAACGGTCGCACTGCGCGCTTCGACTTCAGTGACGGTGCCCTTGACGACGGTGTTCTTCGGATGCTCTGCAAGCCATGCAGAGAACGGATCCTTGTCGAGCTGCTTGATGCCCAGGGAAATTCGCTCACGCTCGGCATCGATAGCGAGCACGCTGGCCTCGATCTCCTGGCCTTTCTTGTAGTTGCGAACGGCCTCTTCGCCCGGGATATCCCAGGAAATATCCGACAGGTGCACCAGACCGTCGATACCGCCGTCGAGTCCGATGAAGATTCCGAAATCGGTGATCGACTTGATCTGTCCGGTGACCTTGTCACCACGATTGACGGTCGCCTGGAACTCGGCCCACGGATTGGACTTGCACTGCTTGATGCCGAGCGAAATACGGCGACGTTCCTCGTCGATCTCGATGACCATGACCTCGACTTCCTCGCCGACCGACACGACCCTGGACGGATTGACGTTCTTGTTGGTCCAGTCCATCTCGGAGACGTGCACGAGGCCTTCGACGCCCTCTTCGATCTCCACGAAGCAGCCGTAATCGGCAATGTTCGTGACCTTGCCGAACAGGCGCGTGTGCGGCGGATAACGCCGCGCGAGATCGTGCCACGGATCTTCGCCAAGCTGCTTGATGCCGAGCGAGACGCGCTGGCGCTCGCGATCGAACTTCAGGATCTTGACGTCGATTTCGTCGCCGACGTTGACGACCTCGGACGGATGCTTGACCCGCTTCCAGGCCATATCGGTGATGTGCAGCAGGCCATCGATGCCGCCCAGGTCAACGAATGCGCCATAGTCGGTGAGGTTCTTGACGATACCTTTGACGGTGTTGCCCTCCTGCAGGCTCTCGAGCAGCTCTTCGCGCTCCTCGCTGTATTCCTGCTCGACAACGGCACGCCGCGAGACCACGACGTTGTTGCGCCGCTGATCGAGCTTGATGACCTTGAATTCGAGGCTCTTGCCTTCGAGGTAACCCGGGTCGCGTACGGGCCGAACGTCGACCAGTGAGCCCGGCAGGAATGCACGAACATTGTCGATTTCGACGGTGAAACCGCCCTTGACCCTTCCGTTGATGACGCCCGATACGATTTCGCCCTTTTCGAACGCTTTTTCCAGCTCGATCCAGGTCCGCGCACGGACGGCCTTTTCACGAGAAAGCTTGGTTTCGCCGAAGCCGTCTTCGACGGCATCGAGCGCTACCTCGAACTCGTCGCCGATCGAGACTTCGGCTTCGCCTTTCTCGTTCTGAAACTGTTCTATTGGAATGACGGCCTCGGATTTGAGGCCTGCGCTGATGATGACCACATCATCGTTTACCGCAACAACGGTGCCTGTGATGATGGCACCGGGTTTTATCTGTTGACTGGCAAAACTTTCTTCAAATAACTCTGCAAAACTTTCTGACATTAGATTTAAACCAAGAGGACCTCGCGGCCCCCACCCATTCGTCCTGCCCCTTCCCGGGTGAGACGGCTGTTAACAAAAAAGAGCCAGACACCCTGTCCGACTCACCAGAATTCCCTATCGCTTATTCCTTTTGCTGCCCGATTTCCTGAACCCACGCCAGTACGGTCCGGGTGACTTCATCGATTGTCAGGTTGCTGGAATCCAGCAATCGGGCATCTTCCGCAGGCCTCAATGGCGCCACCGATCGCTCGGAATCTCGCCGATCCCGATCCTCGATGTCCCGCGAAAGGGCGGCAAGGCTAACATCAATACCCTTGTCATTCAACTGCTTATGGCGCCTTTTCGCGCGCTCTTCTGCGCTTGCGGTGAGGTAGACCTTGAGCACTGCATCCGGGAAAACCGTGGTCCCCATATCGCGTCCGTCCGCGACCAGTCCGGGCGGCTGGCGGAAGGATTTCTGCAGCTCCAGCAGGGCGCTGCGGACGGCCGGCAAGGCAGCGACGCGCGAGGCCAGGAGACCGCATTCCTCGGTCCTCAGCCGGGCGGAGACCTCTTCGCCCTGCAGCCAGACTTGTTCATTGCCAGCCGCGTCGGCCGAAAAACGGACATCCAGCTCCGCGGCGATGCGGGCCAGCTCCGGTTCCTCGGCCCCCGCTTTCCCCTGCTCGGCAGCAGAGAGCGCCACCAGGCGATAAAGCGCGCCGCTGTCCAGCAGGTGCATGCCGAGTTCGGCAGCTACCCTGCGCGCGATGGTGCCCTTTCCGGACCCGCTAGGGCCGTCAATCGCGATGACCGGAGCATCGTCTGCGGTCATGGCGACGCCTTTCCTCGAACGCAATCGATACCGACGCCCATCGATTGCAGGCACTCCACAAAGCCGGGGAAAGAGGTCTCGACATTGTGGGTATCTGTGATCGTGACAGACCACTCGGCCATCGTCGCTGCCACTGCAAACGCCATCGCAATGCGGTGATCGCCGTGGCTGTCGACCGTGCCGCCATAAATCTTGCTGCCATGGACGACCGCGCCGTCGTCCGTCTCGTCGACGGGGACACTCAGTGCGCGCAGCCCACCGGCCATCGCCGCGATGCGGTCACTCTCCTTCACCCGCAGCTCGGCAAGGCCGCTGAATGTCGTCTTGCCCTCGGCACAGGCAGCGGCGATAAACAACACCGGGAATTCATCAATCGCGAGCGACACTTTTGCCGGGTCGACGTCGATCCCGGCAAGCTTTGCGGGACGCACCGTCAGATCGGCGACTGGTTCCTCGCCGTTGAGCCGCACATTGTCGATCGCAATGTCGGCACCCATGTCAGTCAAGATTTCGATGACGCCGGTGCGCGTCGGATTTACGCCCACCCCGGGAATAACGAGTTCGGCGTCACGCGAGATCGTCGCCGCGAGAATCAGGAATGCAGCAGATGAAAGATCTGCGGGCACCTCGATATCCGTGCCGAGGAGCTTTTGTCCACCCGTCATCTGGATCTGCGTTTCTCCCTGGGCGACGTCGGCGCCCATCGTGCGCAGCATCCGCTCCGTATGGTCGCGCGTCACCGCCGGCTCGACGATCGCAATATCACCTTCGGCATGGAGACCCGCAAGCAGGATCGCCGACTTCACCTGCGCGCTGGGCACTGGCAGGCGGTAAACGATCCCGGTCAGCGACTGGCCGCCCTCGATACGCAGTGGCGGCCTGCCCTCCTGGCTCGCAATGCTCGCGCCCATCATCGTCAACGGCCGGATGATCCTGTCCATCGGCCGGCGACTCAGCGACTCGTCGCCGGTCAATACGCTCGAAAACGGCTGACCCGCCAGCAGACCCGCGAAAAGCCGCATTGCGGTGCCGGAATTGCCGAGGTCGAGCGGCCCGTCGGGGGCATGCAGGCCCGAATTGCCTGCACCATGAATCCGGACGTCGGCAGGCCCCGTCTGCTCGACGGTCACACCCATCGATCGCAACGCCGCCGCCGTCGCGAGGCAGTCGGTGCCGGGCAGGAAGCCCGTTACGCTCGTCCAGCCTTCCGCGATCGCACCGAGCATCAGGGCGCGATGAGAAATCGACTTATCGCCAGGCACGCTGACGGTGCCGCTCGCTATCGAAGACGGTTCGATGACGAAATTCACGGCAGGCTACCGGACCGCTTTAGGATAAGCGCCGACGATCCGGAACAATGAACTGTTTTTCTCGAGTTCCGCGAGCGCTTCGCTCAGCGGCGATTCCTCGGCATGGCCTTCGACGTCAATGAAAAAGACGTAGTCCCAGTTCTTGCGTCTTGACGGGCGAGACTCGATGCGCGACATGCTGACACCGTGCGTCGCAAAGGGCTGCAGCAGACCGTGCAGTATGCCGGCACCGCTCGCGGTGCCGGCAGTGGAGACGAGAATCGTCGTCTTGTCGTCACCGCTCGGCGCAAGCAGATTCACGCCCGATGACGAGGAAGCGGGTCGAATTGTCGGCGGAATCCTCGATGTTGTTGACCATGATCTTCAGGTCGTAGACCTCGGCAGCCGCCTCGCCGCCAATCGCGGCAGTGCCTTTCTCGTCCCTCGCCCGGCGTGCGCCGGCCGCGTTGCTGCTGACGCCGATGAGTTCCACATGCGGCAGATACTCGCGCAACCAGCCGCGGCACTGTGCGAGCGACTGTTCATGCCCGCAGATTCGTTCGATCTCGTCCAGGCTGTCGAGATTGCCCAGCAGGTGCTGCTCGATGCGCAGCTCGATTTCGCCACCGACCTTGAGCGGCGAGGTAATGAACATATCCAGCGTGTGATTGACCGTGCCCTCGGTGGAATTCTCGATCGGCACGACGCCGAAATCGGCCGCGCCACTCTCCACCTCCTGGAAGACTTCGTCGATCGTCGAGAACGGCAGGCCGCGCACGGAATGCCCGAAGTGCTTGTAGACGGCAGTCTGCGTGAAGGTACCTTCCGGACCCAGGAAACCGATTTTGAGTGGCTCCTGCTGGGCAAGACACGCGGACATGATCTCGCGAAAGAGCCGCAGCATTTCCTCGTCCCTCAACGGCCCTTCATTGCGCTCCAGCACCGCCCGGAGTACCTCGGCCTCCCTTTCGGGCCGGTAGTAATCGACCGCCGCAGCGAGCGCGCCCTTGGAGATGCCCACCTGCTGGGCGTAGCGCGCGCGCTCATTGATCAATGCCTGGATTTGCCGATCAACGGCATCGATGCGCTCGCGTATCGATGCGAGGTCGAGCGCTGATTCGTCTGTATCGTCTGCCTTGGCCAAACTGCGTGCTCGTGGTTTAAGTCACTGAGTTAGCTCAGGATAAAGGCTTGCCCAGATTTCGCAATGCCAGCACGCCAACAATCGCCCTCAGTTCGGCAATGGTTTCATCCGATACTGGCCCGTCGAGGTCGACGATCGTGTACGCGAGCGCGCCGTGTGACTTGTTCAACAGGTCCTCGATATTGAGATCAGCCTTGGCCAGGCAGGTGGAAATCTGGCCCACCATGTTCGGCACGTTGGCGTTCGCGATAGTGATCCGATAAGCGCCGAGGCGAGGGATGATCATCTCCGGAAAGTTGACCGAAAACCGGACATTGCCATTCTCGAGGTAATCGCGAAGATTCTCGGCCACCATGATGGCGCAGTTCTCCTCCGCCTCCGAGGTCGACGCACCGAGGTGCGGCAAGGCGACGACTTTCGGGTGCTCGATCAAGCTGGGTAACGGAAAGTCGGTCACGTAAGCATGCAGCTTGCCGCTGTCCAGGGCATCAACAATATGCGCATCATTGACGATACCTCCCCTGGCAAAGTTGATGATAACGCCGCCATCGCGCATCAATGCCAGCCGATCGCGGTCGATCATGCCCCGGGTTTCG
>JABAHR010001784.1_pt3 | contig 12145 bp, 8 predicted proteins | sample 7062101 | NCBI WGS metagenome assembly JABAHR01 (sample SAMN14534553, study PRJNA622989) | marine sediment metagenome | biome: marine biome [ENVO:00000428]; feature: marine pelagic biome [ENVO:01000023]; material: deep marine sediment [ENVO:00002113] | place: India: Gulf of Kutch | collected...
TCGGCAAAATCCCTGCGCAGGGTTTCGGGATGCACCTCGGGGCACAGCTCCTGGTAATCGCTGTTGGTGATGCGCGGGTTTTGGGCCAAGTAATCCAGCGCCTGCATCTGGCGCGGGTTGAGGTCCAGGTCTTTGTAAGGCGAGAGATCCGGCAGGCTTTGAGACTGGAACGGCTGCCCGAACAAAGTCGCCCGGAAGGAACCGCCGAGTTCCTCAAATTTGGGTGTGCGCAGTCCGTTTTGGCGCATGGCGGTCACCACCCGGTTGAGACCGTATCCCAGCCGCTCGACAAATCCCAGGTCGGAGAGCACCTGCACAACTACTGCGTTGCGGGAAAAGCGGGCCTGCAGCAAGTTTTGCAAATTCACCGGGCCGGGGAGGCCACCAGGAGAATGGACTTCCAGCCGGTCGGAATAGAGATAGAGGTGGATATTATCCCCCTGCTGGTTATAGTCACGGTGGGCGACGGCATTAACCAGCAGCTCGCGCACCGCACTGTAAGGATATTCCGGGGTGTCCTGGTGCGTCAGTCCCACCATGCGCACCACGCTGCGCAGGTTGTCCTGCAGAAATGTTTCGGCCTGGCGCAGCTGTTGGGGGAGCGTGCCGCTGATATCCTGCCGCAAAAACTCATCCGAAAAAGAAATCCCAGGGAAGCGTGCCGCCAGGATCGTGGCATTCGGCAGCCAGCGCTGGGGGTGCCGGGCGAAGAGCAGCAAGGCGGCATACGTCGGGCGGAGTTCCTGTCCGTCTTTCACCAGGCAGCCGCGCGCCAGTAGAGTTTGCTGCCAGTCATCCAGCGGGCGGTTGAGCACCTTCAGATAGCTTTCAATTTGGGACATCTCCAGATCATCCATCTCGGCATCCGGCGGAACGCGAGATTCAAATTGCAGCACCCCGCGGGCGACCAACAGCTCTCTCAGCTGGCGCGCTGGAAAGTCCACATTGCGCCGACCATCCCGGGTCAGGTAGCGCCCTTGCAGTTGATACACATTGGGCAGCCCATCCGGCACATTGATGATCATCACCTGCTTGCCAGAGACATGCTGGACCACAGGCACCGGCAGCACCAGCACCGGGTCCACCAGCAGCGAAGCCTGGAAGGCCAAATCCACGGTCTGCTCGGCATCCTTGATCCCCTGAATATTGCCCGTCCGGGGCGTGATCCCCAGAATCACTTTACCCCCGCGCAGGTTTGCCATGGCAGACAGGGTTTCGGCCAGTTCTGTCAGCCCCACAGATTCAGGATACCAATGCAGGGCTGGGCCCATCCCCTCCTTCAAAAGTGCGCTCACGTTTTCGTAATCAGGTTGCTGTTTGGACATGGAAATATTATGGCACGATTCAGCCCAGGCCGCAAAGTTTAAGATAAGCGGTTACCGCTAAAATGCATCCCAGGTTTGTCGATTAAATTATTTAATCCAGGAGGATAAGCCCAATTGCAGAACTAAATTTCCAGCATATCGTTGCGCTTCGGGAAATAGACATTCTGGTAGCCTTTTTCACGGAGCAAATCCATCAACGGGTACGCGCCGCGTTTCTCCCCATGCACCAGACAGATCTGCTTCACCGCATCTTCCTGACTCATGGCATAGTCCAGCAGCAGGTCCTGGCCAGCATGGGCGGAGAAACCTTGAATGCTGCGGACCTCAATCTTATTTTCGTACACTTCCCCNNGGCGCCTGCCAGGAGACAATCAGCAGCGTATTTTTGGGGTCGTGGATATTATGGCGCAGGTGATGTAAAATTCGACCCACCTCGACCATACCCGATGCAGAGATGATGATCATCGGGTCCTGGCGGAGGTTCAACTCCTTGGACTCTTCCACCGAGCGGATATACGTCAGCCTGTCGAAACCCAATGCCGCCCGGTGGACATCATTTTCCAACATTTCCTGAGCTTCCTGGTCAAATTCGTGTTGGTGCCGGCGAAAAACATCGGTCACATTAACCGCCAGAGGGCTGTCCACGAACACAGGTACCTCTGGAATATCCCTGCTGTCCATCATGCGGTGGATGGCATACACCAATTCCTGGGTTCTGCCGACGGCAAACGCCGGAATAATCACCTTTCCGCCGCGCCCTAATGTCCTGCTTAACACCTGCTGCAGTTCTTCACAGGCGTTTTGATAGGAAGGATGGGGTTTATCGCCGTAGGTGCTTTCCATAATCAGGTAATCAGCATCAAACGGCATCACCGGGTCTTTCAAAATCGGCATGTTCGGGCGTCCAATATCACCTGAGAACCACAAACGGGTGGTCTTTCCCTTTTCTTCAATATCGAGGTAAATTGCGGCCGAACCCAGGATGTGGCCGGCATCCACGAAAGTCGCCTGGACCCCCGGTACCACTTCAATCGACTCGTTATACTCACACTTTTGCAGCAAATCGATGGCACTTTGTGCGTCTTCCTTTGTGTACAGGGGGTTTACCAGGGGCTTGCCTTGCCTCTCCCGGCGTTTGTTGACAAAGCGCGCATCCGATTCCTGGATATGGGCCGAGTCTTTCAGCATCAATTCACATAAATGGACGGTCGGGTGGGTGGCATAGATTGGGCCTTCGAATCCATGCTTCGCTAAATTGGGCAAATTTCCGCTGTGATCGATGTGCGCATGGGAAAGCAGCACTGCATCTATGCTGGAAGGAGGGAAGCGGAAAGAACGGTTGACAGCATAGGTATCTTTTCTCCGGCCCTGAAAAAGACCACAATCAAGCAGCAGGGTACGACCGTTAACCCGAAGGTAATGAGCAGAACCTGTAACCGTACGAGCAGCGCCCCAAAAATGAATTTCCATGGCACCATCCTTTATGAGAATTTATTTGAATACTGGATAGACGTGGTGGAGGTTAAAAATCTTGCGTAATCCTGAAAATCTGGTCGCCATATTCCTTGAAACGCCAGGGGATATCCTTCATCAAATCGGCAAGTTCCTCTTTGGATTTAGGCCGTGCATGGCCGATCGCTTCCATGACATCCCGCGGCAGCACGATGTCCGATTCAACGCCGACTTTTCGGGCCATCTGCTTTCTCCAATTACGCAGGGCCTCAATCAGGTTGATGATCCTTTCATCATAATAAGGTGTGCGCGGGCGTTTGGTTGGGGGTGCTTGCTTTCCATCCGAAACGGCTCTAAGCAGGGCTTTGCCATGCCGCCGTATCTGACCCGGGGTCATTCCAGGCTGTTCTGCCAGCGCTTCCAGGGTTTGAGGGGCTTTTTCAGCAATGGCAACCAGGGTTTTATCGCCAATCACCTTGAAAAGCGGCCGGTCCAGCACCTTGGCGCGTTCTTCACGGTATTCTGCCAGATGCTTGAGGATGGTGACCTGCTGCGGTTTGAGATCATACACACCGCTGACGCGCCACACATCCGCTCCGTGCGGTTCCGGCGCTCTCCCATTGACTTGCGTCAGGCGGATGAAATCCTCTCTAGCGATCGGCCACCTGTCTTTCTTCTCCAGTTCACCAGCCAGTAAGTTGCGCAGCCGGATGAGGTAATGGGTATCCAGGCTGGCATAATTCAGCATGGCGCGTGGCAGGGGGCGCTTCCCCCAATTGGCCCGCTGGTATTTCTTTTGCAGCACAACGCCGAATTCTTCTTCCAGCAAGCTCCCTAACCCAACCCGCTTTCTCCCCAAAATGCGAGCCGCCACCATGGTATCAAACAGATTTTTAAACCTGAACCCAAAATCACGCTGCAAAGTCAACAAATCGTATTCCGCTGCGTGGAAGATCTTTTCAATCTTGGAGTCGGAAAACACAGACCCAAGCCCGGTAATATCCCCCAGTGCAAGCGGGTCCACCAGGTAATCCTTACCTGGTACGGAAAATTGAATCAGGCAAACTTGTTCCCGGTACGCAAACAAACTGTTTGATTCCGTATCAACAGAGATTACCGGCTGGGATTTCAGAGCCCTGACCAGTTTGCTAAGTTCCGCCGGTTTGACGATCAGCTTGGGTGTGATGTGTTTTTGGGTCATGATAGAGGTTATTATAGTACAGCTTCTTTGCGCTGTGAGAACTTTTTAAATATTCTCTCATCCTCGGCCCTTTACTGACCCCCAAAACAAGCTAAAAACCCTAATAAGATGGGATTGAGCACACCTCACTATCTGGAGAAAAAGAATATACTGTTAGCTGGTCAGTTCTGACCACTTGAATGGGTTAGCGCTTGACTCCCCGTAACATTGAGCAGCAGTGGTAGAAAAATCATCGCAAGAGAAGTGAGCCAGGTGAGCCCTAGGAAGGCTGTCAGCCGGTCAAGTGCAACTGGCCCAATCATCAAAAATTGCGGCCTTGGAATTTCCGAAAGGGACAAATTGGCGATCAATGCGATCAGGTTCGCCAGCGTACTGCCGAGGAATAATACAAGCAGCCTGCCGCTTTCCGATCTGCTTTTCAAATACCCTCCAACACCCCCCAGCATGGCGAGCGCAGAAAACACCAGGAAAATACCCCCATCGACGACATCTTCATAACTCCCCATCAGGATAACCAATGAACCACCATACATCATAAAGGGCAGCAGTGTCCGGTCTGAGCGAACCATTTGGACAAAGGGTGCAAATAGGCGGATCCTGCCGGCGGAAAACACCATGAAAGCCACCATCAGGAACAAGAGAATAAGAAACCCGGCCATAAATACAACCGTCCACCTGAAAGTCCATCTCGTCTGGACGGAAAATAGCCCAAGGCGAGCCAAACCATTGAGTCCGAAAAGGGCCGTGAGAGTAAGGAATATCCCGGCATAAGGGAAGGACCAGCGCGGCAGTTTAGCCACGAACCCGATCAGTCCGAGTCCTACCAATAGAAGTGCCATGACCAGGAGGATAGCCAGTCCAATAGGTGCCGGGATCTGTTCAACGGCTGGAATGAGCAACAGCAGCCCCGGTACAAAAGCAATCAGAAGAATGGGCATCCCGGCCAGAATAATTTCTTTCAGAGAGCCCTGGGGTTGATCAAACCACCCCATCAACTTACCGTCCATCCGATTCTTCTTTTTATTTATCTGGTGAAAAAAGGATCAGCCCACCTCATCCAGCGGCCAGGTAGGCAGTGCGTCGATCTCCAGGCCGGAGCGCTGCTGGTGCACAAACCGGTAGTAACCGGCGGCTGCAATCATCGCCGCGTTATCCGTACACAGGTAAAGCGGGGGGATGTGCACGCGTCCCGTCGCGCCTCTGACGATCATCTCTCGCAGCAGTTTGTTGGCTGAAACGCCCCCGGCCACCAGCAGTTCTTTGGCTTTAAATTCCTGCGCTGCGTAACGGGCTTTGGTCACCAATACATCCACCACCGCCATCTGGAAGCTGGCAGCCAGGTCTGCGACTGGCAGGTCCACCGACTCATCGTCCTCATCCTCACCCAGATAGGCGCGCAGCCTGCGCACCTGGTGCAGCACGGCTGTTTTAAGCCCACTGAATGAGAAATCCCAGGTGCCTTCCAGCCAGGCGCGCGGGAATTTAAAGGCAGCCGGGTCGCCGTTCTCGGCGGCTTGCTGAATTTTCGGCCCGCCGGGATAGCCAAGTCCCAGCAGGCGGGCAACCTTATCAAAGGCTTCACCGGCAGCATCATCCAGAGTGGCCCCCAAACGTTCATATTTAAGATGGCCGGTCATCAGCACCAGTTCCGTGTGCCCGCCGGAGACCAGCAGCGCCAGCAGCGGGAACCCGGGTTCTGGCTCTGGTTCCTCTCCCTCAGGGGTATCCAGGATCCAGGGAGAGTACAAATGCCCCTCCAGATGGTGGACACCCACCAAAGGCTTGCCGCTGCCTAATGCCAGGCCCTTAGCCATGTTCAGCCCCACCACCAAAGAGCCGGGCAGTCCTGGTCCCTGGGTGACGGCAATCGCGTCGATATCGTCCAGCGACAGGTGCGCCTGAGACAGCGCTTCATCAACCACCGAATACATGGTGCTGATATGCTGCCGGGACGCCACTTCCGGGAAGACGCCGCCGTATTTGGCATGCAGCTCGGCCTGAGAGGCGACCACGTTCGAAAGCAAATTGCGCCCATCTTCCACCACTGCGGCAGCGGTCTCATCACATGATGTTTCGATTCCTAAAATCCGGGCAGGCGGGAAAGCGTGTTCAGTCATACACGTATTTTACCTTAAATCAAATTTTGTTCTGTCAAAATTCAAATGTATTCCGGTTGTTTCAATTTATGTATCAAATATCATCGGAGTTAAAAACAGGCTGATGGTTGACCATCAGCCTGCCGTTGAATAAAGAACTGCCAGCCTAAACAGCTGCCGCAGCCTCAGCGGCTCTGGCATCCGAAATCCCTTTCGTGGTGTTCACCCGGGTCAGCAAGAGCCCACCACCGATAAAGAACACCACCAGCGAGACAATGCCGAAACGGCTGGAACCAGTTAACGCGCCCACCGCGCCGAAGACCGCCGGGCCGACGATGCCAGCGAATTTATCGCTCACACTGTAAAAGCCGAAAAATTCTCCGCTGCGCACTTTGGGGATCATCATCCCGAACATCGAGCGGCTTAGCGCCTGGGTGCCGCCCTGCACCAATCCAACAAGAAATGCCAGGATCCAGAAATGGACCGCGGTCGTCATGAAATAACCGCCGATGGCGATCATGCTGTAAATCCCCAGCCCAATCAGCACGGAAGTTTTAGCGCCGATCTTTTTCGCCATACTGCCAAAGGCAAACGAAAACGGGATCCCGACAAACTGCACCAGGGCCAACGCGCCGATCATCTGAGTCTGGTCAATGCCAATCTCGGTGCCGTAAATCGTCGCCATCTTGATGATCGTACCGATTCCATCGTTATACAGCCAGAAAGCCAGCAGTAACTTGAATGCTTCAGGGTATTTCTGGATATTCCTGAAAGTATTGGCCATCTCTCTAAAACCAGAGCGAAGGGCCGGACCATATCCGATCCTATCTTGATAGATTGTCTTTGGTTCCCGCACATGGCGCCAGAGCGGGATGGTGAATCCCAGCCACCACAATCCGACGGTGACAAACGACAAGCGAACGCCCATTTCAGCATCTGGGATGCCGAACAGCTCCGGCATACTGAACATGAGCACATTAATAATCAGGAGGAGGCCGCCGCCCAGATATCCGAGCGCATACCCCCTGGTCGAGACCTGGTCAATATCTTCTTCTTTGGCCACATGCGGCAGGAGTGCGTTATAAAAAATATTAGCCCCGGCAAAACCGATATTGCCAATGATATAAATCGCTCCCGCCAGCTTATACATATCTCCGTTCGGAAGGAACAAAAGGATCGATGCCACCGCACCAACCACAGCAAAAATCGTCAGGAAGCGCTTTTTCCCCGCCATTCGGTCTGCCATAAAACCCATTCCTGGGGCCAGGACAGCAACGATGAGGAGAGCGATGGTCACCACTAGTCCCCAGGCCGAAGTCGCATTGACATCACTGAGCCCTGCCCTGGTTGCCATGGTGTGGAAATAAATTGGCATAAAACCCGCCATCATGGTAGTAGCAAAAGCAGAATTGGCCCAGTCGTACATCACCCAGGCATTGACAACTCTTTTGTAGTTTTTCTCTTCCATTGTTCCTCCGGTGGATATGATTGCAAAAAGATAGGAGTATTTTACTCCAAGTTATAACCCTGCAATCAAAATTTAGATACATAATAGTACCAAAGCCGCAATCTTTTTGACCTGTTTTCTGACTATAATTAAAGTGACGCAGTCTGGCTTGGAGACAAAGGTAAAGACCATACATAACAGAGCAAGGATGACATCATGAAAAAACCCGAACGGCTTAGACTAACGATAGTAATGGTCGTATTCGCAATTCTGACAGTTGTTTGTGCCAATGGGGCAGGCAGCGGGGACGCAGTTAACCCGATATCCGCAATGATTAAGGAATTAAGTGGCGAGGTTCAGATGCTAAAAGCATCTGAAGGCGAGTTCAGGCAGGCCCAAGAAGCCACTGTCCTGGAAGTCAATGACCAGGTGCTCACCGGGGAGGACGGACGGGTGCGCATCGACCTAGATGACGGCACCATCATCCGGCTCAGCCCGCTGTCCAACTTTGTTCTCAAGAAGCTCGAGGCCACCGAACAGAACACCATCACCCGGCTCCAGCTGAACATTGGCCGTATCTGGATCATCCTGCAAGGTGGCGTAGTGGAAGTTGACACCCCCTCCGGCCTGGCTTCAGTGCGCGGTTCTTATCTGCACGTTTGGGTCAATCCGACCAATGAATTCACCTATGTCACCTGTCTTGAAGGAGCCTGTACGCTGGGAAATGGAACCGGAACCGTCGGCCTGATCGCCGGTCAGACAGCCGTCATCAAAGGCCTAAACAGCCAGCCCGAGGCTGGAAAAATGTCCCACCAGGATGTGGCAGAATGGCTGGAGTCCCACCCCGAGGCGACCCTGGTGGTGGTGCCGCTGACCCAGACGGTAGAAGCCGGCAAGGATACCCCCCTGCCAGAGGCGAAAACAAATACCCCCACCCCAACAGCCACAGCCGGTCCCAGCACTACCCCGACGGTGACCTACACACCAACTTATACCCTGATGGCCGTGGACTGCGGTCCACCCCCAGGATGGGTGCTGCACACCGTACGTGAGGGTGAGACCCTGGAATCCCTGAGCCTTTTGTACCGCGTATCCCAGGAAGAGCTACAGCAAGCTAACTGCCGAGGCGAGATGACCTTCATTGTTCCTGGCGAAAAGCTCTATGTGCCGAATGTGGCGACTTCAACACCAACATTCACGCCCACCCCAACAGCTACCTCCACAATCACCCCGATCTCTACGGCCACACTGACCGGCGGAACCGGATCCGGCACGGCCACACCCACCAACTCCCCCACCGTGATGAGCGGGCCGGTCGGACCGGATAAAAAGGTAATTACGGATTCCACCATGTGCCCGAATTCATACAAAATCCAGGTGGTGGACCCAGACGGGGTCGCCGAAGTCAAGATGATTTATACTTTTGATGGTTCGCTACCCACGCGCGATACTGCCGTAAGCGCTGGAAAATACATCTCCCTGCCGCTGATTTCCTCTGATGTGTATGGGGTTTCCGGCAAGGTAATCGACACCACCGGAGAGACCGCCCCGGTCACGATCAAATTCCGCTTCTCAGCAAAGGATAACCTGGGCAATCTCACTTATTACCCTGCCAGCACTGCCTACACGCTGACCGATGAGATCAACTGCAGCAGTGCGGCCGTCTTCAGCAACGAAGCTGGCCCCTCCGGCACCACCATCACCGACACGGCTAACTGCCAGCAGACTTTCCAGATCGACGCCACGGATCCCGATGGAATCGTGGAGGCCAAGCTGCTGTACAACGTGGACGGCGCCACCCCATCCTGGAGCACATCTGTCGCCGCCGGGGATTACTATATGCTGAGCAAATCCGGCAGCACGTATTCTGTAACCACTGTGATCGACAGTTCGGTTGGATCGTCGGACGTGATAAAGTATGTATATGCCGTCAAAGACAGCCTGGGCAACATTTACCATTACCCGGCCTCCGGCGACCTGGTGTACACCGATACAGTCAACTGCGGGGAAACCACCTGGACGACACCTATTTCGCCAGACGGACTCACGATCACCACCGTTGATCAATGCACTCAGACCTACAGCGTGGATGTCACCGATGCCAACGGGATCAGCAAAGTAGAAGTCAGCTACACTATCTCTGATAGTATCGTGACGGATAAAAATGGAGCCTTTGCCCTCTCACCGACGGGCGGGAACACTTATGCCAAGGACGTGCTGATCGACACCAGCACTGCCGGGTTTACTTCTCCGACAGTCGCGTTTGATTTCAAGGCCATGGACTCGCTAGGGCACTGGACGACCATGTTCAGCGGTTCTTATACCGACCAGTATCTCTGCCCGTAATTTTCCTTGTCCTTTCGCAGCAGGGGCTCGCCGTACTGAGCCCCTGCTTTTATTTCCAGACCCGCTTCTTTTCTTGCATTCGATTCCCCGTTGAGATATTAATTCTCTCCCCGCTTTTATGATAAACTTACGCAATCCAGGAGCAGATCAGGCTCAGTTTGTACCTGGTGAGGGCCTCACGATGAGTGAATTGCAAAAAAAGCTCACCACATCCCAATCAACTGCTAAACAAACCTTTCTCGCAGATTTGGGTCTGCTTTATGCCAGCGCTATCTGGGGCAGCACCTTCATCCTTGTCAAGACCACTCTCAGGTCGATCAACCCAGTCACCATGGTGGCTTACCGCTTCTTGTTAGCCGCCCTGCTGATGGGAGCAGTCCTCTGGATACAGGGAAAGCCGCTGTTTAAAAACTTTTCGTCAGGGAGCATCCTGGGGGTGGCTTTGGGGCTCCTCTATGTGCCGCAGACCATTGGCCTGAAATTTACTTCGGCAGCCAACTCCGGATTTATTACCGGGCTCTTCGTGGCCTTCGTCCCCCTGCTCTCTTACCCCATCCTAAAACAAAGACCCCGCCGAGCTCAATGGCTGGCTGTGATGGTCTCCCTCGCAGGGCTGTGGCTGCTGACCGGCGGCTTGCAGGAGATCAACCGCGGGGACCTGATCACACTAGCCGCCTCTTTCACTTACGCCCTGCATATCATGCTGGCAGACCGCTTTATCAACGCCGGGGGTGACCTCACACGCCTGGCATTCCAGCAGTTTCTGGTAGCCGGCGCTGGCAGTCTGGTCACGGCTGTAGTGTTCAGCCAATCGCTGGCAGTTAAGGACCTTCAGGCTGTCTGGGTTGTCATCTTTTTGGCTGTCTTTCCCACATTATCGGCTTTCCTCATCCAGTTCAAAGCACAAGAGCTCACCGCGCCTATCAAGGTCTCCCTGATCTTCGCCATGGAACCAGTGTTTGCCGGGATTTTCGCCTGGACCCTGGGCGGAGAAGAATTTATTCCAACACGCGCCCTGGGTGGGCTGCTGATCTTTTTTGCCCTGGTCATCAGCACCGTCCGACTACCCGCCCAGGGCAAACACTGACCCTCTGCTGCTGCCATTCGATCGGCTCCCCACAAATAAACAGGACATGAGACCTATGGGAACTTACTCCACAAAAACGCGTTTATGTGGCATAATGCATGCCTTTGGAGAGAGAAAGACTGGCATTCCCAGATGGGGATGCCCAAAACATTCATATTTACATAGCCCTAAGTTGTCGGCTCTCGACCTGAGACCTCTCAAAGCTGTGATGCCTCAGTCAATTGACGTCAACTTATATTTTTAAGTGGAAAATGAAGGAATAAAAAATGAAACAAAAAAAACATCTGCTTAGCTTTCTGACCCTCGCTCTGATTGTGATCATCGTCCTTTCCGCCTGCGGAGGGGTCAATCAGGAAGAGCAGCAAGAAGAAGACCCCAATGCCGCCATCACGCAGGTCGTGGAAACTGCAATGGCCGCCCTCACGCTGACCTCAGCCGTGCAATCCCCAACCCCCAGCCTGACCCCGACCATCCTGCCGACCAATACGCCTGCCGCAACATTAGAGCCCAGCCCGACTGCCACCACAGTGGCCAGCTTACCGACCACATCCTCCGGGCCTTCGGACTTCATTCAGCCCACCGGGCAGACCAGTTCGTGCGATATCGGTGGATTTGTCCGGGATGTCACCATCCCCGACGGTACCACCCTTGCCGCCGGACAGAGCTTTACCAAAACCTGGGAGATCAAGAATAACGGCACCTGCACCTGGAACAAGAACTACACCATCGTGTTTTACGGCGGCGAACAGATGTCTGACGACACCATCTATGCGTTCACCGAAGAAGATGTCGAACCCGGTGAAAACGTTCAAATCTCTGTAAAAATGACTGCCCCGACCACGACTGGGAAATTTGTCAGCTACTGGGTCCTGCGCAACGACCTCCAGCAGAACTTCTTCGTGGATGGAAGCTCAATTTTTGTCGAGATCAATGTCAGCTCCGCTACCCTCACCCCGACCATTACCACAGCGCCTAATACTGCCCCAACGGTATCGATCAGTGAACCTGTCGACGGAGCTACCTTTGCCTCTGGCGTTACGATCACATTTACTGGCATTGCCGATGATGCTGAGCAAGGAAACATATCATCTTTAATTGAATGGTCATCCAATCTAGACGGAGAGCTGGGCACTGCAGCATCCATTAATGTCGTCCTGAGTGATGGCGATCACACCATCACCGCCACAATCA
>JABAHR010011785.1_pt1 | contig 12145 bp, 10 predicted proteins | sample 7062101 | NCBI WGS metagenome assembly JABAHR01 (sample SAMN14534553, study PRJNA622989) | marine sediment metagenome | biome: marine biome [ENVO:00000428]; feature: marine pelagic biome [ENVO:01000023]; material: deep marine sediment [ENVO:00002113] | place: India: Gulf of Kutch | collected...
GAGGGGCTGCTCGGCGTCATCGTCGAGATCACCGTCAGGCTGTTGCCCCAGCCCGAGGCGGCGAAGGTGCTGATGGCCTCGTTCGACGACGTGACCGCCGCCGGCGAGGCCGTCGCGGCCATCATTGCCGGCGGCATCATCCCGGCCGGTCTCGAGATGATGGACAATCCCGCCATCCGCGCCACGGAGGACTTCGTGCACGCGGGCTACCCCGTCGAGGCCGAGGCGATTCTGCTGTGTGAACTCGACGGCACACCGGCGGAGGTCGACGAGCAGATCGAGGTGGTCGAGGGGGTGCTGCGGGCGCAGGGCGCGAGCGATATTCGCGCGGCTCGCGACGACGCCGAGCGGCTGCGGTTCTGGTCGGGTCGCAAGTCAGCGTTTCCGGCCGTCGGCCGCATATCGCCGGACTACTACTGCATGGACGGCACCATTCCGCGCCGGCACCTCGGGGCGGTGCTGCGCCGCATCGGCGAGCTCTCGCAGGCTTACGGGCTGCGCATCGCCAATGTCTTTCATGCGGGCGACGGCAATCTGCACCCGCTGATACTTTACGACGCCAATGTGTCCGGCGAGCTGGAGCGGGTCGAGGAGTGCGGCGGCAGGATTCTGGAGGCGTGCGTCGAGGTGGGAGGCACCATCACCGGCGAGCACGGTGTCGGCGTCGAGAAGCTCGACCAGATGTGCGTGCAGTTCGGCAAAGAGGAGCTTGCGCAATTTCATGCGCTCAAGGGCGCCTTCGATCCGCAGGGGCTGCTCAATCCCGGCAAAGCCATACCGACGCTGACGCGCTGCGCCGAGTTCGGCGCCATGCACGTCAGGGGAGGACGGCTTGCGTTCCCTGAGCTCGAGCGCTTCTGAGCGCATGCGGGCGGTCCCGGCCTAGCGGGCCCCATAACGCCGCGCTGCTGCGGCAATCGGCTAGTCTCTGCCCTGGGCTGTGAGCGACGACAACGACATCGCGCAGGAACTTCGGCAGGCCGTGGTCGAGGCCGCCGCGCAGCGGCGTGCCCTGCAGATCGTCGGCGGCGGCAGCAAGTCGTTCTACGGCCGGCATCCCGAGGGGGTGCCGCTGGCGACCGCGGCGCACTCGGGAATCATCGCTTACGAGCCCACCGAGCTGGTGATCACGGCACGCGCGGGCACGACCATCACCGCTATCGACGCAGCCCTCGCTGCACACTCGCAAGAGTTGCCCTTCGAGCCGCCGCACTTCGATGGGGCGGCGACGCTGGGCGGCACCGTGGCCTGCGGCTTCTCCGGGCCGCGACGTCCCTACGCCGGGGCGGCCCGGGATTTCGTCCTCGGGGTGTGCGTCATCAACGGCGCCGGTGAGCGGCTCACGTTCGGCGGCCAGGTCATGAAGAACGTCGCCGGCTACGACATCTCGAGGCTGATGACCGGCGCCCTGGGCACGCTGGGGATACTGACCGAGGTGTCGATCAAGGTCGCGCCGAGGCCAAGGAGCGTGCTCACCCTGGCGCTGGAGCTGGATGCCGCGGCGGCTATCGAGAGCGTGAACCGCTGGGCGGGGCGGCCGCTGCCGGTATCGGCTGCCGCCCACGCAGATGGCGTGCTGCGACTGCGCCTCGCCGGCGCCCCCAGCGGCGTCGCCGCCGCCCGAGCGCGCATCGGCGGTGAGGAGGATGCCGAAGGCGACCGTTTCTGGCACGCGCTGCGTGAGCACACGCACCCGCTGCTGAGCGATGCCGGGTTGCTGTGGCGCATCTCGGTGCCCGCCGCCACCCCGTCGCTCGAGCTGCCGGGCGAGTGGCTCATCGACTGGGGTGGCGCCCAGCGCTGGCTCAGAACCACGGCTGACGCGGACACGGTGCGTCGGTGTGCGACGGCTTGCGGAGGGCACGCCACGCAATTTCGCGGCGGTGATCGCGACGGCGAGGTCTTTCATCCGTTGTCGCACCCGTTGATGGTCTTGCACCGCAACTTGAAGCGGGCTTTCGATCCACAAGGCGTACTCAATCCAGGAAGACTTTACGCGGGAATCTGAGCGCGGTGCGCGCGGCGTGATGTTGCACCCCGCGTTCGGCACAGCGACGGAGACATCATGCAGACGGCGCTTGCAGATTTCATCAGGGACACGCCCCAGGGACGCACGGCCGACGGCATACTGCGCAAGTGCGTGCACTGCGGTTTCTGTACGGCGACCTGTCCCACTTATCAGCTGCTCGGCGACGAGCTCGACGGGCCGCGCGGACGTATCTACCTGATCAAGCAGGTGCTGGAGGGCGAGAAACCGAGCGCACGCGTGCGCCTGCACCTCGACCGCTGCCTGACCTGTCGCTCCTGTGAGACGACCTGTCCCTCCGGGGTGGAGTACGCACGCCTGCTGGATGTCGGCCGCGGCGTCGTCGAGGACCGCGTGCCCCGCGGGCCCGCCGAGCGTCTCGTCAGGCGTGCCCTGCGCGCCGTAATCCCGTATCGGCGCCGTTTCGGTCCGCTGCTGCGCCTGGGGCAATGGCTGCGTCCGCTGTTTCCCACGGCCTTGCGCGAGAAGGTGCCGCCGCGGCGCGCCGCCGGTCCGTGGCCGCCGGCGCGCCACGCGCGCCGCATGCTGGTGCTGGCCGGATGTGCGCAGCCCGCCATGGCACCCGGTATCAATGCCGCGGCGGCGCGCTATCTCGATCGCCTCGGCATCAGTCTACTCGAGGCGCCCGCGGCCGGCTGCTGCGGGGCGGTCAGCCACCACCTCACGGCCGGCGCGGAGGCGCTGGCGTTCGCGCGTCGCAACATCGATGCATGGTGGCCGCACCTCGAAGCCGGCGTGGAGGCGGTCGTCATGACGGCAAGCGGTTGCGGCGCGATGGTGCGCGACTATGCTCACCTGCTCGCCGCCGACCCGGACTACGCCGAGCGCGCGGCGCGCGTCGCCGCGCTCACCCGGGATCTGGCCGAGATCGTGGCGGCCGAGCCGGTGCCGGTGGGCGGCGCACCGACGCAACCCGGGCTGCGCGTGAGCTTCCACGCGCCGTGTACGCTGCAACACGCGCAGCGGATTCGCGGTGTCGTCGAAGGCCTGCTGCAGCGCGCCGGCTACGCGCTGACGCCGGTGGCGGACGCGCACATGTGCTGCGGCTCGGCCGGCACTTACTCGCTGCTCCAGCCGACGCTGGCGAGACGACTGCGCGAGCTCAAGCTGAAGGCCCTGCAGGCCGGTGATCCCGACGTCATCGTCACCGCCAACATCGGTTGCCTGGTGCACCTCGACAGCGGTGCCCGGGTGCCGGTGCGCCACTGGATCGAGCTGCTGGCGCCGGCCGCGCACTGAGCCCGGCAAACCGCCTTGTCGGGACCGCGTCCCGGCGTCGTGTTGCATTGCAGCAAAATGTCCGTAGAATAACGCCGTCGTGCGGGCGGGTTCACTCATTGCCAGCCAGTGTGCGCGTTCAGGGAGGGCGCAACTATGACAGCCAAGAATCCAACGGGCGTGGAGATCGTGGGCGCGATGTCACCCGAATTCGCGTCCATACTGACGCCCGAGGCGCTGGACTTCGTCGCCGCCCTGCACCGCGAGTTCGACGCCACGCGACATCAGCTGCTGGAGCGGCGTGAGGCGTTCCAGGCCAGTCTCCTGGCCGGCGCGATGCCGGACTTCCCCGCGGAAACCGCCGCCGTGCGCGACGCCGAGTGGACGGTGGCCTCGATACCGCCGGACCTCGCCGATCGCCACGTCGAGATTACCGGGCCGGTGGAACGGCGCATGATGATCAACGCCTTCAACTCGAGGGCCAGCGTCTTCATGGCCGACTTCGAGGACGCTCTGTCGCCGACCTGGGAGAATATGATCGAGGGCCAGATCAACCTCAAGGACGCCGTGCGCCGCGAGCTCGCCCTCACCACGTCCGAGGGCCGGGAGTACCGCCTCAAGGAGAAGATCGCGACGCTGCTGGTGCGCCCGCGCGGCTGGCACCTGAGCGAAGCTCACGTACGCGTCGACGGCAAGCCCGTCGCCGGCGGCTTGTTCGACTTCGGCCTGTTCTTCTTTCACAACGCTGCCGAGGCACTGGCGCGGGGCAGCGGACCGTACTTCTACCTGCCCAAGATCGAGCATCATCTCGAGGCACGGCTCTGGAACGATGTGTTCAATTTCGCGCAGGACCGCCTCGGTGTGCCGAGGGGCAGCGTGCGCGCGACGGTGTTGGTGGAGACCATCCTCGCCGCCTTCTGCATGGATGAGATCCTCTACGAGCTGCGCGAGCACTCGAGCGGGCTAAACGCCGGGCGCTGGGACTACATTTTCAGCATGATCAAGAAATTCCGGCACCGCCCGGATTTCGTGCTGCCGGACCGGGTGCAGGTGACCATGGAGGTACCGTTCATGCGTGCCTACACCGAGTTGCTGGTCAAGACCTGTCACCGCCGCGAGGCTCACGCGATCGGCGGCATGGCGGCGTTCATTCCGAGCCGACGTGACCCGTCGGTCAACGAGGTCGCTATCCCCAACGTGCGCCACGACAAGGAACGCGAGTCCGGCGACGGTTTCGACGGCACCTGGGTGGCGCATCCGGACCTGGTACCCGTGGCGAAGGAGGTCTTCGACGCGGTGCTCGGCGCTCGGCCGCACCAGATAGCGCGCAAGCGTGATGAGGTGACCGTGACCGCGCAAGAGCTGGTGGACCCGCGCGTACCGGGTGGCACCATCACCGAGGCGGGGATCCGCAACAACATCAGCGTTGCGTTGCAGTACCTCGACAACTGGTTGCGCGGTACAGGCGCGGTTGCCATCTTCAATCTCATGGAGGACGCTGCCACGGCCGAGATCTCGCGCTCGCAGCTGTGGCAATGGATCCGCACCGCGGCCGAGACCGACGACGGCCGCACGGTGACGCGCGAGCTCTACGAGACGCTGCGGGACAGCGAGGTGAAGAAGCTCGGGGGGCTCCACGAAGGACGGCGGCGTGAGGCCCGGGAGATACTGGATTCCCTGGTGCTGACGGACGATTTCGTCGAGTTTCTGACCCTGCCGGCGTACGAGCTGCTGTCGCAGGCGCCTTGACGGGCGTAACGGCCGGCCAGGAGGAGGAAAAGGCCCGAAAACCGGGGCTCTGGGCGCGCTGCGGGGCGCGGGGCGGTCCTCGGGGCGCCTGCGGAACAGAGCACCAGGGCCGCTCCTGTCAAAAACATCCCGTGGAAATCCTTGCAATCGCGGCAAGTTGCATTATGATTCTAGAAACCAAGCGAAAAAAAACTTGACATTCGCTCAAAATGTAAGATAATAATAATACGCGAATAAACGAAAGTTCTTATTGTGGATTCGCGCACCGGAAAGGATTCGCGGTGCGGATGGACCGGACACAAGACTCCTCCATCCTCCTTTGGTGGTTTGGGCGTGGCATCCTCTGCCACGCCTCTTTTTTTGCCCGCTCCGGGCCACCTCGAGGACACCCGCCCGCGCCGCGCGGGCCTTGTAACCGGTGAATCGCTCCTGTACCATCCGCGCTCTTTTGACCCGCCAGCTTATCCAACGATGAAGACCTACTCGGCCAAGCCAGAGACCGTGCGGCGCCAGTGGTACGTGGTCGACGCCACGGACAAGGTGCTGGGCAGGCTCGCCTGCGAACTCGCCCGGCGGCTTCGCGGCAAACACAAGGCGGAGTACACCCCGCACGTCGATACCGGCGACTACATCGTGGTGATCAATGCCGAGAAGGTCCGCGTCACCGGAGCGAAAGAGGACGCCAAGCAGTACCATCGACACTCCGGGCGACCCGGCAATCTGCACACCGTCGGACTGCGGCAGGTGCGCGCAACGCACCCCGCCCGCATCATCGAAAGCGCCGTCAAGGGTATGTTGCCGAAGAATCCGCTGGGAAGAACGATGTTTGCGAAGCTGCGTGTCTACGCGGGGCCCGACCACAAGCACGAGGCACAACAGCCGCAGCCACTCGACATCTGAAGGAACGCCGAATGCCAGCTCAGGAAACGTATTACGGAACCGGTCGCCGCAAGTCGTCGACGGCACGCGTCTACTTGACGCGGGGCAGCGGCAATATCACCGTCAACCGTCGCAATCTGGACGATTACTTCGGTCGCGAAACCGCCCGCATGATAGTGCGGCAGCCGCTCACCACCACCGAGCTGGCCGACAAGGTTGACTTGCGCGTCAACGTCGTCGGCGGAGGCGGCAGCGGTCAGGCCGGCGCCATCCGCCATGGTATCACCCGGGCCCTTCTTCAGTACGACGACTCTCTGCGCAGCCTGTTGCGCCGCGCCGGATTCGTCACCCGTGATGCCCGCGAGGTGGAGCGCAAGAAGGTGGGGCTGCACAAGGCACGCAAGCGACCGCAGTACTCGAAGCGCTGACGCCGGCGCGCACTGTCGGCCGACGTCACGAGCGGCCGACACTCTCAGTCACTGGGGGATCGTCTAGCGGTAGGACTGCGGACTCTGACTCCGCCAGCCCAGGTTCGAATCCTGGTCCCCCAGCCAAACGCTTCAGTCCCTGACACCGATCCCGGGTAGTGGCGGCGCTAGGCTGCCGCGGCCCGTCACCGCCCGCCTCCAAACTGCGTTGCTATAATTGCAGGGCCTTGCAACACGCACCGAGCGCGCTGGGATGATTCGAGTCGGGGTCATTGGTGGTACCGGGTACACGGGCGTTGAGTTGCTGCGTCTGCTGGCCGCACACCCGCAGGTGGAGATCGCCTGCGTCACCTCGCGTGGGGAGGCGGGAACGGCGGTGGCGGATCTTTTTCCCAGCCTGCGCGGGCATGTGCCCCTGCGCTTCGAGGACCCGAGCGAGGCATCCCTGACGCAGTGTGATGTCGTTTTCTCCGCAACGCCGAACGGCGTAGCGATGCAGCATGCCCGCGCCCTGCTGGCGGCGGGCGTCAAGCTTATCGACCTCGCCGCCGATTTCCGCCTGCGGGACGTGCGCGTGTGGGAGCAGTGGTACGGGCAGGAGCACGCGTGCCCCGAACTCCTGGAGCAGGCGGTCTACGGCCTGCCGGAGGTCCATCGGGCGCAGATTCGCGATGCCGTCCTCATCGCCAATCCGGGCTGCTATCCAACGGCGGTGCAGCTCGGGTTCCTGCCGCTGATCGAGAACGACTTGGTGGAGCGGACATCGCTCATCGCCGACGCCAAGTCGGGGGTGAGCGGCGCGGGGCGCAAGGAGTCGCTGGGCACCCAGTTCAGCGAAGTGAGCGATTCGCTCAAGGCCTACGCGGTGGGTGGGCACCGGCATCTTCCGGAAATTCAGCAGGGGCTGGAAGCCGCCTGCGGCGGGCCCGTGGGCCTCACGTTCGTGCCGCATCTGACGCCCATGGTTCGCGGCATCCATGCCACGCTCTACGCGCAGCTGAAGAGGCAGGTCGATCTGCAAGCGGTTTTCGAGGAGCGTTACCGCGACGAGCCGTTCGTGGACGTTCTGCCGCCCGGCAGTCATCCCGACACGCGCAGCGTGCGCGGCGCCAACGTGTGCCGCATCGCTTGTCACCGCCCGCCGCACGGGAACACCGTCGTCGTGTTGGTGGTGGAGGATAATCTCGTCAAGGGCGCGGCAGGGCAGGCGGTGCAGAACATGAACATTGCCTGCGGCTTCGAAGAGGTCGCGGGCCTCGAGGGTGCGGCGCTGTTGCCTTGAAGGGCGGGCGTCTCGGCCCGGCGGGGCCGCTGGCGTGAGGGGTGTGCGTCGCGGCGGAGAACCGGTCAATGCTACGAAAGAGGCGGGGCACGCCCGCGACGCCGCTGGCGGCGGGACCCAAGCCGGATACGATCATCGGTCGCAGAGCGGAGGTCTACGGTGACCTCGTGTTCAGCGGTGAGCTGCGCGTCGACGGCAAGGTGGCGGGCAACATCTCCGCGCCCGATCAGGGCGAAAGCCGGCTGGTGATCTCGGGCGAGGTCGAGGGAAACGTGCTCGTTCCCCATGTCGTCGTCAGGGGCGTTGTGCGGGGCAATATCTCGGCGAAGGCCCGCGTGGAACTGGACGAGGGTGCGAAGGTCGAAGGCGATGTACACTACCGGGAGATCGAGATGGCCCGGGGCTGTGTGGTCAACGGCAATCTCGTCGCCGAGTCCGAGGGCAAGTCGTCACCGATGCTCAAGTCGGCGGCCTTGCGTGCGCAGCTCGGCCCCGACGATTGAGCGCCGGGGGGCCTTGAAAAACGGCGCCCGCCGCCCCAAGTCTGCAGCAAGGACGCAGGCGAGCCCCTGCGCAGGCTGCGCGACGGCGGCGGCGTCAGACACGGTGCAAACGGGCGCGGTCGTTGCTTCCGGGAAGAGACGGCGGCACGCCGCACGTGGTACGTTTTGCGCGAGGCGGCCCACCGGTCGTCGCGCAGGTTTCAGCCAGTCGAGAGAGGTGCCATGAGCGAGAGTTCCCCGGTGGTGCTGACGGCCAATGCCGCACGGCGCGTGCGCGAGCTCCTGGCGCAGGAGCAGAACGGCGACCTGAAATTGCGGGTTTATGTGCAGGGCGGCGGCTGCTCGGGTTTTCAGTACGGCTTCCAGTTCGACGCGAGCCAGAACGACGACGACATGGCCCTGAAAAACGAAGGTGTCACCCTGCTCGTGGACGCTCTGAGCTTCCAATACCTCATGGGTGCCGAGATAGACTTCAAGGACGATCTGCAGGGGGCTCGTTTCGTCATCAATAACCCCAATGCCGCGACGACCTGCGGCTGCGGATCCTCCTTCTCCATCTGACCCGCACCGGTGCGCATAGCGGGTTGGTGAGGGCGGCCGCTCTCACCGGGTTGCGCGCGGCAAGTGCCGTCCGCCTTCTGGGGAGTCTGTGCCGCCGTGCGTGTTCCCCGGGCTGAGAGCGCCCACGGCGGGCTCAGTCGGCGAGGGCCACCGCCTGCGGGCTGACCGCATCGAGCTGAGCCACGAGCGAGGCCGCATGAGCCAGGAAGGCTTCGCGTTGCTCGGGATGGATCGGTGCGGCAGGCGGTTGCTTGAATCGCAGCGGATCCCGGTGCACGCCGTTCAGGCGAAATTCGTAATGCAGGTGCGGACCGGTGGCGAGGCCTGTGCTGCCGATGTAGCCGATGACTTGCCCCTGACGCACGCTGGAGCCTCGGCGAAGGTTTTTCGGGTAGCGCGACAGGTGCGCGTAGAGGGTGCTGTAGGCACCGCCGTGCTGCAGCACCACCGTCTTGCCGTAACCCCCCTGATTGCCGATCTGGGCGACGCGACCGTGGGCGGTGGCCAGCACCGGCGTGCCCGTCGGACCCGCGTAGTCGACGCCCTTGTGGGCGCGCCACTTCTTCAGCACGGGATGCAGGCGGCGCTTGGAAAAACGGGAGGTGATGCGCGAGTACTTCACCGGCGAGCGCAGGAAGGTCCGGCGCAGGCTCTGGCCGTCGGGCGTGTAGTACGTGGGCCCGCCTTGTGCGTCCTCGAACAGGATGGCGCGGTAGGTGGCGTCGGTGTGGACGAACTCCGCGGCCAGAATCGACCCGTCGGCCAGCTTCTCGTCGCCGGAGAACTGCTCCTCATAGATGAGGCTGAAACGATCCCCGCGGCGCAGATCGCGGGAGAAATCGATGTCCCAGGCGAAGATCTCAGCGAGCTGCATCATGAGCGCCTCGGACAGGCCGCTGTCGGCCCCGGCCTTGAACAGGGATGACTCGATGAGACCGGATGCCTGCACCTGGCGCACGTCGACTTCGCGTTGGCCCCGCGAGACACGGTAGCTGCTGCCGTCACGCTCGATCAGCAGATAATCCACGGGGCCGAGCTCGTAGCGCAGCCCCCCGAGGCCGCCGTCGCTTTGAATGCCGAGCTGAAGCTTGCGGCCCGGGAGCAGGCGCGAGAGGATGGCGGCGCCCTTGAGACCGGCGATCTTGATGGCCTCGGCGGGACGCAGGCCGCGCCGATGAAAGATGCCGCCCAGGGTATCGCCGGACTGGATCTCGAGTGTTACCCATTCGAGGGTCGCGGGCGCAGCGTCGAGGGCGTCGGCCCGCTGTGCCCGCTCCGTCATGGCCACCTCTGTAACGGGCGCCGCTTCGGCTGGCGTGTCGCTGGCGCTCGCCTCGGCAACGCTTGCGCCCTCGCCGCCGGCTGCGGGCCCGGCCGCCGCCCCGGCGCTCGCTGGGCTCGGCGCCGCGGCCGCAGTGGCACTGCGCTTCGGCGCCGGCGCTGCCGGCGTCGGCGGCTCGGCGGGCGTGGGTCCGGCCGGCGCGCCAGCGGTAGCGTCGATGTGCACGGGCTGCGCCGCGGACGGCGCGGGTTGCTCCTGAGCGGTGTCGCGATGCGGCGCGAGTGGACCGAGGAGAAGCCAGGCGCCGGTCAGCGCGGCGACGACCAGCGTCACGACGGCCGCGTTCGCACGCCGGGCGCGCCGCGCGCGCTCGGCGGCTGGCGGGGTCGGGTGGACTAAGTACTTGAGGTCGCGGGAGAAAAGACCGTTGGGCGTAGTTGGGCGTCGATCCACGGCTGGGCAAATCCCGCTTGCCTGGGCGCGGTAAATGTAACCAGTCGCGCCCCTTCGGTCAAAGACACTCGGACAAAGCCGCCCACTTGAGCGACCGGGTAAGTACCGGTAATCTCGCCGCACCTTCTGTGCACGTTACCCCCATGGCCGCAACGGGAACCGCCGCCCGCGAGGCGCTCGCCGTGATCGCGCGCGGCGCCGCGGAAATATTGCTCGAATCCGAACTCGCGGAGCGGCTCGGCTGCGGCCGGCCGCTGCGGGTGAAAGCGGGTTTCGATCCTACCGCCCCCGATCTGCACCTCGGTCATACCGTGCTGATCAACGAGATGCGCCACTTCCAGGAACTCGGCCACGAGGTAATTTTCCTGATCGGGGATTTCACCGGGATGATCGGTGACCCGAGCGGCAAGAGCGCGACGCGCAAGCCGATGACTCGCGAGGAGCTGGCGGAGAACGCGCGAACCTACGAGGAGCAGATCTTCAAGATTCTCGATCCCGACAGGACCACGGTGGAGTTCAATTCACGCTGGATGGGCGCGATGGACGCCGCTGACCTTATACGCCTCGCCGCCCGTCATACCGTGGCGCGCATGCTGGAGCGGGACGACTTTCACAAGCGCTATCGCAGCGGTCAACCGATTGCCATCCACGAGTTTCTCTACCCTCTGGTGCAGGGTTACGACTCCGTGGCGCTGGCGGCGGACGTGGAGCTTGGGGGAACCGATCAGAAGTTCAACCTGCTGGTGGGTAGGGAGCTGCAGAAGGCCTACGGGCAGCCGCCCCAGGTAGTGATCACCGTGCCGTTGCTCGAGGGCCTCGACGGGGTGCAGAAGATGTCAAAGTCTCTCGGAAACTACGTGGGGATCACCGAGCCGCCGGAGGAGATGTTCGGCAAGCTCATGTCCGTCAGCGACGAATTGATGTGGCGCTACATCGAGTTGCTGTCCTTCGAGCCGCAGGCCCGCGTGGACGAGGCCCGCGCGAGTGTCGAGCGCGGCGAGCGCAATCCCCGAGACGTCAAGGCCGAGTTTGCGCTCGAGGTCGTGGGGCGTTTCCACGGTCACGACGCCGGCGAGCGCGCGGCGCGTGAGTTCGTGGCTCGCTTCCGCGAAGGCGCCGCGCCTGCCGACATGCCCCAGATTCGCCTGCCTGCGGCCTCTGGCGCGCTGCCTCTCGCCAACCTGCTCAAGGAAGCGGGGCTCACCGCCAGCACCTCGGAGGCCCACCGGCTGGTGAGGCAGGGAGCCGTGCGCATCGACGGCGAGCGGGCCGAGGACAGCCGCAGCCCCATCCGTGCCGGCGCCGCCCACGTCTTCCAGGTCGGAAAACGCCGTTTTGCCCGCGTCGAGGTGTTTCTGGAGGGCGAAATGTGACTTGGATCAGGGAGGTGCAGCCCCCATTTGCTAGGATATCGATTCGGCCCAAGAAAAATCTGACAAACCGGTACGAATCGTTTACACTTTTCGGTTCCCCGGCTCTATTGACGAGGGTCGGCGGGCGCGTATAATGCGCGGCCGCCCCGCCAGACGGTGGGGTTCGCTCTTTCAAAATTTGGATCAAGCAGTTTGTGTGGGCGCTTCTGTCTAAGCAGATCGTTTTGGAATCTTGAAGATTCAGCCGCGCGAACGAGGGCGCAAGCCGTCTGAGCGTGGCAACCAGTTTTGAGACCCTCTCGGGGGTCTTAAGAAGTTTGAACTGGAGAGTTTGATCGTGGCTCAGATTGAACGCTGGCGGCATGCTTAA
>JABAHR010008875.1_pt1 | contig 12143 bp, 9 predicted proteins | sample 7062101 | NCBI WGS metagenome assembly JABAHR01 (sample SAMN14534553, study PRJNA622989) | marine sediment metagenome | biome: marine biome [ENVO:00000428]; feature: marine pelagic biome [ENVO:01000023]; material: deep marine sediment [ENVO:00002113] | place: India: Gulf of Kutch | collected...
GTCAGCAAACTCGATCAGATCCAGTTCAACACCCGCGCCGAGGCCAACGCAGAAAGTTTCCGCAAAATGATGCTCGCGATGATCGAGGATATCCGCGTCATCCTCGTCAAGCTCGCCGACCGGCTGCACAACATGCAGACGCTCGACGCGATGCCGGCAGGGAAACGGGCGCGGATCGCCCGCGAGACACTTGATATCTACGCGCCCATCGCCAATCGTCTCGGCATCAACCGGCTGAAAATCGAACTCGAGGATCTCGGCTTCCGGCACCTGTATCCATTCCGTAGTCGCGTGCTTGATAAAGCGTTGCGGCGCAGCGAAGGCAACCAGCGCCAGATCGTCAAGCGGATCTCGGAAGAATTGAGTTCGGCGCTCGCGGACGAGGACATCGATGCCGAGATCATCGGCCGCGAAAAACATCTCTACAGCGTCTATTGCAAGATGGTCGACAAGAACCGTCCGCTGAGCGACGTGGCAGACGTATACGGTTTTCGCATCATCGTCGGCGACGTCAACACCTGCTACCGGGTTCTCGGCATCGTGCACGGACTCTACAAACCGATGCCGGGCAGGTTCAAAGACTATATTGCGATTCCGCGCATCAACGGTTACCAGTCGCTGCACACGACACTCTTCGGCCCCAAGGGACAGCCGCTCGAAGTACAGATTCGTACCCAGGAGATGGACCGCGTCGCCGAATCCGGTGTCGCCGCCCATTGGCAGTACAAAGCCGACGACAAATCGGACGCGACTCCGCAGCGACGGGCTCGCGACTGGCTGGCCAATCTGGCCGAGCTACAGCGCTCGGGTACGTCCGAAGAGTTCCTCGAAAGCGTCAAGGTCGATCTGTTCCCCGACAAGATCTATGTCTTTACGCCGAAAGGTGACATCAAGCCGCTACCGAAGGGCTCCACCGCCGTGGACTTTGCCTATGCCGTGCACACCGACGTCGGCAACCGCTGTGTCTCTGCCAAGGTCAATCGCAAACTCGTTCCCTTGCGCACCGAATTGCAAAATGGGGAAACGGTCGAGATCGTGACGAGTCGCGGCGCCAAACCCAATCCCAACTGGCTGAGTTTCGTGCGCACGGCCAAGGCGCGAACCGCGATTCGCCAGTACATGAAGTCAATGCGCTCGACCGACGCCATGGACCTCGGCAAGCGGCTCCTCGATCGGTCACTCAAAGATCTCGGTTCTTCGCTACGCAAAGTCGGCAAGCTGCGTACCCGTTCGGCAATCGAGGAACTCGGGCTGAACAACACGGCCGAGCTTTTCGAGCAGATCGGGCTCGGCGAGCGGCTGGCGCCGCTGACGGCTCGCCTGCTGGTCGGCGCGAGCGACGAAGATTCGATCGAACTCACCACCGCGAGCCTGGTAATCGCCGGCACCGAAGGCATGACAGTGAGCTACGCCAAGTGCTGCCTGCCGATTCCAGGTGACGAAGTCATGGGCTATCTCAGCTCCGGGCGCGGCATCGTGATCCATCGAATGAAGTGCGGCAATCTCACGATCTTCAGGAAACAGCCCGAGAAGTGGATCTCGGTCAGCTGGGAGAAAAACATCGACCGCGAATTCGCCAGCCAGATCTCTGTCGAGACCGTCAACAAGCCCGGTGTTCTCGCCGAAGTGGCGGCGACAATCGCCGACGCCGGATCGAACATCGAGCAGGTGTCGGTGCAGGGGCGCCAGGATGAGCACTCGGCCCTCGCCTTCTTGTTGCTCGTCAAAGACAGGAAACATCTCGCACAGATTATCCGCAGCGTGCGCAAGATGGCGAGCGTCATCCGCGTTACGCGCGACTGCGCGTGAGCGCAAAGACTCAATCAGGGCCAAGCTATGAGCAAGCAGACGATCCACAGTGACGCAGCGCCGGCAGCCATCGGCACGTATTCGCAGGCTGTACGCAGCGGGAATCTCGTCTTTCTCTCCGGCCAGATTCCGCTCGATCCGCACACCATGGAGGTCGTCGCCGGCGACTTCGAGGCACGGGCCCGGCGGGTTTTCGAAAACCTGCGTGCCGTCTGCGAAGCGGCGGGCGGCTCCCTGGATCAGATCGTCAAATTGACGATCTTTCTGACCGACCTCGAGGACTTCGCAACGGTCAATCGCGTCATGGAAGACTTCTTTGCTGCGCCGTTCCCGGCACGTGCCGCGATCGGTGTCAGTGCACTACCGAAAGCCGTGGATATCGAGGCAGACGCGATCCTCGCGCTTTAGACAGGCGCGAGACGGCGATGAGCCTGTCAGAACCGTCACTGACTGCAGCATTGACCACGTTGAACGGCGTTGGTCCAGCGCTCGCCGAGCGGCTCGCGCGACTGAATCTCTATACGGTCGAAGACCTGCTCTTCCTGCTGCCGCTGCGTTATGAGGACCGCACAAGCCTCGTGCGCATCGGTGCACTCGAGCCTGGCAAGCGCCGGCTAATAAGCGGCGAAGTGTTGCTCGCCGAGACCGTCTATCGCGGCCGACGTAACCTCTTGGTGCGGATCGCAGACGGCAGCGGCCAGCTGACGCTGCGCTTCTTCCACTTTTCCCGCCAGCAACAGGCCCAGTTCAAACCGGGCGTGCGGCTGACCTGTTTCGGCGAAGCGCGCAAGGGGCCGCTCGGTCTCGAGATGATCCACCCGGAGTATCGTCTGCTTCGCGACACCCAGGGCCCCGCCGTCTCGAAAACCCTGACGCCCATCTATCCGACAACCGAGGGCGTCCAGCAAGGACGGCTGCGTAACCTGACCGATCAGGCACTTCGCATCATGCGCCGCAGCGCACCATCGGAGCTGCTGCCCGACGCCGTGCGCCGGAAACTCGACTTGCCGTCGCTGGACTCAGCGATCGATTACCTGCACCGACCGCCTGCCGAAGCCGATATCGTGCAGATGGGCGCGGGCCAGCATCCCTGCCAGGCGCGTCTCGCATTCGAGGAACTGCTCGCCCATTACCTGAGTCTTCGCAAGCTTCGGGATCTGGCGCGGCGCGACTTCGCGCCAGCGCTTATCGGCGGCGATGCGGCGCTCGCGGAGTTCATCGACAGCTTGCCGTTTAAGCTGACCCGCGCACAGCAGCGCGTTTGCACAGAGTTGCTCGATGACATGGTGAAACCTCATCCAATGATGCGGTTGATCCAGGGCGATGTCGGCTCGGGGAAAACCGTCGTCGCAGCGATTGCGTGTCGCAAAGCGATCGCCTGCGGCGTGCAGGCAGCCGTCATGGCGCCGACCGAGCTGCTCGCCGAGCAGCACTGGAAAAGCTTCACGGACTGGTTCGAGCCGCTCGGTATCAAGTGTGCCTGGCTCAGCGGCAGCCAGCGCCAGGCGGAACGCAGACACGCGCTCGCGGCGATCGCAAACGGTGAGGCAGAACTCGTCGTCGGCACGCACGCGCTGTTCCAGGAAGGCGTCGAGTTCCACAACCTCGCGCTGGTCGTCATCGACGAGCAACACCGTTTCGGTGTGCACCAGCGCGTCGCGCTGCGGGAAAAGGGGATCTCGGCTCAGGCCTGTCCCCACCAGCTCGTGATGACTGCAACGCCTATCCCGCGGACACTGGCCATGGCCGCCTACGCCGATCTTGACACCTCGATCATCGACGAGCTCCCGCCTGGAAGGAGGCCCGTCGCGACCGTCGCCCTGCCGGAAACCCGTCGCCATGAAGTCATCGAACGTGTGCGCTCCGCCTGCCTCGGCGGGCAGCAGGCTTACTGGGTCTGTCCATTGATCGAGGAGTCCGACGTCCTCGACTTCGAGGCCGCCGAGGCCAGCTACCGGATGCTCACCGAGGCGCTGCCCGATGTTCGCGTCGGCCTCGTCCACGGCCGCATGCGTGCCGCGGAGAAGGACCGCGGGATGCGCGCTTTCAAGGCCGGCGAAATCCAGTTGCTCGTCGCGACGACCGTTATCGAAGTCGGCGTTGACGTTCCTGCCGCGACGCTGATGATCGTCGAGAATGCCGAACGCATGGGATTGTCACAGCTCCACCAGCTGCGCGGCCGTGTCGGCAGGGGCGGGGAGCAAAGCCACTGCGTGCTGCTCTACAGGTCGCCGCTCGGCCAACTGGCCCGGGAACGACTCGCGGTGCTGCGTGAAACCAATGACGGCTTCATCGTCGCGCAGCGCGATCTCGAGTTACGGGGCCCGGGTGAATTACTCGGCACGCGGCAGACCGGTTTGCCCGAGTACCGGATCGCCGACCTGCTGCGCGACGCCCGGCTGATCCCGGAAGTACAGATCGCGGCCGAGACCATAGAGCAGTCCCATCCCGACCTGTCCCGACAACTCATCCGCCGCTGGCTCGGTGATGCCGACCGGCTCGGCAAAGTCTGATGCGCTTTGCAGTGACCGGCACGCGAGCGGGCGAGTTCTGGTAATTTTAGGCTCATGGAAAATCGCCTGAGCGCCTTCGTGCCACGCAGTGTTGTTACCCAGCTCCGCCATTACGGCAGATTGATGCGTGTCGACCAGCCGATCGGAATCTGGCTGCTGCTCTGGCCGACGCTGTGGGCGCTCTGGATCGCTGGCGACGGTCATCCCGACGAGGGTCTGTTTGTCGTGTTCGTCCTCGGGGTCTTTTTCATGCGCTCCGCTGGCTGTGTCTTCAATGATTACATCGATCGCAAGATAGATCCCCACGTCGCGCGCACACGCGCACGGCCGCTGGCTTCGGGCGCGGTCGCGCCCACCGAGGCGCTGGTGCTGTTTACCGGTCTCTGCCTGATCGCTATCGGGCTTGCCTCGATGCTCAACCGGCCCGCCCAGTTGCTCGCTGTCGTTGGCGCCGGCTTGACCCTCGCCTACCCGTTTCTCAAACGCTATATGTCGGTACCCCAGTTGATCCTCGGCGCGGCATTCGGTTGGGCGGTGCCGATGGCCTTCGCTGCCCAGACGGGAAATACCCCTCGCCTTGCCTGGCTCGTCTTCGGGACTGCATTGATCTGGGCAATTATCTACGACACTTTCTATGCGATGGTCGACCGTGAGGACGACCGCAAGCTGGGCGTCAAATCGACGGCCTTGCTGTTCGGCGAGGCTGATCTGTTCCTCATTGGCGGCCTGCAAACGCTAATGGTCGTAGCCCTCGTTTTCATCGGGGTGCGCGCAGAACTCGGTTTCTGGTATTTCCTGTCGGTCTCCGGATCGGCCGTGCTCATGGTCTACCACCAGTGGCTGGCCAGGCACCGTGATCCGGCCGGCTGTTTTGCCGCGTTCCGGCACAACCACAATATCGGGCTTCTCGTCTTCGTCGGCATCGCCCTGCACTATGCACTGAACCCGGCCTGATGGGCCCTGGCAAGCACGAGGACGCTGACGCGTAGCGCGCCAGCCCCGAGAACCGTCAACGCGAGTTGCCGGCAGGTCGCCCCGGTCGTCATGACATCATCGATCAGTAATACATGGCGCGCGCGGATGCGACCACGCGCGCGGAAAGCCCCGAGAAGATTTCGCTGCCGTTGCCGCGCGGGCAAGCCGGTCTGATATGGCGTGAACCGGACCCGTTCGACCGTATCAACAAGTGGCAACCCTGTCTGCCGCGCCATCGGTGCGGCGAGTTCCATTGCCTGGTTGTAGCCGCGCCGAAGCTGCCGCCGCCAATTCAAGGCTACCGGTATGACGGCATCGATCTCGGGCGAAAGCGACCTCATGCGCACTGCCAGCAGCGCAGCAAATGCAGCCGCGTAATCGAGTCGGCGCTGAAACTTGAGCGCCCGGATCGCCGCATCCACAGGGAAGGCATAGATAAACAGCGCCGCAGCCTCGGTGAACGGCGGCGGATGTAACAGGCACTCACCGCAGCTTGCGGATGCCGATGTCGCCGCCGGCAGACTTCGGGCACAGGACCTGCAGTGCGGCCCAAGCCACGGCAGATCGTCGCGGCACAGCGCACAACAGAACTGCTCTGCCTGGGTGCAGATCTCGCCGCAAAAAACACAGCGGCAGGGTGTGAGCAAGTTGATTGCCCCACGCACACTCCTTAGCGTCACCGCCGCCGCATCGCCAATCGAAAGCCGCTGGAACATCGTGCGATACTGCCCGCTCGCCGCCGTGGCCGCGATAGCCGAATTTGCGCGATAACCGCATAAAACTGCTAACTTGCCCCGTCATGACCGCTAACGCTTTTTTGCCGCTCAACCGGGCGTGTCTCCTGCGCGCGCTCGAGCATACCGCGAAGACCATCGGCAGCGCGGAGCCCATACTCGGCCGGGTCCGCGAGGGCTTGTTCGAGCGCATGCAAGCAATGGTCATCGAGGCCGGCATCGTCCTTGATCTAGGCAGTGCGACCGGCGCCGGGCTCGGTTTGCTCACAAAGCGTTTTCCGCGGGCTCGCATCATTGGCTGCGATCTCTCGGCGGCGATGCTTCAGGCGCACCGGCACGAGGCCGGGCGCTTCTCGCGGCCCGCGCTCGTTCGCTGCGACGCGCAGTTATTGCCGGTGGCAGATGCCTCCGTCGACGTCATTTTTGCCAACCTGCTGTTACCGTGGCTCGACGAACCGGGCCGCTTGTTTCGCGAGGTCCGCCGCGTGCTGAGAACAGACGGCCTGTTTGCCTTCTCCACGCTCGGGCCGGACAGCCTAAGGCAGCTCCGCGAGGCCTGGCTCGCGGTCGATTCGAGCGCACACGTGCAGCACTTTGCAGATATGCACGACATCGGCGATGCCGCCCTTTCGGCTGGCCTCAGAGACCCGGTGCTTGATGTCGAGCACCTCAGGCTTACCTACCGACATGCCGCAGATCTGTTCGCGGATCTTCGCAATAGCGGTGCCCGAAACTGCCTTGCTGACCGGCGCCGCGGTCTCTTGGGTCGCGGCGACCTCGATCGCCTGACCCGGTCGCTCGATATGATGCGTATCGACGGCTTGATCCCCGTCGATCTCGAGATCGTCTATGGACATTGCTGGGGTTCGCCGCCAACCGGCAACATGACCGAATATGCAGTCGATGCCGGATTGATCGGCCGCCGGCGCTGAGCGCATCTGGCTGGCCGTTGCCGCCGGTCACATTGCGCGCGTAGCGGCCTTTGAGTACACTGCGCCGCCTCTCGGCCCGCCGCTGTCTTTAAGGACAACCGGTCTGTCGCCGCCAGTTTCTTTAGCATTTTTCCGCGTGGTCCGTGCAAGGCTGCGTACCGACCCCGGCCTCGGTAAAGTTGAGCCCGACGTGAACGACACCGAAAAAAAGACATTGCCCGAGTGGCTACCGTTGATCGTCGGGCTCGCACTCATCGTGCAGTTCGCCGGCCTGGGGATCTGGCAGGTCGAGCGCGGCCTCGGTAAACGCGCCGAACAGGCACTGCTGGCCGCCGATGCAGGCTTTAACCCCTGGAGCGACGGTATGTCGGTCAGGTCCTACCAGCGCCTTAGCGCCAAGGGCAGACCGATCGATTCACGGCAGTTCCTGCTCGACAACATCCTCATCGACAACCGTCTCGGCTATTACGTCTTGCTGCCGATCGAGACTGCGGAGGACGAACCACTGCTACTCGTAAATCGCGGCTGGATCGGGAAAACGGGGCGCGGAATCGACCTGCCTGACATCAGCTTGAACGCCGACTCGGTTACCTTACGCGGGCGTGTCGGTTCCCTGCCGAAAGGCGGTTACCGGGTGCGCGATGCGGTCTCGGCAACCGATTCCTGGCCGCGCCGCGCCGTGTATCCGACCTCGGCTGAACTGGCCTCGGCACTCGGGCGCGATATCCAGGACTTCGTGCTCTTGCTCGACCCGCAGGAGGAACATGGTTTTCTCAGGTACTGGGTGGCGGAGGAAATGGGCGCTGGCCGGCACTTTGCCTATGCCTTGCAATGGTTTGCGATTGCGTCCGTGCTCGCCTTGCTGCTCGTGTGGAACTACCGCCGGCGCTGGCAGCGTCGCCGTGCGGACCCTCCTCGGTGACATGCCACTCTCAGCTGAAACCGGCCCCGCGCGGCCCCACCAGGATGGCGCCATGCAAGCCGGCACGAACATCGGCTGGCAAGTAGCCTTCGGTCTCGCAGGGCTTGTTGCGCGGCCAAAGCCCTCCCGATACAGTGTGGCTTGCCGCAAACAATCGAGATATGTTTCCGCGAGACGGCCTGCTCTCAGCCCGCCTCGAAAACAGCGGCCCGCGAAGCTTCCCGCCGGCGCCTGTGAATCGACTGACCTGGCGGAAGCATTCCGTGCAGATGTCCGGTGAACTGCCGACAACGAGGAAGTCTCTGCAGACAGCGACGATCCACGGCGAGATTCGCCGACCGGTTTTGCAACGTGTGAGACGTGAATACTAAAGTAGAAACCTACACCGACTGGCGTGATTACTACGAGCTGACGAAGCCTAGGGTTGTCATGCTGATCGTGTTTACCGCTATCGTCGGTATGTTTCTCGCCAGTCCGGGCTGGCCGGGAACTTCGGCCCTGCTGCTCGGCACGATCGGTATCGGTATGGCGGCATCGTCCGCTGCGGTTTTCAATCACGTGCTCGATGCCCGCATCGACATTCAAATGATGCGCACGATGGGGCGACCGTTGCCTCAGGGCAAGTTGACTGAAAAGTCCGCGCTGGCCTTCGCCTCTTTATTGTGTGTGGTCTCGATGATCATCCTGTGGTTTCTCGTCAACCCGCTGACCGCGGGCCTGACTTTTTGCTCACTCATCGGTTATGCCGTTGTGTACACGGTCTTCCTCAAACGGGCGACACCACAGAACATCGTCATTGGCGGAGCAGCTGGAGCAGCACCACCCGTGCTCGGCTGGGCAGCCGTGACCGGCGAGGTCCAGAGCAGTGCCTTGCTGTTGTTCCTTATTATCTTTGTCTGGACGCCGCCGCACTTCTGGGCGCTAGCGATTGCCCGAAAAGATGACTATGCGAACGCGGACATACCGATGCTGCCCGTGACCCACGGCGAGGCCTATACGCGCCTCAATATCCTCGCCTACACGATCCTGCTGGTCTTGATCACGGTCATTCCTTACCTGATTCGGATGAGCGGCATCATCTACCTCGCTGCTGCGCTCGTGCTCGGCGCCATTTACCTTTTCTATTCCGTGGAGATGTGGCGCTACCCGGAGAAAAAAGAGCTGCCGATGAAGTCGTTCAAGTTCTCGATTACCTATCTGGGACTGCTCTTCTCGGCGCTCCTGATCGATCACTATTTCCTGATTCCGATAGGCACCTAGCTGCGCCCAGCGGCTCGTGGAACCCATCCCCACCTAGGTGGCCTCCCCCTTATCGAACTCCACAACGAGTAACCGGAGCGGTCTGCTAGAATTTCGCGCCTGATGGACGTCACTCCGATTCTCGAAGGTCTCAACGAGTCCCAGCGTGAGGCTGTCACTGCGGCTTTCGCGCCGACACTTGTCGTTGCCGGCGCCGGTAGCGGCAAGACCCGGGTACTCGTGCATCGGGCTGCGTGGCTCATTGATGTCGAAGGTATCTCCCCGCAAAGCCTGCTCGCCGTCACTTTTACGAACAAGGCAGCTGCCGAAATGCGTGGCCGCATCGAGACCCTGCTCGGACTGCCGGTCAATCACCTCTGGATCGGCACATTCCATGGGCTGGCGCATCGCCTGCTAAGGCGACACTGGCGTGAAGCAGGCTTACCGCAGAATTTTCAAATCATCGATGCAGACGATCAGTTGCGGCTCATCAAGCGTCTGCTCAAGAATCTCGAGATCGATGACAGTCGGTGGGCTCCGCGGGAAATCCAGTACTTCATCAACGCGCAGAAAGACGAGGGTCTGCGGCCCGGGCATCTCGATGACGGCGGCGATCCGAACCGGCGACAGATGATTGCCCTGTATAGTGCCTACGAAGAGCTCTGCAACCGCGGCGGGCTGGTGGATTTTGCCGAGCTGCTGCTGCGCGCCCATGAGCTCTGGCGCGACAATGCCGATCTGCTCGCCCACTACCGGCGCCGCTTCTTGCATCTGCTCGTCGACGAGTTTCAGGACACAAATGCGATCCAATACGCCTGGCTCAGGTTGCTGGCCGGGACCGAAGGCGTTCCCTTCGTCGTCGGTGACGATGACCAGTCGATCTATCGCTGGCGCGGCGCGCGCATCGAGCACATCCATCGATTCCAGGAAGACTTTCCGGGTACGGCAGTCTTCAAGCTCGAACAGAACTATCGCTCGACGGGCACGATACTCAGTGCCGCCAACGCGGTCATCGCCAACAACAGTGCACGGCTCGGCAAGAATCTCTGGACGGATGGCGGCGAAGGCGAGACGATCCGGCTGTACGCCGCTTACAACGAACGTGACGAGGCCGATTTCATCATCGGCCGGCTGCGCGACTGGGTCGAGCAAGGCAACCCGAGAGCTGAATCGGCCGTGCTGTACCGGTCGAATGCGCAGTCGCGGGTGCTCGAAGAGGCCTTGCTCAATGCCGGCATGCCCTACCGCGTATACGGCGGACTGCGCTTTTTCGAACGCGCTGAAATCAAGGATGCTCTTGCTTACCTGCGGCTGATTGCAAATCGCGAGGACGATGCGTCATTCGAGCGCGTCGTCAACCGGCCCACGCGCGGCATCGGTGCACGCACCGTAGAGCAGATGCGCAATTACGCCCGGGCCAATAGTTGCTCGCTATGGTGTGCTGCCGGCGCGATTGGCAGCGACGAACTCAACACGCGCACCGCCAATGCCGTTCGGGCGTTCCTCAAACTGATCGAGCGCATGGCGAGCGATACGGCAAAACTCGAACTTGCAGAAACGATCGATCACGTCATTTACGCGAGCGGCCTCGTCGACTTCTTCAAGAAGGACAAGGGCGAGAAAGGCGAGACGCGCGTCGAGAACCTGCTCGAACTCGTCAGCGCCGCGCGCAGCTTCGAGCCGGACCCGACCGCGGAGCTGTCGTCGCTCGATCATTTTCTTGCCCACGCTGCTCTCGAGGCCGGTGAAGGCCAGGCCGACGCGTGGGAAGACTGCGTGCAACTCATGACGATGCACTCGGCCAAAGGACTGGAGTTCCCGCTCGTCATCTTGAGTGGCATGGAGGACGGGCTGTTTCCCCACCAGCGATCGGTCGCCGATCCCGACAGTCTCGAAGAAGAGCGGCGGCTGTGTTACGTGGGCATCACGCGAGCGATGCAGGCTCTCTATCTGACCTATGCCGAGCAACGGCGTCTGCATGGCATGGACAGTATCTCGCGGCCTTCGCGTTTCATCGCCGAGATCCCGGACGAATTCCTCGAAGAGGTCCGTCCTCGCATAAAGGTATCGCGAGCAGTGCACACGCCGAGGCGCGGTGCAGGCCCGATCGATACCGGCGGCGAACTCGGCATTCGCCTCGGCCAGCGTGTGCGTCACGGCAAGTTCGGCGACGGCGTCATCCTGAATTGCGAGGGCCAGGGTGCGCATACGCGTGTCGAAGTAAACTTCGAGACCGCCGGAACAAAATGGCTCGTGCTCAGCTATGCCAATCTCGATCTGATGTAAACTATGGGGTCTGAGGCAGCGCTTTGAGCTGCACTCCGGGACCGTCAAGAAAAATGAAAATCCTCATTCTCGGCGCAGGTCAGGTTGGTTCGACAGCCGCGTATCACCTCTCGCGCGAAGAAGCCAACGAAGTCACCGTTGTCGACATGCGGCCGGAGATTCTTCGCGAACTGCAGGACCGCCTCGACATCCGTACCGTCGTCGGTCACGCAGCTTATCCGGACGTGCTCGAGCGCGCCGGCGCCAATGACGCCGACATCGTCGTCGCCCTGACCGATACCGATGAAACCAACATGGTCGCCTGCCAGGTCGCCTACACGCTTTTTCACACACCGACGAAGATCGCTCGCATCCGCTCGGCCGAGTACATGACCGCCGGAAGCCTGTTCAAGCAGGGTGCAATCCCGATCGACGTGCGCATCAGTCCCGAGCAGCTCGTCTGCGAGTACGTCGAGCAGCTCATCCTTTACCCGGGCGCATCTCAGGTGCTCGACTTCGCCGACGGCCGGGTACGCCTCGTCGGCGCGAAGGCCGACCGCGACGGACTGCTCGTTGGTCAGCGCATCGCGACGCTCAAGGAGCATATCCCGAATACCGAAGCACGGATCGCAGCCATTTATCGCAAAGGGAAAGCCATGCTCCCCGAGGGCGATACGATTATCCAGGAGGATGACGAAGTATTTTTCATCGCCGACCGCAAGGACATCCGCGTGTTCATGAGCGAGATGCGGCG
>JABAHR010001627.1_pt2 | contig 12141 bp, 12 predicted proteins | sample 7062101 | NCBI WGS metagenome assembly JABAHR01 (sample SAMN14534553, study PRJNA622989) | marine sediment metagenome | biome: marine biome [ENVO:00000428]; feature: marine pelagic biome [ENVO:01000023]; material: deep marine sediment [ENVO:00002113] | place: India: Gulf of Kutch | collected...
CTATTTCCTGCCGTACACGATCAACCAGAATTCCGGTCCGACCGTGGACATCCCGAATTTTCTCATCAGCAAGCAACCCGTAAACAATAGCGAGGACGCGGCGGCTTACCTGGTGCGGCTCGCCGCTGTCGAAGACGCGCTGGACGGCGCGCTGGAGAGTTTTCGCAACGGGGTTTCCAAGGGCGCGATCCCGCCGGATTTCGTGGTCGACAAGGCGCTGGCCGTTGTCGAATCGTTCCTCACAGCACCGGCTGAAGAAAACGCCATTTACATGAGCTTCCTCGAGCGGTTGGACGCGGCGGACGTCGAGGGCGCCGCCGCCTATGCGGAAAGTGCATTGAAGATCGTCTCGGACGAGGTCATTCCCGCCTATCGCCGTATCGGTGACTATCTCGCCGAGATCCGGCGGTCGGCACCGCACGAGGCCGGCGTCTGGCGCCTGCCCGGGGGCGAAGCCCTGTACGCCGCGATGGTGCGACACATGACGGACACGGATCGATCCCCGGATGAAGTTCACGAGATCGGTCTGCAAGAGGTCGAAAGGATCGCGGCCGAGATGGACGCGATCCTGCGCAGCGAGGGGTACACGGAAGGTTCTGTCGGCGAGCGCATGCAGCAGCTCAACCTGGAGGAGCGTTTTGTCTATCCGAATACGGTAGCGGGAAAGGCCGAGCTTATCGCCGATGCCAGTGCGCAGATCGATGCAATCAACGCGGTCCTGCCTGAATGGTTCGCGACCGTGCCGAAGTACCCGGTAGAGGTCAAAGCGGTGCCCGAGTACAGCCAGGACTCCGCGCCGACAGGCTACTACAATCCGCCCGCGAAAGACGGTTCGCGGCCGGGTGTGTACTGGATCAATGTACGCGATACGGCGGTACATCCGCGATTCGCGTTGCCGACGCTGACCTACCACGAGGCCATACCCGGGCATCACCTGCATTTCGCCACGGCCGTGGAGCAGGACGTGCCGCCGCTGCTTCCGGCCATCTGGTCGAATGCAGCCGGCGAGGGCTGGGCGCTGTATGCCGAACTGCTTGCTGCCGAGATGGGGATGTACGAGGGCGACCCTTACGGCGATCTCGGCCGGTTGCAGGCCGAACTCCACAGGGCCGTGCGCCTGGTTGTCGATACGGGCATGCACGCGAAGAAATGGAGCCGCGAGCAGGCCATCGAGTACATGGTCGATGTCGAGGGTGTCGAGGAGGGCACCGCGGTGAGCGAAGTGGAACGCTACGCGGTTTGGCCGGGGCAGGCGCTGGGATACAAGCTCGGCATGCTGAAGATCCTCGAACTCCGCGAAGAAGCGCGCCAGCAGCTGGGTGATCGATTCGACATCCGAGAGTTCAACGACACCGTGCTGCACGTGGCGTCTACGCCGCTGCCCTTCATCGACGCAACAATTCGAGAGTGGATCCGGCAGGCTGATATGTGACCTGATTAACATCGTGGCGGTCGGGCCGCGGGATAGCGTTACCGCATTGGAACGAATGAGGAAGAGCCCTGATGAAGCGGACTATCATTGCCATCCTTGCTGCACTGTCGATCCTGCTGGTGTCGCCACTGGCGGCCGTGGCCGATATCGGTGTCTCCGTCGAGTTTTCGGACGAGGAGGTGCGGATCATCGGCGCCTGGTACGAGGAGCGCGGCGCGGGTAACGATAACGCCAAGAGCAGGCACAAGGGCAAGCGTCTTCCGCCCGGGATTGCCAAGAATCTCGCACGCGGCAAGCCGCTACCGCCGGGCATCGCGAAGCAGCAGCTACCCGACGGCCTCGTGCATGCCCTGCCGGCGCCGCCTCGCGGCTACGAGCGCATTATCGTCGACGGCAAGGTATTGCTGGTCGACGTGGCTACCCAGGTCATTCACGACATTCTCACCGATATCGTGCTGCGCTGATCTGCACTCCGGTCGAGTGCTCGACTAATGAGCGGCAGGCAATGCCGGTCCACCTGGCGCGATGGCCCCGCGCCGCTACAGCGCTCTCGCAATCTCCGCCGCCAGCCTCGCGTTGCTGACGACCAGTTCGATGTTTGCCCGAAGGCTGCGGCCGTTAGTGCGCTCGGCGATCTTCGCGAGCAGGAAGGGCGTCGTGTCCTTGCCGGTGATGCCGAGGTCGTTCATTTCGGAGAGGGCTTCTTCGATGACGGCGTCGATCTCGCGATCGTCGAGCGCATGCGCCGCCGGTATCGGGTTCGCGATGACCATTCCCCCGGAGAGACGCATCGCCTGTTTCGCGTTCAGCGCGGATGCGATCTCGGCAGGCGTTTCCGCCCGGTAGTCGACCGGGAATTTGCTGGAGGGTGTGTAGAACGCGGGGAGCCGGTCCGTGCGGTAGCCTACCACCGCAACGCCTTTCGTCTCGAGGTACTCGAGTGTCCGGCCGATATCGAGCACCGACTTCACGCCTGCGCACACGACGGCGACATGGGTTCTTGCGAGCTCCTCGAGATCGGCGGAAATGTCCATCGTCTCGGCGACGCCCCGGTGTACGCCGCCGATCCCCCCGGTCGCGAACACGCGGATGCCGGCCATCGCGGCGAGAATCATCGATGCTGCCACGGTCGTCGCACCGTCTGCGCCACGGCTGACGACAAACGGGATGTCGCGACGGCTGGTTTTGATAACGGCCGGCCCACGGTCGCCCAGGCAGCCGATCTCCGTGTCGTCAAGACCGACCTTCAGCCGCCCGCCGAGGATGGCGATGGTCGCCGGAATCGCACCGCCCTCCCGAACCGCGCGTTCAACCCGGCGGGCGGTTTCGACGTTTTCGGGATACGGCATGCCGTGGGTGATGATGGTCGACTCGAGCGCAACGACGGCTTCGCCGTGCCGTAGCGCGTCGGCGACTTCTGCTGCGATATCGAGGTGGCTGGTTGCCGCTCGAGACACGCTATACCTTCAGTGCGCGCTCGATCGCCGTCAGCGAGAGCGATGGACTGCTCGGCGAGCGGTCAGCAACCGTGACCTGTGCCGCTGCACCCGCAAACTGGAGCGTACCGTCGAGGGGCCAACCCTGTAGCTGCGAGTAGACGAGGGCCGCGAGGAATGCATCGCCGGCGCCCGTCGTGCTCGTCACGTCACCGTCGTCTTCTTCCAGGGGTACGTGGCCGCGGCCGTCAGGAGTGCTGTAGAACAGTCCGTGTTCGGCTCGCGTAAGGAACAGGTGCTGCACACCCTGGCCGTGCAGCCAATCCGCCATCCTGTCGAGATCTGCAGCGGTTCGGGCTTCGAACCCTGTTAGCGCTTCCGCTTCCGCGGGATTCGTTTTCAGTGTGTGGAGCCGGCCGAGATAGGGTTTCAGTCGCATGGCCTTGGCCGTGGATACGGTGTCGGCGAAGATATCGTGGTGCGGGAACGTGTTGACCACCCAGCAAAGAGCATCATCGGCCAAATTTGCATCGATCACCAGCAGCGACGTCTCGCCGATGGCGTTGCGCAGCGGTTCCAGGCGTGCCGCCGTCAACTGGTCCATGATGTCCATGTCGGCGACCGCGACCTGCATGTCGCCCGAACGATCAAGCACTGCGAGGTAGGCGGACGTCGGTGCCGACTCCAGTTCCTGCACGTAGCGCATATCGATGCCGGCTTCCCGACCGTGCGCGAGCAGCATCTCGCCGTTCGGGTCCTTGCCGATTGCCGTGACCAGCCGGCAGTCGACACTCAGCCTTGACAGGTTTTCGGCGACATTGCGCGCGACGCCGCCGGGCGAAACATGCACCGAACCTGGATTGGAGTCGCGCAGCCGCAATGGTTGATACGCCGCGCCGTGGATATCGACGTTGGCGCCGCCGATAACGCACACCCTCGGGGAAAGCCTGAAATTCATCCCGCCCAACCTGTCGCCTCCGGGCGCAAAGCATAACGCAATCCACTCTGTTCTGAATCGTGTTGCTGCATTGCAGCAAATGAAATACGGCTGTCGGGACCGAAAAGGAATGGTGCGGCGGGGTCCGTGCGGCACGCCGTCGAAAAGAAAAGCCCCTGCAAGGCAGGGGCTCTCTCTCGTGCTCGGACAGCAGGCGTTTAGTCCTTGAACGCGATTTCCTGCAGCACATAGGTGCTGCCGATCGTCCGCAGCTCGCCGCGATCGATGTTCGCTTCGCGCATTTCCTCGGTGGAGCCGAGGATCTGTGCGCCGAGCTTCTCGAAGTACTCGACACCGCGGTCGAACGCGGCCCAGTTCTTGAACGTGATCGTGAGGTACAGGTCCGGCTCGCCTTCACGCTGGTTGGGGTTGCTGTACATGCCGTAGCGGATGACGTCGCCATCTTCCTTCTGTGCCTCGAGGAACTTGCGCCAGACGTTGCTGAGGTCGTTGATGTAGGCATTGAACATCCCGTCCTTGGTATGCACCTCGGTTACCTGCACGATATACCCCGTTTGCTCCCAGCCACGCGAGTGATCCTGCGCCAACGCCGACGTGCTGGCCATCGCAGCAGCTAGTAGAAGTCCAAGAACCGCAAAAATCTTGTTTCTCATATAATTAACCCTCTTTTCTCAAAAGTTTTATAAGGTTTGCGTGTTGTTATGGTTTGGTCGAGCGACCCGAGTATACGCAATCCACTCGAAATAGTTTCGAGGACAACGATATGTTGGTGAGGGCCTCGCTCAGGCGTTTTCGAGCAGGTTCTCGATGACGGCCTCGCCCTGACCGACGACATCCTTGGCGACCGTCGCATAGGGCTCATCCTTCATCGCGCCGGCGAATTCCTGGCGCAGCAGGCCCAGGAACCTCGGAGCGGCGATGACCGCATAGCCCCGGCAGGCACCTCTGTGTTTATCGGCAGCGATGACCTGCGTAATGTCTTTCGCAAACGCCCTCGCGGACTGTTGTTGCGGTGCATCCCTGTCGCTCCCCATCGTGTGGCGTCCCTGGCCATGGCTGTCGAAGCTGCGGCCGCCACGGTCGGTGAGCAATTCCCCCGTCTTCATGCGCGCTGTTTCGTTAGTGAAGGTTCGAAGTTTGCGCAATGGGCCGGTCATTGTGTCGCGCGCGTAGAAGATGGCACGGTACTCATCCGCGACAACGACGAGATAGTGTCGGTCGTCGGCTGGAACGGGCGCTGCCATGATTGCCTCCCGGCGTCACCTCGGCATGATCATTTATCGTGCAGTTGCAGCTCCACCGCAACGGGGGGATGTACGTATTGCGTCGCAAGGTGCTGTCTTGACAGTGTGAATGGGACAGAGGCCGAGCAGGACATTCAGATGGCGCTCGAGTTGCAGTTCTTCGGCGCAACGGAACGCGTAACAGGGTCGTTATACGTGCTGCACGCCGGGCCACACACATTGTTGCTCGAATGCGGTCTCGTGCAGGGCACGAAAGAAGAGGAAAATCGTAATCGCGAGCCTTTCCCGGTGGACGTGACCGGGATAGATGCCGTCGTCCTGAGTCACTCTCACATCGACCACTCGGGTCGAATACCGCGCCTCGTGAAGGAAGGATTCGAAGGCCCGATCTACACGCACGAGGCCAGTCGAGCACTGTGCACGATCATGCTGCCGGACTCCGGTTACCTGAACGAGAAAGAGGTGGAGTGGGAAAACCGCAAGCGCCGTAAGCGGAACCTGCAGGAGGTCGAGCCGCTGTATACCCAGGCCGACGCTGAAGCGTGTATCGGTCAGTTCGAAAGCCTCGAGTACGACACGCCGACCGAGATTCTGCCTGGCTTGACGCTGACGCTTTATGACGCCGGCCATATTCTCGGCGCATCCATGGTCGAGTTGACCTTCGTCGACGTGTATGGGCGGGCGCGTACCCTCGTATTCAGCGGCGACCTCGGTTTCCGCGACGCGCCGTTGATGGATACGGCCACGCGCCTTACGCGGGCGGACGCCGTGCTCATGGAAAGCACCTATGGCGATCGCCTGCACCGGTCTATCGACGAGACGCTGGAAGAACTGACGGCCGTGTTCGAATCGGCACGAGCCGCACAGGGGAATATCCTGATTCCCGCGTTTACCGTCGGCCGGACCCAGGACCTGCTCTACCTGATGGCGGAGCACTTCGACAGGTGGAATCTCGGCGACTGGAAAATCTTCCTCGATAGCCCGATGGGTATCAAGGCGACCGAGATCTATGCCCGCTACCGGCATCTGTTCGCGGCGCAGTTGTTCGAACCCAGGTCCGACAACCCGGAATTGCCGAATCTTTACGCGACGCGCACCTCCGAAGAGTCGATGATGATCAACCGGATCGAGTCCGGGGCGATCATTATCGCCGGAAGCGGCATGTGCACGGGCGGCCGCATACTGCATCACCTGAAGAACAATATCTGGCGGCCGGAATGCCACGTAGTGATCGTGGGCTTCCAGGCGATAGGCACGCTCGGCCGGCGGCTCGTCGACGGCGCGGGGGAAATCGCACTGTGGGGCGATACCTATCGCGTGCGAGCGAAGGTGCACACCATCGGCGGCCTCTCGGCTCACGGCGACCAGGCCGATCTCATCGATTGGTACGCAAGTTTCGCGGAACGCCCGCCCGTGTATCTCGTGCACGGCGAGGAGGGTGCACAGGTTCCGTTGTTGCAAAAGCTCAGGAACGAACTGAACGCACCCGCGGAAATCGCGCGCTACCGGCAGAAGATCACGATCGGTAACTGAAGATTACGTAACCAGGGTTTTGAACTCGGACCAGGTTTCGGTGAACTGCTGCCGACATGCGGCCATCCGTTCTTCTTCCTTTTGCAGGAGCCGGCCGGTCACCACCAGCGTGTTGCGGTTCTTCTCATCGAGTGGCACCGAAGCCGCGTAATCCGTGAGCCGCTCCTGTGCGGTTACAGCGTCCTGGTGCTCGCCGAGCACGTCCTGGAGTTTCGTGACAGCCTCTGTGGTCTGAAGCCACGTCTCGGTCTGCACCGTGCTGAAGAAGTCGAGCAGGTAACGGAAGCGCTTCGCCTCGATCCGCAATTTGTGCAGCTGTCTCGCCGGCGAATCGGCGTCGATGGAGTCTCCGTGCATCAGCAGCTGTATCAGTGCCGACTGAACGAACTGCCGGGCGCACTCGGCGACGCTAAGGTTGCCGAACTTCTCCTGCATAGCGTTCGTCGGCCCCGCCGCAATAAAGCGATTCAATTCGACTTCGAGCGCCGCACAGCGATCGCTCTGCAAGACCCCTACGAGGTGTTCGTAGGCGCCGACCGTTTCTTCCGCGAGGAATCGCTCGTAATGATCGGCGTCGACGTCGTTGGTTTCCCTGGCGTCGCGTTGCGTAACGTCCGCGTCCCGGGCCCGGCCCAGGTTCCTGGCGAGCCAGCGCAGTTCCCTGTTGAAGCGGGTGACGACGTCATCGCCGAGCACGTCGCGGAAGGCTTTCATCACCGCGCGCATCCGGCGCGTGGCGACGCGCATCTGGTGAACGCCTTCCGGGTCGACGCCTTCGACAGCCCGGGGGTGCTGGCGCCGGATGATGCCGAACTGTTCCCCGAGGTAGTGATACAGGAGCGTCAGGACCGGATCGTCTTCATTGATCGCCGCGGCTTGCGGTGGCACGAGGAGCGCGTCGATCTCCAGTCCCGCGGCCTGCAGCCCGCGTTCGAACTTGCTGAACCGCCCCCGCGTGAGGCCGGCCTCGTCGTGCAGCAGCGCGGCCACGGACTCGAGATCCGCGGCGCTTCCCGTTTGCGATTCGAGTTCCAGTTCCGTGAATTCGAGAACGCCGGTTGCCTTCTCGGTGGTCTTTTCGGCTTCGATGCGGCACTCGTCGACGTCGAGTTCGAGGCGCAGCGGGTTCGCACCGGATCTGTCGAGCTCGTAAACGGTGCGCCGGGCGGACACACGGAAAAGCCTGACGAGGGGCTTGTCGCCGAGCATACTGTCGAGCTTCTCCCGGACCGGGCCGTCTGCCAGGGACAGCGGCGCATGCTCGTCATGGGCCGAAATGGCCTGACTGATCTCGGACCGGACCAGCACTGCGGCTTCCGCTCCTTCGAGAGATTTCAGCGTTACCTTGTCGTGGCCGCGACGCCGGCGCACACGGCATACCCAGCCAGCGGCAAGCACCGACCAGTCCTCCGTGTCGTAGTAGATGTCCGCATGTCTCGAAGCGCCACGTGGCGCGATCGCGAAGCCGCTCGCCTCCAGCACCCGAATAGCCTCGTCGACCTGTCCGGGACGGCGAATGATGAATTTGGCTTCGATTTCATGCATGTGATGACCGGATTGCATCCCGATGCTGCAGCGACGGGTCAAGATTACAATAAGAGACAAGGCCTAGTATGCTGGCGCCCTCGCGGCGGCGCGCTGGATGGGCCCGCTTCGCATTCAATCAAGGGGGGTGCATGCGTATCTGGTCCCGGGCTGCCGGCCTCGCGGCACAGACGCCCGCCGAAAGAAATCGCTACGTCGATTTCCTCAGAGCGGTTTCGATTCTCGTTGTCGTGGTCGGGCACTGGCTGATCGCGACTGCGCATTACGTGGACGGAACGTTAACCCCCGGCCACCTGCTCAAGTCCGAGCCGGGTACCCAGTGGCTGACCTGGATATTCCAGGTGATGCCGATCTTCTTCATCGTCGGCGGCTATTCCAACGCGGTATCGCTCGAGAGCGCGGCGCGCAAAGGCGACAAATACCCGGTCTGGCTCGCGGCCCGCCTGAACAGGCTCGTTGCGCCACTGCTTGTACTGTTGCTTGTCTGGAGCGGGATTGCCCTGGCCATGCACCTGCTGGGTGTCAGGCCGGCGGTCATTCAGTTCACGTCGAAGGCGTCGCTGATTCCGACCTGGTTCCTCGCCATCTACATCATGCTCGTGATTCTCGCACCCGCCGCTTACCGGGCATGGCGTCGTTATGGCTTTCTGTCGTTCTCGGCATTCGTCGGACTCGCGGTACTGACCGATATCGGCTTCTTCGCCGCCGAGCTTCGCTGGCTCGGCTGGAGCAATTACTTCTGGGTCTGGCTCGCGGTGCACCAGCTCGGTTTCGCATGGCGTGACGGCCGCCTCGGCAGTCCGGCCCTGTTACTGGCTTGCTCCGCAGCCGGCTTCGTCACGTTGTACCTGCTCATCACGGAGGGGCCGTATCCGCTGGCGATGGTCGGGTCGCCGGACGAGGGTCTCAGCAATACGCTGCCGCCAAAGGTCACGCTGATCGCGCTCGGGATCTTCCAGTTCGGGTTATTGCTGGCCCTGGAGGGCCCGATGCGGCGCGCGCTGGACAGCCTGCGCCTGTGGACGGCGACCGTGCTCATCAACAGCATGATCATGACGCTCTATCTCTGGCACATCACCGTGATGGTTCTGCTGGGCACCGCACTCTACTTTGCGGACGGATTCGGCTTCGGCATCGAGCCCGGCACCAGCACGTGGTGGTGGACGCGCCCGCTCTGGATCGGCGTGCTGTTGGTGCTGCTTTTCCCCTCGGCGTTGGCGCTATCCCCGCTCGAGCGGCGCGGGCGACGCCCGGGTTCGACCGTGCCGTCCGCGGGGAGGCAGATCATGGGAGCCGTGCTGCTCTGCCTGGGGATCTCGTTGCTGGCCGTGTTCGGCTACGGTGGCGGAGTCTTTGCCGGCCAGGACATCGCATCCTTCGCGCTGGTCGTCGTGGGTGCCGGGTTGAGCGGTTTATTGCCGAGCCTGCGATCGTAGGAGCGGTTCTCGAACCGCGATGGCTCGCTCAGGCGCGCTCCCGGTCGAATTGCGGATACAGGGCGTTGACGAAAGGCGTCAGCGCTATGATCAGGGTCTGTGCGTAAATGCCCTCGCGTGTGTAGCGGCCGTCGGTCAGCAAGCCGTAGGCGCCTCCGCCCAGCTTGCTGTTCACCGTTGAAAACACACGGTCGTTCGCTTCGCCGAGTTCCATGCCCGAGTCCACCAGCGTTTTCACCGCCGGCGGCAGGGGCAAGGTCGCGCTCCGCGCCTCGCTGACGTCGCCCTGCCGGCCCTGGACAGCCATCCAGGCGAACGCCATGAGTTGATCGTCGAATACCTCCACGCCGCCTTCGAGTCCGACCCAGAAATCTGCGCCTGGCTCGGCGGCACGTGCCTGCATGGCACGTGCTCGCGCTCCGTCGCGCGTCTTCGCATCCGAGTCCGGTTGGTCGCCGACGCCCGAGTCGACGTCGACCCCTGCAACCTCCAGCTTGCGGTCGGGATACACCGCCGAGAAAGCTTCACGGGCAGCGTTCAGCTTGACCGGGTTTCTGGACGCAACCACGATCTTCACGGTGAAGGCCTATTCGCCGTGCGGGAAATGCCGCCGCCGGTATTCGCTGAGATCCCAGTCGCCGAGCGTCGCCGCGGCGTCGAAGGTGCTGCGCAGGAATTCGAGCAGGGTTTCGTCCGGTCTGGCGGAGGTGCGCACCGCGTCGAGCGGCAGCACGAATTCGCCCATGGCATCGAGCCAGTGGGCCTGTTTCGGTGCAACCGATGCCTCGCTGAAGCCGCGCGGCGCCGGGTAGGCATACGAGTAGAAGATCGGCTCCGGAAGCGCATCGTTGCCAGGCCAAAAGCCTGCGCTGCTGACTTCGTGCGAGTATGCCTCCTGGGCAACCCACAACGGCATGTTCGGCAGCCCGCCCGGGTGGTCCGGCGCCTCGCGGCCGGAAAACCGCGTCACGGCCAGGTCGAAACTGCCCCAGAAGAAATGCACGGGGCTCGCCTTGCCGCTGAAGTCGGCCCGGAATTCCCCGAACACCCGGTCTGCCTGGAACAGGACACGCCAGAACCGGTTCGCCGCATTCGCATCGTAAGCGCTGTGCACGCGGTCATCCGGAAACGGGATTGCGTCTTCGACTTCGTTCGGGGTCGCATTGATGGCGACCGGGTAGTCGAGCCCGTCGAGCGTGGCCATTACGGCGTGATAGAAGTCCGCCGTGTCCTGTGGTTTGAGCGGGATCGTTTCCTCACGTCCTTCACAGGTCCGTATGAGCAATTCGTGCGCGATGAAGTCGAAGTCGATACTGAAGGTGCGACCGCCGTGGGGAATCGGCCCCGTCGTCATCCCCCGCGGCGTCACGTACAGCGTGACGTGCCAGGAGTGGTTGAGCCAGGGCGACTGCGTCATGCGGATCTTGCCGACGATCTGCGTCCACATGTGCAGGGTTGCCGCTGTGTCGCGCCATTCGTTGTACGGCAGTGCGGGCCAGCTGGTCGTGCCGTCGATATCGTCTTTCATGTGCGTGCCTCTCTCCGGCCGGGCAGCCAATATATCATCGCCATTGTTCCTGTAATGCATTGCGGGACAGTGCTAGGAAGAGCGTTGCATCCGCCGTAGTGTAATCGGGAATTCCGCAGGCGCGACCGCCTACCGCGCTGTTTCCATGCTGCTCCGTGCCCCTGATACTATGCGGCGTTCCCAGGAACCTCCGGAGCAGTAGGTGACCATTAAGCACTTTTTACTTGCCCTATCGCTGTCGTTGCTGGCAGGCGCGACCGCCTACGCCGATCTGAGGGAACTCGTCGACGAAACGACGCTTCGCCAGATCGCTGCGGAAACCTCGGGTGAAGCGGCGAAAAGAAACCTCGATGCGATATCGCTGCAGCACCGCATGCGCGCAAGCGAGCAATTCATGGTGGCAACGCGGCACATCGAGCAGCAACTCGAAAGCTACGGCGTCACTTCCGTCGAGATCCTTCGCTATCCCGCAGACGGCAACACCATGTTCGGGACGCAGAAGTCGAGACCGGTATGGAAAGTGAAGTCCGGCGAACTCTGGGAGGTCGAGCGGGCCGGCAACGATATTCGCCGCGTGCGGCGTCTGGGCGACTGGGACTCGGTGCCGTTGTCGCTGGCCCAGGACAGTATGTCGGCGGATGTGACGACCAGCCTCGTCGATGTGGGCAGCGGCACGTCGGAGGCCGACTACACGGGCAAGGATGTCCGCGGCAAGCTCGTGCTCACGTCGAGTCAGCCCGGCGCGATCGTCGATCTCGCCGTCGGCGAGCTGGGCGCCGCGGGGATCATCTCCTATGCGCCGAACCAGCGCAGCGCCTGGTGGATGGAAGACGAGCGGCTGGTGCGATGGGGCCATATCGGTAGCTTCCCCGCGACGGAATCGTTTGGATTCATGATTTCGCTAGGCGACGCGCGCAAGCTGCAGCAACGGCTGGCTGCGGGCGAGGAGATTCTCTTCCACGCCAAAGTCGAGGCGAGTCATGAGAAAGGCCACTACGCGTTCGTCACGGCGGAGATCGACGGCACGGA
>JABAHR010002434.1_pt2 | contig 12140 bp, 14 predicted proteins | sample 7062101 | NCBI WGS metagenome assembly JABAHR01 (sample SAMN14534553, study PRJNA622989) | marine sediment metagenome | biome: marine biome [ENVO:00000428]; feature: marine pelagic biome [ENVO:01000023]; material: deep marine sediment [ENVO:00002113] | place: India: Gulf of Kutch | collected...
ATGCCGGGCAGCACCGCGCGGCAGCAGTAGTAGACGCCGTTGAGATCCACGTCGATCACCTCCCGCCAGGCGTCCAGTGGATACTCCCACGACGGCAAGGTAGGACCCGCGATACCGGCGTTGTTGACCAGAATGTCTACGTGACCGAGCGCGGTAGCCGTCTCCGATGCGGCCTCAGCGACCGCTTCGGCGTCGGTGACGTCTACCGCGAAAACGTGCACGCGGTCGGACGGCTCCAGCTCCCCCGCGGTCCGCAGCAGCAGGTCGCGATCGCGATCCCACATGCTCACGTGCGCACCCGAGGCGAGCAGGCGCTCGACGATGCTCAGACCGATTCCCTGAGCTGCCCCGGTGACGATGGCCCGCCGGCCGCGAAGGTCGATGCTGTTCATAGGCGCCGTCGGGTCGTCTGGTCGCTTCCGTTGGGCAGGGGTAGAAATTCGGGCACTTATTCTACACAGCTCGGCCTTAGCTGATAACCGCGCGGCACGTGCTGCAAGCCGGTGAGTTGGTGATACACTCGCGCCGGGGCGCGCCGTGAGATCAGCGTATGGCCGACTCGGCTGGCCCGCAGGCAGGCGCGAGACTGCGCACCGTTCATACGCGGTGTCGGCCCTCCCGCGCGGCGCCACCCGGAGCGCGAACGGGCGGAGCCGTGTGTGTCCGGGCGCTTGTGCGAAGGGACGCGGATGAAGTCGCATCGGCGCCTCACGCGGCGACCGCCACGCACGACGCGCAGCACCCGCCGCGCCGCGGACGCACGCCGCACTGGCTTCCAGCCCCTGGAGAGACAACCCCTGGAGAGACGAGCTATGGATGTGCACGACAACTACATCGGCGGGGAGTGGGTTGGCGGTCAGTCCGTCAATCGCAACATCAACCCGTCCAATACCGACGATGTCGTCGGCGAGTATGCACGGGCCGACCGGACCCATGCCCAGCAGGCGATCGATGCCGCCAGCGCAGCGTTCGGCAGCTGGTCACTGAGTGGCATCCAGCAACGCTTCGATGCCCTCGACTTCATCGGCAGCGAGATTCTCGCGCGCAAGGAGGAGCTGGGCCGTCTGCTCTCGCGGGAGGAGGGCAAGACGCTGCCCGAAGGTATAGGCGAAGCGGCCCGCGCCGGTCAGATTTTCAAGTTCTTTGCCGGGGAAGTGCTGCGCCTGGCCGGCGAGCGAGTGCCGTCGGTACGCCCGGGTATCGGCGTCGAGATCACCCGCGAGCCGATCGGCGTGGTCGGCCTGATCACCCCGTGGAACTTCCCCATCGCGATTCCAGCCTGGAAGATCGCGCCGGCGCTGGCCTACGGCAACTGCGTCGTCTTCAAACCGGCCGACCTGGTGCCCGGATGCGCCTGGGCGCTTGCGGAGATCATCAGTCGCTCGGGAATTCCGGCCGGCGTCTTCAACCTGGTCATGGGGCGCGGATCGGAGGTAGGGGAAACGCTGCTCCACTCCTCGCGCATCGCCGGCATCAGCTTCACCGGATCGGCGGAGATCGGGCGCCGCGTCTCGCAAGCCTGCGCCGCACGCCATGCCAGGGTGCAGCTCGAGATGGGCGGCAAGAACCCTCTCGTGGTGCTCGACGATGCCGATCTGGACACGGCGGTCGCCTGCGCGGTCAATGGCGCCTACTTCTCCACCGGTCAGCGCTGCACCGCGTCCTCGCGATTCGTCGTCACCGACGGCATTCACGATCGCTTTGTGGACACGATCGTGACGCGGCTCAAGTCGCTCAAGGTCGACGATGCGCTCAAAGACGGCACCGAGATGGGACCGGTCGTCGATCAGACCCAGCTCGATCAAGACCTGCGTTACATCGAGATCGGCAGCGACGAGGCCACGCTGGCCACGGGCGGCGAGCGCCTTTCGCGCGAGCACGAGGGGTTCTACCTCTCTCCGACGTTGTTCACCGACACGAGCAATGAAATGACCATCAATCGGGAAGAAATCTTCGGCCCGGTGGCCACTGTGATTCGGGTCTCGGACTACGACGAGGCGCTGGCCGTCGCCAATGACACCGCCTTCGGGTTGTCGTCGGGAATCTGCACGCAATCGCTCAAGCACGCCGACCATTTTCGACGTCACGCCCAGGCCGGTCTGGTCATGGTCAACCTGCCCACCGCGGGCGTCGACTACCACGTGCCCTTCGGCGGCCGCAAGGGCTCGAGCTACGGCAGTCGAGAGCNNCATGTACCCTTTGGTGGGTGTAAGGGCTCGAACTATGGTCCCCGCGAGCAGGGACGCTATGCCGCAGAGTTCTACACGCTCGTAAAGACCGCCTACGTCAGCGCTTGACCGGAGAGCCGACGATCCGGGTGGGGCGAAGGGCTGTACGCCACTTTTCGCAGGACGCCCCGCGGTCGACGGCGTCATGGTGACCGCGCCGCGTCGGCGCGCGCCGCTGCGCGTGGCCGTATTGGGCGCCGGCTATTTCGCCGCCTACCATCTCGACGCCTGGCACCGGCTCCCGGGGGCGAAGCTGGTGGGCGTCTGCGACCGCAACCTCGCGCGGGCCCGAGCCGCCGTGGAAGCGTTCGGCCCCATCCCCGTATTCGACGCGCCGGCGGCGCTGCTTGCCGATACCGCACCCGACCTGGTGGACATCGTCACGCCCCCGGAGTCCCACCTCGAGCTGGTGGGCGCGATCGCAGCCGCCGGCTGCGACATGATCTGCCAGAAACCGCTGGCGCCGAGCTTCGACGAGGCGGTCCGGCTGACCGTCAGCGCGGAATCGGCCGGCGTCACCTTGATCGTCCACGAGAACGTCCGCTTCACGCCGTGGCACCGCGAGATGTCGCGGGTAATCCGCGAGGGCACGCTGGGCGCGCTGCACAACATCACCATGCGGCTGCGGCCGGGCGACGGGCAGGGCGCCGAAGCCTACCTGGCGCGGCAGCCCTACTTCCAGCACATGCCGAGATTCCTCGTGCACGAGACGGCAATCCACTGGATCGACACGTTCCGATTTCTCATGGGCGAGATCACGGGGCTGTTTGCCCGGCTGCGGGGGCTCAATCCCGCGATCGCCGGAGAGGACGCCGGCCATATCGTGTTCGGCTTTGCGAGCGGCGCGGCGGGGTTGTTCGACGGCAACCGTTTGAACGAGCACGTCAGCGACGACGCGCGACGCACCCTGGGCGAGATGTGGATCGAAGGCTCGCGGGGCATCCTACGGCTCGACGGCTTCGGCCGTTTGTGGCTAAAGCCGCACGGCGGGGACGAGCGCCAACACCCCTACCGCTGGCACGACCGCGGCTTCGCCGGCGACTGCGTGCTGGCGCTGCAGGCGCATGTCGTGTCGCACTATCTGCTCGGCGCACCGCTCGAGAACGAGGCGCGCGCCTATCTGCGCAATCTCGAGATCGAGGAGGCGGTCTATCGCTCCGCCGCGGAAGCGCGCTGGATCGACCTCTCCGACTGCCGCAATGACAGCGCCGAGGGATCATTCGCGTAAGGTGCAGCGTAATTGCGGCCGGCCGGCGAGCCTGGCGGCGGATGTCCGTAGGGCGTACAGCCCCGGCTCCGCAGCAGCTGTGTTACACTGCGGCACGCGGCAGAGACTGCTCGGGACGCGTCGACCCGGACGCGGCCCAGATCGACCGGCGCGTTGCCTGCCAACCTCGACAGCGGCGCTTGCACCAGGAGGAGCCGTAGCGGATGGCATCCGTAGAGATCCGCGACGTGCGCAAGTCGTTTGGCGCGCACGAAGTCATTCACGGCATTAACATCGACATTCCCGATCAGGAGTTCGTCGTCCTCGTCGGCCCTTCGGGCTGTGGCAAGTCCACCCTCCTGCGCATGATTGCGGGGCTGGAAAACATCACCGATGGCGATATTTCCATCGGCGGCCGGATCGTGAACAAGGTCCCGCCCAAGGATCGGGACATCGCCATGGTCTTCCAGAACTACGCCCTCTACCCGCACATGAAGGTCTTCGACAACATGGCGTTCGGCCTCAAGCTGGCCAAGGTCGCTCCTGATATCATCGCGGAGCGGGTGCAACGCGCCGCCGAGACCCTCAATCTCGTGGAGTTTCTCGATCGCTACCCGCGCCAGCTCTCAGGCGGCCAACGGCAACGGGTCGCCATGGGGCGCTGCATCGTGCGCGATCCGCAAGTCTTCCTGTTCGACGAGCCGCTGTCGAACCTCGATGCCAAGCTGCGGGTCGAGATGCGGGTGGAANNACCCACGACCAGATCGAGGCCATGACCATGGCCGACCGGATCGTCGTCATGCACGACGGCAACGTCGAGCAGATCGGCGCACCGCTCGAGCTGTACGATCATCCTGAAAACCTTTTCGTGGCGGGCTTTATCGGATCGCCGGCCATGAACTTCATACCCGGCAAGCTCAGTCGTCGCAACGGGGCCGCCAGCTTGATCGCGGACAACGGCACGGAGATCGTCCTCGGCCCCGAGGTCGCGGGCGCCGACGGCCAGTCAGTGATTTTCGGCGTACGTCCCGAACATCTCGAGCTCGCCACCGACATAGAAGGCGTGGACACGGAGGTCATCGTGGTCGAGCCGACGGGATCGGAGACGCTGGTTGTAGCGACGATGGCAGGCACTCAGGTTCAGGCGGCGTTCCGCGAACGACACGACTTTCGCGCCGGCAAGCACGTCTATCTGCGGCCGCGGCTCGACCACGTGCACGTTTTCGACGCCGAGACACACAGGCGCATCACGCACTGAAGCAAAGCGGCGCCGTCGCCGCCCAAAGGACAAGTCAACAACCCAAGACCCGGAGCCACAGGAGGCCCCCATGAGAAACTTCACCCGTCGGGATGTACTGAAGACCGGCGCCGGCGTCGCTGCCGGTGCGGCGTTGGGCGGCGTGTCGCTGCTCGACTGGACCAAGGCCTGGGCGGCGGAAATGCCGTTCAAGCCGGAGTCGGGCGCGGAGCTGCGTATGCTGCGCTGGAATCGGTTTGTCGAATCCGAGGACATCCAGTTCGACAAGAACATTGCGGCCTTCCAGGAAGCTACCGGTATCAAATTGCGCCTGGACAAGGAATTTCTCGACGACATCCAGCCGAAGGCGGCTGTGGCGGCCAACGTCGGCAAAGGCCCGGACGTCATCTGGGGCCCCATGGCCATCCCGCACCTGATTCCCGACAAGCTGCTGGACATCACCGACGTTGCCAATTATCTGGGCGAGAAATACGGGGGCTGGTACGAGACCCCGGCGAGATACGGAATTCGTGACGGCAAGTGGATCGGGATTCCGCTGTGCGTGAGCGGCAACTACATCAACTATCGAACGAGCTGGTTGAAAGAAGCCGGGGCGGACAAGTTTCCCGAGACCACGGACGACCTGCTCAAGGTGAGCATGGAGCTCAACAAGGCGGGTCATCCCGGCGGCATGGCGCTCGGCCGGGCAACGGGCGACGGCAACGCCTGGACGCACTGGCTGATCTGGGCGTTCGGCGGCAAGCTCGTCGACGAGGACGGCAACGTGGTCATCAACAGCCCGGANNCACTGGATCCCCGGCACCGCCGGCTGGAACGACAGCAACAACAACAAGGCGTTTCTCTCCGGCGAGGTTTCCTACACCAACAATGGTATCTCCATCTACGCGGCCGCGGTGCGTGAAGGCATGACCGACCTGGCCGCCGACATCGACCACGCCTACTTCCCGATTGGCCCGGTTGGCAAACCGACGGAGCTTCAGCTGCCGTTCATGATCGAGGCGTTCCAGTACAGCAAGTACCCGAACGCCTGCAAGACGCTGCTCGCCTTCCTCATGGAAGCGCCGCAGTACAACGCCTGGCTGCAGGAGTCCGTGGGCTACTTCACGCAGACGCTCAAGGGTTTCGAGGATCACCCGGTCTGGAACGAAGACCCGAAGCGGCGCGTGTTCAAGGACGCCAACACACGCTCGCTCGACATGGGCTATGCCGGGCCGCTCGGCTATGCGGCGGCTGGCGTGTTGGCCGACTTCGTCGTCGTCGACATGGTGTCGCAAGCCGCCACCGGCCAGCTATCGCCCGACGACGCCATGAAACAGGCCGAGAAACGCGCGAGCCGTTACTACAGGGTGTGAGTTAGCGGTAAGACCTCGGCGGGCCGCCTGCGTCGGGCGGCCCGCCTCTAACCGCAATTGAAACGAGAGCAGATGGCAACTAGCGCACAGACGATTGCGAGCCCGGCCGATCGCTCCCCGCTGGCGTGGTTGACGACGCACCGCAATGTGCTCGGCGTGTGGTTCATGCTGCCGGCGGCCGTTTTCCTGCTGGTGTTTCTGACCTGGCCGTTGGGGCTCGGCATCTGGCTCAGCTTCACCGACCGGACGCTGAGCCGTCCCGGCGTGTTCATCGGCCTCGAGAACTTTGCCTGGCTGTGGGAAGACCCGGTGTTCTGGATGTCGGTGTTCAACACCTTCCTCTACACCATCGTAGCGTCGATTTTCAAATTCGGACTCGGGCTCTACCTCGCGCTCGTCCTGAACAACAACATGCCGTTCAAGGCGATGATCCGCGCCGTGGTACTGCTGCCGTTCATCGTCCCCACCGTGCTCTCCGCAATCGCCTTCTGGTGGATCTACGACGCTCAGTTCTCCATCATCAGCTGGTCGCTCAAAGAGCTCGGTCTGCTCACCCAGAACATCGATTTCCTGGGCGAGCCGAACAACGCCCGCGCTGCGGTGATCGTCGCCAACGTCTGGCGTGGGATTCCTTTCGTCGCCATCACCCTGCTTGCCGGGCTGCAGACCGTGCCGCAGTCCCTCTACGAGGCCGCAACCATCGACGGCGCCAACCGCTGGCAGATGTTCCGTCATATCACCTACCCCATGCTGACGCCCATCATCGCCGTGGTGATGACATTCTCCGTGCTCTTCACGTTCACCGATTTCCAGCTGATCTACGCGCTGACCCGCGGCGGCCCCGCCAATGCCACACACCTCATGGCGACGCTGTCCTTCCAGCGAGCCATCATGGGGGGAGCGCTTGGTGAAGGCGCCGCCATCTCGACGGCCATGATCCCGTTTCTGCTCGCGGCCATCATGTTCAGCTGGTTCGGGTTGCAGCGGCGCAAGTGGCAGCAGGGCGAAGGCAACGACTGAACGGGCGACTGGATACGGACCATGGCCAACTCCGCCGTCGACACCGGCAAGAAGGGATTCGTCAGCCGCTGGCAGGAAGCAAAGCGGCTCGAAGAGGAAGGGATGTCTTACCTCTCGACGCTGCCGCGCCGGGTCGTCACGATCTACATTCCCGTCTGCGTATTTCTGATCGTTCTGTTGTTTCCCTTCTACTGGATGGCGCTGACGAGCATCAAGCCCAACGCAGAGCTGATAGACATGGCGAACCACAATCCGTGGTGGGTGACGAGCCCAACGCTCGCGCACTATGCCAAGCTGCTCTTCGAAACCGACTACCCGAACTGGATGTGGAACACGATGATGGTTGCCGTCGTGGCAACCTTCCTGTCCATTGTCGCCAGCGTCATGGCCGCCTACGCCATAGTGCGCATACGCTATTCCGGCTCGCAGTGGATAGGCGGCATGATCTTTCTCGCCTATCTCGTGCCTCCGAGCATTCTGTTCATTCCGCTATCGATACTGGTGTCGGAGTACGGTCTTTTCGACAGCCCCTTTGCGCTGATACTGACTTACCCGACCATCCTGATCCCGTTCAGCACCTGGCTGCTCATGGGCTACTTCAAATCGATCCCCTACGAGCTGGAGGAGTGCGCTCTGATCGACGGCGCAACACGCTGGCAGATCNNGAGGAATGCGCTCTTATCGACGGCGCCTCGCGCTGGCAGATCCTGACCAAGATCGTGCTGCCGCTGTCCATCCCGGGCATCATCTCCGCCGGCATCTTCGCCTTCACCCTGTGCTGGAACGAATTCATCTACGCGCTCACGTTCATCCTGTCTTCGGAGAACAAGACGGTCCCCGTCGCCGTGCTCAGCGAGCTCGTCGAAGGAGACATCTACCACTGGGGGCCGCTCATGGCCGGCGCGCTGCTGGGCTCGGTGCCAGTGGCGATCGTCTACTCTTTCTTCGTCGAGCACTATGTCTCGTCCATGACAGGTGCCGTCAAGGAATGAGCCCCGCTGCGCCATGTTTCTGACGCGACACGCCACCGCGCTCGGGCCGCGCTGGGCGCTCGACGGCCGATTGCTGCCGCCCTCGCTTGTTCTCGGCACGCTGCTCGAGCTGCCCGCCGCGGCGCTCGGGCCCGTGCTGGCCGCCGCTGCCGGCGAGGAGCGAACGGGCGACGACCCGCTGCCGCCCATCGAGCCGGGGCAGGAAGTCTGGGCCAGCGGCGTGACCTATCTTCGCAGCCGCGAAGCACGGGTGGTCGAGTCGCAGAGCAAGGACATCTACGAGAAGGTCTACGAGGCCCAGCGGGCAGAGCTGTTCTTCAAGGCATCCGGGTGGCGCACCGCAGGCCCCGGACAGCCGGTTCGCATCCGCCGCGACGCGCGCTGGAACGTACCCGAGCCGGAACTCACGCTGGTGGTGAATCGGCATGCGGAGATCGTCGGTTACACCATTGGCAATGACATGTCCTCGCGCGACATCGAGGGCGAGNNGATGGCAGCTGCGCCCTGGGACCGGGCATCGTTATCGCGGATGCCACCGCTCAACGGGACCTCGCCATCCGCCTGGAGATTCGCCGCGGGACACAGACGGTGTTCGAGGGTAAAACGACCACATCGCAGATGAAACGGAGTCTCGAAGAACTCGTCGAATGGCTCTTCCGAGAGCTCGTTTTCCCTGAGGGCGTATTTCTAATGACGGGCGCGGGAATCGTTCCTCCGGACGACTTCACGCTCGAGGTGGGTGACGTTGTTCAGATCGCCATCGGAGGCCGCTCGCTGACCAACCCTGTCGCCTGCTGAGGACACGGGCGGGAGTTGGTCGTGGAGGCCGTCCTCGTCGAGGCGCAAGGCTGCTCCTCGGCCGCCGAATGGCCGGAGCCGCGGAACCACCTGACATCGAGACTCGGAGCATCGACCGCCGGGCATTCGTGAGCGGTTCGCGTTGGCACTGCCCATCCGTGCCGGGGCTGTCAAAGAACCAACCTAAGGAAACCTCGAATGCTGCACACCCCACGAGCCACCCGCGGCATGGTCGTCGCCCCGCATCACCTCGCCGCACAAGCGGGATTACGCGTGCTGCGCGAGGGCGGCAATGCCATCGAGGCGATGGTCGCGGCCGCCGCCACCATCGCCGTCGTCTATCCACACATGAACAGCTTGGGCGGCGACAATTTCTGGCTGCTGACCGGCGGCGACGGAGCGCCGACCGCCATCGACGCCTGCGGTTCAGCGGCGAGCGCGGTCTCGATCGACCTCTATCGCAGTCTCGGCTACGAGAATATTCCCGCGCGCGGCCCCCTGGCCGCCATCACCGTCGCCGGCGCTGTGTCGGGCTGGGCGGCGGCGCTCGACGTCGCGGCGCGCTGGGGCGGGCGGCTGCCCGTCGCACGGCTGCTCGAGGACGCCATCTATTACGCCAATGCGGGCGTACCCACCACCCGCAGTCAGCACCAGAACACCGCTGACCATCTCGACGAGCTGCTCCCCTGCCCGGGCTTCGCCGAGGTGTTCTTGACCGGGGATCAGGCTCCGAGCGTCGGGACGCCGCTGCGTCAGCCACGCCTGGCGACGACCCTGGAGCAGCTCGCACGCACGCAAAGGACTCGACGACTTCTACCGCGGTGAGATTGCCGCCTCGATCGCCGCCGATCTCGCCCGCGTCGACAGCCCGCTTCGCGCAGCCGATCTGAACGCTCAACGGGCGCTCACCGTCTCCCCGCTCAGCGTGGATCTCGACTGCGCCAGGGTCTATCAGCTGCCACCGCCGACGCAGGGGCTCGCCTCGCTGATCATTCTCGCCCTCTTCGATCGCATGCGTCCGCCGGAGGCGGATGGCTTCGATCACGTGCACCGGCTGATCGAGGCGACCAAAGGCGCGTTTCGCGTCCGCGACGCACACATCGCTGACCCGGCAACCATGCGCGTCGACCCGCGGGAGTATCTCGATGCAGTGCGACTCGACGCTTTGGCCAGGGAGATCGACCTGGCGCAGGCAGCGCCCTGGGCGACGGGCGAGACGCGCGGGGACACCGTCTGGCTTGGTGCCGTCGACGGCGCCGGCCGGGCGGTGAGCTTCATTCAGAGCATCTACTGGGAGTTCGGCTCCGGCCTCGTTCTGCCGCAGACGGGCATCACCTGGCAGAATCGCGGTGCCAGCTTTCGGCTCGACGCCGAGGCGCCCAATGCGCTGGCGCCGGGTCGACGTCCGTTCCACACGATCCATCCCGCGCTGGCAAGATTGCGCGACGGGCGCCTCATGGTCTACGGGTGCATGGGCGGTGACGGCCAGCCACAGAGCCAGGCTGCCGTTTTCAGCCGCTACGCTATGTATGACCAGCCGTTGCAGCAGGCGGTAAGCGCGCCACGCTGGCTGCTGGGGCGCACGTGGGGAACGCCGCGGCTCAATCTCACCATAGAGCGTCGTTTCCCGGCCCAGGTGCGCGAAGCGCTCGCCCGTGCCGGCCATGACGTGGAGGTCGTTGGGGGATTCGACGAGCGCATGGGGCACGCCGGTGCAATCGTGCGGCGCCCTGACGGCGTTATCGAGGGTGCCGCCGACCCCCGCGGAGACGGCGTTGCTGCGGCGTACTGAAAAGGACATTCGCCCGGCACAACGGCTGCGCGTCGCCGCGGGCCGTGCCGAGGGCTTATTTCTCTGCCATCACCAGCACTTCGCCGACTTCCCCTTCGGTCAGCCGCCCGAGGTGGAGCTGAACAACCGGATCGTCGGGATAGTCGACGGCCAGCTTCTCGAAAGCGGCCCGTGCCTCGGTCGATTCGGCCTTCATTAGCTCATACGCCGCGAGGTAATCCTTGATACGCTGCGAGCTGGCCTCGTCATCGCTGATGGGCTCGTAGGCGACGACGGCCTCGGTCTTACCCTTCAAGACCAGGCCGGCAATGGGCCGGAAATGTTGGTCTGTGCACAGCTCCACCGTGGTACTCGATACGCAGACGCGTGTTCCCAGGTGTTTGTTCACACTCTCCATACGCGCCGCCGTGTTGATCGCGTCGCCGTGAGCGGTGTAATCGAAGCGACGACTTCCTCCGAAGTTGCCGACCACAGCAGGGCCCGTGTTGACGCCGATGCGCGTGATCCCGAACTTGACCCCCTGCTGTTCCTGCTTTTCGACGAACTCCGTCCCAAAGCGATCCAAATCGAGCGCGCAGCGGACGGCAAGCTCGGCGTGATCGGGCTGGTCGAGTGGCGCATTGAAGATTGCATGCACGGCGTCGCCAACAATCTTGTCGATCGTGCCACCGTAGTCCATGACGATGCCGCACATGGAATCAAGATACTCATTGAGCAGGCTGACCAGCAGCTTCGGCTCGACGCGCTCGGCGAATGTGGTGAACCCCGCGATGTCGGTGAACAGGAACGTCATCACGCGGGTTTCCCCCTCGAGACGCAGCTTGCGAGGATCGTCGGCGATCTGCTCGACCAGGGCGGGCGAGAGATAGGCGCTGAATGCCCGGCGCAGCAGCCGCTTGGAACGCGACTCGACGGAGAAACCGTACACGGCGTTGACGGAGAACAGCACGATGACCAGCAAGAGGCTTCCCGCCAGAGGAAACACCACACCTTGCTGCCAGAGGTAGATATTGAAGCCGACGGTTCCGGCAAGCACCACCATCACCAGCAGCGTGGCCAAGACGGGATTGACCAGGGGCAGCACCACGCCGATCAACGTTCCAACGACGGCGATGTAGCCAAGCTCAGCGCCGCGGGTATATGCCGCCCGCTCCTTGAAAGAGCCGTCGAGAATACCCGCCGTGACATTGGCGTGGATCTCGACGCCGGGAAACACCGCTTCGACGGGAGTTGCTCGCAGGTCGACGAGCCCGGCGGCGGACGCGCCCAAAAAAGCGATGGCTCCGTCCAAGGCTTGCGCGTCGGGCACGGTCAGGTTCAGCACGTCCGTGGCGGAAATGTACGGGAAGCTGTGCGGAGGCCCGCGATAGGGCACCAGCACGGCGGAGTCGGCATCGATGGGGATCCGCTTACCGGCCAATTCGAGCGCCTCCATTGACGGATAACCCGCCACCTCGACGCCCTCGGCGAACAGCGGCAGCACGATGTCGTCG
>JABAHR010032553.1_pt1 | contig 12134 bp, 12 predicted proteins | sample 7062101 | NCBI WGS metagenome assembly JABAHR01 (sample SAMN14534553, study PRJNA622989) | marine sediment metagenome | biome: marine biome [ENVO:00000428]; feature: marine pelagic biome [ENVO:01000023]; material: deep marine sediment [ENVO:00002113] | place: India: Gulf of Kutch | collected...
GCAGCGCTGGGCGAACGACGATCTGCGCAGTCTGAATGCGCAGATCGAGTTCGTCCTGCGCGAGAGCCTGCGCAAGGCGGGACGCCTGCCGAAGGACGGTAAGCCCGGCAGGAAGTAGCTGGTGCTCAATGCCGCTGGCGTCGTTCGGAGTTGCCACGCGATGACGCGCGCCTCTCGCGCTCCGTGCGGCTTGTCGAGCTCTTTTCCTTGGAAGGCCGCGGCCGCATCTGCTGTGGTTCCTCGCGCCTCGAGGCCGTCACGCGGCGCTGCTCCGGGCGGTACTCGGCTGCGCGGTGTTCCTGCCGGGCAGCTCCATCTGGCCGCGACGGCTGTCGCTGAACGAAAGCCCGGCGCCGGGTGTCTGTGTTGCGCTCGGCTGGCGCTACTGGCGGTGCGGTATGACGTGTCTGCCGCTCCTCGGCGAATCGCTGCGGCCGGGTTTCCCGCCGAGACGTCTGCCTGGTTGCTGCCGGCGCCACGGTCCGCCGCTGGCCACGGCGATTGTCGGCCGAGTTGCCATTGACGTGCTGGCGCCGCTCGGCGCTGCTACTGATGTCCCGGTGCCGCTCCGGGTTCCGGGTGGCACTCCTTCGCCGCTCGATTTCGCGTGTGCTCGTCGTCGTGTAGGAACGATGTTGCATGCTGCGCCCGGTGTAGTAATTGCTGCGGGCAATGCGCTGATCGTGCAGCCGGCGCCTTGTTTCATAGCGCGGTCGCCAGTGATCACCATGGCTGTAGCGATGACGAGAAACGGTGTGACGGCCAATCGAGTAATAGTGATTGTGCACGTGGATGGACGGCCGCCGGTACCACCAACCGTCCCAGTAGTGGCGCCCGTAGTACGGGTGGCCGTGGAAGCTGTGATGGTAGACGTACACGCTGTCGCTCAACCAGCCCACGGTGAACGCCGTCGTCACGCCCCAGAAGAAGCCGCTGTTGAAAGCATAGCCGACGGGATACGGGTAGTAGTAGACCGGGTAGGCGCGCGGATAATAGTGGTACACGGGCCGGGTCTGGTACACGACGACGCGTTCCGGCTCGTAGTAGGGCACATAGATAACGTCGTCGTCGACCGGTGTGATTTCGATCGCGCCGGCGTTGCGCGCAACCGTCTGGTGCGCATCGCTCTCGAGGTTGCCGGCGGCGTAGGCGCGTTCGCGAAAACCCTCGACGGCGCCAACGACGTCGGTCTGCTGGGCCACGACGGCCTCCCCGAGGCGCCATGTCCAGTCGAGGTCCTGGTTGAGTAGCTCGACCACTTCCGGGTAGTTGAGCAGCGCGATAACCGAGTCGTCCCAGGACTCATCGGGTTTCAGCGACGGGTCCTCCTCGAGGCCCTCGAGGAATCGCTGCGCCTGGACCAGCTGAAGCGGATAGGTGGATGCCGGCAGGACAATCGCGAGCAGGTCGTCCGGGTAGAGCGCGATCGGGCCGACGAGTGCCTGCAGTTCGCCGTGCGTCAGCAGAGGTATGTCCTCGTTGCCGGCCGTCCCCTCGGGTTCGAACGACTCGTAATCCGCGAGCGGCACCCCGCTGTCATCAACCGGTGCCTGCGCGCCGGCGGGCGCTACCACCAGTGCCGCGAGGAACGGCAAGAGGCTGATTGGAAGTCTTGCGCGTAAGGTTTTCATACGGCCTCCCGGTCCTGCATCATGGGCCACCGGGCCCACCTTGCAGACAAGATTAGCCATAGCTACCTTAACCGACGCTTAACGCCAGCAGGCTCATAAGCGGGAGCGTCCGGTGCGGCGGCAATGCCGGAAAGCAACGATGCCATCGCCGCGAGCGAGCGCCGAAGCTACACGGGGTCTAGGCCTGATGGATTCGACCCACAGTCGGGACAAGCGGGGAGCTTACGCGGCACTGAGGCCCAGCGTTTTCAGTTCTTCGACCTGTTGTGGATGCAACGAGGTCCGCGCATCGATGGAAAACAGCTTCAGTAGATCGAAGCGGCCCAGGTAACGGGGGTGATGCATCTCGATGAGGGTCGCGTAATCGATGGCCTGTTCCCCCTTCTCGAGCAACAGCCGATAAACGTGCATGGCTACGTCAGCGCCGCGATCGAGGCGCATCAGGGCTGCTACAGGGTGGGCGGCGTCGTCGAGCGCGGCCGTGCCGATGTGCAGCGTCTCCTTCACGATCGTCCAGCCGCTCGCCTTGAAGATCGCTCCGATCGACTGACCGGCGAGAATCTGCGCATGCTCGGCATCGATCACTGCATCAGGCTCGTCGACAAAACGGACCACTGCGTACGTGCGGCAGGTTCGCAGACCGCTTTCATTGCTGTAGAGATTGGAGCGCCGCAGTCCCGGTTTGCTGCTAAGGACTTCGATGCCGTAGCTGCCGAAGCGCTCCGCGATGCGCTCGCTGTTGAGTCGCTCCGATTCATGGGCGCAGGCATCGAGAGCCGCCGCTACGACCGACCGAGGAAGATTGTTGCCGTGCATAATACCTATTGCGGGCCTTTTGTTGGCGCACCTTATACTCTGGCACCGGCAGCGTAAAGGAGCACAATCATGCGAGCGATGCTGTTGACGGCGACGGGGAGTCTCGACGCCAACCCCGCGCCCCTGGAACTCGCGGATATCGACGACCCGAGCCCGGGCGACGACGAAATCCTGATCCGCGTCGCGGCATGCGGCGTCTGCCATACGGAACTCGACGAGATCGAAGGCCGCACGCCGCCGCCGAGCCTGCCGGTCGTTCCGGGACACGAGGTGGTCGGGCGCGTCGTGTCCTGCGGCAACGCGGCCAACCGCTTTCGCCGGGGCGACCGCGTGGGCGTCGGTTGGATCCATTCCTCCGACGGTACGGAAGAGGAGAATATCAGCCCTGCATTCCGCGCGACCGGTCGGGACGTCAACGGCGGCTACGCGGAATTGATGACGGTCCCGGAGACCTACGCAGCCCCGATCCCCGACGCGTTCACCGACGTCGAGGCTGCCCCGCTCATGTGCGCGGGCGCCGTCGGCTACCGTTCGTTGCGGCTCACCGGGCTCGAGAACGGCGAAGTTCTGGGGCTCACCGGTTTCGGTGGGTCGGGGCATCTGGTACTGCAGATGGCACGGCACCTGTTCCCGGACAGCCGCCTCTTCGTTTTCGCGCGCAGCGAGCACGAACGTCGTTTCGCGCTCGAACTTGGCGCCGACTGGAGCGGCGACACGGAGGAGCGGCCGCCCCAGGCCCCGCGGGCGATCATCGATACCACGCCCGCTTGGAAACCCGTGATCGCGGCCCTCGAGTGCCTGCGCCCCGGCGGGCGACTTGTCATCAATGCGATTCGCAAGGAGGACGTCGACCGCGAGCTGCTCGCGGGGTTGCGCTACGAGGACCACCTGTGGCTCGAAAAGGAAATCAAGACGGTCGCCAACGTCACGCACCGGGACCTGGCGGAGTTCCTGCCGCTCGCGGCACAGGTGCCGCTGCACGTGGAAACGCAGACCTATCCGCTCGAAGCGGCCAACGACGCACTGAACGACCTTCGGCGTGGCCATATCCGCGGCGCAAAGGTACTTACTATTAATAGTTAAAACAAATAATTAAGAATAATTTTTAAAGTAAAATAGAATAAATGGTCACCTGTTGTGCGGCCACGCAGTGCCCATTTCACTGATTTTTTTGTACCGCAACGGGTCGGACATGCATCTGTACTGACCAGAGAGACGCGGACGCACAAGTATCGGAGAACTTCAATGACCCATGTGATGCCAGCGGCCCTGGCTGCAACTTTCCTCTCGGCAGGCGGCATGGCAGCAGGGGCAGACGGGCCCGGCTGGGTCGAGAGCAGCAACGAGAACGCACAGGTCGTGCTCGAGCTTCTGGCCGAGTTCAATCCGGAAGGTGCGTCCGGCCTCGGCGTCGACGGGCTCGATGAAGCAATCATCGATTACCGGCCCGGGCTTTACGAGCGTAACCGGGCCGCGTCCGAGGCGGTGCTGGCGGAATTGCGCGAACGCCTGGCCGCGGAACAGGGGCCCAGGGTACGACAGGACCTGGAGATACTGATCCAGTCCGTAGAGGACGGCCTGAGGAGCGCCCAGCTGACGCGCGAGCATCTACTGCCGTATTACAACGTCAGTCTCATCGTGTTCGGCGGCGTACGCGCGCTCGTGGATCCGCAGGTGCCTCGTGAACGCTATCCGGCTGCCGTTGTGCGCATGCAGAAGTACGCGGGGCGACGGGGTGCGGAGAAGCCGCTGACGGAACTCGCAAAGGACAGGACCCGGGAGCGCTACGGTGTCGAGGGCCTGGTGGGTCCTTACAGGGGCGAAGTGCTGCAGGACCTGGAACGGTCCGGGGCGATGATCCGCGGTATCGAGGAACTGCTTGCCGGCACCGATCTCGAGGGATGGCAGGAAACGTAAGCGGAACTTGCAGGCCAGCTACGCGACTACAACGACTGGGTGCGTGCCGAGATCCTGCCGAGGGCGCGGCAGGACTATCGCCTCCCGCCGGCGATCTACGAGGACGCCCTCCGAAACTGGGGTGTCAATGCTGAACCTCGGCATGATCACGCCGGAGGAGGCGAAACGCCTGATCGTGGAAGACACTGCGCTCGACGAGTCCTGGGCGCAGAACGAGATCGAGCGCTACACCTATTCCACGACTTCGTACTCGCGCAGGGCATTCTGCCGCCTGACATCCTGAAGGAAGCCGTCATGAACGATTTCGTCCCCGCGCAGCTCGCGCCGTGAGACGGCTGCCCGGCGCGGCGGTATACTTTTCGGATGAACCACACGATCGCCTGTTTCCGCTGCGGCGCGTCGCTGGCGTCGTTGTCGTTGCCGCTGTCGCGCAGGGACGAATGCCCCAGGTGCAGCGCGTCGCTGTATGTGTGCAGGATGTGCCGGCATTTCGACCCTGGTGCTGTCAACCAGTGCCGCGAGGATGATGCCGAAGAAGTACGGGACAAGGAGCGCGTGAATTTCTGCGAGTGGTTTGTGCCGGCCGAGGACGCCTTCGACCCTGCGGGGAAAGCCGAGGCAGACCGGGCGAAACAATCGCTGGACGCACTGTTCGGGGACGGGGACGCGCCGGCGGAGGGTCCTGATTCGGGACTCAGCGAAGCCGAGAAACTGTTCCGGTCATGATGCCGGCCGCTGCTGTCGCATGAGCGTGGACCGCCGGCACTTCATCGGCTTTTCGGCCGCTTTCGCGGCGGCGCCGCTTGCGACGGCCTGCGATGAAGCAATCCGGGCCCTGAATTCGCCGATCGACATGCTGCCGCTGAACGCGGGGTACCGGGGCGACGCGTGACCGGCGACGGGGAAAAAGCTCTGGTCGTACTCTCCGGCGGGCAGGACTCGACCACCTGTCTTTACTGGGCCGTCGATCGGTTCGGCCGTGGCAGCGTTTCCAGTGTTACCTTCGACTACGGCCAGAAGCACCGTATCGAGCTGGATTGCGCGCGCGACGTCGCGGCGGCAGCCGGCGTGTCGAACGTCTGCCTGCCCGTCGACACGTTCTCCGCGCTCGGCGGGGATGCGCTCACCGACGCGTCCGTCGAGGTCAGCGACGACACCGACGAGGAAACCGAGCTGCCGGTGACGTTCGTCGCCGGCCGCAACCTGATCTTCCTGACTTTCGCCGCAGCGTATGCCTACCGGCACGGTATGCGGCACCTAGTGACCGGTGTTGCGCAGACGGACTACAGCGGCTACCCGGACTGCCGCGAGGAAACCATCACGGCGCTGCAGAAGGCGATCAGCCTCGGTATGGACCGGGAATTCACGATCCACACGCCGCTGATGCACCGATCCAAGAAAGAAACGGTCGAGCTTGCGGTACGACTGGGTGCGCTCGAGGCGATGGCCTTGACGCACACCTGTTACCGGGGCCGCAGGCCGCCCTGCGGCGACTGCCAGGCCTGCCGCCTGCGTGCGAAGGGCTTCTCGGGGGCAGGCGTAAGGGACCCCTTGCTGGATATCGGATGACCTATTCGATCCGTGAAATCTATTACACGCTGCAGGGCGAGGGCGCCCGCACCGGGCGGCCCGCCGTGTTCCTGCGGTTTGCCGGCTGCAATCTCTGGTCGGGCCGCGAGCAGCATCGCGCCGAGGCTGTATGCCGTTTCTGCGACACGGAGTTCGTCGGCACCGGTGGCCCGGGTGGCGGTGAGTTCGAAACAGCGAGGCAACTGGCGGCCGCCGTGGCGGGCGCCTGGCCGGCGCGCGGCGCCCAGCGCAACCGGTACGTGGTATGCACCGGCGGGGAACCCCTGCTGCAGCTCGACGCGGCCGCGATCGACGCCCTGCATGCGGCGGGATTCGAAGTCGGCGTGGAGACGAACGGCACGATCGCCGCGCCGCCGGGCATCGACTGGCTGTGCGTCAGCCCGAAAGGCAACGCGAGGCTCGCGCAAACCTCCGGCGACGAATTGAAGCTCGTCTATCCGCAGACCGAGGACGCGGCGCAACCTGAGCAATTCGAGTTACTGAAATTCGATCATTTCTACCTGCAGCCACGGGACGACGAGCGGCGCGACGCCAACACCCGGGCCACGATCGATTACTGTCTGGCTCATCCCCGCTGGAAGCTCAGCCTGCAGACCCACAAGATGCTGGGCATCGACTAGCGCCGCCGCGTTCAGGCGGCAACTTCTTTCTGGCTCTCGTGGCGCCATTCGAAAACATTCAACTCGATGAAGACGAAGGCGACGAGCCACAGGAACGCGTCCCACCAGTCCACGAAATCGCCGGTCAACATCCAGGCCACCACGGCGAGCGTCAGGATCGAGTACAGGACGAACTTCGCCGTCGTGCTCACGTATAACGCCATGCCCTCGAAGCGGTTTTTCTCCTGCAACCGTACGTCGGCTTCCAGGAGCAGCACGACGAGCAGCCAGACGCTGGCGTTCACGACATCGACCATCGCCAGGAAATGGATGCCGGCGAGCCCGGGTTCGTCGACGACGGCCGCGACCCCCTCGAATCGGACGAACGAGTCGAGGTTGCTCAGGGATGCGCAGTTGGCCGCCGTGATCTCGACGTATTCACCGAAAGTCGTGGCATAGGACCAGCTCTGGCTGGCGAGCGCGCACAGATCGGTGATGCCGGTCAGCGGTGATGTTTGGAAGACGTACTGCGCGTCGGTGACATAGCCGTACAACGCGGAGACGATGAACAGATAACAAGTGGCCCGAAGAGCGTGGAGCGACAGCTTGACGCGATGCGTGAAGTGACGGTCTTCCAGGACGTAGGTCTCGAGTTCGAACATGAGCAGCAGTACCACCCACGCCGCGGTATCGATTGTCGCGGCGTAGGCTTTGAAAATTTCGCTGCCCGGGATTCCGTGCGGATATTCGAGGCGCGCAGCCTGCCACTCCTCGCCGAAGAACACGAAGACGTTGATGGTCAGCAGGGTATAGATCGAGTACTTGAAAAGCTGGTACAGGACTCTGCCGTTTATTTTCAAGCAGTGGTTCCTCCGGGAACGCGGTCCGCTGCAGGGCCGTGAACGCTGATCTTGACGGATAGTCGCATAACCTAGACAAAGCCGGCAGCACAAGCAATGGCCCGTGCCTGCTTATCCGGATTCACGGGGTAGTTCGCCCACTGCGAATCAGTCCGGCAGGTCGTCGACCTCGTGATCGGCGGTATCGGCGTAGTAGATCCACACGTTCTCTTCGCCGGTCAGTAGCTCGATGTACTTCGGGTGCACGAAGATATTTTCTCGACCCGACTTGACCTCCTTGAGTACGCCGATATCGCAGAGTTGCTTCAGGTAGACCGATGCCGTCTGGCGCTTCGCGATGTCGGCGTCCACGAGGTTGCCGATGCGGCAATAGGGTTGCTTGAAGAGCACTTCGACGAGTTCCCACGAATAGATCTTGGGGAGACTCGTGTGCACGTATGCGGCCGTGTGCACCATGAGTTCACGGATGGCCTTGATCTTGTCCGTCGTCCAGGTACAGGTCTCCTCGACGCCCTCGAGGACGAACCGGATCCAGGACTCCCATGTCTGCTCGTGCGTGACGTCCTTCAGCAGCAGGTAGTAGGCGGCCTTGTTACTGATGATGAAGCGGCTCAGGTAGAGGATGGGCGAGTCGAGCAGGCCCTGCTCGACGAGAAACAGGATGTTGAGGATGCGGCCGGTGCGGCCGTTGCCGTCCGCGAACGGGTGGATCGCCTCGAACTGGTAGTGCTGCACGGCCATGCGCACCAGCGGGTCGATGTCGGTGCTCTCGCGCATGAATTCGGCCCAGTTGTCGAGCATCGTCTGCAAGCGCTTCTGGCCGACCGGGGGCGTGTAGATTACCTCGCCCGATACCCGGTTCCTCAGTCTGGTTCCAGATTTTGCTCGAATATCCAGCTCTATTCCCTTGATAATACTGACAATTTGTATGGCCATGTCGGTTGTTAGCATGCGCCGCTGGACCATCTTCGTGCCTTCGTAAAGTGCCGTGCGGTAGCGCAGCGCCTCCTTGGTGGCCGCGTCGGCCTTGTCCTCGGCGACGTCGGCGAACTCGAACAGCTTGTCGGTCGTCGTGACGATGTTCTCGATCTCGGAACTGGCGCGCGCCTCGAGCAGGGGCAGGGCATTGACCAGCACGGCCGAATTGGGGATGAGTTCCGCCGCTTGCTTAAGCTCGGCCAAAGCGACGCGAGCCGAGATGCACCGTTTCAATACCGCCCGGCTCTCGATGAGTTCGAGCGGCGGCGGCAGCGGCGGCAGGTCGTTATACGGCAGTTTCGGGTCGAATTCCGGCATTGCGGGGCCTCCGGCGGAAGCTTATGTTCAATTCAGGCGTATTCTAGGACAAATATGTCGATAAAATTAGAAAAAATCGACATATAAAAGAAACGTGTCGATACCATCGACAGGTTTTCCGTTTATGTCGACCTTTTCGGTAAGCATCGACAGCGTCAACATACGTGTCGATTCGATCGACAGGATCGTTGAACGTGTCGAAATGATCAGGAATGTTCGACACGTTCGGAGTATAGGGCGACTGCGGCGATACGAGTGTGATCCCGGTGGAGAAAATCATGTCGCCGCCGGGCAACATCGTGACAGCGCCGCGCGCGGCCCCTATGCTTGACCGCAAACCACCGGAGAGATCGCTATGGGCAACGCACGTCTCGTTGGCTGGGCTTCCTGGCTAGCGCTGCTGGTTTCAGGCTGCGGCGGCAGCGGCGGCGAAGGACCGGGGGTGTCACCGCCACCACCGCCACCGCCACCGGCGATAGACGTCGCGCCGACGATCGATCTGGTGCAGGTGTTCACATCGCTGACGTTCAACGCTCCGGTGTCGCTACAGCAGGCACCCGGCGATGCGACGCGCTGGTTCATCGTCGAGCAGGCAGGCACCATCCGTGCTTTCGAAAACGCCAACGACGCCACGGCGATCCTGACCTTCCTCGACGCTACTGGGCGTGTCATTTCCGGGGGCGAGCGCGGCCTGCTCGGCATGGCATTCCACCCCGATTTCCCGAACACGGCCGAGGTCTACGTGTCGTACACCGGGGAGCCGAACCTGACCTCGTACGTTTCTCGGTTCTCGAGCGTGAACGGCGGACAGACCCTGGATCCGGCGACCGAGCAGGTGATCCTGTCGGTGCCGCAGGACTTTGGCAATCACAACGGCGGTAATATCGTTTTCGGGCCGGACGGCAACCTATATATCGGTTTCGGCGACGGGGGTAATGCCGGCGATCCGCTCGACCGAGCGCAGGACAACACAAATCTTCTCGGCACCATGGTCCGTATCGATGTCGACGGCGGTAACCCATACGCGATTCCGTCGGCGGACCCGGGTAACCCCTTCGCAGCCAACGCGACCTGCCCGCAGGGCTTCACGGTGAGCGGCGAGGTCTGCCCGGAAATATTCGCGTGGGGGCTGCGCAATCCCTGGCGTTTCAGTTTCGACCGCCAGAGCGGCGACCTTTGGGCCGGTGATGTCGGCCAGAACGCCTGGGAGGAAGTCGACGTCATTATCGCCGGCGGCGATTACGGCTGGGACGATCGCGAAGGTGCCCACTGTTTCGAACCGCAGGCCGACTGCATCACCGATTCCATCGACCCGGTCACCGAGTACGACCGCTCGCTGGGAGCCTCCGTGACAGGAGGTTTCGTGTATCGCGGCAGTGCGGTTCCGGACCTCGTTGGCTGGTATGTCTTCGGCGATTTCGTTAGCGGGAGGCTGTTTGCGGTTCCGGAAGACAGCGTGTCGGGCACCGAGCCCGAAGTGCTGTTAGAGACGGGCCTCGCTATCGCCGCTTTCGGCGAGTCGGTCGATGGCGAACTCTTCGTCTTGAATTATGGTGGCTCGATACACCAGGTGGTCGGTGTTCCCTGACGGTCTCATTTGCGGATACTTTCCTTTAGAATCTCGCCCTTTCAGGGGTTACGGTCCGGCCGGGGAGAAGTGTAGTGAGCGCAAAGTCAGACATCGAGATCGCACGAGCGGCAACGATGCTTCCTATCCAGGAGATAGGGGCGAAGCTTGAAATACCGCCTGACGCGCTGATTCCTTATGGCCACGACAAGGCGAAGATCAGTGCGGACTTCATCGAGGCCAACGGCAGGAAGCAGGACGGCAAGCTGATCCTGGTCACCGCCGTGTCGCCGACGCCCGCCGGCGAGGGCAAGACGACGACGACCGTCGGGCTCGGCGACGGTATGAACCTCATCGGCAAGAAGACCACGATCTGCCTGCGCGAGCCGAGCCTCGGCCCGTGCTTCGGCATGAAGGGCGGTGCGGCCGGCGGCGGCTATGCGCAGGTCGTGCCGATGACCGACATCAACCTGCACTTCACCGGCGACTTCCACGCGATCGGCGCGGCGCACAACCTGCTCGCCGCGCTGATCGACAACCACATGCACTGGGATAACGAGCTCGACATCGACCCGCGGCTCGTTACCTGGCGGCGTGTCGTGGATATGAACGATCGCGCCCTGCGCTCGATCACGTCCGGTCTCGGCGGCTACCACAACGGCGTCGTGCGCGAGGCCGGGTTCGATATCACGGTCGCTTCCGAGATCATGGCGATATTCTGCCTCGCAACGAGCTTGTCGGACCTCGAAGAGCGGCTAGGCAACATCGTGTTCGGCTACACACACAAGAGCGAGCCCGTGACGGTGCGGCAACTCAATGCGCAGGGCGCGATGACCGCGCTGCTCAAGGATGCGCTGCAGCCGAATCTCGTGCAGACGATGGAAAACAACCCGGCCCTGATGCACGGCGGCCCGTTCGCCAATATCGCTCACGGCTGCAATTCCGTGATGGCGACGCAAACGGCGCTCAAGTTATCCGATTACGTTGTCACCGAGGCCGGTTTCGGCGCCGATCTCGGGGCCGAGAAGTTCTTCAATATCAAGTGCCGCAAGGCCGGGCTGCATCCGGACGCGGTGGTGCTTGTCGCCACGATCAAGGCACTGAAGATGCATGGTGGTGTACCGAAGGATGAACTGGGCAAGGAGAACACCGAGGCGCTCGCCAGGGGCTGCAAGAATCTCGGCCGCCACATACGCAATCTCGGTAAATTCGGTGTGCCGGTTGTCGTTGCGGTCAATCGCTTCACGGCGGATACCGATGCCGAGGCGGCAGTCGTCAACGACTACTGCCGGGAGTTCGGCGTCAATGCGGTCGACTGCACGCACTGGGCGGACGGTGGCAGGGGCGTCGTCGAATTGGCCGAACAGGTCGCCGCGCTCTGCGACAGCGGCACTGCGCAATTCCGAACCCTCTACAGCGACGATCTTAGCCTCTGGGAAAAGGCGCGCAGGATTGCCCGCGAGCTTTACGGTGCCGATGACATCATCGCTGACAAGAAGGTGCGTGAGGAGTTTGCGAAGTTCGACGCGGCTGGCTACGGCCGCTATCCCGTGTGCATGGCAAAGACTCAGTACAGCTTCTCGACGGACCCCAACCTGTTGGGGGCACCTTCGGGACACGTGGTTCCGATTCGCGAGGTACGCCTCGCGGCCGGCGCGGAATTCATTGTCGTGATCTGTGGCGCGATCATGACGATGCCGGGGTTGCCGAGAAGGCCCGCGGCCGACAGTATCCGCGTCAACAGCGCCGGAGAGATAGAGGGCCTGTTCTAGACGCCACGCGTTTCAGATGCGCTCCTCGAGTCGGTGGCTGTCCGCTGCCGTCAGGGTGCAGCCGTACACCGATTTGAGCTTCTCGA
>JABAHR010013406.1_pt1 | contig 12123 bp, 14 predicted proteins | sample 7062101 | NCBI WGS metagenome assembly JABAHR01 (sample SAMN14534553, study PRJNA622989) | marine sediment metagenome | biome: marine biome [ENVO:00000428]; feature: marine pelagic biome [ENVO:01000023]; material: deep marine sediment [ENVO:00002113] | place: India: Gulf of Kutch | collected...
GAGTAAGGATCGAACTCCTGAGTCTGAGGCACTTCTATATAGGGAAGCAGCGGAACGACAGTATCAGCGGGCTTAAGTTTGATACTAAAGGTTGAGGGAGGGACAGTCCTCCGGGGTTTACTAAATCTAAACCCGTGGAAATTCATCCCCATAATCTTCTCTGTCTTCTTTAGACAGCCGTCCTTAATTACAGGGTCCACTGGTTCACCTTTCTTGGCCCCGTTATCTAATAGACATACGGCATAGATCCCCCGATAGAACTGGTTGATCCCCTCCAGATGCACGATATTGCTGGCAATCTGCTGGAACTGTCCGTTCAATCTGGCAAGCTTCTGCATCCGTGACCTAAAAGTATAGGCATCCTTGGACGTTGCATCATATTGCTGCTGTACAATATTATAATCATATCGTAGCTCTTCCAGGTCCAGCTTTTGTTGTTCATTGATTTGCCACAGTTTGTATATCGCAATACCCAAAGTGATAATCAATGCAGTAATTACTAAATAGGCTAATGTTTTCTTCACAATGTTGCTCCTAACCCTGGTATAAATTGGCCCGCTATTCCTTCTAGCTTAGACCGCTTACCATTGATATAGACAGTCTCTATCCATGGCGTTCCGTTTGTTTTTACCTTCAGTAAATAGTGTGGGTTATCTACTGTATCTACCACATGTTGTAGTGTTTGTCTGGTCAGCCCAATACGATGATACTTAGCTTGTATAATAGGGCTTCTAAGCGCCTCTAGCCGCTCCTTTAAGACATGCGGCTGTCGCTGCTTAATCTGATACTTTTCTAAGCTCTTCATCCCAAAGATCGTGAAGTCTATTTTTAACCATCTCAAAGACAACAAGCTGGAAACGACTATCACGTACAATATTAGGCCACGCCTTACCTTTGAACGTAAGTGTGAACTTAAGTGTAACTCTATATTCGTGTTCATCTTCTGATACCTTCTCTAATTCTACTTGCCACCCCATAGCGTCCTGAAGTGTCTCGATAAAGTACCTCAGACGATCTATAGTACGGTACAAAGCATACTTGCTCATAGCTGTAGATCTACTCTTCCTGGGGTATGCTTCCAAGGCTTGGGTTTGTAGGATAGATACTCCGCACCCACGCGCAGACGATCATTACCGTTCCTGCTCACGTCTACTACCCAGCCACCGATAGCTGCATGCAGAATTTTCTTACGCATAAAGGTAGTTTGCCACTCGAAACAACCTGTCTGTATAGCATAGCAACCACGGTAGTTTGGCAAGAAGTGTGCTTTGTGGTAGTGTCCAATAAGCAAGATATCCGGGATCTCCCTGGGGGTCATTGATCCATCTATGATGTTCTGTGCTGCCAGAGACACGGACTTTGCCGAGCCTCCACCACCATGCATAACCTTCATGTGAGCATCCTTACCACCTACAGGGAAGTAGACATCTTGTTCCATATACCCTAAATATGTAAGGTCCTTGCGGTCAAACTGACTAGCCATGTTGACCAACACTTCACCTGGAATAATCCCTGAGTTCTGGAACCACCACCCTTCATGGTCATCACCGTCCAGAATGTGCGTGGTAATACCATCACGCTCTGGGTAATTCCGCAAGAAGTAGGCCAGCTGGTTGTTTACTCCCCAAGTATGGACCTCTGATTTGAACTTATCTCCATCTACCCAATTTCCACAATGGAACACATGATTTACGCCTAAGTTTTCTAGCTCATCATAGAAATAATGCAATGGTTCCAATGCTTCATATAGGCTACCAAGGTGTGTATCACCAATTACACCGAAGCGTACCCGGTTCTCATTCCTTGGTCGTAGTGTCACGGGCTTAAAATCTACTGGCACCCCGACATCTGGGTTATACCCAAAGGCCATGTTCCTCTGATAGATAGCATCTACCAGACGTTTGCGTTGGATGCGAAGTTTGCCACCATTCTTAATACTTATCTCTGGTGGTAGGGACACTACAAATCCCCTTTCAGTTTCCGATATATATTTATGTCCTGTATTGCTGTTCATGTTTACCTCTTAATGTTTCATCTTTTTAGAAAGCTTGCCGCTATCATAGAGTGTGCCAAAAGCATCGTCGTCCTCAATATCGGGTTCCTTTGCAACCCCATACATCGGGATGAGCACCAAGACGTACCCGTCATCCATAGTAATAGAAGTCTGAAGCATCAGGCCCTGCCTTCCTAGTTCACCCAGGATCTTCTGCATCTCCTCAACAGTGGCTTCTTTGCTTATACCAATTGTCACAACCGATAAGCCAACTTCCTCTTGGTCTTCTTCCATCAAACGTCTAATAAATTCTTCTGGATCTGTAAATTCGGAACTCATAATTTATACTCCTNNTCAGAACTCATAACTTATACTCCTTTAATTCATTCCATCGTGGACCAACCTCTACGTCAGCTCTCCACGGTATAAAATTTGAATATTCTTGACCTGCCTGTGCAATACTAGATCTAACCACCAACGCAACCTCCGGTACATATTGTGTGGGTGTATCAACTAGATACTGGTCATGGACTAACATCACGATCCTTGCTTGATACTTTGCCAGGGTGGGCTGGGCTATAATAGCGGCCCTGCTAATCAATATCGAGCCTAGTCCCTGGTTTGGATAGTTAACTGCTATTTTGGGCAGCTCTCGCTGAACTTTACTGGTGATAAGATCGAAATGGAAGTGGTAATTAAAGTGAGGTAGTATAATCTTACCACGCTCTGCCTGAAAAATCAAATCATTACGCCACTTTTTAAGACCAGTAAGGTTCGTCTCTAAGAAGTCAACAACCTCCTGTACTAGATACTGCTCAATCCCTGTCTCATGGACCAGAGCTGATACAGTGCCGCCGTACATCCAACCAAAGAATACGTTCTTCTCCAGGACCCGCTGGGCCTTAGTCCAGCCAGAGCCAAACAGCTTATCACAGATGGCACTGTGCACATTGTTGCCAGCCCGGATCTGTTCAGCCAGGAAGGGGTCCTTACTCTGTGCTACCGCACATGATACTTCCCAGCCCTCACCATCAGCTGCTACCAGTGTGTTACCTGGGGATGCCACATAGCACCCCTTGATCCTGGCTCCATAGTCCCCATCGAATACATAACCGGGATACTTTTTATGTACGGCTTCTACTACTGCATCACTTACAGTATCCTTAGCTGCATCAGTATGGGGTATGGTCTGGAGTGCTGGGTTCTCCACTGACAAACGATGGGTAATCACCTTCCAGTGCTTGATAGTTGGATGCACCCGTGGGGTGCCATACTTGTCGGTCACAATGAACCTATGAATGTTATCAAGATAGGAACTCTTCAGCTTACGCACACGTCTAAAGGCAGCAATACCCTGCACCACGGGGAGATGTGCATACTCCCTGAGAGCAGCTGCTGATACAGACGGCTGACCTTTGGGGGTGCGCTCATGTACTGGTAGACGCAGCGTGCCATACAAATGCTCCACAACCTCCTTCGTGCTAGAGGGGTTGGATATCTCACCTTCAGATAGGTGATGGATAGCTGTATACAGGACCTCTATGTCCTGCCCCATCTTTCCTGCCTCTTCTGTAATACGCTCCAGGTCTACAGCAAACCCGGTGTTCTCTACCTCTGTTAGCATATTTACCTGGCGAACCTCATGTTCCAGATAGGGGTACTCCCACTGGTTCTCCATGCGTAAGTGTGCCTCTAGTGCCCAAGATAGATGCAGGTTGTACTCTATGTCACATAGTAGATAGTCATATATTTGTGGTGTGGGCACCTTGTCAAATGACCGCTGCTTAACTCTCTTGATGTTTGTCTTTAGCCAGCTATGCACCAACCTTTCTGCATAATCATCTGCATTATAGAAGTAGGTAGCTAATGATTTGAGGTCCTTATACCAGTGCTCATTGAATACGTTGACCATCGCCAACGTATCCCAGCCGACAGTCAGGGGCGTACCGAATTGTTTGTTCAGGTATAGCACATCAAATTTGTAGTTGTGGCCCCCGATCTGTCGTCCATGATGTGCAACAAAGCTTCTTAACCACGCCTGGAACTCCGCTTGTTGCAGCGACTTCTCAGTAAAGATCCACCTGTGCCCTGTTTGGGTGGCTATCCCTACTAAGAATATCTTTGTATCAGGTAAGTACCACTTAGTTGAGGTTGTCTCAATGTCTAGGCAGATCCGTCCATAAGTCTGGTTGATGTCGGGGTACGGGTAGGGGTCCAGGTCGTACTCTAGTGCTTCCGGGTTCGGGTCATTGGTAACTGCACTACGTTCTGCAAGCTTCTTAATAGACATCTCCAGGTGGATCATCTTAGTTGGGGTCATCAAGACCTCATTAGGATGTATCGCCGCCAGAGCCAACTTACCTGTAAGCTTCTCATGCTCCCAGTGATCTCGTAGCTCGATGCCTAGTATCTTCTGGGACCAGGCACCCAGAGCCAGCACGTATACACCCGTGTAGCAAATTGTGCTAACTCCCGCCCCAGTCTGTCTCTACAAGCAGTCAGTGCCGCCTGTGCCACAACCTCTTTGTTGCGGATAGGCCAGCATAGAGCTGCTGATGTAAAGTATACATGCTGTCCTGGGTCCAACCCATTCTGTTCTAGTAATGCACGAACCAGGGCACCTGCCTCACCTGTCATAGGTACACCAACAGCAGCATCATGGATCGTTGGGAAGTCCTGCACCACGATTACCCTTAGATGTTTGGGTACACCCGCTGCCTTAATAGGTGTATACTTGTCCATATTTAGGGGGCAAATCCTGCATTGGGCATCAGCTTCCCATATCATTTCTTTAATCCTTTGACTGTGATATATAGTATTATCGCCGTTATTAAATCCAGTGCCCCAAAACATAAGACCAGGAGCACTCCCAATATTATTAGATCCAGTCCTGTAATCGTTATCATTTTACATTACCATCCTTCTCAATCTGTAAGACGACCTCCTGCTTCTCAGAGGGTGCCAGCACATCCAACCCAGCTTCACGTGCTTTAGCTATGTCGATACCCCACATCATAGACCCACCCTTCTCGGTCAGTGCTACGATATAGTTCTCTGTTCGCTGCCTCAGCTGGATCTTGAGCATGTTAGGTGTAGTGCTCTCTCGTAGTATACGGATAGCCCGTGGTAGGGAGAACCACAACACTCCAGCTTTCTGATCCCAGATGGTGCCAAGGTCAGGCACATGAGCAAAGTGGGTGATCTGTTCTACTAGATCATCCGCCTGTGTCCTGTTACCTATGCTTGTATTATAGGTATAGGCCAGTGCATCAAAGAAGGCTTCCTCATCCTGGGCCAGTTGGATATCCCAACCCACCTCTTTGAAGAAGTCATTGGCTACACTCAGCCCTGCCCATACTACTGCAAAGTTCCGGGCCTCACGTGCTTGTACGATGTCCTGAAAAACAAACTCCGCCGCCTTTACCTTTCGAGCTATATACTCTGGTCCTCTGTTAAGTGTCCATGATATATAAGTGTGTGCGAACTGTTGAAACAACTTCGGATCCAGGTTAAGAAGCTTTTGAAATGCATAGTTAGCTTCACTACCTGCAACAATATTCTCTCGATCTAGCCTGAGCATTACCGAGCGCCCAGCGTTGGCCCCATCAGTGAACTGGTTCTCACCATCTACAATCACAGGTGACACCAGCTTATGACTAATGATCTGCTGGCTCGCTGTACCCCGTGGTTCCTCCGCATGGTCATACGCCTCACGTAGTAGTCGATGTAGTGTGTTGGCGTTCTCGTTAGTGCCACGGTATTCACCGATCCATGCAGGCCATGATGTTGATAGCGTCATGGATCCCATTAAACTAAAGTTTGTGCTGTCGGCGGCAATCGCTTTCCCAAATAGACCAAGCAAAGGCAGTAGCCCATACTCGATCAGGGAAGTCTTGCCACTACCAGCAAATCCAAACAGTAACAAGATCGGTAGCCTGAGCCTGATGTCTTCCAGTAGTGGATTGAAGGGGTTCATAAAGATCCATCCAAGACACGGCTGGATAACACCGGGTACTTGCATTGCCTGTATTAGATCAAACATCTGCTTAACAGCTGCCTCTTCTGGAGGCTCTTTGTCAAGCTTGAGACGCACACTGAGATCTATCAACGGTTTCCAGTGGGCACCGACCTCCGCCCCCGATGACAGCACATCATTCTTACCTCTGCCATAGATGAAGACAACGTTGTCCTTCAGGTCATATCGTCCAGCATGCTGGACTTTTAGTTGCTTCACATCAGGGCACCGGATAGTCAGAGAGCTATAGAACAACTTAGCAAATTTATCTGATCCAGTATAGATCCTGATGCCAGCATGATTATTCTCCAGCCACTGGTTAACTGCTCTATTACTATTGAAGTCCATGGGTTTGGCTGGGATAACCATTGAGTGCCCATCCCATGATAGCTCTACTGCTATTGCCTCTTCCATGCCACGCTCATTAACCAGCTTGCCGACAGGCTCCACTGAGCAGTTAAAGTATGCATCGCTGTTGTCTACGTTTGTGTCCTTTGCAGGTTGAGCAACTGCAAATTTATCACGAACCTTTTTGATAGTTAGGTCTACATAATCTGGCCTATCACCAGCCTTTACACTATGGTAGGTCAAAGCGTTTTCAATTGCATAGTCAGCTATGCCCCACTTTACTAACTCATAGGTTAGCCTATAGTCTCGCCGTGATCTATCAACAGCTCCGTTGCCATTAGTAGGTTCTGTGAGTAGGTGCTCATCATAGGTCTGAAGTCGTAGTATATCATTGATATTATAACTAAGCGCCGGGTTCAGCTCCATCAACTCACAGGGTATAGGTTCAGTATAATCAGGGTATTTTACCGGGTCCTTGTACTTACAGTTGTAGGATCCTGGTACACGTAGCACCTGGTTCCTTGCCCAACACTCTGGCTTTAGCCTGAGATGCTTTAGCAATACCTGGTTAGCACGCTCAACATCATCCGGGTTATACCAGTTGTCGAGCGCCCAATAGAGGTGTTGTCCTTTGCCAGATGTAACGATAGCTGTAGGTGGGAGCAGGGGATCATAGGTAACTTCCCCGTTTTTGTATAGGTCACGATCTACCCATACCACACTAGAGCCGCTGACATTACTCTTGATACGCCTGACTTCCTTCAACACAGCGGGGGTAAAGTACACATCACGGTCATGTGTGATGTACTCCTGTCCATCTGCTATTACTTCACTAACCGTCAGATAGAGGGGGTCTTGTACATTGCCCCATGCCACATAATACTTGTCTGGATCGGGTGTGTATTTGTATATCAGCTCAAAGAACTGTTGTACTTGAAACATAACAACCCCTTATGGGGGGGCAGCATAGCCACCCCCCTGGGTACTATAAACTACTTAATCTTCAAAGAACGCAGCCCAGTCAGGAGGAACAACTTCCTCAGCCTGAACAGATCGGACAACACGACCAACGTACCAGCGTCCATCCCACCCATCCTGGGGTGGTTGCCACTCAGCTGGGGCCTCAAACATGGCGTTCAACAACAGGTCCATGCTCTCACTATGATCCCCCTCACTAGAGGGTATGTCAGTGATGTCGCGCTTTTCGACACCCACAATCCTGGCAATCAGACTACGGGTCTTATCAATCCACTGTGCGGTACGCCCATGAACTGCATCATAGATCATGAACGCATAGGCAGGAAACTTGGCGACCTGACCTACGGAGGGACCATCAGCAATAGCAGCTGACACGTCCAAACGGAGGTTGCCTGCCTTGCTCTTCACTGCGGCGACAGCGGTGATGCGCCAGGTATAAGAGATCCCTTCTTCTAGGGGTTGTCCAATGGCTGCGTCTGTTAAATTAACTGGCATTTTTATATTCCTCTTCTATTATATCCAATATTAATTGTGCTGTTGGGTCTTCTAGCTCTAAGCCTAGCCCCTCAGCGATTTGGTTTTTTACATGTGCCTCTGTATCTCTCCATGAGATCACGACCACAGGCTTCTTGACCTGCCGCTGCTTGGTCTGTCCATTAGAGAGTACCACGTCTTCCATTACCATCTTGTCACGCCAATACATTCGACCCATCAGATTAAGCCAGGTAGGAACTCGCATGCGGGACTGTCCCCACAAGCTAATCTGTCGAGCCTTACCACCCTTAACGATAGCACCACTTTCATTGCCATCGAATACGACATTGGTAAACTCCTGGAACCCCACGAATACGTGTAGGTCTAGGGCCACCAACATCTGTCTTGCTGCAAAGAGTGTCTTGCCTGCTATGTCCTTGCCATGTTTGGTAGGGCTGGGGGTCTCTACCTTCATGATATCATAAGCACCAAGATTATTCGACTTGATCCCTACGATACTGTCGATGAGTAGGCCCTGCCAGTCACTGAGGGTATCAATGACAACGGATTGAAAGGGTTGGTCGGGCAGATACTCTTTGTACTTCCTATAGAACTCATGGCCCTGTGACTGTCCAGATAGCAGGTAAGACAGGGGAGAGAGGATGTCTTCAGCTACCTCTAAGTCCAGGACAAAGGGGAGAGTTCCATTGCGGAGCAACAGTTGGGGGTTGCCCGCACAGTTGAGCCAGAGTGCTGGCCCGGTGCGTGGGTCAGCTGCAAATGTAGAGAGCAGGGTGGTCTTACCCTGACCCGCCGCACCATATACGCCCATCCTTAGGGACGGGATCTCATTAGTTTTTGTCAATAATCTCATTGTCTATTCCCTCATCAAAGTGTGGTTTGTCTTGTACGAACTCATACTCTAGCATCGCTAACCAGTCGGCCCCATCATCCATAGCTAGACAGACATCTCGATAGCTACAGGGAGAGAAGGGGCTGTTGCACATATACCGGGAGAGGCTAGGCTCATACCGATCCGGGCTATAGTAGTTGTATGCCTTGATCTGGTTACCAATATTCCAGGCTGTATCAACAGCCTGTTGCTGGTGCTCCTTTGGTACATGCATAGTCTGTCGTCTGAAGACCGGGTTGCCCAGTCTATCTAACTCATCCAACGCATCCCGATACCCATTAAGCACCTTAACAAAATCATCCTTCTTAGCTGCGGCTGTCTTTCGTAAGATGTCCAGATATACCTGATAGGTCGTCCCTTGCAGCTCCGCCTTAGCTCTCGATGGGTAGCCGTTCTTTAGTATCTTAACCGTAGTGGGATCTGTATTACGAATGAACTCATAGATCACACCGACCACCGTGTCTTCTGGAAAGAGCTGTTGTGCTGCCCAGACATAGAGCCTGGGCTGGATGTCCCATTGTGCGCTTTCTAGCATACGGTCAGGGTGCTTAGTTACCTTACGTTCGAGTACGAACACGCTGCCCTCATCCTTCAGCCTCACAATTGCATCCCATTGCCCGGTGATTGTGATGCCACGATGCTCTATCTCCCACCGCTGCTCCGCTTGCAGAACCTCCAAATTAGAACTACGATAGGCAGACTTGTCAGCCTGTTGCCATAGCTTATGAGCATACATCAAATTAGAGAACCGTGTCTCTAGCTCTACATAATCTTCGGGGGGTTCCACATTCAGCTGCTGCCATAGCTTGTGCTGATGACTGATAGTAGCCATGATAGCTTCCTCATAGGTGGCACCTTTTAGTACCAGACCTAAACAGTAGTGTCCCCAGTTCCCCATTCTAATTGCGTTATTGTCATGTGCCGTGGTGAAGCCCAGCCCATACTCAGGACTACGAAAGTAGAAGGCTCTCTTGCACCGTTGCCACGCTTGTATAATTGATCCACTTACTTTCATTCTTCTTTCCTTGTTGCTGATATCCACAAAAAGTTTCCACAATTGTCACACTGGCAGATATGATTTGGCTCGAACTGGAGAGGCTCCAGCTCCCAGCCCTTCTTAGGTTTGTCGCTCTTACAGGTAGGACAGACCAGGCCATCGACTATGATAGCTGCCCGTTGCTGGTTGTCTAGCTCTGGGTCAGGCCCCGGCACCATCAGGATATTACGAACACGGCCCTGGTCATCAGTAAAGAACTCTGGGTCTGACATAAAGTCGATGTTCATAGCCACCGATACATCTTCATCCCGGATAGCTGTAGGCATCAGCTCCTGCTCAATCTGTTGAAGCTGGATCTGTCTAGCTACCTCTTCTGCCAGTGCTGCTATAGGGTCACCCCGCTTCTTAGCTTCATCAAAAGCTTTGGCCCATTTATATTCCTCTTGGGGTGTCAGGCCAGGTAGTGGTTTAGGATTACTCATTTGTTTCTCCTTGCAATCCCCGGAGCCACGATAGTATCATGTCAACAGTGGATTGCTTTCGCTCAATGTGGTTCCAAGCATGGTCATCTACGCTTGACCCCACGATTAATTTATAGACTAACTGATTACGCGCCTGCCCCAGCCTGTGGATACGCCCAACTGCCTGCTCCCAATCGAGCCGTGACTTTGGTGGGTCCCAGGCTATAAGCACACGCTTATGTTGTAGGTTCAGTCCAGTGCCGAGCCGCTCATACGTACCGATGATCCACTCATCAGCTACGCCCAGATCCTGTAGGATCTTGGTGACCAGGCTAGCGGTATGTACGAACCGGGTCATGATTACACCAGCTTCTCCGCCACCCTCTACATAATTCTTCAGCCACTCAAGCTTTGTATTACCCAGCCCCGGCATAAAGATAGTGCCAGCTGAGGTTACTTGTTGTAGTCTGATGTACCTGGCAGCAGCTGACCTGATTACTAGCTGGTCCTCACCTGACAGGTCCCATAGATCCACGGGTCCCAAAGTTTTGACCAGTCCTATGATAGACTTCCGTTTGACTTCCCTATAAAACGCTGCCTGGTCCTCTTCCATCTCCAGTGGTACTTACTTCTATCTCCTGAACTGGAGGCAGCTCCACCCCCACATCCTCTAGCTTACGCACCAACATATATGGTTCCGTTGCCTTCTTTAATAGCATAAGGGTCAGGTCCGTTGTCCAGATCCCCTGCTCATCAGGATGATACTTCAGCCCCATGATACGTTTACTGTGTCTCGCCCATGGGTTCTCTTCCAGGTCACAATAATTAGACACAAAGTTCCAGAAGCTTGTAAAGTTCTTGGGGTCAAGCCAGTTCAGCAGGGACCATAGGTCCTGTGGGAACTCCGCCACTGGCGTACCCGTCAGTCCATACTTATGGTTTGTCCTCAGTTTCTTGATCCACTTAGACCGCTGGCTCTTTCGGTTCTTAATATAGTGAACCTCATCGACTATGACCACATCCCACTTACGTTCGAGATACCACTGGGTCACGTCCTTGGGCTTTGCTCTCTTACCCTTCTCTTTGGGGCCACGCTCATTCTGAAACTGCTCATAGTGTGCCAGCACAAACGTTGGCTTGTCGTTGTTAGGCCAGTGATCTAGCTGAGGTACTGGTCCCCATACTACATTGACTGCATCATCCATATACTTCTCGATCTCTTTGTGCCACTGTGTCTTTAATGTCTTGGGTGAGATCACCAGAATATATTGGGCGTTAGCCTGAGCCGCTGCCTCTATAGCTTGTACTGTCTTGCCCAGCCCAACCTGGTCACCCAGGATACCCCGCTCAGTGAGCGCCAGCCAGAAGGCCCCTTTCCATTGATATCTACGTAAGTTCATTTTTTATTCCTCTTGTTATCAGCAGGTGTGCCCAGGTATAGGTGGGCTGGGTTTACACAGTACCGATTGCGACACGTCCTACGCACCTGCATATCAGCAGGGGGGTGCTCTCCATGATGGTAGTAATAGGCCACCCTACTAGCCTGTTGTAATGCATAGCCATCCCAGAATGCTGGGTGGTCATTGCGTAATGCTGCTACCCAAATCCAGCACCCTTCCTCATCTGGTATTACCTTAGCCCAGAACAGGGCCTCTCGTTCTTTGTCTGTTAATGTTGGTTTACTCTCTGTATAATCTGGCATCATAGCCCCCCAATTAATCCTATTATCAATGCAAATAATGCGTATAGGCCACCGCTTATTAAAATAAGCAGACCTATGCTCATGAACAGATATCCTGTTAGTGCAAGCCAGTCTTCCATGAGCCTAACCAAAGTTTAGTCGCAATACACGTTCCAGGTTACGGACATGCGCCACCGCCTGAGTATACGTACCTCGAAACAGAACCTCTTCTCCACCGTTGACCAGTGTCCCAACTACCTCTG
>JABAHR010003714.1_pt3 | contig 12114 bp, 16 predicted proteins | sample 7062101 | NCBI WGS metagenome assembly JABAHR01 (sample SAMN14534553, study PRJNA622989) | marine sediment metagenome | biome: marine biome [ENVO:00000428]; feature: marine pelagic biome [ENVO:01000023]; material: deep marine sediment [ENVO:00002113] | place: India: Gulf of Kutch | collected...
TTGCACGGCGTTGCATTTGAAGTTCAGCAACGAGGAATAAGAGGGTCGAGGGCGCATGGCTAATGCTCCATCAAAGGTTGTAAAGTCTGTAAACCGATGGACTCCCAACCCCGCTCCAGTAAACAACGATAATTTATCGGACTATCTGTTTCACGAACTAAACAGGCTATCAGATGTTATCTTTAACATCGACGTTATGCGTCTTGAGTCAACGCATAAATCTCCAGAAAAAGCAAGGGCGGGAGATATTCGATATTCAGATGGAACAGATTGGTCCACTGGACAAGGCGAAAACATATATTGGTATGATGGCTCTCAATGGATTGCTATGTCTGCCGCCGGAGGTGCTGGAGATTATGGACAGTTCTACGACACAAGCAATCAAATCGCAGGGGCAATAAACACCGGGCAAGGTGTTACTTGGAACGGAACAGCATACTCTAGGGGTGTATCTATAGACGTGGGGGATACCACTAAGATTAACTTTACCCATAGCGGTAAATACTACATAGATTTTACTGCGACTATACATTCAGAAAACGCTAGTGCAAAAGAAATTTATTTTTGGCCCGCTAAAAACGGAACTGATGTATCTAATTCTGGAATGGTACACAGCCTAGATACTAATAACCATAGGAAAACTATTAGTCGATCTGGCATATTTGAAATTAGTGCCGGAGACTATCTACAGGCCATGTGGGCGACTAGCGATACAGACCTAGACTTGCATGGTTTGGCGGCATCTGGATTTCATCCAGCAATTCCTAGCGCAACACTCAGTGTTATTCAGGTTAGCCAGTGAAGTTTTTGCTTGCCCTGTTGTTGATGTTTGGGTTGTCAACAGCAACCGCTGACTACCGATCTACATTTCTTATAAACGGGCCGCAATACTCAACCCTGTCTTGGTTGTCTAATCAAGTAGACAACAACTGGCGGGATAAAGTTATTGCCAAAATTAAACTTAATGGTGACACTCATGCCGATGTTATGGCGAGAAGTACAGCCAATGACTTTGGTATAGTAAACGATGTTAATAGAAGCAGTTGGCGTGATCGTCTTACTCGGTTGCGTAATCGCGGTATTCAACCCGTGGTCTGGATGATAAGCGACGACTCTCCAAACGTTTATGCGAAAGGATTACAAGACCAGATTAACTACCAAAATAAAGTTGTTGATGCAGTCGACGACCTTGTTAGTCATTATGTTGTGTGTCTTGAGTGCAATGAGTATTATAGCCCTGCACAAGTTAGTCAACTTATAACGGAACTGCGAAAGAAAGTAAAAAAGCCGATTGGAGTGCATTTGACACCGCATATGTTTGCGGCGCAAGACACAAAAAGATTGCAAGCGTACTTTAAAAATGCAGATATTATTTACCTACAGACGGGTTGGGCAAATGAAATCGGTGAAGCAGAGTTTAGAAAACGCATTGAATACGCTCTTACGTTTGGCAAACCAGTTGTGGTGTCAGAATATGATAGACAAGGAACGACGGCTGAAGCAAGAAGATATGGAGATATTGCTTGCTCTTATGAGGAAGTCATCGGGACAGGCAACGGAAGAGGACAAACGTCGTGTGCAAGTCTTTCTTGGGGTGAACAACCCAAGCAGGAATGGTACAAAAAATACGAAAAAGAATTGATTGTTGGCGCGGTGGCATCAGTTGTATTGTACAGCGTAATAGCCTACGATTTGCCGCTAACTTTGCACGCTACTGAAGATACATACACGGTAGGATTGCAGGGCAGAAACTTTGGTGTGGAGTATTCTGAAGATAGAGTGCTTGGAACTTACAGGATTAATTTTTGAAAGCAACAATAGTATCGGCTGAAGATGTGCCGTACATATGGGACAGGGTTGCACCAATGCTTGCTAAAGCAATAGAGCATAGCGAAGGTGAACTAGAGCCGGATGATTACCTAGAGCATTTAATGTATGGCTCTATGCAATTATGGATAGTTACAGACAAAAACAACATTGTTGTGTCTATGGTTACTCAGTTTATAGAATACCCGCAGAAAAAAATACTACGAATTATTGCTTTGTCTGGCGAAAAGTTTAAAGAAGTACACAGTTATTTTAACGATATGGTAGAAGCATTTGCCATTAAACATGGATGCTCCGCTCTTGAATTGTGGGGTAGAAAAGGATGGAAAAAAATGTTACCCGAATGGAGCGACACATACACAGTGTTTACTAAAGACTTAAAAGAGAGGATGCACTAATGAGCGGTGGATCAAGATTATTTAAAGGCGATGGAATGGCTTGGCGTAGAGAGCAAGCAGATATATTAGACCATGCAAAAAAATTGGGTTATGACAGGGCTGGTGGTTCTATTATTTCGCAGACGGATAACAAGCAGGAGNNNCTTGAGCCACAAGGTAAAGCGTTTTGGCAACAACGACCAAAACCAAAATCAAAACCAAAAGCACCATCTGCGCCAACTCAAATTGGCCCATCTCCCGCTCAAGAAGCCGCAGAACGAAACGTATATTTCCCAATGCTAGTGCCAGAATACTCCGCGCCTCAAGCCCTTGATTACTCTGCATATACGAGCATGAGTCCGTTTGGTGGGCAGGGTGGACTATTATATCAACCCGGTACACAACAGTATCGTGAGGCGTTTCCGATATCGGATAACATTCTAAGTTATCAACCGCCACAGTTAGGATTACCTCAGGTTACATACTCTAATCCTATTGTTCTTGGTCTTATAGAAGAAGGATTAGGCGGGGGTGGTGGCGGCAAAAAAACGCCAAAAGATGAAAAAACTTCTGATGCCTCAGATGACCAGCGTGGCGGTAGATATGGAGATAGAAACGTATTTGCAGGTGCTGAAGCAACAGGCAGTATAACAGCAGGAGTTGTGCCTGTTCAAACATTTGGTTTAATTCCTTCAGATGATATTGAAGGTATAAGCACAGTGTCAGATATGGCTGGATGGGGAGGTATCGGAATCCCCGGTGGAGGCGCGCCATCCTCTGGAGGAAGTAGTGGAGTTGGCCCCGGTGGAATTGGTGGTGGCGTTGGTAAAGGATACTAAGGGGAATACAATATGAGCGGAGGAAGCCAAACTTCAAAATCAGCAACCAGTTTTAGTAGCCAAACAGGCCCGTGGTCGCCACAGGTTCCTTACATTCTTGGCGGTTTTAAACAGGCTAAAAAATTGTATGAGCAAGGTCCACCTGATTACTATCCAGGGGAAACACTGGCAGGATTTGATCCCGCTCAAACATTCGCACAAGAAGCCATCATAGATTACGCCAGAGGCCCACGAGCCGCAGGTATGCAGGCTGGTGCAGAAGGCGCATTGATGCGTGGTCTTGCTGGTCAAACACCATTTGCGCCAAGCCAGATGGCAGATCTACTTGCTGGCAATGTACGCACAGGTGAGGGTACACCCTATCAGGCTATGGCATCTGCACTTACTGGCGATGTAATAGGCAAACTACAATCAGATGTATTGCCGGGTATTAGGCAGCAACAGGTTATGTATCAGCCCGGAGGCTCAAGCCGTGCCGCACTACAACAAAACAAAGCAGTAACAGACGCAGTTAAGGCTGGACTTACTACCCCGCTTGCTCAGATGTACAGCGATGCGTACAGTCAGGCGCAAGGAATGAGATTACCCGCTGCTCAACAAGCATTAGATCAACAAGTAAGGGCTATGGGCATGTACCCCGGCATTATGGCCGCACCTTTGTCGATGTATGGTGCTATTGGCGAGGTGGGCGCACAACGTAGAGCAATGACTCAAGAAGCAATTAACAGAGACATGGCTCGATATGCTTACGAGTCAGGCGCTCCGATGAACGCACTGCAAAACTATATGTCTATGATTACTGGAAACTACGGTAGCACCTCAAGCGGCGGTTCATCCACTACTAGCACTGTTCCAACCCAAAGTCCACTTACAGGTTTAATTGGAAGTCTTGGATCTGCCGCTATTATGGCTTCTGATATGCGGGTCAAAGAAAATATTATTCCAGAAGGAACAACATGGAAGGGGTTAAATGTTTACAACTATAACTACGTTGGTGATGTTACCGCTCGTAGGGGCGTAATGGCGCAACAAGTAGAGCGTATGTACCCTGATGCTGTTGTTACCATTGACGGTGTTAAACATGTTAACTATGGTGCAATATAATGATTCATGACTGGTTTAAAAATTTTATTACTCCCGCGAATGCCTCACCCATTGGTGGAATAGGCGGGCATAGAGCGGTTGGCTTACAACCACCTGTTAACCCAGTGCCACCGTCTTTTGATACTCCAGGTGGATATAACCCTCAGTATGGATTTAGAACGTACAATCCACCGCCGGGAAATTTTAACCCACAATACGGTTTCAGGACTTACAACGTATATGATGACCAAGCAAGTAAGTTTGCTGGCGGCATGTTTGGTGACAATGCTGGCAATGTTGATGGCGGTATGTCTTGGTGGGATAAATTGAAATCAAATATAGATCAAGATTTTGTTACCGCCGCTTTAGGATCTCTTGGTGATTTTAATCGGCCTGCTATGCGAGCCTCTGGTGGCGGAGGCGGTGGAGGCGGCGGAGGCGCAAGAGTGGGTGGCAATGTAAAACCTACTGGCCTTATGTCTCCTACTCTCCCTGATATTCCAGCGGTAGCGCCTAACCCCGGATTCTACACTTTACTGCCCAAACAGCAGAAAGATAGGTACAGCGGAGGATTTTAATGGACTTAATGGAACTACTGCGCCGTATGCAAGCGCCTGCTGTTGATACTGAGACAGGTTTCTATGATACATATCAGCCAAAGGTAAAGCAGGTCATCACAGAGACAGATGACGATCAACCTAACAAGCGTGTAACTACTATTGATTACCCGCAGAGACAGTTTATTCCCGGCGATACTGGAGTATACGGCGCTTCTTTGTCCCCTTCTTTTAGCCCGACTCTTATGCAGTCAGAAGAAAAGATACCTAGGGATCAGTTATACACTGACACCTTGGGTGACTCTGGAATGACGAAAGAACAGATTGTAGAGATTGGCTTGGATAACGTTAAACCATTAGTTAACGAAGGTGCTATGCCTGTTAACATTGCTGGAACTGTTCTAAGGACGGCCCCCAAAGCAATTAGCGCAGCCGAAAAGTGGCTAATTCAGCGTGGGTATATGAAGCCCAGATATACGGGTGCGACGAGAGCGGGTGAGCCTATAGTTGGAAGAGACCCGATTACTGGCAAGATGAAAACAGAGTTTGCAAAGTATCCTGGTCAGTACGCACAAGGCCCCATGCTTACTGGAAAAGGTATTGCTACTGGTGTAGGACTTACCGGGGCTGGACTTGTAGGATTGTCTGGTGGAGATTTCATCGGCATACCTGGAATGGAAATTTCAGTAGATGCTGTTAAGGATGCTATTAGCAATGTAACACCAGAACAGTATGTTCCAGAAATTCCTGATGATGCTTATGCGGCTTCAGATGCCGCTCCCCCCAAAGAACCGCCTGTTGGAAACAATCTTGACGAGGCAAATAAAAAGATTAATTCTGGTCTTGGACAGGATGATCCTGTTAAGTACGAGATTCTTCAATCAATGTACGGCAAGTATGCCCGTGATCCGAAGGCTAGAAAGCAACAATACCTAGATCAGATTAGCAAAATATATCGTAATGCAATGATACTTAACGCAATTGCTGAGTTAACTGGTGGTCGATCTCAAGCGGGTATGTATGTCAAAATGGCTACCGATAAGTTGGATGCCATTGAAAAGTTCGACAACGAAGAGCGCATGCACGGGATTTGGAAAGACGTATTCTTCGACCAGAGTGGACAGTTTAGATCACCATCTAATTGGCAGGAAACATACAATGCCGCTATCAAGTTAGGCGCTACACCAGAAGAGGCAAAGGAACTTGCCGATACTACGTTTGGTGCAGGCGGTGGAAAGACCACTGCGGCAATGCAAAACTTTGCTTGGTACAACAGTCTTACTGGCGCTGAAAAAGAATTAGCCGCAAGGATATTAAAGATTGACCAGAACAATGTAGGAACTTTATCCCCCTCAAACTTGGTAACCCTTGTTCAAAGCGAGGCATTTTCAGAGTTTGACCAAGATGAACAGAGAAGGGTGATTGCAATAATCAAAAAATTAATACCAGGATTTGAGGCTAACGTAAGCAACTCCGATATATCTAACCCGCAACAAAAGGAAGCATCTGTTGGAAAAGCGCCTCAAGGGGCTATTGATTTGCTAAAAGCCAACAAGGACAGCGAGATGCATAAAAGGGAGTTTTTAAGAAAGTATGGTTATCTGCCAGAGTTAAATTAGGAAAATATAATTGGCTAATATATTCGATCAATTCGATACCGAAGGTCAGCAACCTTCAAATATCTTTGACCAGTTTGACGCCCCAAGTCAACCCGCTTCAAATATCTTTGACCAGTTTGATGCTCAGGGAGGTGGAAGGTCTAGGTGGGAGATCATGTGGGATGCGGCCCGCATTGGATTCAAGGATACCATTAGAGGTGTACAGCAGATTTCTGGTATCAATGAACAAGAACTTGATGAAGAGCAGAAATACCTAGATAACCTTCTTGCTGACCCAGAGTACGGTGGGTGGGCTAAAGCCGCATACTTTGCTGGGTTGATTGCCGACCCTGCTGGCTGGCTGTTGCCTGTAGCCAAACTAAGAACCGCAAGCAAGATCGGAGAACTTGTAATGCCTGGAGCGGTAGGCGGCGGCATTGCTGGGGGTCTCAGTTACATACCAGAAGGTGAGAGCAGGGCAGAGACAGCGGCGTTAGGCGCTGGTCTTGGTGCGGCTGTTGGTCCTGTTGCTATGGCAGCAAAGAAAGCATACGAGCCTGTGGGTGACGCTGTATGGAAAGTTATGCGCCAACCAGAAGGCGCTGGCGCTATTGCTGGTGGCGGTCTTGGTTTGTACAACGCTGATGAAAACGCACCCATACAAGAGAAGATGCTTAACGCTATTCAGATGGCGTTAGTTGGCGGTGCTACTGGGTTTGGCCTTAAAAAATTAGACAAGTCTATGGATGGCGCACTTGCCAGAGCAATCATTCCGGACTATGACTTGGCAGATGCGTGGATTAATGCGCGTTCTAAATTTAAAGGTAGCCGTCAAATTGCCGCTGGAGAGTTTGAGAAGATAACCCAAAAGATGGCAGAACTTCCTATAGAACAGAGGAAGATTCTTTACGNNACAAGGATGCTTTTCGTGACAAAAACAATAAAGCATTGAAAGGCTTGGCTCAAGAGGCAAGAGATACGATCAATAAGTACAGCGAACAACTTATTGATATTGGCGTTCTTACCAGAAAGACATATGAAGAAAATAAAGATACCTATATTCATAGGGTATACAATGATCCTGATCGTATAAAAGGTACTGCACAACAGAGGATTCAAATTGCTGGCGATGAGTTATATCTAAGAGGTAATGTTAAGGAGATGCCTCTTTCGGAATGGAACAAAGGCGATAGACCAGACAATCTTCCCGGCTGGGAGGTAGTGAAGAAAGTAGAATATGGTGTAGGCAAAGGCGCTCCGAGAGTAACTGTTCGCAGGGATTGGACTGAGAACGAAAGGTTGCAGATGGGAGAGATCAAAGATGTGATGGTATCTTTTGATCGCACTGGAAGATTGCTTGCCAATGATGTTAGCGCATTAAGATTCTTCAAGGAGATGGCAGACAACCCAGAGATTGCAATAAAGAAACAGGAAGATGCCCCATCAAACTGGGTAAAGGTTGACGATAACAGGGCATATGGCGCGTTAAGAGATATGTATGTTAGCAAGGCAACGCTTGCTGATCTAAAAGCAATCAGAGAATTAAACACCGCGTCTCAACTAAAACGGTTTTCCCCGTTTGATAAATATAGAAAGTTAAATAGACTGTGGAAAGGTAGCAAAACTATTGCTAACCCAGCGGTACATTTCAACAACTTTACTTCAAACATTATTCATTACGACTTTGCCAACGGCAATGTTAAAGACTTCTTTAAGGCAATCAAAGATATAAAATGGAAGTCAGATGACTTCGTGCAGGCACAGGAGCGCGGAGTATTTGGTGGATTCTTTGGGTCAGAGGTGGCAAGAGATGCTATGCCACTGGTCGAGATGTACTCAGAGAAGGCCGGAATAAAAGACAACATGATGCTTGCTAGAGGCGGCATAGAGTACGCATCAAAGGTTGCTGCGGCGGCAGGCAAAGCAAAGAAATACACTTGGGATGCAGCCGCGAAACTATACAACCTAGAGGATCAGGTATTCCGCATGGCTCTTTATAGGACAGAGCGTGACAGACTTATCAAGTCTGGTCTAGGTAAGGATGACGCTATGGACATGGCGGCAAGAAAGGCAAGAGAATGGTTTGTTGACTACGAAAGAAACAGTCCAGTTCTTGAGGCTTTGAGAGAAGGGCCGCTACCATTCGCATCTTATATGTATGGCGTTGTTCCCAAACTTGCGGAGACAGCGGCTAAGAAACCCATCAAGTTTGCTAAGTGGGGTCTTTTGTTTGCCGGCTTAAATGAACTTGGTGAGCAAGATGAGACACAAAGAAGTCTCATAGAAAAAGAATATCCAACCATGTTTGGTATTCCAGGTATGCCATCCGTAATGACAAAACTACCAGAGGCTATATCCCCTCAGACCAGAGATGATTGGTATCTTAATATCGGAAGGTCTTTGCCTGGCGGCAATATCTTTGGTGTAGAAGATTTACAGGTCGGCAGAGTGCCTGGATTACCAGAGTCTTTGCAACCTTCATTCGGTGCGGGTGGTGGAATCCTTGACGCTCTAACTGGTATCAATAGATTTACTGGTCAGACTAACGCAAACCTAGAGCAAAGAGCAAGCGACCTCGCAAGACAATTTATACCCAACCTGCCCATTTCAGGCTTTCCATCTTACTCTGGAGAGAGGATTGAGAGAGCATTGAGTGGCAAGTACAGTCCGACTAGAGATGTATACACCCCTACCACCGCAATTATGAGCGGTCTTGGAATGAAGGTTCAGCCAGTAAGTACAAGAAAACTTAAGAGGAGAATGTCTGCTGAGTTCAAATCCAAGAAAAGAAACATACAGTCTACAAGAAAGAAAGCATACCGAGATTTTCTTTCTGGTCAGATTGATGAACTTGAGTGGGAGGAAGCAAAGAAACAATACACAGAAGATTTAAAGAAACTTCGCAGGAGTAGATAATGAAAGAAATATTAGCCGCAGTTATGTTGGCACAGGCTCCTGCTCCTTCAGATATGTACACCTTTGAGGCTCCGTTTACTCTTGCTTGCACGCCAAGCCTAATGAGTATGGTTAGACATCTTGAAAAAGATTATTCTGAAGTGCCTATTATGATGAGTCAAGTTGGAGAATACACTACCATGATTTTGTTTGTAAACAAGGGCCATACCACCTCTACGTTTGTTGTGTCAAAGAAAAACAAAGAAAGTGAGGAGGCCTGCATTATCTGGGGTGGACAGTCTCCTAACGGTGGATCATACAGCGTCAACCCCAATCCTATTTGGCCGGGTGATGACGTAAATGGATAGTTCTACAATGGTGGATATGCTGTATGCCGTGATGCTTGTCTTGATGGGCTTTATGTTGCGCCGCGTGTTTGCTTTGTTTGATAGATTGCACGATGAGGACAAAGTTCTTCATAACAGGATTACAGATATATCAACTAAGGCTGTAACTAGAGGAGAACTAAACGGCGCTATTGATAGAGTAATAAGCAGATTAGATAAATTAGAACATAGGTTAATGAATGGCCGCAACTAAAGACTCAAGACTTGCGAGGGCTGGTGTATCTGGATACAACAAACCTAAGCGCACGCCTAACCACCCTACAAAGTCTCATGTTGTAGTAGCAAAGGAAGGTAGCAAGGTTAAGACGATTCGCTTTGGTCAGCAGGGTGTAACTGGTGACAAGAAGCCTACCAAAAGGCAGGCATCATTCAAAGCGAGACACGCAAAAAACATTGCTAAAGGAAAAATGTCAGCGGCCTACTGGGCCAACAAGGTGAAATGGTGAAGGGTTTATATGCTAACATTCACGCAAAGCGTAAGCGTGGCGAGAAGATGAGAAAGAAGGGGCAGAAAGGTGCGCCCACTGATAAGGCTTTTAGAAAAGCAAAACGTACAGCGAGGAAAAAATAATGTGGGAAAACTTAAAAGAAAAATGGAACGACTTAGACCGGATAAAAAAAGTGGTAGTGATTGTAGCCATCGTGGTAGTCATCGGCATGGTCACCGCTTAGCGTGGTTATTCTCGATCATTCTGATCGCGGGGTGCGGAGGTCTAAAGAAGGCGACGATAGTATCAACGACAGCGGGAGCAAGTGCGGCTGTGGCGACTGCGATCTCTGGGGGTGCCCTTGCACCAGTAGCGGGAGCCATGACGGGTGCCTTTGTGGCCGATGTAGTGACGGAAGTAGGGGAAAGTCCGAGTCAAGTTATCGAGGCCCCTGACAATTTGTTTAGTTTGCTTCAAAAACTTGTGGAGATTGGAGGATGGGGGATTATACTTATGTTACTGGTTCCAATGATAATCGGCTGGATTTTGCCGGGGCCGCTGGAAATAAAGAAAAAACATTAGTCATCGTCAAATGGCGAGACATAGTGGCCACATCAGGGTGGGAGCAAGCGCCGACTTGCCCCGCCTTTTTTTCTGTTGGGTGGTTAATAAGCGATGATGCTGACACGCTAACAATAGCGATGACGTATGACCCGGAAGGCTCTATAGAAGAGACAACTGGCTCTCCTGCTTACTATGCGTTTCATTCTTTTCCTCGCGGATGCGTTGTTTCTGTTTCTCCCGTTGAAGTTTTGCATACTCTTCCAGAGTAATACCTTCTTTCTCCCAAAAGATTAGCCGCCAAGTTCGCGGCTTACCATCCTTACACCAATGAATTTCATCTTGGTGTACCCAACACCATCTGGCGAAGTGGTATCGCCTATCCTCCGCCCATTTTTCTTCTTGTTCTTTGCTTGGGTTAAGCAACCAGCGATTCCATAGGGTTTAAGGATTCGTATGGAACCCATATTGCAGGGCGACCATTTTTATACCTATCTTCTGAAGGAAATTTTTTACCTTCCTTTCCGGTAATCCACCCAATCAACTCATAGTCACCATTCTTACCCACAACCCTTATGTATATTGAGTCATCCTTATCGGTGGGCTTCATGTACATCAGGGTTTTTTTGTTTTGAGTTGATCTTACTTCGTAACGGCCGACATCTTCTTCGCCAAACTCAAAGCCAGATGGGTATTTATTCAACGCCTTCGCTACAGCCCACTCAGCGAGAGCGCCCTCTATATGTATCTGCCAATCATTGTCATGACCACACCCCATAGTTGGCGGTCTGTATTTATCCCTTATGTTCTGGACTTGTCGCATCTGACCATTCATAGATGCTATCATCATTTCTTTTGCTGTTAGTTTAACTTTCATCACCAATCCTCTTGTTTCCTTTTGATATATTCTCTGCGGCAGGTAGATACTGTAGGTTTGCGATAACGTGTAGGCCAGAAACATCTTCACCCTGTAGTGGTTCAATGTGATCGACATGATACCCATCGGGACAGTTCATGTAGAACTGCTTTATTTGTTTTTGTTCTGACCAATCTGGAGTTCTCTGTAACTTGGCGGCTCTGCGTTTTGCATCACGGGCATTACATTTGCCACGGTTTTCTTTACTCCATTTCCTGCTTAGAGCGTTCTTTTTTTTGCGGTTTTCTTTGTTGTATTGCTTGAGGTATGCTTTTCTGTGTTCGCGGTTTTCTTTGTACCATTTCTTTACTCTCGCCTTAACACAAGCCTTACAATTAGCCCTCGGCTCATAGTTTCTCTCTCTTCTTCTATAGAATTCAGTAATGGGTTTTTCTTCGCCGCACTCAGCACATTTTTTCATTTACCCACTCCAATATACGCTCATCTAAATCCTCTTTAGTTTTAAAGTATCGGTTGTCAACATGTAGATATGTTTCCTGATTATCGCTTGCAAGAAAACACCACCCCTGCGGAGTATTTGATCTTTCGACGCGAATCTCTGAACCCGGTATCCTGCCAAGATTAAATGCGCTACCCCTGCCCCATTCAATCTGAGACATCTGGAC
>JABAHR010001195.1_pt2 | contig 12113 bp, 13 predicted proteins | sample 7062101 | NCBI WGS metagenome assembly JABAHR01 (sample SAMN14534553, study PRJNA622989) | marine sediment metagenome | biome: marine biome [ENVO:00000428]; feature: marine pelagic biome [ENVO:01000023]; material: deep marine sediment [ENVO:00002113] | place: India: Gulf of Kutch | collected...
CGGCGTCATGGACGAGGAGCGCCGCACGACTGTCAACCTGCAGCAGTGCATACGCGCGGTGCGGGAACGGCTGGTTTTCATAAACACCGGTTTCCTCGATCGCACCGGCGATGAAATTCACACCAGCATGCATGCGGGACCGGTTCTTCCGAAGGAGACCATCAAGGCACAACCCTGGATCAATGCCTATGAGGACTGGAACGTTGACGTCGGCATTCGTTGCGGGTTGCCGGGCAGGGCACAGATCGGCAAGGGGATGTGGCCCAAGCCCGACGAGATGAAGCAGATGATGGATACGAAGCAGGCGCACCCCGAGGCCGGCGCGAACTGCGCCTGGGTACCGTCCCCGACGGCCGCTACATTGCATGCGATGCATTACCATGCCGTCGACGTGCATGCGCGACAGGAAGAACTCGCGTCGCGTCGCCTGGCGAGCCTCGAAGACATACTGACACCGCCACTCGGTGATCCTGCGGCGCTATCAGACGAAGAAATTCAGTCGGAGCTCGACAACAATGCGCAGGGCATTCTCGGCTACGTCGTGCGCTGGATTGACCAGGGTATCGGTTGCTCGAAAGTGCCCGATATATCGGATGTCGGGCTCATGGAAGACCGCGCGACGCTGAGAATCTCGAGCCAGCACATGGCTAACTGGTTGTTGCATGGCGTGACGACCGAGAAACAGGTCCTGGATACGTTCAAACGAATGGCGTTAGTGGTTGACCGGCAAAACGAGGGCGATCCGTTGTACATGCCAATGAGCGCCGACTTCGATGCCAGCATCGCATTCCAGGCGGCCTGCGACCTCGTCTTCAAGGGATGCGAACAGCCCAACGGCTATACCGAGCCGTTGTTGCACGCTCACCGGAGGCGGCTGAAGGTGCTATCTTGACGCAATGCGCGTCCTGTATTGCATTGCGTTCCTGTTAGTCACATGTGCACCGGCGTCTTACGCCGGCGATGTGACGGTGGCCGTTGCGAGTAACTTTCGCGCGGCGGCGGAAGAGGTGACTGCGGCATTCACCGAACAGACAGGCCACCACGTGCGCATCAGTTCGGCATCCACGAGCAAGCTGTATGCACAGATACGAAACGGGGCACCGTTCGACGTCTTCCTTGCTGCGGACAGCAAGCATCCGCGACTGCTCGAGGAAGCCGGATTCACACAGCCTGACTCACGGCAAACCTACGCGATCGGCGGCCTCGTCCTCTGGTCGAGGGATGAGGCGCTGACGGGCAAGGATTGCCGGTCGATGCTGGAGGACCCGGGCAAGTTGCGAGTCGCGATCGCAAACCCCAGAACAGCGCCGTATGGCATTGCCGCGAAAGAGTTCCTGATTGCAGCCAATCTCTGGGAGCGTGTCGAACCCCGGCTCGTCTATGGCGAGAACATCGGGCAGGCGATGCAGTTCGTCGCTACCGGCAATGCACAGCTCGGCATAGTCGCCGCGTCGCAGGTTGGCGACCCGGATTTGCCGAAAGCGACGTGCGCGTGGGAAATACCGGCCGCGTTGCACGAGCCGATCGAGCAGCAACTCGTGCTATTGAATGACAAGAAGGCGGCGACCGTTTTTGCAGGATTTCTCCGCAGGGAAACGGCGCGGTCGATCCTGCATGACTTTGGCTACGGAGTGCCACAATGAACCTCGGGCCTCTCTGGCTGTCACTGCAGCTGGCGGCGACCACGATGGTGTTGCTGTTGCTCATCGCAACGCCACTCAGCTGGTGGCTGGCGCAATCGTCATCGCGCATGAAGCCCCTGGTCCAGACAGTCGTGGCGTTACCGCTGGTGCTGCCGCCGACCGTGCTGGGTTTTTACCTGCTCATCGTGCTGGGGCCGGCAGGTGCTATCGGGCGCTGGTGGGTCGAGATAACCGGCAATGCGCTGACATTTTCATTCACGGGCCTCGTTATTGCGTCGTGTATCTACAGCCTGCCGTTTGCGGTGCAGCCGCTCGTAGCTGCGTTCGAGTCACTTGGCAGGCGCAACCTCGAGGCGGCGTGGACGCTCGGCGCGACCAGGCGCGACGCATTCTTCAGTATCGCGGTACCGCAGTCCATCAGAGGTTATTTCGGCGCAGCGATTTTGAGTTTTGCGCATACGCTCGGCGAATTCGGCGTCGTTCTGATGGTCGGCGGAAATATCCCGGGTGAGACCCGCGTCGTTTCGATAGCGATATACGATCATGTCGAGTCACTGGATTATTCGCAGGCGCACCAGCTGTCTGCGCTGTTGCTTATCGTGGCGTTCCTCGCACTGCTTGCGATGTTTTTCGTTAACCGCAGGTGGCAAAAGTGAATGCCGGTCGCATCATAAGTCTGCGTTATCAATTGCAGCGGCAAGCATTCGTGCTCGATGTTGACGTCGACATTCCGATGCGCGGCATCACGGGACTGTTCGGTATCTCCGGGGCAGGTAAGACATCGCTTTTGCGCTGCATATCGGGCCTCGAACAACCGGACAAAGGCAGGCTCGTCGTCGCGGGAGACGTCTGGGAAGACACCGAAACGGGAGTTCGGCTCGACGTGCACGAGCGACAGCTTGGTTACGTGTTCCAGGCGCCGACGCTTTTCTCGCACCTCGATGTGCGCGGCAATATCGAATACGGGCTGAGTCGCCGCCGTAACAATGGCGCCGTCGACAAGGATCACATCATCGAGTTGCTCGGTCTCGGGCCGCTGCTCGATCGCAGTCCGGCCGGTCTCTCGGGCGGCGAGGCCCAGCGTGTCGCAATAGCGCGGGCGCTATTGTGTTCCCCGCGCTTCGTCTTGATGGACGAGCCGCTTGCCTCCCTGGATCAGCGGCGCAAGAACGAGATTCTGCCGTACCTCGACCGCCTGCATGCCGAAGCGGCGGTGCCGATCATTTATGTGAGTCACAATGTCGATGAGATTTGCCGGCTCTGCGATCACGTTCTCGTCATGGACGATGGCCGCGTGGTTGCCAGGGGCGACCTGCAGTCCGTATTCGTCGACACGGACGTGCCTGTTCTCGCCGGCGCCGAGGCCGGAACCGTTATTTCCGGTGTCGTCAGCGATTACGACAGCACCGACGACCTGACCACCCTCAGCTACTCTGGCGGCGACTTGCTGATTCCCGGGCAGGTGGCAGCGTCTGGTGCCGAAGTGAGGCTGCGCATTCGCGCCAGCGATGTCAGTCTGTGCCTGGAACCGCCGAGCGGCACGACGATTCTCAACATTGTGCCTGCGGCCATTGAGGACATACGCGAAGATGACGGGCCGTCGGTCCTCGTACGAATTGTTTCGGGAGAAGACAGAATTATCGCTCGCGTTACCCGCCGCTCATGTCGGGAACTGGGTCTTCAAACGGGAGGGCAGGTTTACGCACAGATCAAGTCAGTCGCAGTGCGCCGTTCGTGAGCGCTGCGGCTACCACTCTTCTTCCATGATCTCTTTCTCGAGCGCTTCGCGTTCCGCTCGTTCGCGGTCTTCCTTCTCGGATTCCTCGTCAAGCTTCTCCATGTCATTCTTGATGCGGCCGAGTTCTCGCTGCACCATGCGAATGTCATCGCGTATGGCATTGCGTTCCCTTTGGACATCGTACGGGCTGCGCATACTCGATGGTGCCATGCGCTCGACGTATTCCTCCTGAAAATCACACCGCTTCTCGAGGCCCTGCAACCGCGCCACGATGCCGGGGTACAGCCCGGTGCCGCGCCGACCGGGTTCTGTCGCATTGTCCCCTGTAAGTTCCTCGCGAAATTTCTCGATCCGGCGCCGCACCGAACGTATCTCCGACTTTATGCGGCTTTCGAATTCGCGGTCCGATTCAAAGGCCTGGGCGTCGGCGCTGCCCGGCGTAGCCGCGAACGCTAAGGCGGCCAGGGCGGCAAGAATCACGCTGCTAAAAACTCTGGTATTCACATGCACAACTCCGGTTCAGCGGCGCATCGCTTGTTTCTGCTGGTAGGTGAGCGAGCGCCATAACCATTCGAGTGGGCCGAAGCGGAAATGTTTCATCCAGATCGGGCTGACGATCAGCTGGAACAGCCAGATGCCTCCAACCAAGTAATAGAGCTCGTGGCGCCGCAAGGCGCCGAACAGGCCGAAACCGATGCCCAAGAATACAAAGGCAGCAATCACCGAGTGCATGATGTAATTGGTCAGCGCCATGCGGCCTACTGCCGCCAGCCTGTCTGTCAGGAAACGCAGCCAGCCGGAATCGAACAGGAGCATCCAGAAGCCGATGTGGCCCATGGTGACGAATATGCGGCCCAGGTCGTACGTCATCTGGGCCTTGAGTCTTGCGAGTAACTCGAAATTATTGCTGATCTGTAAATGAGTCTCGTAGGCGTTGACCGGAAGCCCGATGCCATAGCCGATTACCGCCATGGCCAGGTAGAAGCGATTGGATTTTTCGCCCGTAATGATGCCCAGTTTCAGAAACGCCATGCCGATGAGCATCATCCCGATCGCGTCCTGGAAGAACATCCGGTACAGACCTGTCGACTGCATCCAGATGATCCAGCCCTTCTGCGAAGCGATGATCTCAAAATAGTTGCCGCGGCGGCCCTCGATGGTCTTTTCGATCTTCTCGGCCGACGGTCTGTCGTTTTCCTGGATATTCTTCCACGCATCGAGGGCGGCCTGGCTCTCTTCGTCGAGTTTCTCTCCCTCGCCGAGCTCCGCCTGCACGAGTTCCGCCGCCTGTGCTTCTTCCCACGCAGCGAACGTGCTCGTGTAGTCATAAATGTATTTTGGCGCCAGCAATGCCAGGATCAGAGCGCCGAGAATAATCAGTGCGCGCGGCGACATATTGCGGAACGCAAACAGGAACAGGGCGCAAATGCCGTAGAAGTACAGAATCTCTCCGGGCCAGAGCAGCAGCCAGGCATGAATGATGCCGAGCAAGAACAGCCAAAGATTGCGACGGTAATAAAGGTCTGCAACTTCGATGCCGCCACCACGGGCTTCAGCGCGACTCGTCATAAGAATGATGCCTGCGCCGAACATCAGTGAAAAAAGGCCGCGCATCGTGCCCTCGAAGAACAGGCTGTTTATGGCCCACACGGCGAGATCGGCGCCTTCGTGACCGCCATAGACCGTGGGATCGGAATAGGCTGACGGCAAACCCATGGCCGTAATATTCATGAGGAGTATGCCCAGCAGCGCCACACCGCGAAGGGTATCGAGCGCAGCCTTGCGCTCCATGCCGCTTACAGGGCCGAGTTCGCCGCCCGATTCGACTGCCTGTTCCGTTTGATCCGACATGCCAACCCCACTTTTTTAAGTCGTTGCGACCCAAGTGTGTCACATCAGGGGGGGGGCTGCCGGCCGCCAGGGCCAGACACCGCCGATGCTAGCGAAAGATCTCGCTGTTCGTTTGATTCTGCAGAAGCCGGACAGGGCCGTGGCGTTCGTCAGTATTCAATGCGGTCGACGCGCGCCCCGGGCCGCATGATAAGCATCTGCACATCGCCGATGGCACGTTCAAGGAAAGCAGCCTCGCAATAGCACAGGTAGAAGCGCCACATCCGGATAAACGTATCCGGGTAGCCGAGTTCCAAGACTTCGTCGAGCCGCGCCATGAAGCGGTCACGCCACTCGCGCAACGTCCAGGCGTAATGAACGCCAATATCCTCGATGTGGATGACGCGCATGTCCGTATGCCGGGTCATCGTCCGCGCCATGCCCGTGACTGATGTCAGGCAGCCGCCCGGAAAAATGTAGCGGCGAATGAAGTCGACATCGTGCTTGTAACCGTCGTAGCGCTGGTCGGCGATCGTGATGGCCTGCAACAACATCTGGCCATCGGGCTTCAACAGCTCACAGCACTTTCTAAAATAGGTATCGTGGTACTCGTGCCCGACGGCTTCGATCATTTCGATGGAGACGAGCTTGTCATACTGCCCCTCCAGATCGCGATAATCGCAAAACAGCAAAGTGATTCGGTCTTCGAGGCCCTCGTCGCGGACAGCTTGCTGCGCATATTCGTACTGTTGCCGAGAAATCGTCGTCGTAGTGACGTGACAGCCATAATGTTTTGCTGCGTGAATGGCAAAGCCACCCCAGCCCGTGCCGATTTCGATTATCTTGTCGTCCGCACACAGATCGAGTTTCCTGCAAATACGATCGAGTTTCTCGATGGCGGCATCTTCAAGCGGTGTCTCGGCGGTATCGAAGTACGCGCACGAATACATCATCTTCCTGTCCAGCCACAATGCGTAGAAGTCATTGCCCAGGTCGTAGTGTGCGGCAATGTTGCGCCGGCTGCCCGTTCGGGTGTTGCGGTTAAGCGCAATCAGGATTTTCTGCACCGGCCAGCTCAGCCACGCCAGTCCCCGGTCCATCTCTTCGAGTACGTCACGATTACGAATCAGGATTTGCAGCAGATCAGTCAACTCATTACTCGACCAGGAGCCGGACATATATGCCTCTCCGGCGCCGATCGATCCGCCGAAGGCGATATCGCTCCAGAAGCCGGGGTCATTAACCTGGATGCGTGCCGTTAGCGGAAACTCGTCCGTCAGGTGTCCAAAGGTCGTATGCCGCCCGTTCTCGCTGACCACGATCTGGCCCGCCTCGATACGTTTGAGGCGCGACATCACCATGCCACGGGCAAAACGCTGGAATATTCCCGGCTTGGCCCGGGACCGGGTCGTTGCCGGTGAGGTCATTGCCTCCAATTTGGTATTCATCGTAACGCCACCTTCTTTCGTTCTGCCGGATGCTCGCAAAACGGCACTTTGCGAAGCCACAGCCGAAGAGCCTGCCAGTAAATTGCCAGCGTCACCCTGGCTGTCATAAACGGGTACCGCAGCAGCACACTCGCGAGGGCCCAGCCGGTTATCGGCTTGCGTTCCAGCGCCAGTGTCGCACTGAACATTTTTTCCCCGCCCCTGGAATTTGCCATATACACCGACAACTTCTCGGTCGGCGCTGACAGCACCCAGTCGTACTCGATATCCATCGGCATGAACGGAGATACGTGCATCTTCTTGACGGGCTGAAACCGCCAGCTGCGCGCGTCGCCACCGCAACGCAGCACGTAAGTGTCTCTCTCGCCCCACGGCGTGTTGTTGACCTCGGCAACAATCGCTTCGATGTGTTCGCCGCCTTTGTCAAAACAGTAGTAAAAACTGACCGGATTGAAACAGTAGCCGAAGTAGGAAAGGTTGGTGAGCAGGCGGATCGGTCCGTCTGGCCGATAGCCTGTCTCCTCCTGAACCAGGGCACGTACTGTGTCGGACAGCGGCTCCGCCGTTTTGCCGATATGGTCCTCGCGCCGGAATCGGGCCAGCGCGGCGCGCGAGGTGGACCAGAACCAGCGTTTGGCGAACAGGTGGGGGAGCTCGTCGAGGTCGAGGTACATCATGAACACTCGATATCGGAATGAGTGTTCGACCGGAGTTTGGCGAGCGTGTCTAACTCGCCCTTCGTAGATGCTGCTGTCCATCGGCGAGCCTGTTCTTGAAGTGGCTGACGGCATTAAGGGCGCTGACAACACCGTCTTCATGGAAACCGTTGCGCCAGTAGGCACCACAGAAAAATGTCCGGTCGTCGTTTATTACCGCCTGGCGGCGCTGTGCCGCGACGGCTTCTCGCGAATATATCGGGTGCTCATACTGCACACGGCGAATAATTTTTTCAGGACGAATATTCTGGTCTGCATTAAGCGTGACGCAATACTGCTTTTGGGCCGAAAGTCCCTGTAGCAGGTTCATATTATAGGTAACGGCGACGTGCCGCGCGGGATCCTGAGGAATGTGATAATTCCAGGCGGCCCAGGCGCGTTTGCGACGGGGCATCAGCGTCTCGTCCGTATGCAGGATAGCCTCGTTCGCCTGGTAGCGAATCGCGCCGAGCACTTCCTGTTCAGTGTCTGTCGGGTCCCTCAGCAGCGACAATGCCTGGTCCGAGTGGCAGGCGAGGAATACATAGTCGAAAATTTCGCCGCCGCCCGACGCCGTGTGGATTTCTACGCGATCGTCGATGCGTCGTATCGCTTTTACCGCGCTATTGAGCCGTATGCGATCGCGATGCCCGGCCACCAGTTTGTTGACGTATTCGCGGGAACCGCCCTTGATCACCCGCCATACCGGGCGGTCGTTGACCTGAAGCAGGCCGTGATTGTCGAAAAACCGCACCAGGAAGCTTACCGGCATGTCCAGGATCGAAACCGGCTCAGCCGACCAGATCGCCGCTGCCATCGGCACCAGGTAATGATCTGCAAATTCGCGGCCGTAGCCATTTTCGGCCAGAAAATCGCCGAGCGTGTCCGAATCCCCAAGATGCGCGGCACTGGGCAGCGCGGTTTTGTTGAAATGCAGAATGTCGCGGATCATGCGGTAGAACGACGGCCGCAATATGTTGCGGCGCTGCGCGAACAGCGTGTTCAGCGTCGTGCCACAGTACTCGAGTTCGCCACTTTCCGCCTGCACACTGAAGCTCATGGTGCTCTCTTGCGAATCCTGTCCAATTTCATCCAGCAGCTGAATGAAGTTCGGGTAGGTTCGCTGATTGAAGACGATAAAGCCCGTATCCACAGGGAAGCGCTGGCCATTCTCGAAAACGTCAACCGTATTTGTATGGCCGCCCACATAATTGCCGGCTTCGAACACGGTTATCTCGTGCTCATCGCGCAACTTGTAGGCTGCAACGTTACCCGCTATGCCCGTGCCGATAATGGCAATTTTCTTTCTGCCGGGGGCGGGCATGTCAGGTTAGTTCGTACCGTATGACATGGCCGGTTTTGGCGACGGATTCCAGCTTGAGCCATTCGTCATTGGACGAGTACCAGAGGGTCAGATCCACCTCGTAGGCCCTCAGCCGGAATCGTGTTGCCTCGACGGCTTCGCCGCGTACTTCGAGAATCTCTTCTCCAACTCTTTCGACGCTCACGTCTACGTAAGCTCCCGTCTGCGGGTTCAGAAGCCTATGCTGCTCGAGAAAGCTGGGGTTCCAGTATGCGAAACTCATGACGCATTCCGGCAGTTGCTCCGGCGCATCGCCGGCATCCACCGTGAAACCGCTATCAGTCTTTCTTCCGGAAATCCTGATGCGTTTTCCGTTTGCGTTTGTCCGCGAGTTGAGCCCCAGCAGGCAATCGCCATTCCAGCGTTCCGCTGCGGAGTGCTGGTAGCGGTAAGCCGGAATCAACAGAATCTTGTACTTGAAGTTGGCCTCGCTCTGAACCTGTATTACGCCTTCGCCGCTGCTGCTTACTTCGAAGATGTGATTACCGACGCGCTTGTCGTCAAGGTAAACCGTGAAGTCCCAGCGGGAGTTCTCACGCGCATCTGACGGCGGCGCAAGAGCAAGCACCAATAGGCTCAGTGTGATGAGGCCCGGGATTTTATTTTTCATGATTGATTCTCCTCGACTGGAGCCAGCCACTTGCGACGCTTGCCGGGCATGCCGTCGATTTCCTCGGACAGCCACATCAATATCGGCAGAATGACGGCCCAGCCGATCGCAAGCGCAAGCAGCGCGCTGACCCGATCGGTCAGGACAATGCCCCCCAGGGCCTCCCCAGCGATGTAGGCTGCCGGACCCCCGTAGAGTCCAAAAAACGCAGCAAGCCGCGGCTTACCGCGCATCCATCGCATCGACACGTTCAGCGTGGTCGCGAAGAGCATCCACATCGTGATGATCCAGTAAGGCGCGATGTAGGCGCTGAACTGACCAGACTTGTAACTGACCCAGCCCGCGGCTACGAGGACACTGTCAAAACTTGCACCGATCAAGGCACAGACAATAACAAGAAGTATTTCTTCGAAGGGTTGCCGCGCAAATCGCAAGTGCACGGTGAGGGCGATGAGCACAGCAACGGGACCGAGCCAGGGCATCTGGCTGGCGCCACCGATCACGGATGACAACCAGGCTACCTGGAAAATGGCGGCATTCGCTAGAACTAACATTTTATGCAGACGACCTCGTAAACAGATAATGACCGACGAACCACTCCTGGCCTTCGTCGTAATCGAACAACTCGGCACATGCCATGAAGAAAATGCGCCAGCGCTGCCACCAGAGCGAAGCTTTGTCCTCGCCATAGCATTCTTCGAGGACAGGAGTTATCGCCTCCTTGTTCGCGTCCATCTTCGCGAGCCAGGCACTACAGGTTCGCGCGTAGTGGCGGCCGTTCCAGTGCCAGCGGTCCTGAATCTCGAGGTGCGAAGGGAAGCGCAGCGGCAGGTCAGCGGAGGGCATGATGCCGCCAGTGAAAAAATACCTGCTCATCCAGTCACCCGGGCCCTTGTCGATATACTCGTAGGGGGTCGTCCGGTGGCAAAACACGTGCATGAAAAATTTGCCGTCCGGCTTGAGCCAGCCATGAATGCGGCGGAACAGCTCACTCCAGTTACGCATGTGCTCGAACATCTCGACGGACACGATGCGATCGAACTTGTCGTGGGTCGAAAAGTCATTCATGTCGGCGACGATCACCTTGATATTGTCGATCGAGCGTTCGGACGCCTGCCTGGCGATGAAGTCACGCTGTGAGCGGGAGTTGGAAACCGAGGTGACGGTTGCGTTGGGGAAATGCTCGGCGATCCAGAGCGACAGCGAACCCCAGCCGCAACCCATATCGAGCACGGCCATGCCATCCTCGATGCCGGCGCGTTTCACGGTCAGCTCGAGCGCTGCTGCCTCGGACTCGGATAACGTGCTCACGTCCTTGGGCCAGTAGCCGCAACTGTATTTGAGATGCTCGCCCATCACGTGGGTAAAGAATTCGGCCGGCACCTCGTAATGCTGTTCGTTGGCCAGGTCAGGAACGAGCGCGACAGGCGACTGGTTCATCATGCCGACGAAGCGATTCAGGCTTTTGGCGGCGAACTCGACATCGCCCGAGTGAATCTCGCGGCGCTTGGATTCGAGCAGGCGCCTGATACCGGCACGTATCACTGTATCCGGGACCAACCCGAGTTCCGTCCAGTTCACGGCTTTTGCGGTTACGGCAGTCATGGCATCCTCCCAGAACATTTGCGAGTCAATATACAAATGGCTCCGGCGGGCAACAATCGGATTTCGGGCATTGTTACACTCAATTACAAATTGGACGTCCGGCCTTTTTGGCGCGGGTTGAAGACGCCGTACTCAAGAATCATGCTGCAAATAGTCTCGACCAGGGGATCGCGTCTGGCAGCGAGAAGGAAGGAGCGGCGAGGTCTCGCGGGCATTTCCATCCGGGCCATTCGAACCGCCTCCACCCGGGTTTCTCAATATCCTCGCCTGCGCCCATAGGCTCGTGCGATAGTCTCGGTCTGGTGGCAATCGAATAACAGCAAGAACCTGAATACGGCAACCGAAAATCGGCCCCCGACCGGACTCCGCCGCCAGCTGGGCCTCCTGGGCCTCGCGGCGACCGGCATCTGCTCGATGCTGGGCGCGTCCGTGTACGTCGTGCCGTTCATGATCCAGCGCAACGTGCCAGGCATCGGCGACTGGGTGCTGCCTGCGTTCCTGTTTGCGGCGGTCCCTGCCGGGCTTGCGGCACTGGCCTACGCTGTCCTGGCCTCGGCGATGCCGCGTGCCGGGGGCAGCTACATCTATGCCAGCCGTGGCCTGCATCCCTATCTCGGCTTCGTGGCCAGCTTCTCGCAGTGGTTCGGCCTGTCGATCGTGATCGGCGTGATCGCCTACATCATCGTGCCGTTCTTCCGCGACATCGCCGGCGCCCTGGAATGGGACCAGCTGGCCGCCCTTCTCGAGACGGGCCCCGTGCGGGTGGGGCTGGCGCTCGCGATGATCTGGGGATTCGTCGGCGTTAATGTCATGGGCGCGAAAGCCTACGAACGTACCCTGATCCCGATGATGTTCCTGATGTTCGCACTGGGTGGCATTGTCATCGTGGCGGGTTTCTGGTTCGACCAGGCCGATTTCGCCGCGGCATTGCTCGAGCGCGAAAACAGGTCCGTGCCTGCGGGCGCCTCGACGTTCGACATCGCCACTTTCCTCGCCGCCGCTGCAATCCTGTTCGCAAGCTTCATCGGTTTTGACGCAATCGCGCAGGCCGGCGGCGAGGCGAAGAGGCCGGGAAGAAACCTGCCTCTGGCTGTCGGCATCGCCATCGTCACCGTGGGCGCCTACTACTTCCTGTTCACGGCCGCCGTGTACCACGCCGTGCCCTGGCCCTTCGTCGCCGA
>JABAHR010006272.1_pt4 | contig 12112 bp, 9 predicted proteins | sample 7062101 | NCBI WGS metagenome assembly JABAHR01 (sample SAMN14534553, study PRJNA622989) | marine sediment metagenome | biome: marine biome [ENVO:00000428]; feature: marine pelagic biome [ENVO:01000023]; material: deep marine sediment [ENVO:00002113] | place: India: Gulf of Kutch | collected...
GGAAGATAAACAATATTGAAGAGACCGTATTTTTCAAAATCCTCGGCAAAAAACCCTGCAATTTGATGGTGCAGTAGACCTAACTCAAACGGATCTCCAAACCTTGCCTGGTTGTAATACAGGATAAAAAAGGCACCTAAAAAGATCGGCAGGCTGGCCAAAGCAAGCAACAAGGCCAGTTTTTTCCATCTCAAGCCCCAATGATTTTGGATCAGCGTAAATGCCGGCCAGATGCCAATCAAGATTAAATGGCTCCGGGTGAGCATCGCCCCCGTAAGCGCTAGCCCGGTGAACAAAAATGCTTTCCAACCCTGGAAGGAGATGGTAGAAAGATACGCCAAGAGCATAAAAAAGATGCTCACCAGCTGGCTGAGATGCCATACTTTGCCATAAGGTGCCAGCGTAAAATATGCAGTGCCAAACGAGAAAAAAATGACCAGCAGGGCCTGTTTGAGCGGTTCTAAACGGTGGATGTCCTTTGATTTCGCCTGATGCAGCAAGACTGTTAAGAGATAAGCGTTAACTCCTCCAAGCACGATCGTCAGCACCACATCACTGAGAAAAACACCAAATATGGCAACCAAAGGCATCATCATAATCGCCGGCATCGGGAACCAATACAGGAACACTTTACCATCATAGATGACCAAATCGTGCAGGTCTGGAGGCATGAGCCGGAGATGGAACTGGCCATGATTAAATGCGTCTGCCAGGTAAGCGAAATAATTGAAATTTGTGCTTCCAAATCCCTTCAGGCTGCCATAGATTGTATAGACGAATACTGCTGCCAGCATGGCCCATGCTGGGCGGTTCCACATCAAAACCAAGGTTTTAATTCGCGCTTTTATGCGATCCATCAAATCTCCCAATGGTTCAGCGTTGATCTGTTCTCCAGTATATCCTCAACAGGGAAGATTCGCTATTCCTAGTCAAACGAAAGACTCTAAAAGAGCACCGCTGAATGGTTTAACCCCCCAAATGACCGCACATAATGAATGAAATTGAAAAATTAAAAAAGTTTTTTCGCCCAAATACCTACGAGGGGATTTCCACGGGTTCATAATGATCTTTATACCGGCAGGTTTCATTCATGGCACAGAAATCACAGGTTCTACCCGCAAGTTTCATTTCCGGACCAAAGCCAATCACCATGGTCAAGGATTTGCGCGGAGTCATGATCCAGCTAGAGGATAACTGCACCTCGGACTGGTCGTCGGTTAGAATGTCAAAAATTTCTGGCTGGCCTCGCTCTACTTCCCAATCAACCATCCCGGGACTCAGAGGAATAGAAGACTGGTTGCCATCCGCAGTGGCCTGATCTTCAAAAAATCTACATGCTGAGTTAGCCAATGCCTCCACCGCTGCGGAGCCGACCCCGTCCATCGCCAGGCCGTAAAGGATATCCTCTTGCATTAGATTGGAGATATATTCATCGATGCTTCCGCCCACAGTACATAAAAGCACTACGACATACTCAGCCGGGCCAAGATGATTAACAATCAAGGGTCCGGTAAGCTTTTTCCCATTTTCCAGGACAACTTGCTCATGGCGAACGGCATCCACCTTCAATTTTTGATACCAGACCTGAGGGGAAAGGTAAGAAACCCCATCCTTGAGGGCTTGCTGGGACATCTCAACAATTTTTGGGCTGCGCTGGCGAATCACCTTTGGATCTGCTCCCTGCCCCCTCAGCACCGCATCTTCATCAAATTCTAAATTTTCAACTGTCCACATTGGCATAATAATCTACCTCTAAAAAATCGATTAAAGTCGATCAGTTTTAAATTTTTTTAATAACGTGCTAAGATCATTCTTCTGCAGGCTTTCTGTTTGCCTGCTTTGCAAATCATACCATCAGAAAGAAAGTCTTGAAAGAATCAATCAAAAGGATTTTTCGGTGTCAGAAAATGGAATATCCTCGCTGAACCCTTATGAAATACCCAGTATCCCACCCGGATTCATTATGTGGTTGGGATCAAAGTGTTCCTTTAGCGTTTTGAGTACTTCCATCGCGTTCTTGCCCAGGTAAGTTTCCATCCAAGGTGCAGCTAATCGCCCAATTCCGTGATGATGAGATGGTGTCCCCCCACTTTCCACTATCGTCTGGAGAATCCCTTGCTGAAAATCGAGATACTCCTGCAAGTTCGTGCCGAGGAAGGAATAAATAAAATAAAGATTGGTTCCCTGCGGGTAAAAGTGGGAAGCGTGCGAGGAGCACAATGTATTCGGCCTACTTTTTACATATTCCCGCACTTTTTGGTGTACCTGGTGCAGGTTATCCCAAGACACGCCGGTTTCCAGGGTATCGATCAACAAACCATAATCCATCAAATCTTCCCTTTCGGAAACTGAAAAGCGTCCTTTTTCCCAGATTTTAGCTGGAGAACCTCCCAGGTAAAATGCGCCATACCTTTTGCCAATTTTCTTGAGCTGCCGGTGGACATTTCTGGTGTAGCTTTTATCTCCATCAGAAGTTACAATACAAAGACAGCGTTCCCCCGGACGATACCCCAAAAATGTAATCAAGGAATCGATCAGCGATCCTGCAAACCCGCTGTAAGCAAATGCCAGATCACTCTCTTCCGCATCTGAAATCCGCAGTACCGATGGCAGGCCAAACTCACCCTGACTGATTTCCCTGCAGGCTTCGACCGCCGATCCCCAATTAGGAAAGACGAACCCCATGTATCTTCTATTCTCAGGATGATGGCGAAAAATCTTCCAAGTCAATTCAACCACGATCCCAAAAATGCCTTCGCTACCGGCGAAGATATCCAACATTTTAGGTCCCGAAGCGGTTGCTGGGACTGCATCGGTCTTGATTGTCCCTTTAGGTGTAATGACCTCAATCGAGACTACCAAATCCACCGCATCACCGTAATAGGTGGACTGCTGCCCGGAACCCAATGTCACAAACCATCCTCCCACAGAGGAATGCATAAAAGATTGGGGGAAGTGCCCGCAAGTATAAGCATGCTTGGTACCGTAGAGGATTGGCGCGTCATTGAGCGCTTCCTCCAACATAGGTCCGAGTAGTCCTGCCTGTACAGTAACAGTTTGGTTTAGTTCGTTGAGAGCAATGATTTTGTTGAGATGTGTGGACAGCACCAGCGTGATCCCACCCTTCGCCGGTGTCAGTCCCAACGTGACAGATGAACCACCCCCATAGACATAAACAGGGATGAGATTCTCATTACAGTAGGAGACAATTTCAGCAACTTCCTCCTTATTGCGGGGGTGAACCACCAGGTCTGTAATCTGATCAAATTGATGGCTTCTGAGCTTAAGCGCTTCCTCTGCCGTTTGCCCGGTGGAATATTTAATCCGATCGTAGGTCTCGGAGGTCACGTTTTCTTCACCTGAGATTCGTTCAAAGGATTCGATATGTTCGATCCCGATCCCTGTCGGGATATCCATTTCTACCACCTGATTGCCTGTAGAGACCATTTCTTTGAAATGGTCATCAGTAAGGTTGAAGATTTCTTTGAGCGCTTGGTACATTTTCGGTCCAGGATGGTGGAAATCGTCCGGATTCCCAAATTTAAAAATGGACCGGTACGATTTTTCTTTCGGGGCTTCATTAATCCAGACTGGATGGAAGTTCTTATTTTCGCTCATCTACACAATCCTTTATCTCAATTTTCAATTATCCCTGAAGAGCTTTAAGAGTTTGCCGGCTGGCAGGAGAAAACTCAATCGGGCAATTTCATCAACTTAGTGGCAGAGTCGATCTCGGTTTTAAGTCTTTGATCATCCCAACCCAGCTCCCTGGCGGCAGCTTTCGCCACCAGATTCATTACCTCATCTCCAGGATAACCCAGCAAACCGATCCCGGTACGCCTGAGAAGGATATCATCGAGGTGATAGGCCATCTCTTTCCGGATAGCATAAATCACCTGCCCCAACGTCTCGCCATCCGGATTCAGCGGCTGAATCCAGGCAGGGTCCTGAGCGCTGAACTTCATCACATCATCGATCAACGTACCATAACTTTTCACCAGGTATGCCACCTGATGCGGAGTGAACTCGTCCCGGTATTTAGCTTGTTTTTCGAGGATAAATTTTGCCATATTGTGGATTTCACAACCCACTAAATATTCCTTGGACGTTCTGCTGGGTCTTCCCCGCAATGTTGGAATATCCAAAATCCTGTCCACCACCTTTTCAGCTAATCCCCGGCTGGTGGTCCATTTACCCCCCTCCACGACTACCACCCCCTCAACACCCTTTTCAGATAGATCAGAAATCTCATACCGGCGGGACGCTTTCCGGACATCCGCACTAGAGACATCCGTCAGAGGACGCAGACCGCCATAAGCGTACAAAACATCCCGATACTCAAGCCGCTTACCATTCCCATAGGTACGATTGACAATCTCCAACAATTCCCGGATTGACTCACCAGTAACCGCCCAATCATCTGGATGGCCTGAATACTCTTTATCTGTCAATCCAATCAGTGTATGGTCTCGATATGGCAGGATCAGGATGCGGTCCCCTTCGCCAACAGAAATGGTGAAAGCAATCTCTTCCAACAGCTGTTCCGCAACAATATGGATCCCTTCAGATCGCCTGAGATGTTTAACGTTCGTCCCCAGGATAGTATTGACCACCAGATCAGACCAGGGACCAGCACAGATAACGGTTAATTTTGCTCGGACCTGATGACTCCGGTTGTGGATTAAATCTCTCACAATCCCCCCAGCCACCCCCCTTCTCCCCTCGCCATCCGGTTCAAGGATAAACTCTTCCACCTCAGCATAATTAGCGACTTTCGCGCCATATTTCATGGCTGATTTTATAAAAGCGAGGGTAAACCGTTCTGCAGAGTGGCTGAGGCAGTCGTAATAGAGGAAATTCAGATCCTGAAGGCCTTTGCGGTTGGCATCTGGGACGAGTTCAAGAAGCCCTTCCCGATGCAGAGTTTTATGTAACGGCATCTTCCGGCTTTGATCCCATAGCCACCCTTTATCGTAGGAGAGCACATCGTAAAGGACCATCCCCATCTTCACCAACCAGGCCGGCATTGCGCCGTCGTAAAAGGCTGTAATGAAAGGTGTCGGTTGGACAAAATTCGGTGCTATATTCGTCAGAATCCGCCGTTCACGCAGGGATTCCCTCACTAAACCAAATTCCCTGTTTGCCAGATAGCGCATACCGCCGTGGATCATTTTTGAAGTGGCAGCAGATGTGGCTCCGCCGATATCAGCTTTTTCAACTAGTGCAACCTTCAAGCCACGGGAGGCAGCCTCGTATGCCACGCATGCCCCGCTGATTCCCCCACCAACAATCAGGAGATCGAACAGCTCACCTGTATGGCCCTCTATGAAGCGCTTCATCGGTTCCTCCAATCTTATTATATGAGCGAATCGACAAATGAGAACAATTGGATCGATCGATTTTCCATCTAATCATCTAATAGATCGAATGCAAGATATACTCAACTGACAGGATCTTCTCAGAAAAATGTCCCATTCAATCTCCACGTCTTTACTATGTTTTTATTGATACATGATCTAGAAAGGGGTATACTCTGAGATGTCGTTAACGATCACAGACAGGAGGTTTTTTGCTAACAATTTTCAAATTTCAGATTTCCCCCAATCAATACCAATCAAAGATAGGAGAAGATTATATGAAACGTATGAAAATGATTGCGATGATCAGTTTTATTTTAATTCTTGCCCTCACAGCCTGTGGCGGCGGGGGTGAAGAGCAGGCCGAATCGACAGACTACAGCCTGGCAGCCATCTTCCCCGGCACCATCACGGATGCTGACTACAACACTTTAGGGCACCTCGGGATTACTGCTGTCAATGAGGAACTAGGCGTTGAAATCGCATTTTCCGAAACGGTTGCTGTGCCCGATGTAGACCGCGTCATGCGGGAATATATCGATGATGGTTACAACATCATCTTCACGCACGGCGGTCAATTCCTCAGCCAGACTCTTGAGCTGGCCGGCGAATTCCCCGACGTCTATTTCATTGCCGAAGCTGATGCCGCGGTTGAAGACCTGCCCTCCAATGTATGGGTGATGGTGCGCAATATGGAAATCGGCGCCTATGGCGCTGGTGCCACAGCTGCACTGATTACCGAGACCGGAAAAATCGGATACATTGGCGGCCTGACCCTGCCCTTCTCTTATGCAGAAGTGCATGCCATTGAACAATCATTTGCTGACGCCGGTGCAGATGTGGAAGTGGTTCCTGTTTGGGTGGGAGATTTCAATGACCCTGCCAAAGCCCGCGAACTTTCCGACTCGCTGATCGCCGAAGGTGTAGACGTGATCATTTCCTCTCTCAATCTCGGCACGCTGGGCGTTTTTGAAGCCGCGAAAAATGCATCCTCTGATGTGCTCGTCATCGCCAAATATACGGACAAATCAGAATTTGCCCCAGACCATTATGTCACCTCCATGCTTTACGACTTTGAGAAACCGCTCTTGGATATGGTTTCCAGCATCACGGATGGAGAAACGAGCGGCAACTACCAGTTAGGATTTGATACCGGTATTGCGCTGCAGTTCCCGTTGATGAATGTCGGTGACGGCGTCGAAAGCGGCGCTCAGGCGACCATCGATGAGATGATTTCTGGTGCGATCGTCGTCCAGAAAAACACTGAACCCATCGAGTAACCCATAATTTCATCAAGCTGGCAGGCCTCAAAAGCCTGCCAGCTTTTCTTAAAAAGGTGATTATGTCTGAAAATTATCTCCTGGAGATGCAGAACATCGATAAAACGTTTGGCACCACCAAGGCATTGGATGGAGTCGATCTGCAAATAAAACGCGGCGAGATTCATGGCTTATTGGGAGGAAACGGTGCCGGAAAAACTACGCTGATGAATGTTTTATACGGCTTGTATAAAAACGACAGCGGTACGATCGAGATCGATGGACAAAAAGTGAGAATCCTCTCACCAAAGGATGCCATTGACCATGGTATCGGCATGGTTCACCAGCAGTTTTTACAGGTGACCAATTTTTCCGTCGTTGAGAACATCGTCATCGGCACTAAACCCAAAAATTACCCCCTGATGAAACTCGACGATGAAGTCAAAACGATCCTCGAGCTGGCGGAGCGGTTTGGCCTCCCTGTCACGCCCAATGCCACCATCTCAGACCTACCTCTCGGGGTGCGCCAGCGCGTCGAGATCATCAAAGCTCTCTACCGGGGGGTGAAAATCCTGGTGCTGGATGAACCCACCACGAACTTGACACCTCAGGAGGTAGACGCCTTATTTTCTTCCCTGCGCCTGATGGTCAACGAGGGCTTAAGCGTGATTTTCATCACCCATAAACTGCGGGAGGTGTTAGAAGTTTGCGACAGGATCAGCGTTCTAAGGCATGGGAAGAATGTCCTCACCATGGATCGCGCCGATGCGTCCGAAGAAGCATTTGTAAAGGCGATGGTAGGAGAAGACCTCAATGTTGAGAACAGCATCCTGTATGCTGACCAGGGGTTGAATGAAAAATTGGGCAAAATCGGCGAAGAAACTGTCCTTGAAGTGGAAAACCTGACAGTTGGCCTGGATGAAGTGCCAATCATTAAAGATGTCAGCTTCAGCATCCGGAAAGGCGAAATTCTAGGCGTAGCTGGAATCTCTGGAAACGGCCAGTTGGAACTATTGGAAGCGATCTTAGGTCTGCGAGAAATCCGGGAAGGGAAGATCCATCTCGGAGGAGAAGACATCACCGATCTGGAGACGCACCAACTGCTGCAGCGCAGCATTTCCTATGTCCCTGAAGACCGCTGGCAAGACGGCTTATTATCTCTTGCCACTGTGGAACAGAACCTGATTTTAGGGCTGCACCGTCAGGAACCGTACAGTGACGGACGTGTTCTCAAACGCAATTCAATCACTGAAAAAGCAAAAACGTTGATTGAAACTTTCAATATCAAAACAGAAGGACCACAAGATACCGCGGGAAATCTTTCCGGTGGTAATATTCAAAGGTTATTGCTCGCACGCTCCTTTTCACAGTCCGTTGACTTAATTCTTTTGCACAACCCCACCCGGGGGTTGGACATTCCCTCAATTGAATTTATCTATTCCCTAATTTTGGAACGGAAAGACCTGGGCATGGCTACTTTATTGGTATCCGAAAACCTGGATGAACTGTTCCTGATGTCAAATAACCTGATTGTGTTCTGCAATGGAGAGATTATGGGTCGATTGAAACGCAGCGAATTTGACAAATATGCCGTCGGCAGCATGATGAGCGGCATCCGGCAGGGGGAATAAATGAAAAAGACCAGAGTCTTCAAACCTTTTAATTTGGGCAAACAGGCACTACCTTACCTGCTGGCGGTCATCGGCGCATTTTTAGCGGCCGGATTTTTTCTCTGGCTGATGGGTTTTAATGTCCTGCAAGCCTACCAGACCATCCTGTTCACATCGTTCAAATCACGCAATGGTTTTATTCAGACCTTATTAAAATTTATCCCACTGATCCTGACTGCCCTGGCATTTACAATCCCGATGAAGGCCAGCAAGTTTAATATCGGCAGCGAAGGGCAGTTGATTTTTGGCGCTATCGGGGCTACCGCTACGGGTATCTTATTTTCCGATTTACCGGCATTAGCACTCATCCCGTTGATCCTATTTGTCGGGATGATCTGCGGGGCGCTGTGGGCCTTAATCCCCGCCTGGCTGCTTTACCGCTTCAATGTAAGCGAGATATTATCTACGGTATTGATGAATTTTGTTTCCTTCAGCGTCCTGGACTACATTGCAACAGCAGTGTGGCGCGACCCGTTGGCAGGCCACCCAACAACAATCCCGATTGCACAAAGCGGAAGATTACCCCTCCTGGTCTCCAGCCCGCCTCTGCACAGCGGTCTGTTGATTGTCATCTTGGTCGCCGCGCTGGTGTATATTTACACAGATTACACCTCAGCAGGATATGAACTGGTGGCCACCGGGGCCAATCCTAAAGCTGCCAAAGTGTTCGGAATCAATACCAAAATTTTATTCCTGCTGGCGTTAGTGCTGGGAGGCTCGATGGCAGGGCTTGCTGGGGCCATTGAGGTGGCAGGCAAACACCACCGCTTGATTGAAGGCATGCAGTCGAACTTTATGGCATTGGGCATCATTATCGGGTTGCTCTCCAAGGGGAACCATGCTGTGGTGCCATTTGTGGCCTTTTTCATCGCCATGCTGGAGGTTGGCGCTAATGCCATGCAGCGCACGATGGCCATCCCGATTGAAATGGTTTTCATCGTCGAAGCGCTGATTTTGATCTTCACCTTATTATCTGATACGAGGAAAAAATAATGGATCTCGAACAATTAACCGGGTTTATCGGTCTGGTATTTTTATCATTTGTCCCCTATATCTTTGCAAGCCAGGGCACCATGCTGGCCGGCCGTACCGGTCAATTTAACGTCTCTCAGGAAGGGGTGATGCTGGCCGGCGCGTCAATTGGATTTTTGGTCGCTGACCGTTTCGACAGTATTTTTATCGGTGTATTGGCAGCCATGCTGGTGGGCGGTCTCTTCGGGCTGATTTACACCTTTGCGACCACCACACTCAACCTGAATCAATTCGTGATCGGGTTGGCCCTGTTTTTTGTCGGGATGGCGCTTTCAACCCTGGCCTTTAAGTTGGTGGTTGGCGTTACGCTCACCCCACCGCTGATCGATACCCTGAAGAAAATTCCTATCCCGCTGTTGAGCCAAATACCGGTAATAGGGCCGATATTGTTTAACCAAAATATCTTCGTTTACCTCTCGCTCTTCCTCTCCGCGTTCTTGTATTATTTTTTGTATAAGACCAGCTGGGGGCTGCAGCTGCGGGCAGTGGGAGAAAACCCCAAAGCCGCCGACAGCCTGGGAATCAATGTCACGGCAACCCGCTATGCTGCTGCAATCATTGGCTCTATGCTGGTCGGGATCGCTGGGGCTTACTTGCCGATGGCTTATACCGGCACTTTCACCGAAGGTATCACCCAGGGACGCGGCTGGCTGTCCACTGCGCTCACCTTCTTCGGCGGCTGGCAGCCCCACACCATCTTTGTCGGCGCGTTGTTTTTCGCAGCTGTAGAGGTTCTCGCTCTGCGGGTACAGGTGCTGAGGAGCGGAATCCCCCACCAGGCCCTGCTGACACTCCCCTATATCATCACACTGCTGGTCATGATGTTTGGATCCCGATGGGTGCGCATTCCGGGGTTCCTCGGCAAAAACTACGACCGCGAAAAACGCTCTGTAGGCTAAAGGTGATATCTCGACCCTCCCGTCCTGAAAAAATCGAGCGATGAAATGAACATCGCCATCGTTAATTTCCTGGCCACCCTCTCGCAAACCGTCGTCGGGTTCGGAGCGCCTTTAATCTCCATGCCGTTCATGATCGTCTGGCTGGGCGCTAAAACCGCCACCCCGCTCTCAGCCTTGGTCGGCCTGCTGACCTCAATTTTTGTTCTCATTTATTACCGCTCGCACTTCAACCTTCAAGCGGTAACCAAACTGGTAGCAGCCTCGGTAATTGGCGTCCCGGTGGGCACATATTTCCTCAACCTTATCGACCCCAGATCGCTAAAAATCCTTTTAGGTGTGATCGTAATTAGTTATGGGCTTTATTCCCTCTTCAGTCCAAAATTGCCCAAATTGCGAGGGAAATTATGGGAATACATTTTCGGATTTATCGCCGGAATCATGGGCGGAGCGCTGAACACCAGCGGGCCGATTGTCGTGATTTATGCCAGCTTTAAGCAGTGGAAACCGGAAGAATTTCGCAGCAATTTACAGGGTTTTTTCATCGTGACCAACATTGTGATCATGGTGTCACATTTTTTCAGCGGGAACTTAGACAGCCAGTTTGCCGCCAATGTATGGTGGGCAATCGGCGGGATGGCCCTGGCCATTGTGGTTGGCTTGATCATCAGCAACAGGGTGAACGAAAAAATTTTCCGCACGCTGGTGATCATTGTGCTGATTGCCTCTGGCATTCAACTGCTGCGCTAATATTTAATTGACCAGCTCTCTCAACCCCCTAACTAACCCTTTTCCTCAGGAACCAATTCCAGGATATGCTCCGTCGCCCGGCTGATGGCGTGCCCCCTCCAGGCCAGCGTGATGGCTTCACCGCGCAGCCACAGCTGAAGTTGATCATCGTAGTGTGGAGAAAATGGATTCCCGGACTGTCCTCCAGCAAGCACGAAATAGTTGTCCTGCCAGTTCCCGACATCAACCGCCATGCGCAGATTGGCGATCCCAGTAACATTGGATCCAAACTCCGTGCTCAACCGCCCGGCCTGGGCGATGGTCTGGTGATCACCACCTAATGGGAACGGCCCAAGGTTGAATATTTTATCGAGGGGAGAGCGGCTGCCCAGAGGATGGAGCAGCACCAGCTGGTGCACGGTGCCCCACGACCAATCTTCAGGCGGTTTTTGGAAGTGATCTTGCAAGCGTTTCACAGCCTGCCCCAATGCGGCACTGATCTCAGCGGGCCATCCCCCTTCAAACCAGCCTTCAGGCTGTGCACGCAAGCGCCGGACCAGATGACTGACTTCCCGAACCGCGAAAAAGGAGCGCACCATCAGCGGGTGATGTCCTTTCCCGAGCGCCCATTCCGCAGAATTAGGGGCCTTGGCTTTTGCCATCCGGTGCAGCATCTCGAGCACGAAATATTCATACACAGCTGCCGGGCCGGACTCTGCTGCTGTGACCCCGTCCCAGCCGGAGAGCATCTCTTGCGCCAGCTTCGCTTCTTCTGTGGCAACAGGGACTTTCAGTACAATTTCCTTCATTTCCCTCCAGGGAATGGAATATTGATCGATTTGCATTTCCCGGGTCAGGTCCAAATTCCAATCTGAGCGAGACTGCAGTATTTCACTGATCCTGGCCAGACGGTAACCATCCAACCAGTCTCGCCCTAAATAGGGACCTTCTCCTTCAGCTAAAGGCTGGTTGTTAGCCGTGGCGATGAAACCACTGACGGGGTTAATCGCTTTTGGCATCTGCTCCCAGGGCAGAAACTCAGGCTGCCATTGAAACTTTTCCTCCCACCCTGGCAGAGGGACCAACCCCCAGGGCTGCTGCCGCTGGGGAGATTCGCCCATCAAAATCCAGCCAATGGTATCGTCTGGTGCCGCACAGACAATATTGAG
>JABAHR010015325.1_pt3 | contig 12109 bp, 10 predicted proteins | sample 7062101 | NCBI WGS metagenome assembly JABAHR01 (sample SAMN14534553, study PRJNA622989) | marine sediment metagenome | biome: marine biome [ENVO:00000428]; feature: marine pelagic biome [ENVO:01000023]; material: deep marine sediment [ENVO:00002113] | place: India: Gulf of Kutch | collected...
GTCCGACTTTCGTTTTGTTGCCAGCCGTTATGTCAACGACCGGGGTGAATTGGACGTCTTGTGGGTGCCTGGTCAGAACAGGTAAGGAATAAGCGGTTCCGCGTATCGTGGAACACGTAGACACGGGGGATGTAAGTGCCATGTTCGTTCCGCTGCGCGACGAGAACACGCTGAGATCGATACAATTTCAGTTCGTCACGATTGCCCTCATCATTGTCAATGTCGGCGTTTTCCTGCTGGAACAGTCGGGCATGCAGGATGCGGCTATCGCAAGCTTTGCCCTCATCCCCGGAGAGCTATTCAATCTGCCGCCTGCAGGCCCCGAAATAGAGGGGCTATCAAACCAGCAAGGTATTCCGGAGCCGCTGACCCTCATCACCTACATGTTCTTTCACGCCAGTTGGCTGCACCTTATCGGCAACATGCTGTTTCTCTGGGTCTTCGGCGACAACGTCGAGGACGCGATGGGGCACACCCGTTTCTTGGTTTTCTATCTGCTGTGCGGTGTGTTTGCGGGCCTGCTGCACGCCTACATCGCAAGCACCAGCACGGAGTTCATAGGACCGGACATTGCAACGGCGGTTGCTGCTCAGAAGATCCCGATCTATTCCGCGCCACTAATCGGAGCCAGCGGTGCCGTCGCCGGTGTGATTGCAGCGTATTTGATGTTGCATCCCCGCGTTCGGGTTTGGGTGCTCGCATTCCGCGTGATCCCGCTGNNTGTCGCGCTCGGGTTCTGGGTCTTGATGCAGCTGGTCATGGTCATGCTGCCGCAGGCGGGGCCGGTGGCGTGGTGGGCCCATGTCGGAGGCCTGCTGGCCGGCGCAATCCTCGTTATCTTTTTGCGCAAGCCTGGCGTTCCCCTCTTCGATAAGGGGCTGTCCGAGGCCTAATTTCTAGGCCTCAGAGCTGCCGGGATCCGGCACAGTGCCATCTCTTCCCATAATAAACATTGCTGCAGAGCGGCGCATTGACTTGCTGGCAGCCCGCCCCTAGGCTCCCATTTCGCACTTGCAACATAGTCGCGAAGCGGCTGCTGGCCTTGAGAAGCGCAGTTTGTGACGGTGATACAAATCGCGCTGCACAACGGGGTCAAAGCCGGTGGGGAATGAAAAGGCGTTCAGTCAAGAACGATAAGGCCGGCTGGGGAGCACTTTGCGCATGAAGATTTTGGTCGCGGTAAAGCGCGTCGTGGATTACGCCGTGAAAATTCGCGTCAAAAGCGATGGATCGGGCATCGAACTGGCAAACGTCAAGATGTCCATGAATCCCTTCGACGAGATTGCCGTCGAAGAAGCCGTTCGCATCAAAGAGAAGGGCGGAGCAACAGACGTCGTTGTTGTATCGATCGGCACGGGCAAGTCTCAAGAGACTCTAAGAACCGCGCTCGCAATTGGCGCGGACCGCGCCATCCTGGTTGAGACGCCGGACGGCGCAACAGTTGAACCCCTTGCCGTCGCAAAAATCCTGAAGGCCGTGGTCGAGAGCGAAAAGCCCGATCTTGTTATCATGGGCAAGCAGGCAATCGACGACGACTGCAATCAGACGGGCCAGATGCTGGCCGCTCTTCTTGGATGGCCGCAGGGGACGTTCGCTTCAAAGGTGGAACCAGACGCCGGAACCGTCGGTGTGACGCGCGAGGTCGACGGTGGATTGGAGATGCTCAAGCTCAATCTTCCGGCCGTCGTTACCACCGACTTGCGCTTGAACGAGCCGCGCTACCCGTCTCTTCCGAATATCATGAAGGCAAAAAAGAAGCCGCTCGACGTGANNACGACGGAGCCACCTGTGCGCAAGGCCGGCATCAAGGTCGCGGACGCTGCAGAACTCGTCGCCAAGCTGAAGACTGAGGCGGGAGTAATCTGATGGCGCTTCTTCTACTTGCAGAACATTCCAACGACGAGCTGGGCGGCGCGACAGCCAAGGCCCTGACGGCCGCCAAGGCGATTGACGGTGATGTCCACATTCTCGTGGCCGGTCACAATTGTAAGGCAGCTGCCGATGCCGCCGCGAAACTCGAAGGCGCGGCAAAGGTGCACGTCGCCGACGCGCCGCATCTGGCCAATGGCCTCGCCGAAGAGGTTGCGGCCCTCATTGTGTCGCTCGCCGATGACTATGGGGCCGTGGTCGCGCCCGCCACCGCCTACGGCAAGAACGTCATGCCACGCGTTGCAGCGCTACTCGACGTGATGCAGGTCTCCGATATCACCAAGGTCGTTTCCCCCGACACCTTTGAACGGCCAATCTATGCCGGCAACGCCGTCCAGACCGTTCAATGCACCGAACCCAAAAAAGTCGTGACGATACGGACGGCCGCCTTTCAAGCAGCGCCCGAAGCCGGCTCCGCCGCGGTGGAAACGGCAAACGCGCCAGACCCGCTCGGCTTGTCGAGTTTCACGGGCGCTGAATTAACGAAATCAGATCGGCCCGAGCTCACTGCCGCAAAGATTGTAATCTCTGGCGGGCGCGGTATGGGCAATGGTGAGAATTTCAAGAAATACATCGAACCGATTGCCGACAAGCTGGGCGCCGCGATGGGCGCCTCGCGCGCCGCCGTCGACGCCGGCTTCGTCCCCAACGACTGGCAGGTCGGCCAAACCGGCAAGGTGGTTGCCCCCGAGCTCTACATCGCCGTGGGCATCTCGGGCGCCATTCAGCACCTGGCCGGCATGAAGGACAGCAAGGTGATCGTGGCGATCAACAAGGACGAGGAAGCGCCGATCTTCCAGGTCGCCGATTACGGCCTGGTTGCAGATCTCTTTCAGGCCTTGCCTGAGCTCGATGCGGAATTGGCAAAGCTAGGACGCTGACCGGTTGAAGCGGGCACAGCGACCCCGCTCGGTTCAGCACAAACAAGGAATGAGACCATGGATGTCGCAGTTAAATCGGCCGCCAAAGTCAGCAAAGATACGAAGGCAGCCCCAGCCATCAAGAAAGTCGGTGTCATTGGTGCCGGACAGATGGGAAGCGGCATTGCGCATGTCGTTGCACTCGGCGGCTATGACGTCGTGCTCAACGATATTCGCCAGGATGCACTGGAGGCAGTCGTCGGCGGCATTGAAAAGAACATGCATCGTCAGGCTTCGAAGGGCCTGATCAAGGAAGGCGCAATAAAAGGCGCGGTAAAGCGCATTAAGACGACAATCTCGAAGGATGAGCTCGGCCAATGTGATCTCATTATCGAGGCCGCCACCGAAGATGAGGCCATCAAGCGCAAAATCTTCCAGGAATTGTGCCCGAAGCTCAAGAAGAACGCGCTTGTCGCGACCAATACGTCTTCGATATCCATCACGCGACTGGCTGCGACGACCGACCGGCCCGAGCATTTCATTGGAATGCACTTTATGAATCCGGTTCCGCGTATGGAACTCGTCGAACTCATTCGCGGCATTGCCACCGAAGACGACATGTTCGCGAATGCCAAAACGTTCGTTGAATCTCTAGGCAAGATCACGGCGGTGTCCGAGGACTTCCCCGCCTTCATCGTCAATCGCATTCTGCTGCCAATGATCAACGAAGCCGTGTACACGCTTTACGAAGGTGTCGGCACCGTGGAGGCGATCGACAAGGCCATGAAGCTCGGCGCCCACCACCCGATGGGACCACTCGAACTTGCCGACTTCATCGGTCTTGATACCTGTCTTGCTGTTATGCAGGTGCTCTACGAGGGCCTATCAGATTCCAAGTATCGGCCCTGTCCGCTTCTCGTGAAATATGTCGAAGCCGGTTGGCTCGGCCGGAAGACCAAACGCGGTTTCTACGATTATCGCGGTGAGAAGCCGGTACCCACGCGCTAAAGCCAGAAGCGCCTACAGGTTCTGGCCCACCTTGCGGATGGCGGGGACTCTCGTTTCCTCCGCCGACTTCAGCTTCGCGTCGTTGGCATTTGCAGTCCGCGTCCGCGGGAGGACAATTTCGGCCGATTTCACGCAAATGTTGATGCGATTGGGCGTGAATTTCTGCTTGATCTCGAACGTACCGTTGTTGTCACGAAACGTGACGTTGGCTTGGCCCTTCGCCAAACCCTCCATCTGCGCCCGGCCACCAAACTTGGCGACGTCTTCCTGCTTCAGGCTGTAGCTGACGGCACCGGCTTTGACCGCCTCGCGAACAAGGAAATATTTGCTTCCGGCAACAGGCTTCGCGTTGGTCTTGAACCAATCAAGAATGACGCCAGCAACTTCATCATCGATCGATTCACCACGCATATCCTCGACAACAACACTAACCGACACATCCTTTTTGAAATCGGTTTTGGCATCGGTCACGAGACCGGGAAGCGCGTTCTTCAAGACCTCGAACGACAAACCGGCGCTGGCGATCTGCTGATCCGACAGCGCGTAGTTCGAGATTTGAATGTCCCGCTTGAAACCTGCCATGGCCTGAATCTTCGGATCGGTACTGAAGTCTTTTACCCGGTAAAACGTTCCCTTCTTGTCGAGCCGATAAATCGAGCCGGCTGGATCAAAGCCATTGGGAACGATGGGGCACTGATAACCGGGCGGCACGCCTGGCATGAACCCCGGCGTGTTGGCGATTGTGGAGGTAATCGTGCCGGTATCCTGAGCGTCCTGGCACGCAGTAAGCACAACAGCGACGGCCGCGGCCCCAATGAGCGTTGAAAATCTTTTCATCGTGCGTCCACCGAAGTTTGCCGTTTCCCGCCGCCCCTGGCTCCAACAAGACTCGACCCCGCCAGCTGAACAACAGACTATCGGGCGCGCCGAGCAATGAGAAGCCTCAAACACGGGGTTTCCAGAGCCCGGTGGATGGAAATTGCAGGCTGGGGTGATTCGCCCACAGGCGCGGGGCAAAATGGCAGGTGTGAGCGGGAGCCAGGATCCGGAAACTAAGGCGCGGCGGGCACCTTGAGGCTGCAATGAGCCCCGGGCACCGCCGCGTTGAGAGTGCCGGGCTACGCGAGACCAAAACGCCGGCACAGAGCAAGTATCTAGCCGTGGATTTCTTTCTACTCTGCAAATGCCGCGAAGATTCTGCTCCTTAATTTTCTTTACGCTTGTTAACGCCGTGGCTTGAGCAGGAACGCCATGATGAACGAAGAGATGCGGCGCGGAAGAATACGGCCGGCATACGCCAGAAGGGGTGTCAGAAGTCCCGGCACCACCGAGCGACAGCCGAGGACATAAGCGCGATATGCAGCGCCCGCGACGCGCTCTGGTGATTTTTGTGGAATGAGATGGAGGTAAAGGGCAGGCGTTCCCTTCATATCCGCATGGAAATTTGTTGGAACCGGACCGGGTGAAACCGCAGTGATGCGAACACCGCTTCCGGCATTTTCCTCTGCGATGGCCTCCGTCAGAGAAAGAACGTAGCTCTTTGATGCGTAATAGGCGGCTTGGTAAGGCCCCGGCACATGCGCACCCATGGAGGCAACGTTTAGAATGCCGCCGCGGCCGCGTGGCAGCATGAGCCGAAGCGCATGATGTGTGAGACGCGTCAGCGCGTCCACATTGAGTGCGAGGAGTCTGTCAATGTCGTCGGGCGCATGTTCGGTGAATGCTCCGGCCAGGCCGATGCCGGCGTTGTTCACAAGCGTATCGAGATAGAGCGCCTTGCCGGCGAGAAACGCATCAATCGTCTCGGCCGCGTCGGGCGATGTGACATCAAGGGGAAGTGCGTAGGTGCGAACACCATAGGTGTTNNCGTCCGCCCCACAAGCACAACGGTATGTCCGGCCTTGGCGAACCGGTTGGCAAGCGCCAATCCAATGCCGCGTGACGCGCCCGTAATCAGGGTTGCGGGTTCGAGATCGCGGATGGCCGCCAGCGCCGCCGGTTCCGGTTTGGCCCTGCGGCCCACCCAAAGCGTGGCGAGGCGTTCGATAAGCTGGGTCATAGTCCGGTCAGGATAGCGTTGCGCCAAGAGTTCGGGGTCAGGTCCCGCTAGTCTGGTCTTATAGGCGGAGTGACCGGGAGAACGAACCCGACTCAGCAATGTTCCGAACACCCAGCCCTGTCTGCCCGAGATGGCCCATGTGGTGCCGAAACCCGATCTCGGTTATGGCTGGCAGTGAAAACAAGACCATCGGAACCACCAGTATCCCTGAATGACAGCGGACCTGCCACCGGGCCATCTGTTTGGCCTCGACACACTGACCTCGGGAGCGATCGTGTCGCCGTTCTCCCAGTTGCGGCGCCTTCTCGACGGCATTGAACCAGGACACGCACGCCCCATCGAACTCACTATCGGCGAGCCGCGCGAGCCGATGCCGGACTTCATCGCTGCCCGCCTCCAGGAGGCGTCGGCCCAGATGGCCAAATATCCTCCGATCCGCGGAACGGACGAGCTGCGGGCCGCGATCTCCGCATGGCTAAGCCGCCGCTATCGGCTTAAGGCGCCTGTTGGTCCAGAACGCGAGATCCTGCCGCTGAGTGGGTCACGCGAGGGCTTGTTCTTTGCGTGCTTGCCCGCCGTGGGGCTCAAGCCCCAGACGGGCCGCCCCGCAATTCTCATGTGCAATCCGTACTATTCCGCCTATCTCTCCGGCGCCTTGGCGGCTGGGGCGGAGGCCGTGTGCCTCAACGCGACGCGCGAAACTGGGTATCTACCCAACCTGGATGAGCTGGCGGCCGATCAGGGCCTCTTGCAGCGCACGGCGGCGCTCATTCTGTGCTCACCCGCAAACCCCCAGGGTGTAGTTGCAGGCCCCGATTACATNNGCCGCCGTCGACCGATTACCGGGTCAACGTCCACGTCCACAACGACTTTTTTGTCGAACCGCCAACAGGCGGTCTTGAAGTGGCATCGACAACACCGGAGCGTTATCGAAATCTCGTTGTCTTTAACTCGCTGTCCAAGCGCTCCAATTTGCCCGGGCTGCGGTCCGGGTTCTGCGCGGGCGATGCAACCTTTCTTGAAGCGTTCGCCGAATTCCGCAACATGTGCGCGCCACAGGTCCCTGGCGCGATACAGCATGCGTCCGCCGCCGCCTGGAGCGATGAAGCCCACGTCGAGGCCGCGCGTACCGCCTACCGGGAGAAATTTGCCATTGCCGATGAGGTCCTCGGCACGCGGTTTGGCTACCGGCGGCCGGCCGGAGGCTTCTGCCTTTGGCTCGACATGAGCCATATTGGAGGTGGCGAAAAGGCAGCAGTAACCATATGGAAATCCTTCGGCGTCAAGGTCATACCTGGTGCTTTCCTGGCTCAGCGAGGCCGCGACGGGACCAATCCGGGCGCGAATTACGTGCGCATCGCATTGGTCGATAAGCCGGCAGTGATCCGGGAGGCGCTCGAACGTATCGTTCAAGTAGCTGCGTAAGATAGTTCGGATCATGTCGTTCAACTCCATCGGAGCTGACCAACAACCCCTCTTGCCGCCCGATCTTGAAGATGGGCTGAAGCGCTTTGCCGGCCGGGTCGGCGGGGCGCTTGTCCTCGCGCTTGTCACTTTGGTCGCGCTATCGCTGGTGAGTTGGTCCGTACTGGACCCGAGCCTCACGCACGCGACCAGCGGCGCCGTCAGCAATTGGATGGGTGCAACGGGAGCGGTCGTCTCGGATCTCCTGTTGCAGATGCTGGGCTTGGCCGCCGCACTCGCGATACTCGCGCCGATGTTTTGGGGTGGAGACCTCATCGCCAACGAGCGTGTCGAAAACTTTCGGACAAAAGCCGCGTTCTTTCCGCTCTCGCTGTTATTGCTGGCGGGCGCGTCATCCGCGTTACAGGCCGGTGAAAACTGGCCGCTGCATCACGGGTTAGGTGGCATTCTGGGCGACGCCATGTTTGGCATGGGGTCTGGGCTCTTCGGACTCATTAATCCAGCAAACGCGGGGCTTGCAACCGGGCTTCTGTTCCTGACCACTGGTCTCACAGCCGCTGCGCACAGCATCGGGCTCGAATTGCGCCAAGTCCTCGCCCTCTTTCGACGGCCGAACCCCTATGGCGCGCTTCGGTCTGGTCAGCGCTGGCAAGAGGGGCTGCGGACCGAGGCGCATCGCCTGCACGACCAATTGTTCAGACAAAGCCGGCATGAGCCCGATGCTACGGCGCACGACACGCGCGAAGACCGCTTCTGGCCCGCCGGAGAGCCTCGGGAACGATTGGAGCCGGTCTTGGAAGCCGTGCCGTCAAACGCCGGTTCGCCATTTCGGCCGGTCGAACGGCAGCCAAGTCATCCGGCATTCGTGTCGCAAACGCCGGCTGCCCGTCCGGCACCCTGGGGTGAAGCTTCGCACTCGTTCGCACCTGTCCCGCCGCCGCCAGTACAACCGCCACCGGTTGCACCCGTCGCGGCACTTCCCGGACACGATGATGAATTCGATGATCCGTTCGAGAGCACCGATTCCAGCCGGGCCATCGCGCGCCGTTTCGCACCGGCAAGCGTTCAAGGTCTACCGCCGCAGACCAACCCTGCACCAGTAATGCCCGCGCATTACGCAGACGCTGGCGCGCCGCCAACGCCACAACAGCTTGCATCCCCGCCCTACGTCCCTGACCAGGGCTTTCAGGAAAACGTCGCGCCCGCTGCGCCTGCACCATCGCGCCAGCCCCTGCCGAGCCTGATGCGCGGGCTATCGTTCGGCTCCGGCAGACCGCAATACAAGAGACCGTCTCTCAATATGCTGAAACGCCGGGCCAGCCCTAAGGGGGGTGCTGAGCTTTCACAGGCGGCACTGCGCGGCACGGCACGGCTACTGGAAGACGTGCTCGGCGACTTCGGCGTGAAGGGCGAGATCCGGGACATCAGACCGGGACCGGTCGTAACCTTGTTCGAGTTGGAGCCGCAGCGCGGAACCAAGTCCTCGCGCGTGATCGGTCTCGCCGAAGATATTGCCCGGTCTATGGGCGCCGCGAGTGCGCGGGTCGCCGTTGTGCCGGGTCGCAACGCACTCGGCATTGAGCTGCCGAACATGCGCCGCGAGGTTGTACAGCTGCGGGAGATCCTGGAAGCCGACGCCTTCAGAAAATCGGCAGCGACCCTTCCCATCACGCTGGGCAAGTCGATAAGCGGAGAGCCGGTGGTGGCCGACCTCGCGCGTATGCCCCATCTCCTTGTCGCAGGCACCACGGGTTCGGGCAAATCCGTTGGCGTCAACGCCATGATCTTGTCGCTGCTCTACCGTCACGCGCCCGATGACTGCCGCTTGTTGATGATCGACCCGAAAATGCTTGAGCTGTCGGTCTATAACGGCATTCCGCATCTGTTGGCACCGGTTGTGACAGACCCGCATAAGGCTGTGCACGCGCTCAACTGGGCCGTCGGTGAAATGGAAGAGCGCTACAAGCGCATGGCCAAACTTTCCGTGCGCAACATCGACGTCTTCAACAATCGCGTCCGCAACGCCAAGAAACATGGTTCGGCAATGTCGCGGACGGTTCAGACCGGTTACGACGGAACCACCGGCCAGGCCCGCTATGAGGTTGAGAAGCTCGATCTCGAGCCCATGCCCTACATTGTGATCGTCGTCGACGAGTTCGCCGATCTCATGATCGCTGCAGGAAAGGAAATCGAGCAGGCCGTGCAGAGGCTCGCTCAAAAAGCGCGTGCTGCTGGCATTCATCTCATCATGGCAACGCAGCGGCCCTCGGTCGATGTCATTACCGGTACCATCAAGGCCAACTTCCCGACGCGCATCAGTTTCAAGGTGGCCTCCAAGATCGACAGCCGCACCATCATCAACGAGCAAGGTGCAGAGCAACTGTTAGGGCAAGGCGATATGTTGTTCTCGTCCGGCTCGGGACAGCCGGCACGCGTACACGGACCCTTCGTATCCGACGAAGAGGTGGAGAGCGTTGCACAAGCGCTCAGAGCGCAGAGCGAGGCAAAGTATGTCGAAGGCCTGCTGGAAGAGCCCGAAAGCGCCGATGACGATCCCTCGGCCTCGGGAACAAACAGCGGGAACGGTCTCTATGACAGAGCCGTGGCCATCGTCGAGCGCGATCAAAAGGCTTCTGTGAGCTATCTGCAGCGGCGCCTTTCCATCGGCTACAACCGGGCGGCCGACCTGATTGAGCGCATGGAGCACGAGGGGCTCATCGGACCAGCCAACGCGGTCGGCAAGCGCGACATACTGACCGCAACGCGAAAGCCAGGCTGAAGACACCGGCAAGGCGCCAATTCCTGCTGCCGCCCCAGCGGCTTCGCCAGCAGCCGTTTCTGAACGCCTTTCGGTTCGTCGAGAGCGGGTCCCCAGGAATTCAGTACGACCACTGGCCCCTCCCCTCCCCGCGGGGTAGAAGTCAAGGGGCGCCAAGCCTGCCGTATCGCCCACATGTGGCCGAATTGTTCGGGAGATTTGGCACGGACCGGCCCTCGGAGCCGGCCAAACGGGGGGTGGCAAAACATGGGCTCATTTATGCGGATTGGAATTCGAACGTTTGCAGCCGCAGGCGTCCTGCTCGTCTATGCGTCGTCACAGGCTGCAGACGAGCAAAAGCCTGACGGGAACGCCGCAGGAGCCGGTTCGTCATGGTCGGCTGAAGTCGCGCCGACCGGTACGGGTTGCATCACGCTTGACGATGCGCAGAAGGCGACAGTGAAAGAGGTGAGCGACTACTTCAATGCGCTCAAATCTTTGAAAGGCGCGTTTGTGCAAACGGGAGCCGATTCCAAACGCATGCGTGGCAAGTTCTACGTGAAACGCCCGGGCCGCTTCCGCTTTGATTATTCCTTGCCGTCCAAGCAGGTGATCATATCCGACGGCGAATACCTGGCCATTCAGGATCTCGATCTCAACAACGAGGATCGAGTCGAGCTCGACCAAACCCCGTTCCGCATGCTTCTCAAAAAGGATGTCGATCTCGAGCGCGACGCGTGCGTCATTGAGGTGCAGACGGCCGAAGATCTGATTGTGCTCGGACTACGGGACAAGAGCCCAGACACACCGGGAATAATCCGGCTGTTTCTCGCCGCTAAACCGGAGCTTGAGCTCAAGGAATGGGTGACAAAGGATGCCCATGGCCAGCTCACCAAGGTCGAGGTCTCAAATCTGGACCGTTCGATCGACCTCAAGGCCGATCTGTTCAAGATTAAGCCGGTGTTCTCCAACCAGCTGAGCCCCTGACAGCCTCTTTCCCCTGTGCTAGGGCCGCTTGCGGAGGAAAAAGGGCTTCGCATCAATGGGATAGCTGGCTTTCAACCGGGCATTTGCTACGGAATTGCCGGTTTTGAAGGTGTGGCCGCGGGGTCGCGAGGCAAGCCAACTCCGGGGACAAGTCGGGGTGAGCTGGTAACATTTTCGTGAACACGCCTCAGCACCCCTATTGAAAAGGATGTATTTACGCTTATCTCAACGGCAGTCGGCTGGTGTCATAATATCGGTAGCTCCCCCCCCGTCTACCCGAGGACACCGTCAAAGGCCGGAGGCATCGGCTTCCCTCCCGGTGCCACGCGCACATCGCGCTTGCGCCCAGTTCCTCCCCCGGGGCTGGGCGCTTTTCAGTTTTGCAACACCTTCTTTGGCAACATGCAATGTCGGCACCCGCGACGTGAACCGGCGCGCATCAAATCCGCTGCCGGCAAAACGAACAGGTCGGTGCGATCAATTGATGTGCGTGTGCAGATCAGGAGACCCGGCACGTCGCTCGGGTGAGCGGGCACCGTCATTGTCCGGCCCAGTTTCCATTTGGCCAAGCGCATCGTCGATCTTGTGTAGCTCAAGGGCGACGTCACGTAGCCGATTCGAAATCCGACCGACAAAGTGATGCGCTAGGTCCGTATCCTCACTCATCTGCTCATGCAGCTCACGGCGTGCAATGCGCAAAGCTCGGACGGTCGTCTTAGCAACAACTGTCGATGAGTGCTCTGTCTCGATTAGCATCGCCATTTCACCGAGCAGCGTCCCTTCGGGAATGCGCTCGCCGGAGAACGCCGCATCCGGACCCTGTACGCGCACGGCCTCGCCCGAAACAATCAGCACCGCGGCATCTCCTTCCGTCGAGGCGCGGATGATCGTATCGCCCGGCTTGTAGACCGTCCGAAAAGCGCGCCGCGCGATCTCCGTCAGCTGCAGGGGCTTAAGGCCTTGGAACAGCTCGACATGGAGCAAGGACTTGACGAGTGAATCGACCGCCATCCAAAAAAAACTTTCTGAGCAGAACACCGAGGGGGAGCCGGACCGCGGCCGCCCGATCTTGAAGAGGGGCGG
>JABAHR010005262.1_pt2 | contig 12089 bp, 12 predicted proteins | sample 7062101 | NCBI WGS metagenome assembly JABAHR01 (sample SAMN14534553, study PRJNA622989) | marine sediment metagenome | biome: marine biome [ENVO:00000428]; feature: marine pelagic biome [ENVO:01000023]; material: deep marine sediment [ENVO:00002113] | place: India: Gulf of Kutch | collected...
AAGCGACAAGTGCATTCAGCCACCTCTCCGGGGGAAAAGGTGGTGACGGGAAGCCGGCGCAGGAGGGGTGGTGAAGGCGGGATGGGGGCGATCATCGGTGGCGGGGCCGGCGGATTCCACGCTCAAGGCATGGCCAGGTAGTCCTCCCAGTGTTGGTCGGCGGTGGGGCCGAAGAGGATCCGGCAGATTTCCCTGGCGCCCTTCGATTTCAGGAGAAAGTCCCGGCCGCGGGTCATCTCCAACAGGGTCCGGCGGCGGAGGAAATCCTCGAGGGTGACGACCATCTGGTGGGCTGCGGCGTGGCGGACTTCGCACTCGAGCACGCCGGTGCCGGGGAGGAGTTCGCGCGCCTGGTCGGGGTGATCCTCGAGGCGCTTGAGGAGCAGGAAGGCGTCTCGACCGTAGCGGCGCCAGAGGGTGGGCCCGTCGAGGCCGGTGGTGATCTTGTTGAGCCGATCGAGGAAGCGGCGGCGGCTGATGCGGGATGGCTCGCCGAACCAGCGCTTGAGGGAGCGGGGCCCCTTGATCCCCATGGCTTCGAGTTCCTCGCAGACTTCCTCGCCGACGTTCACGCAGTCGGTGAGCTTGCCCCCGAAGATGGTGAGGTAGCGCCGCTCGCGATCGGATTCGAGGATGTGCTTGCGCGAGAGCTGGGTCCACTCGGTGTCATCGGCTGGAGTGCTTTCGACCACGAGGGGACGCACTCCACACCGCTCGGCGATGACATCGCGACGGGTGAGGTTGGTCTTGAGGTAGCGGTTGATGTTGTTGAGGACGAAGTCCCGGTCCAGGTCAGTGACTTCGGTTTCGGGAGCGGGGACGCGGGTATCGGTGGTTCCGATACAGGAGCGGTCGCCGAGGGGGAAGACAAAGAAGGGGCGGTCGTCGGCCGCGAAGAAGGTCAGGACGCGGTCGGCATCGGTGATCTGGGGGACCACCAGGTGAATCCCGCGGGAAAAGACGAGGCGGTGCCGGGTGCTGATCCTTCGATCGGCGTTGAAGAGGTCGGCCCACGGGCCGGTGGCATTGATGACGGCGCGGCTCTTGACGGCGAAGGTATGGCCGGTGGTTTGGTCGCGGAGGCCGGTGTGGTGGATGCCGTCGAAGACCCTGCCCTCGAGGGCGCGGGTGTAGTTCACGGCGATGGCGCCGCGTCCCCAGGCGCGCTTGATGAAGCCGAAGACGAAGTGGGCGTCGCCTTCCGGGAGGTAGGCGTCGGAGTAGGCCACCCCGCCCCTCATCTTGTGCATGGCGAGGACGGGTTCCCGGTCGCGGAGGACGCGCCTGGACCAGTAGCCGGGTTTGCGGGTGAAGGACTCCCCGATCACCCAGTAGAGCCAGGTCCCGGCAAAGATGGAGAGGGGCCGGTGGGGGGCGTCGCGATCGAGGGCGGCGAGGAAGCGGATCTCGGGCACCTGGGTCGGGTAGGCCTGCATGAGGGTGTTGCGGGAGCGGCAGAGGTCGCGTACCAGCCCGAACTCCAGGGTCTGCAGGTACTTGATGCCGCCCCACACCAGGCAGGAGGAGCTCGAACTGGTCTCGCCGGCGAAGTCCCCGCTCTCGACCAGCGCGACCTTGAGGCCCCGGGCGCTGAGTGCGGCGGCGGTGACCGCCCCGTTGATGCCGCCTCCCACGATGAGGGCATCGAAGACCCCGTGACGGAGGCGTTCAAGTTGTTCGTATCGGGTGAGGGGGAGCATCGGGCTGTCAGGATGTAAGCGCCGGGAAGGGGAGTTGAAAAGCCGCGGGTGAAGATTGCACTTCGCGGGCCGGCGGGAATAGTGGGGCGCGATGACAATCCGGGAGCTGGGGAGCAACGAGTGGGACGCGGTGGCGGAGCTGATTCACGCCTCCACCAATGCGTGGTACGAGAAGAACCTGAACCGGGCGATCTTCCAGCGCGACGATCCCTCCGGTTGCCGGGTGTTCCCGGAGGTCTACGAGGCGCTCGATCCGGGGTGTTGCCTGGTGGCGGAGGATGAGGAAACGGGGCAGTTCACGGGCTCTTGTTTCTACCATCCCCGCGAGACGCACATGTCGCTTGGTATCATGAATGCCCATCCGGACTTTGCGGGCCGCGGCGTGGCGCGGGAGTTGCTGGCCGAGATCATCCGGCGGGCGGACGGGAAGCCGGTCCGGTTGGTCTCGAGCGCCATGAATCTCGATTCCTACTCGTTGTATACGCGGGCGGGATTCGTTCCGCGGGAGATGTACCAGGACATGTTCCTGCCGGCCGACCGGCCGCGGCCGGCGCCGCCGGAGCGGGCCGCGTCGGTGCGGGAGGCGGCGCCCGGCGACGTGCCGGCCATGGTGGCCCTGGAAGAAGAGGTGAGCGGGATTCGCCGGGCGAAAGATTTCCGTTTCTTCGTGGAGAACGAGTTGAAGGTCTGGCGCACCTTTGTCCTGGATGGTCCGGAGGGGATCGAAGGGTTCCTCGTTTCCATCGACCACCCGGGGAGCTGCATGCTCGGGCCCGGGGTGATGCGCAGTGAAGAGGCGGCGCTGGCCTTGATTCACGTCCAGCTTGGCGCCATGCCGGAGCGGCAGCCGGTTTTCCTGGTTCCGGCGCGTGCCGCGAAGCTGGTGGCCGGCCTCTACCGATGGGGGGCACGCAACTGCGAGTTTCACCTCGCGCAGGTGTTGGGTGAGGCGAAGGAATTCGCCGGGATCTCGATGCCGACCTTCATGCCCGAGACCGGGTAGGGACGGCGGGTTGTCCCGGGTCTTTGCCCTGCCAGGGACCGACCACCAAGTGCAGGGGGCAGGCGCCGGCGTCCGGAAAGCGGGTATGAGATCGGAATCTCCCGTCAGTCGAATGCGTAGCGTTTTTCGCGGACGCTGACGTTGGGCGGGATCCTGCTCCGCTCGAAGCGGTCATAGCCCTCCTTGAGGTTCTTCCAGAATTCCTCCCACCGGTGCCCGCGCGCTTCCGCCATCCGTTGATCGGTCATGCGGAAGGGAAAAAGGTGGACCCGGAAAAAAGGCTGGCCGTTGGCGAGGGCGGCGTCACACAAGCTGTAGATCTGCTCGATCTTCTTGTCGGTCATGGCGAGGCAGCCGGTTGAAACGCGGTTCCCGTGGACCATGAGATGGCTGCCGTCGCGCCCATGGGCCTGGTCATAGTCGTTGGGGAAGCCCAGGTCGAAGGCGAGGTGAAAACGGCTGGCGGGATTCATCCGGGAGGGCGGGACGAAGTAGAAGCCTTCCGGGGCCTGGCGGTCACCCTCCCGGAGCTTTGGGCCGAGCTTGCCGGACATGGCGGCGATGCGATAGGTGCGGAAGAGCTTGAAGCTCTTCTTCCCGGGCTCCCGCACCCAGAACTCGAGCTGCCGTTCTTCCTTGAAGGCCCGGAGGTAGACAGGGTCGCCGAACCTCAGACCCCTGGCTTTCAGGGCCCGGGCCAGGGACGGACGGACCCGGTCAGCGGCGGCCCGGGCCCGGGTGGAATCGTTGCTTGTGGGTTGGGAGGTCATGACGCCAACAGCCAGTATCGAAAGCACGATCGCGCGGCCCCAGGGGCGCCGGCACCGGCGGAACCGGCCGGGAAATGGAACAGTGCCCGGAGAGGGAGGTCCATTGTGGTCTCGACGGGGAGTGCTCAATATCTGCAGAGAGGAGGGGGCCAGGAAACACCACAGACTCCACCGACCATCGCTGGAAGGTTGCGGGCAGCGGCGCCAGGCCGCGGGAACTGCGGAAAGTATGCTGGTAAAATAGCACTTCGTGGGGGGAGGGCGAGTCCGGTTTCGACTTTTTTGACGAGGACGGAGGGCTCCCCGGGAGGGCCGGCTTGCGGCGGGGCGGTGCCGCGGCTAAAGACACCGCCATGGAGCATTGCATCGGGATCATCGGCGGGAGCGGGCTTTATGAGATGGAGGGATTCGTGCAGACCGAGGAGCGCATCGTGGAAACGCCTTTTGGAGACCCTTCGGATGCCCTGGTCGGCGGGGAACTGGCCGGGCGCCGGGCGTGGTTTCTTCCGCGGCACGGCAGGGGACACCGGATTCTCCCCCACGAGATCAATCATCGGGCCAACATCTGGGCACTTCGTTCCCTGGGGGTGCGATGGATCATCTGCGTGACGGCGGTGGGGAGCCTGAAGGAAGAATACGCGCCGCGTTCGATCGTGATACCGGACCAATACTACGATCGCACCAGCCGGCGGGAGCACCACACGTTTTTCGGCGGGGGAATCGCGGCTCACATCTCTTTCGGGGAGCCCACCAGCGCCCCGCTGGGCCGCATCCTGTTAGACGCCTCGCTCGCGGAACACAACCTGCAAGTCCACTTTGGCGGAACGTACGTGAACATGGACGGGCCGGCCTTCTCGACCCGGGCGGAGAGCGAGGCGAATCGGCGTCTCGGGTTCGACGTGATCGGGATGACGAACCTGCAGGAGGCGAAGCTGGCGCGGGAGGCCGAGATCGCCCTGGCGAGCCTGTGCATGGTGACCGACTACGATTGCTGGAAAGACGAAGAGGTAAACGTGGAGGCGCTGCTCGGGCATCTCAAGGCCAACGCTGCGGCGGCTCAGCACATCGTGGCGCGCGCGGTCCGGCAGGTCCNNTGGCCGGAACACCGGGCGCTGGACACGGCCATCATCACGCCCCGGGAGTTCTGGCCTCCGCAACGGGTGGAGGCGCTGGGCCCTCTTCTCGAGCGTTTTGTGGATAAATCGCCGGGCTTGGGCGGGACATAAGGCGTGACAGACGGCGGTGAAACCGATAACAATACCGCGGTTTGCTGTTGTCCTGCTCCTCGCGTGCTGATTATGAACCTCCGCTCTTCCCTCCTTCCCGCACTTCTGTTTCCCCTGGCGTTTTCCAGTTGCTCGTCCGTGGAGGATGAGTCCTCCAGCGGCAAGGTCTCGACCGTGGCCAACACCTCGTACCGGTCCCCCTATTACTCGCGGCCCCTGCACCGCAACCCGGACATCAACCTCCCGTCCAGATTCGGGGAGGGGATTGGAATCACGCACTCCCGCGGGGTGTCGAATCAGCCCTACATCGCGATGACCTACGATGACGGTCCGCACTCCACCAACACTCCACGGCTCCTCGACATCCTCCGGCAGCGAAACATCAAGGCCACCTTCTACGTGATCGGCAAGAACGTCGACATGTACCCCCACCTCACGCGCCGGATCGTCGCGGAAGGTCACGAGATCGGCAACCACACCTACACCCACCGGAACCTGAAAACCCTGAGCGATGCCCAGGTCATCGGTGAGATGCGCCGCACCCGGACCGCAATCGTGAACGCGACGGGCGTCCAGCCCCGCACCATGCGGCCGCCCTACGGTGCCCTCTACCAGCGACAGCGCGAAATGATCATGAGCCAGTTCGGCTACCCGACCATCATGTGGGCGGTTGATCCGCGGGACTGGCAGCGGCCCGGCGTGAGCGTGGTGAAGAGCCGGATCCTGAGCCAGACATCCAATGGTTCGATCGTGTTGGCACACGACCTGCATGCCCCGACCGTGGACGCCATGCCTGCGACCCTGGATGGATTGCTTGCCAAGGGGTTCAGATTCGTGACGGTCTCGCAACTGCTCGCCCAGAAGGCAGCCGCGCAGTCCCCGTAGTCCCCTGCCATCGTAGATGTTCGGAGAGCGCTATTTCGCAACGCGCCAGAAGCTCGCCGCAGTTGTCAACGACGCCCGCCAACTCGCCCGGGCCACCGGGGTGGAGCTGAACGAATTGTCGGAGGAGAGCGAATTGCTGGAGGGATTGAAGAACCCCTTTCTTTTCGTGGTGTGCGGCGAGGTCAATGCGGGCAAATCGACCCTGATCAACGGTCTTTTCGGGGCGGAGCTCTGCGAGGTGGACGTGCTGCCCGCCACTGAGCGGGTCCAATGGTACCGGTATGGCGAGGACAAGCACGATGAGGAGATCACGGAGGTCCTGGAAGAGCGCTACCGGCCCATCGAGTTTCTGAGTGATTTCAATATCGTCGACACGCCGGGCACCAATTCGGTGATTCGCGGGCACCAGGCGATCACGGAACGCTTTCTGCCGGCGGCGGACCTGGTACTTTTCGTCTTCCCGGTGAGCAACCCGTGGGGGGCTGCGACCTGGGAATTCATCGAGCACATCCCGGAGGAGATCCAGGGCAAGGTGGCCTTCATCCTGCAACAGAAGGACCTGCGCGATGATGAGGAGCTCGCCATCATCATGGAACACATGCGGCAGCTGGCGCGGCAGAAACTGGGTGAGGTGCCGGACGTCTTCGCCGTGTCCGGAAAACTCGCGATGGAGGCCAAGGGGCGCCGGCCATTCCAGGATAAGTTGTGGAAGGACAGCGGCTACCCCGAGTTGGAAGCCTTCATTTCACAAGTCGTGACGAACTCGCCCTTGCGCCGCGAGGTGTTGCGTGATGTGCGGGATGCCACCGGCAGGGCCCTGCGGCGGATCGAGGAACAAATCGACTCGTCCTCGGCACTGGTGGAGCGAAAGGCCCGCATGCTGCGCGACCTCGAGACGGAGGTGGATCGTTACCGGGACACCCACGGGATGGATTTCGAGGAAACGCTGGCGTCGATGGGAGAGGTGTTCATGGAGCACGGCGGGGAGGCCCTGCGACTCCTGCGTGCGCGGGTGGGATGGTGGAACCGCCTCCAAGCGCTCTTTCGGCGGGATGACTCTCCGTCCGAGATCGAAAACGCCCTCTGTGAGGCGATCGAGGAATCCATCGGCCGGCTGGCCGAGCGCGAGGCCGTCGCGCTGGGAGGGCTGTGCGCCGAGCAGTGGGGGCACCTCGCGCCCCGCATCGAGACCGAGCTGGAGTTGAGCCCGCCCCGGCTTGATGACGGGAAGGTGGACGAGGAGCGCGCCCGGAGTCGTTTTGTGAAACGCGTGGTCAGGGCGGCGAGGCAGAGTGTATTGAAACAGAAGCTTCGGGGATTGCTTGAGATGCAGTTGGACTCGCACCGTACCGTCCTGCAACGCTATGTGATCGGGGTTCTCCTGTCAGTCTCGCTCGGGGGCGGCCTGGGTGCCGCGAATCTGCATCCCTACTCGTGGGTGGCAGTCAGCCTTGCAATTGTGCTGGGGCTCCTCGGATTCGTGCAAAGCCGGCGAGGTGGACGGGAGTTGGTGAACTGGTTCAATGAGTGTCTCTCGCGTTCGAGGGAGGCATTCGCCGAGATGTTGAGCCGGGAGTATCGCGAGGGGGTGCGGGACTTTTTCAAGGAGTACGCCGGGCTCTTCGAGGCCGTCCGCCGCCAACTCCAAGAGACCAGGTCGGAGCTGGCCCCGCGGCAAAAGGAGTGGAACGAGTTGTTCCTGGAGTTCAAGGCGATCGAGCAGGAGTTGTGAGGATGATCGACGGCGCCGTCCCTGCCGGCATGATCGAGCTTCCGGCGTGATGGATGCCCGGGGCCGCTCCCCCGTCGAACGTCCCTGAAAGGCCCGAAAAAACCGGGAAGAAGATTCCCTTCCNNACGGGCCGGGGTGGCTTACTCCTTGTCTGCGCCGTCCTTGTCCTTGGCATCCTGGGCCTGGCGTCCACCGGGGCGGCCACCGCGCGGCCCACGGCGACCTTCTGCATCGCCGCCACCGCGCCGGCCCCGGCGCCCTTGACCGTCGCCACCGCGTCCGCGCCCGCGGAAGCGCTTGCGGGCTTCCTCGGCCTTGGCCTTCTCCTCATCATTGAGTTTGCCGTCGCCATCCTCGTCGAGACGCACGACCATCACGGCTTCCGTGTAGGCCTTGCGCTCGTCTTCATCGAGCCTGCCGTCGCCGTCCTTGTCGTGTTCCTTGCGAAGGGCCTCCATCTTCTTGCGGCGTTCCGCGAATTTGGCCTTCTCTTCCCCGGTGAGCTCGCGCCCGGCTCCGGGACCACCACGGGGGCCACGCGGACCGCGGCGTTCGCCATCCTTGTCGCCTTCCTGTGCAAGAGCCGAGAAGGAGAATGCGGCACACAATCCGGCCAGCAGGGTGAATAAACGGGTAGCGTATTTCATATGATTGGTTCTGGTTTAGGGTTGGTTTCGCTGTTCGGCGGATGGAACTGGGGAGGGGTCTGGAAGTTGCACAGATTTTTGCCGGATCCGGGTTTGGCATTGCGTGGTGGAGGTGGAGGCGGTTGGATGCGCCCCAGGATGGGGGCGGGGTCCGGCAAACGTTCATCTCGCGCAGCCACGTTTTGGGCGCGGCTGACCAGTACGGTTCTCCTCTGGGGGATCGTGGTGGGGGTTTTCGTCAGCGGGGAGTTCTGGGCCCTGGCCGCCCTGGTGTGCCTGCTGGGCATCCTCGGCAGTGTCGAGTACGCTCTCCTCACCCGCGAAACTCCGGGACGGGAGTGCCGGGTGTGGGGGGTCATGGTAAGCGCNNCGCCTGCGGCATCCGGTCGAGGGAGATGCCTCGGTGCGGGCCATCAGCCTGACTCTGTTCGGTTTCGTCTACATCCCCATCCTGTTCGTCGGGTTCATTCTTCGCGTGGCGCTCCTTCCTCCCGACGGCGCCACCGAGATGGCCGGGTTCTGGTTGCTCCTGCTGGTGGTTGTGACGGCCAAGTTCACCGACATGGGGGCCTACCTGGTGGGAAGCCTGTGCGGAAAACACAAGGCCATTCCCCATATCAGCCCGGGCAAGTCGTGGGAGGGTTACTTCGGCTCGTTGTTCTTCGCCCAGGCCGGTGCGGTGGGCCTCTACCTTGCCGGCGGGCAACACCTCGGGTGGATCGGCGGCCTGCACCATGTCTTGATCGTCGGCTTCCTCGTGGCGCTGGCTGCGATGGTGGGAGACCTGGCCGAGTCGATTTTGAAGCGGAGTTTGCAGGTCAAGGATTCCGGGCATCTCCTGCCGGGAATCGGAGGAGTTCTCGATCTGATTGACAGCCTCTGCTTTGCAGCGCCGGTGGCGTTCCTCTACATCCACCTGGTGATTCTCTGACCACAATGTCCCATTCCCGGTTACCCGTTCGCAAGAAGGTCGTGATCCTGGGTTCCACCGGATCGATCGGGACGAGCGCCCTAAAGGTGGCGCGGGAGATTCCGGACCGGATGGAGGTGGTCGGGTTGGCAGCGGGTCGCCGGGTGGGCGAACTTGCCGCCCAGGCGCGGGAGTTCGGGGTGAAGCACCTCGCCATCGCGGACGAGCGGCTGGCGGGGTCTCTCGCGGAAGAGGCTCCCCGGGGATGTGTGATTCACGCCGGGGCGGAGGGGCTTCGGGCCCTGGCAAGCCTGGCGGAGGCCGAGATGGTCCTGGTTGCGATCGTGGGAACGGAAGGGCTGGGCCCCGCCCTCGCCGCGATCGAGGCCGGCAAGGATCTCGCGGTGGCCAGCAAGGAGATCCTCGTGATGGCGGGCGAAATCGTCATGGCGGCGGCCGGCGAGGCGGGTGTGAGAATCCTGCCGGTGGACAGCGAGCACAATGCGATCTTCCAGTGCCTGGAGGGCAACGCATCGGGAGCCCCGGCGGTGCGCCGCCTGCTCCTGACGGCCTCGGGAGGGCCCTTCCGGACCGCGAGCGCGGAGAGTCTCGCGGAAGTGACGCCCACCCAGGCCCTCGACCACCCGACCTGGAAGATGGGCCCGAAGATCACGATCGATTCCGCCACCCTTTTCAACAAGGGGCTGGAAATGATCGAAGCGCGCTGGTTGTTCGGAGTGGAGATGGAGCGGGTGGAAGTGGTGGTCCACCCGCAGAGCATCGTGCACTCGATGGTGGAGTTCGTGGACGGAAGTGTGCTCGCTCAACTGAGCACCACCGACATGTGTTTTCCGATTCAGTATGCGGTGACCTGGCCGGAAAGGGTGAGTCAATCCCTTGAGCCCCTCGACTTTGCGTCCCTGGCGCGTCTCGACTTCGAGGCTCCCCGGACCGAGGTGTTCCCGGCCCTGCGTCTCGCGAGGGAGGCAGGGACTCGTTGCGGGACACTGCCGGCGGTGCTTAATGCCGCCAATGAAGTAGCGGTGGACGCGTTCCTCGGGGCCAGGATCCCCTTCCCACGGATCTGGGGACTGGTGGAGGACGTGATGACCGCGCATCAGGTGATCGATTACCCCACGCTCGAAGACCTGCTGGCAGCCGACTCCGCAGCACGGGTTGCAGCGGAAGAAGCGGTGCGGAGGACCGGCTGATCGTTCCCTCACCGGCTGAGGGAATCGACCGGGCGGTTGGCGGAACGGGTTTCGGTCCACGGTGTCACGGGTTACGATCCGGCTATCGGGGGTCCGGTGGGGCGGTTGGTTCCCGGGCCCTGCTCCCGGTGGCTGATTGGGAACCGGGGAGGACCGGGCCGGCGGGGGCACGGGGAATCGGCAGGAAGCGAGGGAAAGCATCCGGTAGCGGCGGCTTGAGGTTCGCCGAGCTTGGCGGAAGCTGCGATCTCTTGTAACTTCTCCGGAACGTGCGAGGGTGTCAGGCAGGAACACGTGGTCAGATCACCCTCCTGCGACCCCCATGAAATCGCTTCCCGCTGGTTCCCTCGTTGTGGTCGTGCTCTGGCTCGGGGGTCCGACCGCGCCGGCCATCATCTTCTTTGACAGCGGTGACCCGGCTCACAACCGGGAGGTCGCCCCGGAAGGCGCCTGGGCGGGAGCAGGGTGGCACTGCCAGGGTGAATTCAAGAACCACCTGGGCACCATGATTTCGCCGCGGCATTTTGTGACCGCCAGGCACCTGGGATTGAAGCCGCAGGACACGACCTTTGTTCACCGGACCTTCTTCTCAGGGGAAATTGCGGATCGCACCTACCACATCAACCCCAACGCGAACGGCGGGACAGGCTACTGGGACATCGCGGGAACCGACCTGCGGGTCTTCGAGGTCTACGGGGACTTCCCCGCCTACGCCCCGCTTTACTCCAAGTCGGACGAGGCCGGGAGAGAGGTGGTGATGATGGGGCGCGGACGCCCGCGAGGGGCGGAGGTGACCAAGTCCGGCCAGACCCGGGGCTGGTTGTGGGGGCCACACGACCGGAAGGCACGGTGGGGAGTGAACCGGGTCGATGCCATCGAGTCCCATTCCGCGGTCGGCGACCTGCTCGTCACCGACTTCGATGCAGCGCCCGGCACGGAGGAGTGCCACGCCGCGCACGGTGACTCGGGAGGCGCATTGTTTATCAGGGATGGAGGCACCTGGAAGCTGGCGGGGATCTTCTATGCGGTGGACGGGCGTTACGATACCAACTCGACCTGCGGAGACGCCTCGGACTTCGAAGCAGCCATGTTCGATGCCAGCCAGTTCTTCGTGGGGTCTGACAGCGAGGGCTGCGACGGCTGGGAGTTGGCCGGCCATCTCGAAGATACGTTGCAGAGCCGCGCCTTTGCGAGCCGGATCAGTTCCTCGACCGGGCTGCTTCAGCCGATCACCCAGCCTGCGATCGACGATGCGGCCAAGACTCCGCGGGAGCGTTACGATGATTGGATCTCCGGCTTTGGATCGGGGTTGAAGGGCCTCCCGGGAGAGGACGCGGATCGGGACGGGTGGGCGAACGTGCTGGAATACTTCGCGGCTCTCGACCCGACCGCGGTGGACCAACCCAGGCGGCCCTTCCTGGTGGAGGATGCGGGGGAGACGATCCGTTTCACGGTGCGAGTGAGGCTGGATGCCTCGGCACGGGGACTGTCATGGGAGATCCATGCGACCGATGATCTGGTCAATCAGACTTACCTGCCGGTGACTGGATTGATGCAGGCGGGCCTTGCCCGGTCGCTCACCGAAGGGGTGTCCACCTGGCAGTATGAAATCGCGAAACCGGCCGGCTCCCGGATGTTCTACCGGTTGGAAGTGACGCTCGCTCCCTGAGCCGGTCATCGGCACCAGTCTAAGGTGAGTCGAATGTCAGAAGGTCCGAACTCGGAGCCTGGAAGCGTTCGATTGACCTCTTGCGAGGCATGGTGTCCCATCCGCCCATGCCGAGCGAGATGGGGGACGAGGAAAAGAACCCGGGAAAGAAGCGTGTCTCGGCTCTCAGCTTCTACGCTTACCTCGATCGCTATCGTGCCATCTTTATTCCCTCCCTGGTGGCCCTTTTCGTCACGGCGGGCCTTTCGCTGGCCTTTCCCTACTTCCTCAGCAAGCTCATCGGCTACCCGGCCGGCGCGATGGCGGAGGCCTTCCAGAAGAGCGAGGGGTTGGATG
>JABAHR010002835.1_pt1 | contig 12084 bp, 15 predicted proteins | sample 7062101 | NCBI WGS metagenome assembly JABAHR01 (sample SAMN14534553, study PRJNA622989) | marine sediment metagenome | biome: marine biome [ENVO:00000428]; feature: marine pelagic biome [ENVO:01000023]; material: deep marine sediment [ENVO:00002113] | place: India: Gulf of Kutch | collected...
GCAGGGCATGCGCCAGGGCAACGACGTCGGTACCCAGTATCGTTCCGTGATTTTCGCGTCCACGCCGCAACAGCACGCTGCCGCGCTGGCATCGCGGGAGGCTTACCGGCAGGCGCTGTCGGCGGCGGGATTCGGCGCCATCACGACCGAGATCGTCGACGCGGCGCCGTTCTACTACGCCGAGGACTATCACCAGCAGTATCTGGCNNGGGTACTGCGGCCTCGGCGGCACCGGCGTCCCCTACCGCGAGCCCGTGCCGGCCCCCGGTTAGTCGATAGCGAGCGCAGACGCCGCGGCCCGCAAGGCCCGGTAGCCGTTGTGCGCGCCGACCGCTCGCGACGTCAATCCCTACCGTCCGTGCCAGTACCTGCAGACGTCGCTGCCACCGCATGTTATGCCGCTTGCCCGTCGACAGGCTGAACGCCGTCGGGCATAAGCCCCGTGCGGACGGATGGCCGTGCCCGGCACAAACGCATCGCCGCAACCATGACCGCAGGGGGATTCGCGCATGACCGATATCGGCACCACCACCGCCTGGGTGATCGCACTCGTGGCACTGTCATCGGGCATAGCGATCGGCTATGCGATCGCCGTGGCCCGCAGCCGCAGCGCGGCGCGCGATCGCGCGGCACTGGAACAGCTGCGCGGCGAGTTCGACCGTTACCGCGAGCGCGTGGGCGAGCACTTCTCGCGCACTTCCGAGCTGTTCCAGGGGATGACGGAGCACTACCGCGGGCTCTACGAGCACATGTCCGCGGGAGCGGCGACGCTGTGCGAGGCGGAGACGGGGCGAGTCAATCTGGATCTCGCCGCGCCCGCGCTGCTCGCGAGCGCCGCGGCCGAGCAACCGAGCGTCACGCCCGCCGCCGCAGCCGAGCAAGCGGCCGACGCGAGCGCCGCCGCAACGCAGCCGCCGGCCGCTGAGCAGTCGGCGGGCGCGGCGCCGGACGACACCGCTGCGCAGCCCGCAGCGCCGCCGCGAGGCGAGGGCGCTGACGACGCGCAGGCCGCCGAGGAGACGGCGATGCCCGCGACGCCGCCGACAGGACCGCAGACGAACGCCGCCGAAACACGGCTGCACTGAGGCGGCGCGACGAGCGCACGCGCCGCGCGTCGTCCTCAGCGCCTCACTCGTTCTCCCCGGCGAGCTTGCGGATCACGGGATTGGCGCGCTCCCAGGCGAGGTCCTTCATGGCACGCAGCACGGCCTCGTGGAGCTCGCTCGATTCGGCTTCGATAGCGGGGAGCTCCCAGCGCAGCAGCTGCAGCGGCTCCGCCGCCACCACCGTGCGCATGCGCACCTTGGAGCGGCTCACCGGACCGATCTCGCCGACGATCTCCCCCGGCCCCATCGAGCCGGCGCGCTCCCCGCTTGCCAGCAGCACATCGGCGCTGCCCGCGACGATCATGTAGAAGAAGGGCTGAGCGCTCTCCCCCTTGCGGAACAGCGTCTCGCCCTCGGCAAAGCCGCACGGCGTGCCCAGGGCCACCAGGCGGCGCAGCGCGGCCGCGTCCAGAGCGCGGAACCTGCCCGCGCTTCTGAGCAGGGCGATCAACTCCTCTGCGTTCATGCTTAACGCCGGCCACGGGATTTGCGCCCATGGTACTACAAACTACACTGCCGGCCGAGGGACCCGGAACCGTGACGGCGTAACCTTGGCGAGACGATTCTCACACGTGGTCGGCTTCGACGACGCGCCTTTCGCGTGCACCCACCGCGGCGACGTGATGATCGTCGGCGCCGTCTACAGCGGCCTGCGCCTCGACGGCGTCATGCGCTCCAAGGTGAGGCGCGACGGCGCCAACGCCACCCGCGAACTCACGCGAGCGCTCCGCCGGTCGCGTTTCGCCGCCCACCTGCAGCTGGTCATGCTGCAGGGCATCGCCATGGCCGGTTTCAACGTCATCGACATCGCGCGCCTGCACGCGGAGCTCGAAATACCCGTGCTGGTGGTGGCTCGCCGAGCTCCCGACCTTGCCGCCATACGCCGCGCCCTGCTGCAGCGCGTCGCCGGCGGAAGCCGCAAGTGGCGACTCATCGAGCGGGCGGGGCCGATGGAGGCGGTCGGCGGGGTGTTCGTGCAGCGCGCCGGCATCGGCCTCACCGACGTCACCCGGCTGCTCGAGCGCCTCGCCGTCAACGGGCTCATGCCGGAACCACTGCGCGTGGCACACATGATCGCCAGCGGCATAACGCTCGGCGAGAGCCGCCGGCGGGTCTAGGCGCGGCGCCGAACGCGAGCGAAGACCGGACTCCGCGGGGCCGGCAGCGGCCCTAGGTGCCCTGCGGGGAGCTCAGTCGGGCTTGCCGCCCGGCGGGGACATCGGCATCGGAAAGGGTGTGACCTTGCCTTTCTCACCGACGGCGGCAATGATCTTGTTGGTGCCCTCCTTGTCCACCTCGTCGATGCGCACGACGGCATGCAGCGGCAGGTAGGTGCGCTTGACGCCCGAGAACTCGGACTTGAGCTGCTCCTCGCTCGGGTCCACCACCAGCTTCGAGCGCTCGCCGAAGATGATGTCGCCGACCTCCACGAAGGCGTAGAGCTCGTTCTGGCTGACCTCACGCGCGTAGAGCTCGTAGACCTTGCCCTGATTGTGAAAGATGACGCGGTAGATGCTTTTGTGGGCCATGGTCGTGCTTCAGCCGGGTGATCGAGTCCGTGGGTCAGGATCCTTTGCAAGCGGCAGCTTGGGGGCTGCGACGACGGAAATCAAGCCGCCCGACGCGATGTCGCGGCACGCCCCGGCGGCATTCCCCCCCGGCCGGCACGCCGCGAGCGCCCACCGGCGGGCGCCGGCGTTCACTCCTCGTAGGTGAGCTCCGGCCAGAAGGTCTTGTCGGGCTCCTGCGCCGCCAGCTGCGCACAGCGCTCGCAGGCCTGGCCATAGGTCATCTCGTCCTCGGCGAAACGACCCGCTTCGTGACGGTACTTGTACTTCCAGGCGACGATGTAGCCGCGGTCCTGGCGCCGCCGCAACAAGGGATCCGATTTTGGTATTCTCGTGCCGCTCATGCCCAGACTCCTGACACCCGCCGGGATTTAAACGCGCAGCGCGGCGGATGTCCATATCCCGCATGTGCGCCGGCAATGCCCGCACGCGGCGGGTCTTCGACCACATGAACCTGTCCGACAGAGAGCACTGGATCTTCGACATGGACGGCACCCTCACCGAGGCCGTCCACGACTTCGAGGCCATCCGCCACGCCCTGGGGCTGCCCTCCGGGGAGCCGATCCTCGAATACCTCGACCGCCTGCCGCAACGCGAGGCCGCGCACGGCTATCGCCGACTCGACGAGATCGAACGGGAAATCGCCCTCGTCTCCCGGGCGCGGCCCGGCGCGGCCGAGCTGCTGACGCGTCTGAGCGAGCGCGGCCTGCAAGCCGGCATCCTCACCCGTAACAGCCTGCGCAACGCCTGGACGACGCTCGAGGTCTGCGGGCTGGACGCCTTCTTCGAGCGGGGCGCTGTCATGGCGCGCGAGCAGGCCGCGCCCAAACCCAGGCCGGACGGAATTCACGCGCTGCTGCAGCACTGGGGCGCCGCGCCCGCCAGTGCGGTCATGGTGGGTGATTTTCTCTACGATCTGCAGGCGGGCCGCGCCGCCGGAATCGCCACCGTGCACCTCGATCCCGACGGCGACCAGCGCTGGCCGCAGTACACCGACGTCACCGTGACGAGCCTCGATGCGCTGGTGCCGCGCTGAACGACGCCACGCCGCACACGCTCTGGCGGCGGGGCTGGCGCTGGCCTCGCTGACGCCCGCGAGCGGCGACGACGACCTGCCGCCACCGCTCGTGCGCGCGCTCGCCGGGCACGACGTCCCGGCCACGTCGGTGAGCGCCCTGGTCGCGGAGGCCGGCACCGACAGAGTGCTGCTCGCACACCGCGTCGATGAGCCGCGCGCGCCGGCCTCGACCATCAAGCTGCTCACGACCTACGCCGCGCTCGAGCTGCTCGGCCCGGCGTACCTCTGGAAGACAAGGGTCTACCTCGACGGCACGCTCGCCCAGGGCCGGCTGCGCGGAGACCTCGTTCTTCAGGGAGGTGGCGATCCGTTCCTCGTGACGGAGTCGCTGTGGAAGCTCCTGTGGGAGCTGCGCGCCAAGGGCGTGACGCATGTCGACGGCGATCTCGTCGTCGACGACACCCTCTTCGATGTCGCTGCGCAGGAGAGCGGCGACTTCGATGGCAGACCCTACCGCGCGTACAACGCTGGCCCGTCTGCCCTGCTGGTCAATTTCCGCGCCACCCGCTTCGTCTTCTTCCCCGAGCCGGGCGGCGGCATCCGCGTCTTCGCCGACCCGCCCGTGGACGCGCTCTCCGTCGTCAATCGAGTGCAGGCCGCCGCGGGCCCCTGTGGCGCACGCCAGCGGGACGTGCGCCTGCACGTGGGCACCTCCACGGCGGGGACCACGGTGACCTTCTCCGGCACGTATCCGCGCGCGTGCGGGGAATGGTCACTGATCCGGGCGGTGCTGCCCCACAACGCCTACCTGCTGGGCGCATTCCGGGCCCTGTGGCGCGACCTCGGCGGCAGCCTCCGGGGCGGGCTGCGTCTCGCGCCCACCCCCGGCGGCGCGCGCCTCGTGCACACGCACGAGTCCCGGCCCCTGGGGGAGATCATCCGCTCGATCAACAAGTTCAGCAACAATGTCATGGCGCGACAGATGCTGTTGACCCTCGGCGCCGAGCTTCAGGGCCCGCCGGGCACGACGGCAAAGGGCGCCGCGGCGATTCGTGCCTGGCTCGATGCTGCCGGGATCGACATGCCGGCGCTGGTGATGGACAACGGCTCCGGGCGCTCGCGCCGCGCGCGCGTGTCCGCCGCCGGACTCGGCAACCTGCTGCAGGCGGCCTACCGCAGTCCCACCATGTCCGAGTTCGTCGCCTCGCTGCCGCTGGCGGCCACCGACGGTTCCATGTCGCGGCGGTTGCGCGGCGAGCCCCTCGCCGGTCGCGCGCACGTGAAGACCGGCCTGCTCGAGGGCGTGCGCGCCCTCGCCGGCTACGTGCACGCCGTAAGCGGCCGCAGCTATGTCGTCGTGCTGCTGCTCAATCACCCCGGCATCCATTACGGCGCCGGCAGCGCCGTCCAGGACGCCCTGTTGCGCTGGGTTCACGAGCAATAGCTGCGGGTGGCCCGCTGTGGCGTGCGCGCCGAGTCCGCTCAGGTTTGCAGGAAGGCTCGCAGCGTCTGCGCCACCGCCTCAGGGGTGTCCATGTGCACGTGATGGCCGCCTTCGACATCGACGATGCGCAGGTCCCTGACGCAGGCGTAGCGCGCCGGCATGTGAGCGCGGGGGTGTAGGTTGCCCGTGCTCGCCCGAACGAGCAGCGAAGGCGCCTCGATGCGCTGCAGAAACGCGAGCACCTGCTCCTCCGTCAGGAACAGCGGCGAGCCCACACGCAGGCGCGGGTCCGTGCGCCAGGTGACTCCGCCCAAAGTCTCCTGACTGTTGCGCTCAGCGAGCAGCCGGGCCGCCGCGGCGCCGATGCCGCCGACGGCGTGACGCGCGTGCGCGGCAGCCTCGAGGTCGGGGTACACCGGCGCGCGTTTGCCCGCCAGCAACGCCGTCTGCTCGAGCGAGCGCAGCAGACGCTGCGGCGCCTCCCCGGCGTCGGCGGCCAGCGGCCCGAGGCCCTCGATGAGAGCGAGGCGCTCGACCCGCTGCGGTGCCACCGCCGCCACGAGCGAGGCGACGGCCGCCCCCAGCGAGTGGCCGAGCAGGCTGAAACGCTCCCAGCCGAGGGCGTCGGCGGCCGCCAGCACCACGGCGGCATAGTCGACGAAGTGGTAGGCCGCGCCGGCGGGACGGTGCTGCGAGCGCCCGTGTCCCGGGAGATCCAGAGCGACGCAGTGCGCCGCACCCAGCCGACCCGCCAGTGGGGTGAAGCTGGCGGCATTGTCGAGCCAGCCGTGCAGCGCGAGCACGCGGCGGGGCGAGTCCGACCCCCAGGCGAGCGCCGCTAGGCGCAGGTGCGCCGCATCGAGCTCCAGCTCCTCGGCGGCCGCGGGCGTCGCCGCCCCCGGTACGGACGTCGCTTTCACGGCAAACGCGCCGCGCGCAGCGCGCAGCGCGTGCGAGCGACGCGGGCATGCTCGCGCGGCGACCAGGGCAACGAGGACGGCATGCGCCGATTATAGCCGCACCGGCGCCACCCTCAGCGCGCCGTGCCGACGGCGCGCCCGCGGACGATGCGCACGAAACGCAGCGCCAACGACACGGCGGCGACCGAGGCGCCGCCGCACACCGCCAGCATGAGCATCGGCGCGCCGCCGCCCTGCACCACCGCCAGCCAGTACCCGAGCGGCACCATGACGCCCCAGAAGGCGGTCATGAGTATCAACGTTGCGGGCCAGACGTCCGCGAGCCCCCGCAGCGCGCCGATCAGCACCGCCTGCAGGCCATCCGGCACCAGCGCCAGGGCCGCGACCAGAATCGTCGAGGCCGCCAGCGTCACCACCGCCGCGTCGCGGGAGAACCACGCCGCGAGCCAGCCCGGGGCGTTGGCGAAGACCAGGCTCACCAGGCCGAGCACCAGCGCCGCGCTGGCGACGGCGACCCAGCCGGCCAACCTGAGCCCGTGGCTGTCGCCGCGGCCGACGTGGTTGGCAACGCGCACCCCCGCCGCGGTGCTGAATCCCAGCGCAAGCATGAACACCAGCGCCACCAGGTTCATGGCGATGGTGTAGCTGGCCACCTGGGCGGCGCCGAGCAGGCCCGCGAACAGGGTCATGGTCGAGAACGCCGAGGACTCGAGACCGTGTCCCAATGCCATGGGATAACCGAGCCGGCGCATGCGCCGACCCAGCGCGCGCAGCTCGGTGATGGGGCGCAGGACGCCGTAGGCATCGCGATCGACCCGCAGCAGGACGTAGGCCGCGACGAACACAAACAGGAACCAGCGCACCACCGTGGTGGCGAGCGCGGCGCCCTCCGCCCCCATCGCGGCGAAACCCCAGTGGCCGTAGATGAGGACCCAGTTGAGGCCGGCGTTGAGCAGGTTGGCGAAGAGCATTGCCGCCATACCGGGCAGCGGGCGGTGAATGCCCTCGAGGAAGAAAATCGTGGCGATGAACAGCAGCATGCCGGGCATGCCCCAGCCGAACAGTGCCAGCACCCGGCCGCCGCCGCGGGCGAGCTCCGGCGCCTGCCCCGTCAGCAGCAGAAATTCCTCGCCGACCTGGCACAGCAGCGCCAGCACGACGCCGTACGCGGCCGCGTGCACGAGTCCGACGCGCCACACCGCGCCGCACTCGGCGCCGCTGCCGGCGCCGTCGAGCTGCGCCGTGAGGATGACGATGCCCAGCAGCAGGCCGATGCCCACGAGCATGAGCGGCACCTGCGGGGCGCTCGCGAGCCCGTAATGCGCAAGCTCGGTGGAGCCCGCTTGCCCGGACATGGCAGCGTCGACGGCAACAATGACGAGCGCACCCGCGCGCGCGAACATCACCGGCACCGCCAGGCGCAGCGTGGGCGCGACGTGGTCACGCCAACCGGCGAATCTCACGGGCTCACTTCCGATGCGGAGCGAGTCTCAAAATCCATTGTTTTTATTCGCAAAAGTCTACCCCAGGGCCAATCTCTCGGCACCGGCGGGTGCGGCGCGGCGCGGTGCGCCGCATGTCGGCGCGATTTCCAGGTTGGCCAAAAATATTAATATACTGGGTTAATACCACGACCAGCTATAAGCTCGATCAATAGTGAACATTGCCAAGATTGAGGGCTTTGCATGAGCAACGAAAGCGCTGAGAAGCTCGAGGGTAAGCACTACGTCACGCTCTACGACAACATGACCGGCAAGTCGTACGAGCTGCCGGTGATCGAGGGCACCATGGGCCCACGCGTCATCGACATCCGCAAGCTCTACGCCGAGGCGGGCATGTTCACCTACGACCCCGGCTTCACGTCGACGGCGTCGTGCGAATCGGAGATCACCTTCATCGACGGCGAGCAGGGCGTCCTGCTGCACCGCGGCTACGCCATCGATGCCCTCGCCGAGAACAGCGACTACCTCGACGTGTGCTACCTCCTGCTGCATGGCGATCTGCCGTCGCCCGAGGAGAAGGCCGAGTTCGAGCACTCCATCACGTATCACACCATGCTGCACGACCAGCTGACCCAGTTCTACCGGGGCTTCACGCGTGCGGCGCACCCGATGGCGGTGATGGTCGGCGTGGTGGGCGCGCTGTCGGCTTTCTACCACGACAGCACCGACATCAACGACCCCCTGCAACGGATGGTCGCGGCCCACCGACTGATCGCCAAGATGCCCACGATTGGCGCCTTCGCCTACAAGTACTCCCTCGGCCAGCCTTTCATCTACCCGAGCAACGATCTCAGCTATTCCGAGAACCTGCTCAAGATGATGTTTGCCACCCCCACCGCCGAGTACGAGGTCAACCCGGTCCTCGCCAGGGCCATGGACCGCATTCTGATCCTGCACGCGGACCACGAGCAGAACGCCTCCACCTCCACGGTGCGCCTGGCCGGCTCCTCGGGCGCCAATCCGTTTGCGTGCATCGCCGCCGGCATCGCCTCGCTGTGGGGGCCCGCCCACGGCGGCGCCAACGAGGCGGTGCTCAACATGCTGGCCGAGATCGGCAAGAAGAATCGCATCGGCGAGTTCGTCGAGCGCGCCAAGGACAAGGACGATCCCTTCCGCCTGATGGGCTTCGGCCACCGCGTCTACAAGAACTACGACCCGCGCGCCAAGGTAATGCGTACCACCGCCCACGAGGTGCTGGACGAACTCGGCAACCGCGATGACCCCTTGCTGGCCATCGCCATGGAGCTCGAGAGGATCGCGCTCGAGGACGAGTACTTCGTCGAGAAGAAGCTCTATCCGAACGTGGATTTCTACTCCGGCATCATTCTCAAGGCCATGGGCTTCCCGACCAACATGTTCACGGTGCTGTTCGCCATCGGCCGCACGGCGGGCTGGATCGCCCACTGGAAAGAGATGATCGGCAATGCCGACAACAAGATCGGGCGCCCGCGGCAGCTGTTCACCGGACATCGGCCACGACAGTTCACTGCCGTCGACGTGCGCAACCACAGCCAGAAACCGAACTGGAGCTGGCTCTGGGGTCAGTCGGCGAGAAAAGGTCCGCGCGAGGGCTGAGGCGCCGCGACGCGCTGCGCCGACAAGCCGCCTAGGGGCCCGCGGCGTCCGGGGGGCGCCGTGGGCCCCGGCACATCAGCACGACGGCGAGCGGGCCCATAAGCACGATCAGAGCCATGCTGCCGAACGCGAAACCCCAGGCCCGCGGGGACGTCTCGCCACCCGCCAGATCGAGCACGACACCGAACGCGATCGGCCCCAGGAAGGAACCGACGAAGCCGATGAGCGAGTGCATTGCCATGGTCGTGCCGCGGTAACGGGGCTCGGCGGCCTCGACCAGCCCGGCGGTGATGGTCGAGGAGTCGGCGGTCACGGTCACGCCGTAGACCCCGAGCAGCACCAGCATCACGACGAGCGCCGGCGCAGAGAACCCGAGCGCCACCGCGGTCAGCGCCGAGGCGCTCATGACCACGATCAGCGTACGCACACGGCCCAGCCGCTGGGCGAACTCGTTGGTGATGACGCTCGAGGGCATCGCGATCAGCATGACGATGGCGGCGACGGTGGCGGCGCTCAGACCCGCGCCGAGCGCCTGCGGCTGCGCCAACCCCTGGCTGAATACGATGAACGGCACCACCCAGTTGCGAAAGCCGAACAGCTCCGCGTTGTGCGCCGCGTAGGCCAGCGTGAAACCGAGCGCCCGGCGGTTGGCCAGCACCGGCCGGAAGTCGAGCAGCCGCGTCGCGGGCGGATGCGCCTGGGGCGGGCGCGAGGGCAGCGCGACCAGCACCACGACCAACGCCGACATCGGGCCGAGGGCGGTGAGCGCGAACGTCCACTGCCAGCCGACGGCGGCTTCGAGATGCCCGGAGAGGTAGATCGACAAACTCGTGCCGATGCCGAACGAGGAGGTGTAGAAGGCCACGGTACGTCCGTGCAGGCGCTCGGGAAGAACGTCGGTGAGCGCCTTCAGACCCGGCATGTACGTGCCGGCCAGGCCGATCCCCTGCAGCAGACGCCAGGCGCTCGCCGTCCACACGCCGGTGGCGGTGACGGCGAAGCCGAGGGCGGCGACGGCGCTGAGGCCCATTGAGAACAGGTAGATCTTCTTCGGACTGACGCGGTCGGTTAGCGCGGTGAGGGCACCGACCGCAACCACGTAACCGCCGAAATAGATTCCGCCGATCCAGCCCACCTGCGTGTTGGACAGGCTCCACTCACTCTGGAAGCCGGGAATCAGCGTGGGATAGGTCGCGAACGTGAGCATGCCGAGGATCTCGGCCAGGCACAGCGTGACCACGAGGGCTACGGGGTTGCGCATGGGCAGCGAGCGTACATCAAGCCCGACGTCACGTTATACTCCCGTGCGGCGACGCCGAGGCACCGGAGCTCTGCGAGGCACCGGAGCTGCGCGNNACCGGACCTCTGCGACCGATGCGCCGATTCGGCCCAACCCCACGAGACCCATTGCCGCATGAGCCCGACACCCTCCGAACCGCCGCAGCGCCTCGACGAGCCGCTCGAACTGGACCCCTCGCAGTGGCGCCCGGGCGACGTCTACTATTTGATGACGGCGCTGGTCGTGCCACGACCGATCGGCTGGATATCGACGCTGTCCAACGAGGGCGTTCACAACGTCGCCCCCTACTCCTACTTCAACGTGATCGCCCACAACCCGCCCCACGTCGTCTTCAGCTCATCGGGCACCAAGGACACGCTGCGCAATATCCGCGCGAACAACCAGTTCGTCGTCAATATCGTGACGATGGACTTGCTGGAGAAGATGAATTTTACCTCCACCGATTTTCCCGCGGATCAGGACGAGTTCACGTGGGCCGAGCTCGAAACGGCGCCCTCGGTGCGCGTGCGCCCGCCGCGGGTCGCCGCCGCCAAGGGCCATCTCGAGTGCGAGACGGTGGAGATCGTGCAGGCCGGCAACGGCCGCCTGGTGATCGGTCGCGTGCTGCACGTCCACATCAGTCCCACGGTATGGAGAGACGGGCGCGTCGCCGTGGAACTGCTCGATCCCGTCTGTCGCCTTTCCGGCTCGGGTTACGCCCGCCTGGGCGAGATCGTGCGGCTGCCGCGCCCGAGCTGGGCCGACGTCGAAGCGAGCCAGGGCCTCGAGCGCATGCCGCGCCTCGGCAGCGCGCGGCCGGCGTGAGCGTATCGCCATCCGCGCCGGCTTCGCCAAGGTGCATCGTCTACAAAAGCATCGGGCTCGCCGAGACCTACCTCTACGTGCCCGAGCAGGATCCGCTGTCGCGGGTGCCGCGGCCGCTGCTCGAGCGACTCGGCACTCTAGCGCCGGTGATGACGCTGGATCTCGGCGCGCGACGGCGACTTGCCCGCGCCGACATCGAGCGGGTGCGGCGGCAGCTGCGCGAGGCGGGTTACTACCTGCAGCTGCCGCCCAGAACCGCGGCCGCCGACCCGTCCTAGAGAGCACGCCGATGCCCGCTGCAGGAACTCTTTCGTGAACACGCATCGCGCGGGCGCCGTGCGCACGCCGCCGGCATGCTGACCAAAATCCTCTTCACCGCCCTGGTCATCGTGATCGTCGCGGTGCTCTTTCGTGTGCGCACGCGGACGGTCAAATCGCCGCCCGCGGCGGCGGCGGCGCAAGCCAACAGCCGCTTCACGCCGCAGCTGATCGCCTACCTGTTCGTCGGCATCATCCTCACCGTCTCGGGGCTCATTTACTACCTGCACTGGCGCGACGAGNNACGCGTCATCAACTCGGCGACCGGTGAGGCCGCCTCCTACCAGGCCTACCGCAAGAGCATCGAGGGCCGCCGCTTCGAGACGCTCGACGGCCGCGCCGTGACGCTGGGCGACGCCGATCGCGTCGAGATGCTCGAGAGCGACTGACGCGGACCGCTGGCGCCGCAAGCCGCCCCCACAAGGGGTCGGCTCCTGACCCGGCGCCGGGCCCAAGGCGGTATAATGGGACCATCGCCGCCGCCCGCGGCTCAGCCAAGAGGCTCGACAGCATGAAGCCGCTATCCCTC
>JABAHR010001121.1_pt5 | contig 12068 bp, 11 predicted proteins | sample 7062101 | NCBI WGS metagenome assembly JABAHR01 (sample SAMN14534553, study PRJNA622989) | marine sediment metagenome | biome: marine biome [ENVO:00000428]; feature: marine pelagic biome [ENVO:01000023]; material: deep marine sediment [ENVO:00002113] | place: India: Gulf of Kutch | collected...
TACTCGTTTGATCTGCCATTTATTCCTCCAAAATTTATCTCTATTAATCTGTGTATCTTTCGATGTTTATTCTTGGATTATATTTTATGGTTTCTGAAAGTTCTTCAAATTTCTTTTTATCGGTTTGAGTCATCATATCAGGCATGGACACTACAATATTTATATACTGATCCCCACGCTCTCTTGTCTTGGGATTAAGTACTCCTTTGCCTTTAAGTCTCATTTTTGTGCCATTTTGAACCCCTGCAGGAATTTTAAGAGTAGCAGTGGAATCTACTGTGGGAACACTAACCTCAGCGCCGAGAGCCGCCTCAAAAATAGTAACCGGTAAATCTAAAAATATATCGTTATTATTTCTTTTGAAAATTGGATGTGGGGCTACTTTTACTCTTAAGTACAGGTCTCCACGTTTGCCGCTGTTTCTTCCAGGCTCACCTTTTCCCACTACACGAATTTTTGAACCATTATCAACGCCTGATGGAATTTTTACAGAGATAGTTTCGGTAGAATAATCTTTACCGTTTGTTTCTCTTGCAATCTTGATGTCTCTTGTGCCACCTTTAATTGCCGTATTAAAATCAATCTCAATTTGATGTTCTACATCCCTTCCCTTTGAAGGTCTTCTGGTTTGGCTATGCTGTCTGCCGCCGCCTCTCGTGCCAAATATCTCGCCGAATATATCTTCAAAACTGGAAAACCCCGAGGCTCCGCCAAAGTTTATATTTTCACCAAAATCTCCGAGATTACCAGAGTAATGTGTCTGGTATCCGCCGGGACGCGCTCCTCCCTGAAAACCTGCTTCGCCAAACATATCGTATGATTTCTTTTTTTCAGGATCAGACAAAATCTCATAAGCCTGCTGAATGTCTTTAAATTTTTCTTCAGATTTTTTATCACCGGGGTTAATATCAGGATGGTATTTTCTTGCAAGATTCCTGAATGCTTTCTTTATTTCATCTGCTGAAGCACTCTTGGACACTCCTAAAATATTGTAATAATCCTTTCCGCCTTTCATGCTTTGAACCTTTAAATTATATTAAATTAAAAATAATCATTAAACTAAAATATTCAAGGACACAACATGCTGAAAAAAATCAGTCCTTCTCTATTCTTTTAAGTATGTGTTCTGCTATTTTGGTAAATGATTTAGATACTTCACTTTCAGGTTGTGACAGTACTATTGGGTTTCCATAGTCTCCACCTTTTCTAATCTCAGGATCGATGGGGATTTCTCCAAGAAAAGGTATATCAAATTTTTCTGCCATTTTGAAGCCGCCACCCCTGCTAAACACATCTATTTCTCCAGAGCAATGAGGGCAGTTTAAATGGCTCATGTTTTCAACTATCCCAAGCACCGGGACGTTTAATTTCCTGAACATCTGAACTCCGCGTTTTACATCCAAAAGCGCTACGTCCTGTGGAGTTGTTACGATTACCCCTCCCGTGATGGGTGCGCTTTGTATGAGTGAGAGCTGAGAATCTCCTGTGCCCGGGGGAAGATCGATAAACAGATACTCAGTATCTTTCCAGTCTACATCTTCTAAAAACTGCTTAATGGCGCTGTGAACCATCGGCCCACGCCAGATTACTGTGTCATCTTCGCTTATTAAAAACCCTATGGACATGAGGTTTATTCCAAACTTTTCAATCGGGTTTAGTTTCTTCTTATCAGTAGTAGTGGGTTTATCTTTTGTGCCCATCATGATAGGCATACTGGGTCCCCATATGTCGGCATCCATAAGACCCACGTTTTTTCTGAGCTTAGATGCTGCAAGAGCAAGGTTTACGGCAACTGTGGATTTGCCCACCCCGCCTTTTCCGCTTGCAACCGCAATGAAATACTTGATATTAGATAATTTTTTTTCTTCAGGTTCTTCTGGTTTTTGTTGGTCGGGTGCTGCTTTTGCAGGTCTTGCACCGCAGTTTATCTCAAGACCGTTTACTCCCGGGATTTCAAGTATAGTCTTTTTTACGGCTTGCTTGATCTGTTGCTCAAGCTCGGGATCGGGTTTGGGCAGAACAAGTGAAACCTTTACATCAGAATCTACTACTTCTATGTTCTTTACGATTCCAAATGAGACAATATCGCGGGTAAAGCCCGGATATTTTACGGTTTTTAACGCACTTTTTATACTATCGGGATTCAGGCTCATCTATATTACGCAACACCGAGCCTTTGTTTAGCTTCGTCGGTCATCATATCCGGGTTCCATGGTGGATCCCAAACGATTTCAATCATCACGTTTCTTGCCCCGATGTTTTTAATTGCCATCTCTGCCTGATTGGCAATCATTGCTCCCATGCCGCAACCCGGTGTGGTCAGAGTCATCTTGAGCTTCACGTCTCTGCCTGAGATTTGAGTGTCATATATTAGCCCAAGCTCTACAATATTAACTGGAAGCTCCGGGTCGTTTACGCCTTTTAGTGATTCATAGACCTTTTCTTCGGTGATTTCAATGTGCTCATCAACAGGTTCTTTCTTATCAAACTTTTTAAACGATACTTCCTGCGGTCCGTCGCTTGCGGGTTTATCCTGCTGTATGGATATTATCTTTTTCATTCCCATAATACTGCCTCCGTTATTAATCTTGTGTTATCTTATATATATATTATATCAACAAACTTTTAATGTTTCTTTAATTTAGATGAGTTATATAAATATTAGATTAATTTTTTGTTGGATGTACTCTATAAAGTAAAACCATTTAAATTGCATGTGTCAATCTTAATACCTACAATATATAGTACCATATCCAATCTTGACACCATATGGTATTTAAACTAATCTAGTAGCGCAAAATGAGAAGACAAACAAGACAGTTCAGTTTAGGTAATGTAAAAATAGGCGGCGGTGCTCCGGTTTCTGTGCAGTCAATGACAAAGACCGATACAAGGGACATAGATGCCACAGTGGAGCAGATAAGCCAGCTTGAAAAAGCCGGGTGTGATATTGTAAGGCTTGCGGTACCCGACATGGAAGCAGCAAAGGCACTTGGTGAGATAAAAAATCAGACAAATATACCGCTTGTATCAGACATTCATTTTGATTACAAACTGGCACTTGAGGCCATAGCCCAGGGTGTAGACGGTATGAGGATAAACCCTGGAAATATTGGCTCTAAAAAGAGAATTAAAGCTGTAGTTGATGCCGTAAAAGAAAGGAAAATTCCAATTAGAATCGGCGTTAATTCCGGCTCGCTCGAAAAAGACATACTTAAAAAACACGGAAGTCCCACTCCTGAAGCCCTTGCAGAAAGTGCAATGAGGCACATTCAGATTTTAGAGGATATGGACTTTTATGATACCAAGATTTCTGTTAAATCAACCGATGTCATGAGGATGATAGAAGCATACAAAATAATTGCTGAAAAGACTGATTATCCGCTTCATTTAGGGGTGACTGAAGCAGGTACAATCAAGATGGGAACGATCAAATCATCTGTAGGCATAGGAAGCCTTCTAGCTCAGGGTATTGGGGATACAATAAGGGTGTCTTTAACAGGTGATCCGGTGGATGAGATTGTTGTGGGTATCGATATATTAAAATCACTTGGACACAGAAAACACGGGATTGAGCTTATTTCATGCCCTGGTTGCGGTAGGCTTGAGATTGATCTCATGAAGCTGGTTACAGATATTGAGAAAAAGATTGAACATATCGAACTTCCAAGACCGATAAAAGTTGCTGTTTTAGGCTGTGTAGTAAACGGCCCGGGTGAGGCAAGTGACGCTGATATTGGAATTGCAGGTGGTAGAGGAAAAGGGATTATGTATAAACACGGTAAGCTTGTTCGTTCCTTTAAAGAAGATCAGATTGTAGATGAACTGGCAAAAGAGCTGGAGACCTTCCAGGTTGTGCAGTAAAAATATCAATTAATACTTTCAATTTTAGTAAAACCGTTATATAATTATCATAGGGTACACTGTACCCAAAAAAACTACGATAAATTACATGAAAGATAATATCGAAAGTTATATAAAGCCAGCACGATTGATTCCAAGTTCGGAAAAAGAGCAACGTGCAACTTCCATTTTGTTAGCATGTTTTAGAATTGTCCCAGATTTTGCGAGAGAGATTCTTAAAGAGGCTAACATTTATGTCCCAAAAAGATCAACGATATCATGTTTTACTGAAGTTGTATTTAAGAAAAGTAAACTTCAAGATAAAAAATCTAGACCAGATGGATTAATAATTATAAAAGCTGGTAACAAGATTTGGAGTGCTATTTTTGAATCAAAAATAGCTAACAATCTATTGGATAAAAATCAAATTGAAGAATATTTAGACCTCGCAAAACTAAATAATATTAATGCATTAATCACTATCTCAAATCAATATGTCACAACTCCTACTCACAGTCCTATCCAAGTTTCTAAACAAAAGTTGAGAAATACGGATTTATATCATTTTTCATGGTTATTTATTGAAACAAAAGCTAATTTATTATTAAAAAATAAGAAAGTTGAAGATCCTGAACAAGCAATAATCCTGACTGAGTTGATACATTATCTTAAAGATCCAAGATCAGGAGTTACATCTTTTTCGCAAATGGGAAAGGGATGGCGTGAAATAAGTTTAGCAATCAATAAAGGGATAAAAATTAAGAAAAACGATCCTTCTGTGGATGATGCAATATCTAGTTGGCAGCAATATTCTAAATACCTTTCAATTAAACTGAGTGATCATGTTCGTCGCCCAGTTTATGAATATCTTTCTAGGTCTAGAATTAAGGATTCAAATATAAACTACCAAGTTAATTTAGATGATTTAACAATAAAAGATTATTTAGATGCCGAGTATGAAATACCTAACGCTGCATCAAGGTTGCATTTAATCGCTAATTTTAAAACAAGAACTATAACAATTGAGATGTCTTTAGATGCTCCTCAAGATCGAACATATCCGCAGTCTTGTATTACTTGGCTTACACGTCAATTATCTAAAATAAAAGATGAAGATATTGAAATAAGGGTTAATTGGAATAGAGGTGTGACTGAAATGCAAAAGCTATCTGTAGCCTTAGATGATCCTTTAAAACTTATACCAAAAGGTGTGAAAGATTTACCAAAAACATTAGATGTAGTCGAAGTTATAGACCTTGCAGGAAAATTTAGCAGTAATAAATCTTTCGTTGAAGAAACAACAAAGAGAGTACTGCTGTTTTATAGTAATGTTGCTGAAAATCTTAGAAAATGGGTACCTAAACCACTTAAAGGCAAAGAAGTTGAAGTGGATAATACTTCAAATAGTGATACAACTGAACAAAATACAAATCCATTCTGGTTGCCACCTATTCAAAAATAGAAGATTTAACTTAACTAATTATTATTTAAGTAGTGTTTAGCTAGAATTTCCTTATTTCTGTGATCGCAGGATCATCTGAATCTTGTCCAATATATATCAAAAACGGCTCGATTTCTTTATGGGATTCAATAGAAGAAAATTTCCAGTAGAGTAGTCCTTTAAGTAAGTTGTCGAATTTTTTATTGGTTTCGATTAAAGCCTTTATGGCAGATGCTCTTTCTTCGTAATTTGCGGGTTGTTCTTCCCAAAGAAGTAAGTCTACTGATTTTTCATTCTCAATTAATGAAAAACCTCGTGAATTCCAGGGTTGTACTGTCGAATTATTCCTGTTTGTATATCCAAGCTCTGTGAATATTACTTCTTTATCTATTAATTTATTCTCTAATCTGAATTGTTCTATTTCCTTAAATGCCTCATTCCAGCCTGTTAGTAAGTGAGCATATAAATCTTCAGAGTTCTTGGTTTCATTATAATCTCTTAGAGGAAAGTATGCGTTAATACCAATAATGTCCAGCTGTTGCCAAAAATCCACTTCATGATAATTATCAAAATTGGCAGCATATAATAACTTGCCGTCAAAATGTTTTCTTGTTTCATTTATCAAAATATACCAGTAATCGCCTAGCAGTTTTCGTCTTTCATTTATTAACTCTAATCCGTTTTCAGAATCGGCATAACCTACCTGTTTGGCCCAGCTATTATATTTATAATCTCTGGCGCTTAAGTAATCTTTTAAGGAATTGTAGCCTGGCCAGTAGCTGTACCAATTCTCAGAGCTTTCAATTAGCTCAGTATATTGCAGCAGCCTGTTTGTTTGTGACTTCAGGTTTGAAATATCTTTAAAATAAGAAATGATGGGCGGGTAACTTTCTATGGGGGTTGTTGCAGAGAGTGAATTCATCTCACTCCCTATGCCCAAAATGTCAACATCCTCCTGCTCCGCAATCCTTGCCCATTTGAGGACGAAGTTTGTGTACTTTTCAAACCATGAACGTAACTCCCTTTCTGTTTTTGGCATAATCATACCGTGCCAAAGAAAATCGTTTTCATTGTAGGCGTGGTCAAGCGCTATTCTTAAAATCAGCACAACATTAAGTCCGGCTTTCCTTGCGGTTCTTATCTCGTCTACCACAGACTCATCAGTGTCGTCAAAACGCAGGTTGTCAGAGTCCCATTTCCCTTGTCTTGCATAGACCGTAACAGGCACTGTGTTCATTCCGGCTTGTTTTACAGTATTTATCCATTTGTCGTGATTGGGTTCATTTATCTGAATACCTCCCAGAAGAAATGGGGGCATTTTAGAAAAATTCAATACATTTACCGCTCCACATGAAATTGTTATAAAGAAGATTGATAAAATTATAAAAATGAAATGCTTTTTTCTCATTATGAATTATATTTCTTTGATTGATATTGTTTGTCCAGTGGATTCAAAAAATAATAAATTTGTTTATGAATATACATAATCAAAAAATAAAGGGTCGGGGAAGTTCGGTAAATCCTGCTAACAGATTCGATAAAATAGATTTTACTCCTGATGAAGAATATTATAAAGATGCTAAAAAACCAAAGACTGAATTTTATAAAGACACATCGAAAAGCATAATTGCATACAATAACAGCCCCGATATCAATTTTGATGCAAGCATAAACCCATACAGGGGGTGTGAGCATGGTTGTGCTTACTGTTATGCAAGGCCAAACCATGAGCACCTGGGTCTTTCAGCAGGGCTAGATTTCGAAACCAAAATATTTGTAAAGGAAAATGCGCCTGAGCTTCTAAGGAAAGAGCTATCATCAAAAAGGTGGAAACCGCAGACTATTGCCATAAGCGGCATAACAGATGCCTACCAGCCTTGTGAAAAGCATTTTAGGCTTACAAGATCGTGTTTGGAGGTTTTATATGAGTTTAAAAACCCTGTTGGAATTGTTACAAAGAATAAACTTGTTGCGCGTGATAAGGACATATTGGGAGAGCTTGCAAAAATGGATGCTGCCGTAGTCACTATATCTATAACAACTCTTGATTCAGAGCTTGCAAGGTTTATGGAGCCGAGGACATCACAGCCAAAACTGAGATTGGAAGCTATAAGTGAACTGAGAGATAGTGGTATCCCTGTGGGAGTGCTAATTGCTCCAGTCATACCGGGGCTTACTGATCATGAGATGCCAAAGATAATTGAAAAGGCAGTCGATGCAGGTGCATTGTATGCCGGGTATGTGATGCTAAGACTTCCGTTTGAAGTTAAAGACATTTTTTCTACCTGGCTTGAGCAGCACTTCCCGGATAGAAAGAGTAAAGTGCTAAACAAGGTGAATTCAGTTAGAGATGGAAAACTGTATTCACCTGAGTTTTTCAAAAGGCAGAGAGGGCAGGGAGTGTTTGCCGATCAGGCGGCTAAAATTTTTGAGATAGCTTGCAGGAAAAATGGGATAGACAATAACTCTGTAAATTTATCTACAGATTATTTTACTAATGCTGGAAAAACACAGCTTGAACTTTTTTAGTATATACATTTCTATTGCTTTTAAACTCAAAATCAGTAAGTTATTCCCCTTAAGCTATGAGATACTCACAATATTTTATTCCAACACTAAAAGAAACACCTGCGGATGCTGAAGTCGTAAGCCACCAGTTAATGGTAAGGGCAGGGATGCTCAGGAAAGTTGCCGCAGGAATCTATGACTACCTACCACTTGGGTTACGCTCGATAAGAAAATTTGAGGAAATAGTCCGTGAGGAGATGAACAGGGCGGGGGCGATTGAACTGCTAATGCCAGCGGTACTTCCCGCAGAGCACTGGAAAGAAAGCGGCAGATGGGATGTGTATGGTAAAGAGCTTCTAAGGTTTACAGACCGCGCAGAGAGAGAGTTTTGCATAGGGCCTACTCATGAAGAGATTATTACTGACGTTGTACGTAGGGAAGTTAAGTCATATAAGCAGCTCCCAGTGAATCTTTATCAGATACAGACAAAGTTCCGCGATGAAATCCGCCCAAGATTCGGTGTTATGCGTGCAAGAGAATTTATAATGAAAGACGCATACAGCTTCGATGCCACCGACGAAGGTGCCGATAAATCCTACTGGGCGATGTATGAGGCATACAGCAGGATTTTTGAGAGATGTGGGCTTGAGTTCAGGGCAGTACTTGCAGACACAGGGAACATAGGCGGAAGCTTTTCACATGAGTTTATGGTGCTTGCAGAAACCGGTGAAGATGTAGTAATGAGCTGCGATAAGTGCGACTACGCAGCAAATCTTGAGCTTGCTGAGATTAGGCTGGCAGATTCCGGGTCGTCTGACGATTCTTCTCAAAGTAAAGACATTGAGGAAGTACACACACCTGGTATGAAATCTGTTGAAGAAGTTGCAGAATTTTTGGAAGTAAATTCGGGTGATCTTATCAAAACCATGATTGTGGAAGCTGACGGGCAGGCAATTGCAGCTCTAGTTTCCGGCGATAATGAACTCAGCATTACAAAGCTTAGAAGACACCTTGGGGCAGATGTTATTGATCTTGCAACACCTGATGTGATAGAAAAAGCTACCGGCGGAGCGCTTGGTTTTAGCGGCCCTGTTGGACTTAAAATAAAAATTATTGCTGATCATTCTATTAAGAATATTCATAATGGAGTTACCGGAGCTAATAAAAAAGATTATCACCTCATAAATGTAAATCTTGGCAAAGACTATGAAGTAAATGAGTTTGCTGACATAAGAGTTGCCGCAGATGGAGACGGGTGTCCAAACTGTGATGGAGGAAAGCTTAAATCGACAAGGGGCATTGAGGTTGGTCATGTATTTAAGCTTGGCACAAAATACAGCGAGGCCATGAGCGCAAACTTTGTAGCTGAGGACGGAAAGGAAAAACCATTTATCATGGGATGCTACGGAATAGGAATTGGCAGGACAGTTGCAGCGGCTATCGAACAAAATTTTGATGACAGCGGGATGATACTTCCAAGGGCGCTTGCACCTTTTGAGATAATAGTAATGCCACTAAACATGAAGGATGAGAATGTAGTGAAGCTATCCGATGAAATTTACAACAGTTTGGTAGAGAAAGGCTACGACGTTCTGATTGATGACAGAAAAGAGAGCGCTGGTTATAAATTTAAAGATGCCGATCTTATTGGAATACCTGTACATGTTCGCATCGGCCCAAAAACACTTAAAGAGAATTCAGTTGAAATTAGGCTTAGAAGCACCGGAGAAAACAAGCTTGTTAAAATTGAAGATGCAGTATCAGAAGTTGAGAAGTTGATGGAATCTATTTGATGTTAGAAAACCACACTTCACATTCACTCCAAATAGCTTAAAATACCGCATGTCTCGAAAACCTTTAGAACCTGAAGAGAGAATAATATTAGCGCTCGATTTTTCTGATTTCAATGAAGCAGAAAGTTGGGTCGAAAGATTTAAAGGTAAGATTCATATATACAAGGTAGGCCCTATCCTTTATGTAAGAAATGGAACTGATGTGCTTAAGAGATTCTCTGAGCTTGGAGCAGAACTCTTCCTTGATCTCAAATTTCACGATATACCTTCAACCATTGAAAAAACAGTAAGTCAGCTTGCCGATCTAAATATCAGTATGTTTACACTTCATGCTCTTGGCGGTTTTAATATGATGAAAAGAGTATCCGAATCGGTTGCAGAAGAAGCAGATAAACTCTCTAAGCAAAAACCAATGACTCTGGCTGTGACAGTTCTTACAAGTCATGACCAGTCTACATTAACGGAAATTGGTGTGAATAGTGTTGTGAAGGATGAAGTTTTAAGACTTGCAGGAGTTGCCGAAAAAGCCGGAATAGACGGGCTCGTATGTTCAGGACAGGAGCTTGAATTTATAAAACAGGAGTTTGGTGACAGGTTTAAACTCGTAATCCCTGGAATAAGACCGGCTTCCGAATCTCATGATCAGAAAAGAGTGATGACTCCTGAAGCAGCCGTATCAAGAGGCGCTGATTATCTAGTGATTGGCAGAGCGATTACAGAAGCTGAGGATCCAGAGAAGACAGTGGAAGAAATTATTTCTCAAATTTCTCCCACCAGTTAAACTTTATGCTGCTTTTTTCTTATTCTCTTTCTTATTAAAAGTAAACTCTTTATTCTTGTCTACATCTACAAATATGAGATCACCTTCTCTGTATTCACCTTTCAATAGCTCGGTAGCCAGAGGGTTTTGAATGAGTTTCTGGATCGTCCTTTTGAGAGGGCGTGCGCCATATACCGGGTCATAACCCTGCTCGGCTAAAGCCTGTTTTGCTTTGTCGGATAGTTCTATATCCATTTTCTTGTCCTCTAGTCTCTTTCTTAAATGATCTACCTGAATCTCTACAATCAGTTTTATATGATCCAATGATAAAGGCTTATAGATTACAATATCATCTATCCTGTTTAAAAACTCTGGCCTGAAAGATGACTTGACCACTTCCATAACATCCTGCTCCATTTTCTTTTCGTCTTTAATATTCTCCTGAATATGATGGCTTCCAAGATTAGAAGTCATGATGATCACGGTGTTTCTAAAGTCTACAGTCCTTCCCTGACCGTCAGTAAGTCTGCCGTCATCAAGGATCTGCAGCAGCACGTTAAAGACATCATTGTGAGCTTTTTCGATCTCATCAAACAGTATCACAGTGTACGGCCTTCTCCTAACAGCCTCAGAGAGCTGGCCACCTTCTTCATAACCAACATATCCGGGAGGAGCGCCAATTAGTCTTGATACCGTGTGCTTTTCCATATACTCACTCATATCGATCCTTACCATAGCGCTCTCATCATCGAACATAAACTCGGCAAGAGCCTTTGCAAGCTCTGTTTTACCTACGCCTGTTGGTCCCAGGAATATAAAAGAACCGATAGGTCTGTTAGGATCGGAAAGCCCCGAGCGCGAACGCCTTAGAGCATCTGAAACTGCTTTTATGGCATCGTCCTGTCCGATAACTCTCTTCACAAGCCTCTCTTCCATCTTGATGAGTTTCTCTACCTCACCTTCAAGCAGTCTTGAAACAGGAATGCCGGTCCACTTTGCAACAATCTGCGCAATGTCCTCAGCATCCACTTCTTCTTTTAGCATCTTGCTTGTTCTCTGTATCTCAACAAGCTCTGCATTTAGTTTTTCAAGCTTTTCCTGCAGGTCTGGAAGTTTTCCGTACAGAAGCTCCGAAGCCTGATTTAGCTCTCCGCTTCTCTGTGCTCTTTCAGCATCGATTTTTACATTTTCAATTTCTTCTTTTGTTTTTCTTATCTCTGTAATATGATCCTTTTCTCTTTGCCAGTGAGCCTTGAGCCCCGAAACCTCTTCATTGAGATTTGCCATTTCCTGCTCTATGTTCTTAAGCTTGTCTTTTGATGAAGCATCTTTTTCTTTCGATAACGCCTGTTTTTCAATCTCAAGCTGCATTATCTTCCTGTTAAGCTCATCGATCTCAGTGGGCAAGGAATCAATTTCCATCTTAAGCCTTGCAGCTGCTTCATCTATAAGGTCGACTGCTTTGTCAGGCAGAAATCTGGCAGTAATGTATCTGTTAGATAAAACACCTGCCGCAATTAGCGCATCGTCTTTAATTTTTACTCCATGATGCACTTCGTATTTCTCTTTTAGTCCCCTAAGAATAGAGATTGCTTCTTCTACAGAAGGCTCTCCTACAAAAACCTGCTGGAATCTTCTTTCGAGTGCAGCATCTTTTTCGATATGTTTTCTAAATTCGTCCAGTGTTGTTGCACCAATACAGTGCAACTCTCCTCTTGCAAGT
>JABAHR010020357.1_pt4 | contig 12067 bp, 11 predicted proteins | sample 7062101 | NCBI WGS metagenome assembly JABAHR01 (sample SAMN14534553, study PRJNA622989) | marine sediment metagenome | biome: marine biome [ENVO:00000428]; feature: marine pelagic biome [ENVO:01000023]; material: deep marine sediment [ENVO:00002113] | place: India: Gulf of Kutch | collected...
GACGACTTCGAACTCGACAAGCCGTTCTTCGTGCTAGCCACCCAGAACCCCATCGAACAGGAAGGCACCTACCCCCTGCCCGAGGCCCAACTCGACCGCTTCATGTTCAAGATCAACGTCGACTACCCAAGCGAGCAGGAGGAGATCGACATCATGCGGACCGTCACAGGCAGCGGCAGCTCCGACCTCGGCCAGGTCCTCGGCAAGAAGGACATCCTCTTCCTGCAGGACCTGGTGACCCGCGTTCCGGTGGCGGATCATATCTTCAAGTACGTGGCGACCCTGGTGCGCTCCACCCGCCCCTCCGAGGAAAACACCCCCGGCTTCATCCAGGACTTCGTCTCGTGGGGATGCGGACCCCGCGCCTGCCTGAACCTGATCACCGGCGCCAAGGCCCGGGCCATCCTGCGGGGCCGCTTCAACGTCGCCGTGGAGGACATCCAGGCCCTCGCCCTGCCCGTGATGCGACACCGCATGGGACTCAACTTCGCCGCCCAGTCCGAGGGCGTCGATACCGACCACGTCGTCAAACGCCTGCTCGAGGAAACACCCAGCGACGAGTCCCTCTACCAGGGAACCGGCCAGGAGACCGCCACCGCTTGAGGCCCCTGCCTGACAAGCACTCCCTGATCACAACGATGCCGATTCGCTCGCTTCCCAACCCGGGCGCCAGATAACCCATGGACCCTGAAACCAAGTCAGCGGACGACCGACCGACCGAAAGGCTCGAGCCCAAGGGGCAGGCCAAATACCTCGACCCGGAGACCCTCACCAAGATCGGATCGCTCGAAGTGGTGGCCCGGCAGGTGGTCGAGGGCATCCGGATCGGCCAGCACAAGAGCCCGGTGCGCGGCATCAGCAGCGAGTTCAGCGCNNCCCAGGGCGACGAAACCCGCCACATCGACTGGAAGGCCTACGCCCGCTGCGACCGTTACTACATCAAGCTCTTCGACGCCGAGACCAACTTTATCTCGAACCTCCTCCTCGATGCCAGCAAGTCCATGACCTATGCCTCGGGGGGGATCTCGAAGCTGGAGTACGCAAAATACCTGGCGGCCAGCCTCGCCTACCTGATTGTCGACCAGGGCGACTCCGCCGGGGTGGGGGTGTTCGACGGGAAACTGCAGACATACATCACGCCGAAGGGCAACATGCAGGTCCTCCAGGACATCTCGAACGAATTCGAAAAGATCGATCCCCAACCCCGCACCAACGTGGGCGCCATCCTTCACGACTTCGCCCACCGCATGACCCGGCGCGGATTCGTCATGTTGTTCTCCGATCTCTTCGACAACACCGAGGAGTTCATCAGCGGTCTCAACCACCTGCGCTTCGGCGGTCACAACGTCATCCTCTTCCACGTCATGGACCCCTACGAGATCGAGTTTCCCCTCAATGGAATGTGGAAGTTCCTGGGTCTCGAGGGCGAGGGGGAGGTCATCACCCAGCCGGCCCGCGTCCGGGCCAACTATCTGCAGGAACTCGAGGAGTTCGTGGGTGGAATCCGCAAGGCCTGCGCCCGCGCCCAGGTCGATTACGTGCTCGTCAACACCCGGGACCCGGTGGAGCACACCATCACCAACTACCTGCTCCAGCGCACCGCCCTCGCCAAGGCTCGTTAATTGACGCTCGATGCTTTCATTTCCGAGAAACCCTGCCTTGGCGCCCGCCGTCCTGACGATGGCGGTCCTCACCGCAGGAGCAGCGGCGGGGATCGACTCCACCACTCACCCCGTGCTCAAGCGGGCCCTCGCCGAGCGCCCGGAAGCCGACCAGGACCGCAACGGAGTCCTCTCCCTGGCGGAGTACGGCACCCTGCAGCCGAAGCCGCCCGGTCACCAAGCCATCCAGGACGGCAAGCTCCCCTTTCTCCCGATCCTCGCCGACGGAGCGGTGCTCATCACGGACTTCGAAGATAACAGCTACCGCAACGCCCCGGGCTGGACCAACGAGGGAAACGCCTTCACCGGCGATCTCAATGCCGGCACGCGACTGATGAAACGCCGGGTCGGCCCGTTTCTCGGCAAGTTCTTCTTCACCACCCACGCCAAATCGGATCTCGAGACCGGCCGGTTGCTCTCTCCGCAGTTCGCGCTCGAACTGGATTACCTGGTCCTCTCCATGAGCGGCGGCCGCTTCCCACAACGAGTCGGCGTCAACCTCTGGATCGGCGATGAACTGGTGCGGAGCGCGACCGGAAGAAACGACGACTACCTCGAGGAAGTCGCGCTCGACGTGCGGGAGTATCGCGGCCAGATCGCCCGGTTGGAACTGCTGGACCAGCACCCCGGCCTTTGGGGCCACCTCAATCTCGACCTCATCGTCCTGCGCACCTCGCCCGGCAAGGCCCGCGTGGTGAATACCAAGCCCGCCCCGGTTGCCCCCACCGGCGGCGTGGTATTGACCACCGCCGGGCGCATTCGGGGCGCCTCCCGCCTCGTCGACAACCAACTGCACCTGGGAGGGACTCCCCTCGACGGGGAGGTCCTCCTCGCCATAAACGCCGGGCAGTCCGGGGACCAGCCCCTGCCCGGAGCGATCCGCCTCCTCAACGGCGAGGTCTGGCGGGCCGGGCTGCAGAACGTGGAGGGAGTCGGCCACGAGCAGAGCATCGGCATCCAAAGCAAGACTCTGGGCACCCGCAAAGTTCCCCTCGCCAGTCTCGCCAGCATGGAGTTCGTGGCGGGAGGCCCCGATGCCCCCCGCGAACCCGGTACTCTCTATCGCATCGGCGGCGAGCCGATTCCCGGCAAGCTGGTTTGGGTCCGTCAGAAGGATATCGCCCTCGATTGTGNNGTGATTCCGCTCCCCCGCCAGTCGGTGGAGCGATTTGTTCTCGCCAGGGCTCGGCCCGCCCCGCCGGAAAGCGACACCATCGGCCTGACGGATGGAAGCCTCCTCTACGGTCAGACCGGCTTCGACGGCAGCCAGCTGGTGGTGAATCACGAAACCCTCGGCGAACTGCGACTCGACTGGAACGTGGTCCGCTACCTGCGCCGGCATGTGGCCGGTATCGACTGGTTGGAGCAGCTCGCCATGACAGTGGTCGAGCGGGTCGGCCCGGCCCTCCCGCCACCGGTTCCACGATGGCACGAGGGCCACGATCACGATCACCGGCGCGCCGTCCGCATCATGCCCAACACGGTGGTGCGTTTCGCTCTCAAAACCGGCCCCCAACGCAGCGGCCTCTTCCGCAGCGAGCTGGCCGCCGTCCCCGGATGCCGGGCCGACCTGAAGGTCTCGGTCCTGGCCGGCGAGGCCACCCTCTGGCAACAACGGGTGGCCGCCGGCAGCGCTCCCATCCCGCTCTCCCTCGAACTTCCCGACGCCGGGGAGCTCACCATTGAAGTGGAGTTCGATGGCCCGTTGGCCTTCCCGTGCGGGATCGACCTCCGCGACCCGCATGTGCTGAACCTCGCGCACATCCAAAGCCAACCTCAAACCAAGAAACCGAACTGATCAGATGGGCTCGCTGAATTCATTCGCCCTGTGGGGCACCCTCGGAGTGTTGGGAGTGGCGGTCCCCATCATCATTCACCTCCTCTACCGCAAACACCGCCGTCAAACCGACTGGGCTGCCATGGAACTGCTGCGGCGCGCCCTGGTGGTCCGCTCCGGCCAGGTCAAACTGGAAGACTATCTCATTCTCGCCCTCCGCTGCCTCGCCCTCCTCCTCCTCGCCCTCGCCCTCCTGCGCCCCACCATGAACTCGGACTCGGACGGCTGGCTGGGCGAGAAGAAGGTGGGGATGATCGTGGCAATCGACGCCTCCTTCAGCATGAATCACGGGGAACACTCACGCTTCGAACGCGCCGTCGACAAGGCCCGCCAGGTCGTCAAGACGGCCCGGGAAGGCGACCCGCTCAGCATCGTTCTGATGAGCAACCGCCCCGAGGTTCTCCTGCGCGGGGCCAGCTACTCGCCCGGCCAGGTGGAAGAGGTGCTCGACGCCCAAACCGAACCCACGCCCTACCGGCTCAGCCTCGAACGCAATATCGACCTGCTCGACGAATTGGTGGGCGAACTGAAGACTCCGGGCAAGGAGGTCTTCCTTGTCACCGACTCCCAGGAACTGGACTGGGCCGGGCTCTCCGAAACGGCCCAGGCCTCCCTGCAACGCCTCACCCAGCGCGCCAACGTCTTCGTCATCCCGGCCGGAGCGGAAGGTGAGGAGAATCTCAGCCTCGAGCGGCTCTCTTATTCTTCCGGAACGCTGCGCCAGTCCGGGGTGGCCCGCTTCACCGCCCTCGTCCGTAACACCGGGCGGCGAGCCAGCACCAGCGGCACCGTCGATTTCTTCGTGGACGGCGAACGCAGCAAACGCTCCGCAGTCGGTTCCCTCGACCCCGGCGAAGCCCGGGGCATCTCCTTCTTCGCCTCCTTCGACAAACCCGGCGACATCCGGCTCAAGGCCGAGCTCGGCAAGGACGACCTCGTCGATGACAACGTCCGCCACGCGGTGGCCCATATCACTTCGGGCATCAGGGTCCTCTGCGTGGAAGGGGCTTCCCCCGGTCAATCCAATGCCGACCGGACCGGCGCCTACTATGCCATCCGCGCCCTCCGTCTCAAAGACCGGGGGGTGGAGAGCCCGGTGCAGGTCAGCCAGATTGAAGCCCCGGATCTGGGGCTCGAACAACTGAGCGACTACGACGTGGTCCTGCTCGCCGACGTGGCTGACCTCGCTCCCGAAATGGTGGACCGCCTCGGGAATTTCGTGAAACGCGGCGGGGGTCTCATGATCTTTGCCGGGGACCGGGTGGAAGCTTCCCACTACAACGAGCGCTTCGGATCCGGCGAGGACGGCCTCCTCCCGGCCGTCCTCGGCGAGGTCACCACGTTCGCGGGCGAGGGAACGGGATNNCGAGGACGGCCTCCTCCCGGCCACCCTCGGCGAGGTCGCCAGTTTCGATGGCGAGGGCACCGGATGGACTCTCGCCGACCCGAAGTCCGACCATCTCCTCGCCGGGCTGGTGGCCCGCCTTCCCGAGAAACTCCTCGATACCGCCCGCCTGACCAAGGCGATGACGGCCGAGCCGGCCCCGGGCAGCGAGACCATTCTCTCTCTTGCCGAGACCGGAGCGCCCCTTCTCCTGGCCCGCGACCTCGGATCCGGCACTGTCCTCCTCTTCACCTCCTCCGCGGACCGGAAGTGGAACGAACTGGCGGTTCATCCCGTCTACGCCATGCTCCTGCAGCAGGCCGTCACCAACCTGACCAGCCGCCCCGACGCCCTGCAGCTCACGGTGGGGGAAGAAGTCGATCTCACCGTGGCGGGCCGCCAGGTGGGTGACTCGATCTCCCTCATCGATCCCACCGGCACCTCCACCGACCTGCGCGTCACCCAGGACCGCGACCAGCCGGTGGCGGCGGTCGAATTCGATGAGCTGGGCGTCTACGAAATCACCGCCGAGGGATCAAATCCCCCCGTGGTGGTGGCCGCCAATGTCGATGCCAGGGAATCCAACGTGCGCGTCATCGACAGCAGCGCCCTCACCACCCAGCTGGAGCCGGCCGGGGTGAAAGTCATCGCCAGGGAGGGCGCCCTCCAGTCCGCCATCGAGGACAGCCGTCGCGGGCGCGAACTCGCCCATGTGCTCCTCTGGCTGGCCATCGCCATCTTCATTGCGCAGAGCCTCCTGGCCCGCCACTTCACCAACAAGATGGAGCGCGAAGACGCCCCCGACCTCTCCGCCACCCTGGAAATGAGCAGGGTCGCCGCCGCCCGCCGCGCCTGAACCCGAACGCTCGCCCACATGATCAAGAAACTGCTCAATCTCGATCCGTCCCAGGAAGTCGACAGCATCGAGTATGCCTTCCGCGGAGGCTGGCTCCTCGCCTTGCTGTTGATTGGCGCGGCCATCGCCTTCGCGGTGTATCTTTACCGCTCCGAACACAGCCTGCCCAAGGGCCGGCGGATCGCCATGGTCGTCTGCCAGGCGCTCGCCCTCCTCACCCTCATCGTGATCATCATGCAACCCTACGCCAAGGTGCGCATGACCAAGGATTTCCAGCGCACCATGCTGGTCATGCTGGATACCTCGCGAAGCATGGCCCTCGATGATCCCCGCAACTCCGCCGAGCAGGTCGAGGAGGCCGCCAAGGCCCTCGACAAGTTCCCGCTGGAGGGCACCCTGCGCGGAGACGACGCCGATTCCGTCAAGCAGAACCTCGGGCCGACCCGTCGTATCGACCTCGCCCGCGCCGCCCTCGAGCACCCCGGAATCAGGCTGGTCGAGCAGCTCGAGGAGAGCTACGACGTCCGCTTCTTCACCTTCGACGGGACGGTCCGCCCGGAGGCCGGGACCACCGGCCAGGATGAGGAGGATCTCATCACCCGGCGCAGGGCGGAGGGCGAGTCCTCCCAGGTCGGTTCCGCCATCGAGGAAGCGGTGGGCCGGTTTGCCGGACAACCGGTGGCGGGCGCCCTGGTCCTCAGCGACTTTGCGTGGGTGGAGGGCAAGGATCCCCTCCGGGTGGCGCGCCAGCTCAAGGAGCGCGACATCCCGGTCTACACCGTGCCGGTCGGCCTCCCCGCCCCGCCCGACNNCGGAGGTGGTCTTCAAGGGTGATCGCGTTCCCCTCCGCGTGAAGGTGGAATCGCGCGGCTACGCCGGCCGCTCCGTCGAGCTGAAAATGAAGATCGACGGCCAGCAGACCACCAGCCAACAGGTCGAGTTGTCCGACGGAGTGCAATTCGAGGAAATGATGTTCATCCCTCAACGTGAATCGGGCTCCATCAATCTCGACTTTGAAATCGCCGCCCTCGCCGGGGAAACAACCGACGCCAACAACTCCACCGGGCACAAGGTCCGCATCATCGATGAGAAAATCAAGGTGCTCTACATCGAGGGCATGCCACGCTGGGAATACCGCTACCTGCGCTGGGTCCTCCTGCGCGACCCCCGCCTCGACGTGAAGTTCCTCATGACCCAGGGCGACCCCGCCCTCGCCGGGTCCTCCCCCAACCACATCGGGCGCTTCCCGCAGGACCCCAAGGAAGCCCTCCAGTATGACCTAATCATCCTCGGCGACGTCCCTGCCTCCTACTTCAACACCTCCCAGACCGACCTCATCCACAAGCTGGTGCAGGAACGGGGCGGGTCGCTCCTCATGATCGCGGGACCGATGGCGGCGCCCTCCACCTATCGCGACACCCCCATCGGCGAAATCCTGCCGGTCAACATCGGAAGCGGCGGCTATCATTCGGTGGCTCCCACCGACTCGCCCGAGGTGACGGCTGCCGGTCAGGAGAGCCTCTCCACTTCCCTCTCCCTCGCCCCGGAGACCAGTGCCCGGATCTGGTCCCACGTGCGTCCCATGGCCGCCCTCCCGCAACTGGCCGGCCCCAAGTCGGGCGCCACCGTGCTGCTGCGCCTCCCCAAGGCCAATGAAGAACTTCCCGACTACCCCGTGGTGGCCTGGCACCGCTACGGCACCGGCAAGAGCCTCTTCGTCGCCACCGAAGACCTCTGGCGCATGCGCCTCGAAGTGGGAGACCGCTATCACGCCCGCTTCTGGGGACAGACCATCCAGTTCCTCACCCTCTCGCGGCTCCTTGGCCAGAACAAGCAGATCACCATCGAGACCGACCGCAGCACCTACAGCACCGGCGAGCAGGTCCGACTCTTCGCCAACGTGCTGACCGAGTCCTTCGAACCGGTCCTCCAGGAATCCTACGAAGTGGTGCTCGAGCGTGATGGCGATCCCGACTCGGCTGCCACCCTCGAGCTTTCCAAGGTGCCCGGCACCCCCGGTCTCTACTCGGCCACCCACCTGGCCGGCGGCGATGGTTCCTACACCGTCCGCAGCCGCGCCCAGGATGCCGAGATCTCGAACCGCGCCGGTTTCGTGATCGCCACCGAGCCGATCGAAGACCGTGAAACCGCCATGAACCCTGGGGTGGCCCGCCAAATCGCGGAACTCTCGGGAGGCCGGCAACTGGCTTTGGCTGGACTGGGATCCTTCCCCGCCAGCCTCGGTCGGGAAGACCCCCTCACCAACGTGGTCCGGATTGAGAAGGACCTCTGGGACGTGCCGATCTGGTTTCTCCTCATCGTTGCCTTCGCGGGGGCGGAGTGGTATCTGCGACGCAAAGACAACCTCGTGTAACGCACTGAAGTGATGAACGACTCAATCGAAAAAAAGCTGGAGGACGCCTGGGAACACGAGTGGCGCTACGTCTGCCTCCGCGGCGCCTCGCGCTTTGCGATCTGGCTGGTCGCCCTGCTCGCCGTCGACTTCCTCATCGACTGGGGCCTCTTCGCCAAGACCGGGATGAGCGGGGGAGCCGGACTCCTGCTCCTCGTCATCAACGTGGTCATCCTTGGTTGGGTGTTGTGGCACGAGTGGCTGCGCCACCTCAGGGCCTTCGATCCGGTCCACGTCTCTCTCGCGGTGGAAAAGCGTCACCCCGGCCTCGCCTCCCTCCTGGTTTCCTACACCCAGCTGACCGGACCCGCCGGCGACCAGCCCAACATCTCCAGCGAGCTGATCGTGGCCATGCGCGAGCAGGCCGTTGAGCAATCGCGCCCCCTGAACTTCAAGGAGATCGTCGACTTCGGGCAAATCAAGAAGCTCCTCCTCGTGGCCGCCGGCCTGCTTCTGCTCTTCGGCTTCCTGAGCATCCGGTGGAGCGAGCACGTCGGGGTCCTCTTCCAGCGCCTGGCCGGGGCCGACGTGAGCTATCCCACCAAGACCCAGGTCACGGGCGTCACCGGCGACCTCACTGTGCGGGTCGGCGACTTCGCCACCATCTCCGCCATTGCCGGGGGCGTCCTCCCGGACGAGGGCCGTATCTTCACGAGGCCGGCCGAAAGCGATGCCGATTGGAAAGAACTCCCCATGAAAGCGGGTGCGACGGACGACACGTTCTCCCGCCAACTGAAAGGGCTCTCGGCCGATCTTCTCTATTATGTGCGCCTGGGCGACGGCCGCAGCGGGCAACACCTCATTCGGGTCGTCGATGCGCCCCAGATCCTCGAAACCAAGGTGAACCTCGAATACCCCGATTATATGAACCGGGCCCCGGCCGGCAGCGACCAGCTCAACCTGGAAGTCCCGGAGGGAACCAGATTGCGCTGGACCCTCACCTGCGATCCACCCCTGAAGCGCTGCCAGGTTACCATCGATGGAAAGACCGAGGACGCGCAACTCCTCGAGGAGGGCAGGAGAGTCGTCTTCCCTCCCGGCGACAAGGACCCCTTCACCGCGGCCGAGGGCATGAAATACACGTTCCAGTGGACCGAGCGGGAGAACGGCTTCGAGTACGACGACGTGCAATATGCCGTCCGGGTCGTGCCGGACGGTATTCCGGAGGTGGAACTGCTCCGTCCCACCAGCAACGGCCTGGCCACCGTCAAGAAGACGCTCAAGATCGCGGCGCGGGCCAGCGACGACCTCGGCCTCTCCCAGGCCTGGCTGGTTTACTCGGTCGACGGCAGCGACGAAATGCGGCTCCCCATGCACGATTTCAAGGGCGCCAGCGGGGAGGAAATCGGCTACCCGTGGAAGATGGAAAAAGTCGTCAAGGATCTCAAACCCGGAACCCAGGTCACCGTCGCGGTGGAGGTCGCCGACCACCACCCCGACCGCGAAAACCACCGGCGCCGATCCGCGTCGCGGGTATTGACTATCGTCGAGCCTGAAAGATACTTGGAATGGTACCGCGCCGAGTTGGCGGCCCAGAACGAAGAACTGAAGCGTTCACGCGATGCGGAGGTCATATCCTCCGGTAAAGTCAAAGAAATCAAGACCCAGGAGGGCGAACCAAACCCAGAGGGAGAATCGAAATGAGACTGCGGAACAATAAACCCGTCCTCGTGGCCCTGGCCCTTGCGGTGCCGGCCATCACTCTGCCGTCCGTCCTTCGGGCGCAGGAGGAAGCCGGGACAGACACCAAAACCGCAACCGGGGCAAAGGCCCCGCCCGAAGCCGCCGGGGGAGATACCATCCTCCTCACCGGCGAACGCCTTCTCACCGAGGAACGGCGCCAACTGGACGTGCGACGCCGGATGACTTCGGTGGTGCGCCGCATGGCTTGGCTTCTCGATGACCTGCGTTCCAACGAACTCGAGGAAGAAGGCGGCGGCGCCACCCTCGCCAGAACCGGCAAGGACCTTGACGGCCTGCGCACCAAGCGGGTGCCCACCGCCACCGACCTCCTGCGCAAGGCCCGGAGCGATATCGAGAAAGCCTATCCCCACCTTGACGGTGCCGATAAGGAAATCGCCGCTATCGTGGAGGAGCTCAACAGGATCATCGAGGGCGCCAATACCGTGCTGGTCGATGATCTGCTGCTCAAACAAATCCGCGAGCTCATCAAGGACGAGGAATTCCTGCGCCGCCAGACCGCCGAGTGGGGCAAGAAGATCATCTTGAGCCCGCAGGCTGCCAAGCTCGACCAGGGGCGACTCGCCCGTGCCCAGCAGGCCGTGATCGATCGTTACGGGCAATTCTTCGAAATGCTGGTCAAGGCGCGCAAGGAGGCAGTCGACGAGGAAACCCTCAGTCGCTTCGGTCGCGCTGAGCTCGTCCTGCTCGAAAGCAAGCCGGTCAGCCACCTCGCCCGCGCCATCGACCAGATCGCCCAGAACAAGGCGATCGGCGCGGTGGGCGACCAGGACAAGGCGCTCGAGGCCCTGCGCGAGGCCGAAAAGATCCTGGCCGCTGGCGAAGAAGGAATGTCCGATCTCGTGAGTGAGATCGCCCAGATCCTCGCCGACCAGAAAGACCTCCAACAGGACGTGGTCCAGTCTGAGGGCCAGGCCTTCAAAACCGACCAGTCGCAGTTTGAAGCCCGGGAATTGGAGATCGGATCCGATATCGCGAAAGTCAGCGATGCCTTCGTTCCGGACCTCGCTCAGAATGCCAGCGACCCGCCCGCCGACGGCCAGCTTCCCGAGTCCGGTGATCCTCTGGGCGAGGCCCTTGGTGAGGCGTCCGAAGCGGTGGCATCGGCCGCTTCGCAGTTGAGCACCGGTAATCAAGCCGGGGCCGTGGAGGCCCAAAGCGCCGCCATCGAAGCCCTCGAGGCTGCCCTCGCTGCTGCTGAAGCCGGAGCGGAGGCCGCCGCCGGCGAAGAGGGCTTCGGGGAGGAAGGCTTTGGCGAAGAGGGCTTTGGAGAGGAAGGCTTCGGCCAAGAGGGGTTCGGAGAGGGCCAGGGCGAGGGTCAAGGTCAGGGCCAGGGCCAGGGTCAAGGTCAAGGTCAGGGCCAAGGCCAAGGCCAAGGCCAAGGCCAAGGTCAGGGTCAGGGTCAGGGTCAAGGTCAAGGTCAAGGCCAAGGTCAGGGCCAAGGCCAAGGCNNTCAGCCCACTCCCTTTGCGGGTGATCCCAAGGATCTCGAAGAGAGCTACGCGTTTGGAAGTTCTTCCACCGTTGCCCGCGGGGACAAGGTCTCCCGCACCCGCCAGTCGCGCAACGCCCTCGCTCGTCGCCAGCGCTCCGCTGCCATCCAGAATTTTGTCCAACAACTGCCGCCGGAGTTCCGGCAGCAGGTTGCTGAATACTTCGAGGCCCTTGCCGAATGAACTCCGTCTCTTATCCCAATAATCTCTTTGCCGCCCTCGCGGGAGCCTTGCTCCTTCTCTCTCCACCTGCGGTCGTGCAGGCCCAGGAAGACAGCGGCCAGGTGGTCGGAGTAGCCCGCCTCACTCCCGAGGTGCGCGCCTCCATCACCAAGGGTTTGGAGTGGCTCGCCAAGGAGGGCAACCAGAACCCCGACGGCAGCTGGGGCAGTTCCAGCAATCCGGTCGCGGAGACCTCTCTCAGCCTCATGGCTTTCATGCTGAAGGGATACGTCCCCGGACGCGGGGGCCGTTACGGACGGGTGATGGACAACGCCATCACCTATCTCATCAACAAGGGCCGGGACCAGCGTGGCTTCCTCGGCACGCCGAACAATCACGCCGGAATGTACGAACACGGCCTGGCCGTTCTGGCCCTCTCCGAGGCCTGGGGCCAAAGCAAGAACCCCCGTCTCAAGACCAGCCTGCGCCGCGCCGTCGACATCGTCCTCCGGGCCCAGAATCCGGAAGGTGGCTGGCGCTACAATCCGGAACCACGCGAT
>JABAHR010007668.1_pt1 | contig 12066 bp, 8 predicted proteins | sample 7062101 | NCBI WGS metagenome assembly JABAHR01 (sample SAMN14534553, study PRJNA622989) | marine sediment metagenome | biome: marine biome [ENVO:00000428]; feature: marine pelagic biome [ENVO:01000023]; material: deep marine sediment [ENVO:00002113] | place: India: Gulf of Kutch | collected...
TCCAGCGCCTGGATCACCGCGTAGGCGATCATGACCTGGCCGAAATCCCAGCCCCAGCCCCACTGGAAGAAAGCCACCAGGGCCACGGGCAGCGTGATGACCGCGGCGCCGATGTAGGGGATCAGCACGGAGAACCCGACCAGCGTCGCCAGCAGGGCCGAGTACTGCAGCCCCAGGGCCACGAATGTCACGTAGCTGACGGCGCCGACGATAACGATCTCCCCAACCTTGCCGCGCACGTAGTTGGCGATCTGCCCTTCCACGTCGGCCCAGACCGATGAGGCGAGATACCGCTCTCTCGGGAGATAGCCCACGAACCAGGCCATCAGTGCTTCCTTGTCCTTGAGGAAGAAAAAGACCAGCACCGGCATGAGCACCAGGAAGATCAGCAGGCCGAACACGCTGGCGGCGGAGGCCAGGGACCAGCTGAGCACCTGCTGCCCCAGGCCGGCCAGTTCGCTACCCAAGTTGGCGATGATGGTCTCGATCTGTTGCTCCGACACCAGTTGAGGGTAGCGCTCGGGCAATTGCTCGAGCAGGGCCTGACCCTGGCTGATGTAGTTGGGGAACTGCTGCACGAGTTGCGTCAGCTGGGCCGACAGCATCGGCACCAGCCCGAACAGCAGGAAGAACAGGATGGCCATGAAGAACAGGAACACCAGGACGACGGCCGGCAGGCGCACCATGCCCAGCCGCTCCAGGCGGTACACGATGACCTCCAACAGGTAGGCGATCACCATGCTCGCGAACACGGGGGCCAGCATTCGGCCGAGCCCGAACACCACGGCGAACCCGACGACGAGGAACAGGCCGAGGATGACCACCTGCGGATCCGAAAACGTGCGTTTGAACCAGGCCTTGAGCAGTTCCATGGATCAGGTCACCCGTTGGAATCTTCCGGGATTATCCCCCATTGCGACTGCCGCGCGAAACCACCGGATGAAATCCGGATCAGCCGCGATTCTTCGCAATTCGGGTCAGAAATCCCAGGTCCAGAATGCCTCGACTTCGAGGTTCTGGTCGAGATCTTCGGAAGTGACGCCGAGCACACTGCCGCCAAAGGCGTATTCGGACGGGGCATACGCGGCATTCAGGTTGAAGCGGCTGTTGGTGCCCATGCGCTTGCTGTAGCCCAGGATCATGGCGTTGTCCGCCAGGGTGCTGTCGAGCGCCGTGCTCAGCGCCCGGGAAGTCGGCAGTGGCTGGGAGCGCGAACTGAAGTCGAGCCGCCACTCGGTATCCTCGCCGTTGCTCCAGCTCCAGCCCACGGAGTAGACGGTCAGGTCGTCCCAGGAGAATGCCGGGCTCNNGCCGTTGCTCCAGCTCCAACCCACGGAGTAGACGGTCAGGTCATCCCAGGAAAATGCGGGGCTCGTCGAGTCACCCAGCAGGGACAGGAAACGGTCGGGCAACATGCGGCTCGGGAATGCGTTGACGCCGCTGTACATAACGCGCTCGACCGAGAAATTGAGCCAGGAACGGCTGCTCGCCTGCAGGGCCAGTCCGACGCTGGCGCGTGCCGGGATGTCCAGGTCGGCCGGCTGTGAATATACGCCGCGGTAGCTGGCAAATTCTTCCATGTCGATTCGCGACTGGAAACCGGCGTCAAGCGCCATGCCTTCGGCGATCTCGCTGTGCACGGCCAGGCGCACGCCGGAACCGTAACCGTTTTCCTGGTACGGGGAGTAGTACGGCGCCCGGAATTCGTTGGGCAGATTCTGCTGGAAGGCGCGCAAACCGAGGTTGGTGGTTCCGTAGCTCTGGTATGCAAACACCGCCGACACGCCGAGCACCTGGTTTTCGTTGATGCGGTGCACGATGCCGGGCGCCAGCAACTGGCGCTCGAACCCGAATCCGGGTGAAGTGCTCTTGCGGTCAAAGCCCGGCAGCTTGTGTTCGCTTGAGGATTGCCACTCGAACTTGACCTGCAGGCCGGTGGACTGGTTACCGAGCAACTGCTCTGCGAATACCGGCAGGATCAGCACGGACTCCATGTCCATCCAGCTGATGTGGCGGGGCTCGGGGATCGTATCGGTCATGTATTCGGGAGTCAGCTCGCGCGCCAGGTAGTCCTGCCACGGGCCCAGTTCGAATCCGAGCACGTAAAACGGCGTCAGGCCGGTGCCGCCAGCCGTGAAACTCGCGACCGGAAAGCCCGGAGCGCTCGCAGCAGCGAGCCCGGGAACCAGTCCCGCAAGCATGCAGATCACCTTGAACAGCCGCGTTTTCATCCCTGTTGCCTCTGTTCCACACTTCCCCGAATTTAACAAGATAGAAATATGGCAGGAAAACAACAATATGTCAATGATTTGGGCTTGACCAGGCACAATAAAACGGCGGCTTCCAGTCGCCTGGAAAATGGAGGTTAATTATTGAATTACATGAGTTTTCCTCGCCTATTGCAGCTGAACCATTTCCGACGAGCAAGCGCACATGTGGTTTCTGTGCCGATCAGGCGTTGCTAGAATGCAACACCATCCCGCCAACGGACCGCAAGGAGCGTCCATGGACCACGCCCGCATCCCCCCCGCAGCCCTCACGATCGCCGGCTCCGACAGCTGCGGCGGCGCAGGAATCCAGGCCGACCTGAAGACCTTCGCGGCGCTCGGTGTCTACGGTGCGAGCGTGATCACGGCGATCACGGCGCAGAATACGCTGGGTGTGCAATCCGTAGGCGCCACCGAACCCGGCCTCGTCGAGGCGCAATTATCCAGCGTGCTCGGGGACCTGCGCCTGGGAGCGATCAAGACAGGCATGCTGGGCAGCGCGGAGTCAATCCACGCCATCGCCGACCAGCTCGCGGCCCGGGCGCCGGACATTCCGCTTGTGATGGACCCCGTGATGGTGGCCACGAGCGGATCGTCGCTGGCGGACGGGCCCACCATCGAGGCCATGCGCCACCTGATGGCCAGGGCGACGCTCGTAACACCCAACCTGGAAGAGGCTGCCGCCCTCACCGGCATCTCGCCGGACAGCCCGGCTGCGATGCGCGATGCCGGCAGGGCTTTGCTGGAATGCGGGTGCACCGCGGTCCTGATCAAGGGCGGGCACGGTTCGGGCCCGGAAATCAGCGACCTGCTGGTGACGGCCAACGGCGAACGGAGTTGGAGCCACAGGGCATTGCCCGGGAGCTATCACGGCACCGGCTGCACCCTGGCGTCCGCCGTGGCGGCCGGCCTGGCGCTCGGGAACGACCTCGAACGTGCCGTCGAGCGCGGCATCGGATTCGTTCAGAAGGCGATGAAACGCGGAGGTCTTTCGCGGTCCGGCGAACTCGTGCTGCTCGGCCACAACCTCTAGCGCTACCCGGCGCAAGCAGTCCCGGCTAATCCCCGGCCCGCTCGAGTTGCTCGATCACGGCATCGGTCATGGATGCGGTCGTGCCGTGGCCGCCGACGTCCGGCGTGAGCCGCTCGGTGTCGCCCTGCTTGAGCGTTTCGGCAATCGCCGTCCGCAGCCGGCGGGCCATGGGCTCGCGGTCGTCGTGGGCCAGCATCTGGGCCGCAGCCAGCATCAGGGCGAAGGGGTTGGCGATTTTCTGCCCGGCGATATCCGGCGCCGAGCCGTGCACCGCCTCGAACATGGCCGCGTTCTCGCCGATGTTCGCCCCGGGCGCCAGCCCGAGACCGCCGACCAGCCCCGCGCACAGGTCCGAGATGATGTCGCCGAACAGGTTGGTGGTGACGATCACGTCGAACTGCCAGGGATTCATCACCAGCTTCATGCAGGTGGCGTCCACGATCATTTCCTCGGTCTCGATGTCGGGATATTCCCGCGCCACGTCCCGGGCCACCTCCAGGAACATCCCCGACACGTGCTTCAGGATGTTGGCCTTGTGCACGATGGTGACCTTCTTGCGCCGCTCCCGGCGCGCCAGGTCGTAGGCATAGTGCGTGATGCGCGAGCAGCCTTCCCGCGTTACGACCATCTTCGACTCCGCGGTCTGCCCGTCCTCGCTGACCTTCGCATCGGCGGCCAGGTAGGCGCCCTGGGTGTTCTCGCGCACGGTGATCAGGTCAACGCCCACGAAATGCGAGCGGGTGCCGGGCATGGTGAAGACCGGCCGGACGTTGGCGTACAGGTCGAATTCCTTGCGCAAGGTCACGTTCAGGGAGCGGAAGCCCTTCCCCACCGGCGTGGTCAAAGGGCCCTTGAGCAGCACCTTGTTGCGCGTGACCGAGTCCAGGGTCGCCTGAGGCAGCAGTTCCCCGTGCTTTTCCTGCGCGGCCAGGCCGGCGTCGACGAATTCGTACCCGTAACCGGCGTCCAGCGCATCCAGCACCCTCAGCGTGGCCTGCATGATTTCCGGGCCGATGCCGTCACCCGGGATGACGCTGATGGTTTTGCTCATGGTTTTCGCTCCAGTGATCGACGCCCCGCCGAAGCCGCTGCAAACGCGTCAGTGCGGGCGCGCATTATAGCGGAACGGGTTAAACTAGCGCCGTTAAGCGAACCTGCCCGGGCCGCCGTTGTCTGAGGCAGTGCCGTTCAATCACGGGGAATGCATGTCCTTGAGCAAAGGCGTAAAAACCGGACTGACCAGGCTGTTCCTGGCGCTCGCCGTCAGCGCGGTGAGCCTCGCTGCCGCGGCGCAGACCGGGCGGATACCCCTGCCCGACATGGGCAACTCCGCGTCCACCATCCTCACCGAGAAGGAGGAAGCCGAGTACGCACGGGAACTGGTCCGCCAGATGCGCGCCTTCGAGGTACTGGTGGAAGATCCGCAGATCGCCGCCTATTTCGAAGACATGGGCTTCAGCCTGGTGTCGGAAAGCGACCGGCCGGACAAGGCGTTCCGCTTCGTCGTCATCGACGAACCCAACATCAACGCCTTCGCCGCGCCCGGCGGCGTGATCGCCCTGCATTCCGGCCTGATCCTGGCCGCCGAGAACGAGAGCGAGGTCGCTGGCGTGTTGTCGCACGAGATCGCGCACATCACCCAGTTGCACCTGTACCGGGCCTTCGAAAACGCCAAGCGCATGTCCATCCCGCTGGCGCTGGCCATGCTGGGCATGGTGCTGGCCGGGGGCGGGGGCGGCGAGGTGGTGTCCGGCGCGCTCATGACCGGGCAGGCCATGGCCCAGCAGATGCAGATCAACTTCACGCGCCACAACGAGTCCGAGGCGGACCGCATCGGCATCCGGACCCTGTCGGCGGCCGGCTACGATCCCCGGGGCATGGCGACCTTCTTCTCCAAGCTCGGCCGGCTAACACGGCCCAACGGCGAAGGGCCGCCCGAATTTCTGCGCACGCACCCGGTGACGGTGAACCGTATCGCGGAGGCCATGGATCGCGCCCACAGCATGCCCAGGCCGCCCGCCAGGGACGGTCTCGATTTCTACCTGATGCAATCCCGCGCCCGGGCCCTGCTTGAGGACAAGCCTGCCGACGCCATCTCCTGGTTCAGGGAGCGCCTGGACGACGAGTACCCCGAGGCCCGTCAGAACGCCTACCGGTACGGCCTGGCCATCGCCCTGCAGCGCGCCCAGGAATTCGACGAGGCGGGGCGCCTGCTGGGGCCGCTGCTGGAGGGCGAACCCGCCCGGCTGGCCTACCAGTTGCAGGTGGCGGACCTGGACCTGGAACGCGGCAACGAGGAACGCGCCCTGCTACGCATGGCGAAGCTGTACCACAACTTCCCCGGCAACCACGCGATCGCCATGCAATACAGCCGGGCGCTGCTGAAATCCGGGGATCCGCAGCAGGCAGAATCGGCCGCCATCATCCTGCGCCAGCAGACCCTGTACCGCGAAGAGGACCCGGAACTCTACGAACTGTACGCCCGCGCCGCCAACGCCGCGGGTGACCACGTGCGCGCCACCGAGGCCATCGCCGAGTCCTATTACCAGCGCGGCGGCGTGCGCGAGGCCATGGAGCAGCTCGAACGCCTGGAGCGCCAGGGCGACCTCGATTACTACGAGCGCAGCCGTGTGTCGGCGCGGCTGATGGAACTGCGTATCCAGATGGCCGAACTGGGGCGTGAACGGCGCAGCGGCTGAGCCGGCGGCCCAGGGCCGGAAAATCGGGTCAGGCGGCTGCCTAATTCGAGGCGTCGAGACTCCTGCGATGTCATCAAGATGTCATCTGCAACACTATAATGTGCGGGCATGACCAAGCGGCGCGACAACCAAGGCGACAGGCAATCCCGGGTGTTGGTAGTGGAAGATGAGCCCGCCATTCTCGAAATGATCCGGTTCGCGCTCAGGAACGCGGGCATGGAGACCGAAGGCGCTGCCGACGCTCGCGCCGCGATCGCCGCAATCGGCGATCGGCCGCCGGACATCATCCTGCTGGACTGGATGATGCCGGGTATGAGCGGGATCGAACTGATGCGCCGCCTGCGCCGCGACTCCGTCACGGCGGAAATCCCCATCATCATGCTGACCGCGAAAGGCGCCGAGGACGACAAGATCGCTGGTTTCGAGGCGGGTGCCGACGACTACATCAGCAAGCCTTTCTCGCCGCGCGAGCTCATAGCTCGAATCCGCGCCGTGCTGAGGCGCACCAGCGCGGCGGATAACCGGGGCCGGATCAAAGCCGGGGACCTCGTGCTGGACGTCAATTCGCGCCGGGTCACGGATCCGCAGGGCGAGGTAAGGCTCGGTCCTACCGAATATCGCCTGCTCGAATTCTTCATGAGTAATCCGGGACGCGCCTACAACCGGGACCAATTGCTCAACCACGTGTGGGGCACCAATGCCTACCTCGACGAACGTACCGTGGATGTCCATATCCGGCGCTTGCGCAAGACCCTGCAACGGTCCGGGCATGACGGCTTCATCCAGACGGTCAGGGGCTACGGCTATCGATTCCTGGCGGAGGTTTCGTAGCGCATGCCTGTGCATCCCTGGAAAAGACCTCTCGGGACGGTCCTGCCGGGAGTGGCGGTGGTCGGGACGGTCGGCCTCCTCACCGGGTATTGGCTCGAACCGCTTGCTGCCGTGCTTGCCGTTTACGTCGCCTGGCACATGGTCAACGGCTGGAGGCTGATCCGGTGGCTGGATGAAGGGGATGGGGAACTGCCGGGCGGCCGGGGCCTGTGGGCCGCCGTATTTGACAGGATCAGGCATCATGAGTCGCCAGGCAAGGAGCAGAACACGCCCCGTGAACGCAGCGCAAGCGAATTCCAGGACGTCACGGACGCACTGCCCGACGCCATCGTCCTGATCGACGACCGGAATACGATCACCTGGTTCAACGAATCCGCCAGCGGCATTCTGGGCCTGCGCAACCCCGAGGACCTCGGCCGCCCCGTGACCCATCTGCTCAGGGATCCCGATTTCGCCGACTGGATCGCGGTGCAGGATCAACTGGAAAGCCATTATGAAATGCCCTGCCCGCACAACGAGCGGGTGCACCTGAGCGCCAGCGCCGTGCGATTCGGTGAAAGCAGGCGCCTGCTGCTGTTCTCCGATATCACCGACGTGCACAACCTCGAGCGGATCCGGCAGGACTTCGTGGCCAATGTATCGCACGAACTGCGCACCCCGCTGACGGTCCTGCTCGGCTACCTGGAGACACTGTCCGACCAGCCCCCCGACGGAACGAAACAGGCCCTGGACAGCATGCAGGAAAAGGCCAGGCAGATGCAGACCCTGCTCGACGACCTGCTGACGCTATCCCAGCTCCAGTCCCATGAACGTACCGGCACCGAGGAAGCCGTGGACGTGCCGGCCTTGTTGATGGCACTCAAGGAACAGGCGGAGGAACTCAGCCGGGGCCGGCACACCTTGCGTTTCGAAATCCAGCCAGGCCTCGGTTTGACGGGTATCCGGGCCGACCTGGAGAGCGCCTTTCGCAACCTCGTCAGCAACGCGATCCATTACACCCCGGAGCCGGGCACCATCACGGTGCGCTGGGAACTGGCAGATGACGGACCGGTTCTTTCCGTCATCGATACGGGAATCGGGATTCCCAGCCGCGAGATCCCACGCCTCACAGAGCGGTTCTACAGGGTCGGCTCGGGCCGGGCGCGGCACGCCGGTGGCACCGGGCTCGGCCTGTCCATCGTCAAGCACGTGCTGAATGCACACCAGGCCCTCCTGCTGGTAGAGAGCGAACTCGGCACCGGCAGCCGTTTTTCCTGCACCTTCCCCGCAGACCGCGCCGTCTCCGCCTGAGTCCAACCGGAAAGGCATCCGCTCTAACCGTGGCTGGCGCGCTCGCTTGTCACGAAACTGTCACACTGCATTCATAGACTTTCCGGCGAACCGACCGACAAGCTGCCGGACCCGAGGAACGCCCAACATGAAAGTGAAACTTCATATTGCCCTGGTTACCTTCCTTTCTTTTTGCGCCTTCGCTACCGCGCAGGCGGACATCGATGACGAGGAATTGCAGTCGCTACGAGCCCAGTTGCAAGCCTTCAGCGACCGTCTGGACCGACTGGAACAGTCGAACCTGGAGCTGCGACAGGAAAACGAACGCCTGCGCGAAGCCGGCGAGAAGACCGCGACCGCCGTGGCCGAGGTCAGCGAGAAGACCAGGGCCGCCGTCGAAAGCGTCGCAGCCTCGTCCTGGACCGACCGCATCGCGCTCAAGGGCGACTTCAGGCTCCGCAACGAACGCATCGACGAGCAGTTCAAGGACACCCGCAACCGTAACCGGGTGCGCGCCCGCGCGGCGATCATCGCCGACGTGAACGACGACTTCGAGGTCGGACTCGGGTTCGCCAGCGGTGGCGACGACCCGGTTTCCACCAACCAGACCCTCGGCGGCGGCGGATCGAGCAAGGACGTCCGCCTCGACCTCGCCTACGCCAAGTGGGACGGCCTGGAGAACGGCTCGCTGGTCGGCGGCAAGTTCAAGAATTTCCTTTACAAGCCGGGCGGGCACGGCCTGCTCTGGGACGGTGACTGGAACCCCGAGGGCGTCGGCCTGGCCTGGGCGAAAGGCGACTACTTCGTCAATGCCATGGGCACCTGGCTGGAGAGCGACAGCAAGCAGGAAACCGAATTCTCGTATGGCGCACAGGCCGGATTCACCAGGAGCATCGGCGGCGCCAGCATCACGGCCGGCATCGGCTACTACTACCTGGGCACCGGGGGCAAAGGCTCGTTCTACGGTGACGACGACGATTTCTTCGGCAACAGCTTCGACCCGGTCACCAACACCTACCTCTACGATTACGAGGAGCTCGAGCTGTTTGCGGACGTCGCATTCGAGCTGGGCGGCCAGCCGGCCAGTGTCTTCTTCGACTACGTGCAGAACCAGGACGCGTCGGAGTTCGACTCGGGCTATGCCTTCGGATTCAAGTACGGCAAGGCCAGCGGCAGGGGCACCTGGGAATTCGGTTACGCCTACCAGGACCTCGAGAAGGACGCCGTGTTCGGCTTGTTGACCGACTCCGACTTCGGCGGCGGCGGCACGGACGGCACCGGCCATATCTTCAAGGGTGGCGTCGCCGTGGCCAGGAACATCAAGGCCAGCTTCACCTATTTCGTGAACGAGGTCGATTCGAACTCGGGCAACGAGCACGACTACGACCGCCTGCAGCTCGACCTGGCGCTCAAGTACTGATTCGACCTATCAGGCGACATGCAAGGGGAACGGGGCCGCGAACGCGGCCCTTTTTAATTTCCCGGAATCCGCGGCCCCCTTGTATCAAGCCCGAATTGAAGCATCTATACTGTTTCCTCATGGGATCAAGCGTCATACAACTGCCGGTCAACACGAACTTCCTGCGCGAACTGGAAGAGCGCCCGCCGAGGAACCTGCGGGACCCGCGCCTGTTCACCAACCGGGAACTCAACCTGCTGAAGTTCAATTACCGCGTCCTGGCGCAATCCACCAACGAGAAACTGCAGTTGCTGGAACGCCTGCGTTTTCTTTGCATTTCCCGCCTGCTGCTGGACGAGTTCTTCGAGGTGCGCGTTGCCGGCCTGCGCCAGCGCATCCTGCACGGCGCGGCCAAGCCCGGGCCCGACGGCCTGACGCCGATCAACACCATGACCCGGATTCGCGAGCAGGCGACCCGCCTGGTTGCGGACCAGTACCGGATTTTCCACGAGGTCCTCAAGCCGGAACTGGAAGCGGAAAACATCCGCTTCCTGGAGGCCAGCCAGTGGACAGAGCGCCAGAAGCGCTGGCTGCACCACTATTTCACGCGGGAACTCATGCCGGTGCTCAGTCCGCTCGGGCTGGACCCGGTGCACCCGTTCCCCCGCATCCTGACCAAGAGCCTCAATTTCGCTGTTGAGCTCAGGGGCAAGGACGCCTTCGGCCGGGAAGGTTCCATGGCGCTGGTCCGAGCGCCGCGATCGTTGCCGCGCCTGATCCGCATCCCGCGCTCCTATACGCGGGGCCCGAACGATTTCGTGTTTCTTTCCTCCGTGCTGCAGCGTTTCATGGCGGAACTGTTCCCCGGCATGGAAGTGGTGGGCAGCCACCAGTTCCGCGTGACCCGGGACTCCGAGCTGCTGGTGGACGAGGAGGAGATCGAGGACCTGGCCAATGCGCTGCGCGGTGAACTGCAGGAGCGCGGGTTCGCCGCTGCGGTGCGGCTGGAAGTCCGCCCGGGCTGTACCGAGAAGGTTTCCAAGTACCTGGCGAGCCGCTTCGAGCTCACGCCGGAGGACGTCTACGAATGCGACGGGCCGGTTAATCTCTCGCGGCTGACCGAGGCGATCGGGCAGATCGACCGCCCCGACCTCAAGTACCCGGTCTACAATCCCAGCCTGCCCGCCGCCATCCGCGGCAAGCAGGACCTGTTCGGCGTCATCGCCAGGCAGGACGTGCTCCTGCACCACCCCTACCAGGGCTTCACGCCGGTGCTCGAACTGCTGCGCCAGGCCAGCCTCGACCCGGACGTGCTGGCCATCAAGCAGACCCTCTACCGGACCGGCGTCAACTCGCAGATCGTGCACCTGCTCGTGGAAGCGGCTCGGGCCGGCAAGGACGTCACCGCCGTGATCGAACTGCGGGCGCGCTTTGACGAGGAGGCCAATATCCGGCTCGCGACCAGCCTGCAGGAGGCCGGCGTGCAGGTGGTGTACGGCATCGTCGGGCACAAGGCACACGCCAAGATGCTCATGATCGTGCGCCGCGAGCGCAGGGGCATCCGCCGCTACGTGCATCTGGGCACCGGCAACTACCACGCCGAGACCGCGGCGCTCTACACGGATCTCGGGCTACTGACCGCCAACCCGGAGATCGGTGAGGACGTGCACCGGGTCTTCCTGCAGTTGTCGGGCCTGGGCCGTGTGCTGGACATGACCCACCTGCTGCACTCGCCGTTCACCCTGCACCAGGGCATCCTGGAGCGGATCAGGCTCGAGACCGAGAATGCGAAGAAGGGCAAGCCCTCCGGCATCGACGTCAAGATGAACTCGCTGACCGAGCCCAAGGTGATCCGGGCGCTGTATACCGCTTCCCAGGCCGGCGTGCCCGTGCGCCTGCTGATCCGGGGCATCAGCCGGTTGCGGCCCGGGATTCCCGGCGTGTCCGAGAACATACGCGTTCGCTCGGTCGTTGGCCGCTTCCTGGAGCATGCGCGGGTTTACTGCTTCGAAAACAACGGCGACCGCGAGGTCTGGTGCTCCAGCGCCGACTGGATGGAGCGCAACCTGTTCCAGCGCGTGGAAGTCGCCTTCCCCGTCCTCGATCCCGCGCTGCGTGAGCGCGTATACGAGGAGACCATCGCCGTGGCATGGAAGGACAAGACCCAGGCCTGGGACATGCAGGCCGACGGCGAGTACGTCCATACCTCGGAGTCGGATGCCAAGAAGCTGCGCCATCCGCAGCAACGGCTGATCAAGATACACCGGGCCTGATTCGCCTCCAACGGTAGTCGGCAGGCCGTCACCTGCCTGACACGGCATCGCCGTATAATCCCCGCATGACGCCTCCGGAACGATCCGACACCTTCGCCGCCGTGGACCTTGGCAGCAACAGTTTCCACCTGCTGGTCGCGCGTCGCGCGCACGGCGAACTGCGGGTGCTCGACCGCATCAAGGAGATGGTCCGGCTGGGCGGCGGGCTGAACGCCGAGGGCGACCTGGACGAGGTGACGCACCACCGGGCGCTGGAATGCCTGGCACGCTTCGGGCAGCGCCTGCGCGGCATCCC
>JABAHR010004774.1_pt1 | contig 12060 bp, 9 predicted proteins | sample 7062101 | NCBI WGS metagenome assembly JABAHR01 (sample SAMN14534553, study PRJNA622989) | marine sediment metagenome | biome: marine biome [ENVO:00000428]; feature: marine pelagic biome [ENVO:01000023]; material: deep marine sediment [ENVO:00002113] | place: India: Gulf of Kutch | collected...
ATTAACGACATATTATCAGGTTTATTAATAAATACAAGACATTCTTATAACCATATCCACACAAATCATTAATATCTCAATTTAAATATCTTTGGGTACTAATCCACGGAGTAAAAGTAAAACCAATATGAGTGTATACAAAAAATATAGAAGCAAAAAAAATAAAAATAATAAAAACCGTACTAAACCAAACGGTTCTTTATCTACTACAACCAAGCCTGATTCTAATCTCATTGGGACGGTGAAAAAAGCTGGGAAAAATTATGTATTTGTTCCCCGCAAGTTAAACAGGTTCTATATAAGAGCTTTGATATTGATAAAAATGGGGTAAGACCCAAAAGTAATACTCTGTACAGTGCAAAGGTCATACAGAGTCCTAAAAAGGGGATAATAGTAAGACTTGAGAATGAAATTGGCAGTGCGGGTTCACCTGATACTGAAAGGGAGTCAATTCTTCATGAATACGGTATGCATGAGGGTTTTAGTGATATAGTAAAAAAGAGGGTTAAGAATATTAAGCTCTCAATTTCTGAGAGTGAACTTAAAAGACGCATTGACCTAAGAGACAAACTGATATTTACGATTGATGGTGAGAAGGCCAGGGACTATGATGATGCTGTTGGAATCGAAAAAATTAAAACCGGCTACAAACTGTGGGTTTGCATTGCCGATGTATCTCACTATGTAAAGCCCTCATCAGAGCTTGACCTGGAGGCTTACCGCAGGGCTACAAGCGTGTATTTGTCCAAAAAAGTAGTACCCATGCTTCCAGAAAGACTTTCCAATAACCTATGCAGCCTGGTGCCAAACGAGGACAGGCTTACAAAAACCGCTGAGATTGTATTTAATAATGACGGAACTATAAAGGATTATTCGGTTTACAGAAGTGTGATAAACAGCAAGTACAGGCTTACATATAATAAGGTTACAGAAATACTCAATGGTGACTGTAAGCTTGATAAAAAAGACGCAAAGCTGCTAAAGAGCCTGCAGTTTATGGAGCAGTTATACAAAAAAGTTAAAAAGCTCAGGCTTGATGCGGGGTATATTGATCTCAATATCCCAGAGGCACAGATTGTAGAGGATGAAGACGGAAATGTAGTGGATGTTACCAAACTTAAGAGAGAGTCTTCACATGAGTTAATAGAATTTTTTATGATCACAGCAAACAATGTTGTAGCTTCGTATATTAATAAGACAGATTCAGCATCTATCTACAGAATCCATGATTCCCTAAAACCAGACTCCATGAAGGAGCTTAAGGAAAAACTAAAGGGACTTGGATATAATAAAAAGATTAAAAACAAGGTTAAGGCTTCCGAGGTTCAGGAAATTCTTAATTACTTCAGGGATACTCCCAAGGAATATGCAGCCAACCTTTTTATACTCCGCTCGATGAGCAGAGCAATTTACGGTACAAAGGACACCGGACATTTTGGCCTTGCGCTTGATTATTACACACATTTCACTTCTCCCATAAGGCGTTACCCTGATCTTATAATACACAGGCTTCTCGACAGCCTTATTGATAGAAAAGAGCCTATATATGATCAGAAAATGCTGAGTAAAATCTCAAGCCACTGCAGTGAAAAAGAGACAGTATCAGATGAAATTGAACGCGAGTCCATGAAACTCGAAAGGGCTTTTGTGCTGCAGCGTTATATGGGACGTACAATGAAGGGGATAATAATAAGCATCCAGTCATTTGGCCTTTTCGTGGAACTGATCGATATATATGCTGAGGGGTTTGTTCCCAGAAAGAAAATAAGGGGTTTTGATGAATCCAGATTTTCAATCGGTCAGAATGTCACAGTAAAAATATCAGAATGTGATATTGATAACAGAAGGGCAGCGTTTGATCTTATAAAGATTCACAAACACTAAACATCTTTTCTTCTTTTCCTTAAATTTTTATTAATAGCCAAAGCTATAAGTAACACAAAAATAGTTAAGAAGCTATTGAGTATTCCCGAATTAATATTCACTTCAGTAACCGCACAGCCACCTTTTGAAGTAGTTCCAGATCCTGAAGGCGGTGTCGTGGGTGTGGGTTGTGCAGTAGGCGTGGGAGTGGGAGTTGGAGTCGTCGTGGGAGATGGAGTCGGGCTTGGTGATTGGTTTAGCACCTGCTGTACTGCTGCAAGAGCGTCTACTCTTCCTGAACCAAATGTGTTTTCGGGTCCTGGCGGGCCAAGATCAACTGCTGTATTTTTTAAAATGTTTATAAATGCATTTGGATTGTTTATGATGTTTTTCTCATTTAACTTTGAGTTTAATTCGGTATTTGCTGAAATTTGCTCAAGCTGAGGGTTTGCATCTATCATAAGCGCCAGTACTCCGGCTACATGAGGAGCAGATACCGATGTACCAAAAAATGGGGAAAAGCCAGGTAATGATGTGCTTGTACCGTCAGGAGCCACCACATCGGGCTTCATCCTTGTTTGTATTGGAGTATTATTTGATATTTCAGTAAAACCTGAGGAGCTGTTAAGACTGTTTAGTTCATTTATTGGTCCAAAATGTATTGAAACCGGACCCCGGGAGCTGAAGTCTTCGATCGAATCAGGGTCAAAGTGTGGTACTGCTCCTACCGAAACTGCACCTTGCGCTCCCGAATGACCGAAGATGCTGTCTGTTGGTACATTGAAGTCCAAAAGTGTGATGACCCCATTAAACTGAAGTTCGAGTACTCTTGGCAGTCCGCTAAATCTGTTTATTACAAGATCAACCATAACTATGTCAGACGAGTTGTTTTCAAAAAGCACTACTTCTACGGGATCTTGAGAGCCGTCTTGAATGGCGGTGCTGCTGTCAATCTGTACACCTTCATCATCGAATAGGAAAAGGTCGTAATCATTTGATGAGTCGCCAAATGGATCAGACCACTGTAGTACAGCTGCAATAAAATTGTTTGGCGCAAAATCAGTGCCTCCCACTAAAATAGGGATTGAAATTTCACTTGATCCGCCGGATGCAACTCCAAAATCATGCAGATTAAGCTCATCATCGTCCACTTCTTGAACAAATAGATGCTGGTAGTGCTCATCTGCATTATTCCCAGCGGCTGTTACGAATATCACTCCGTTTGCCACAGCCTCATCTACTTTCTGAGCAACTGTGCCGTCCTGAAAATAGGGCTCTAGGAGAAACCCGACATCGTCTACAATGATATCAACATCACAGATGTTAATTAGATCATCGATGGATTTCATAAATGCCATGCTGGATGAAAACCCATCGGAAAAACAAAGCTCTGCCCCGGGGGCAATATCGTGTATAGTCTCGAGCATTGCTGTTCCTTCATTGCCATTTCCCTCGTCTAAAACTGTTACTATATCTGGCAGGTTGCCTGATACCTGCGAAGCTATAAGAGAATCGACACCGTCTGATAAGACCCCAACAATTACTCCAGTACCGTCGACTCCAAGCATATCCCTTACATCGTCAGAATTAAGCACTTCATCCCCTTCTGTTTTAACCGTGCCTTGTTTGGTAAAACCGTAGCTTGGCGGGGTTATCTTTATTATATATTCTTTTTCTGAAAGTGTGCTTAGACTATGTTCCGATACCCAGCCCTGTATCATGTTTAAGTCTTTGTTTAATATCTCTACATCGAAATTGATGTCTTTAAGCAGTAAGAGAACTTCATCATTTATCTCTGTTAGATATATATAGACCTGTACAGCGCCTGAATCATTTATTTTTACAAACGGAGTTGAAACCTGAATTGCTTTAGGGTTTTCGTTCTGCAGTGTTATAAATCTGTCCCGGGCCTGCAGGGTTTTAGTTATAAGAGGGTTTATCTTTGAGTCTGATTTATTATAGCTTTCAAATTTATTAATATTAAAACTGACATTTTCAAGCGCATTGGATACGGATGAAGAAAGAATACAACCAATAAACAGAAGTAAACATAATATAACCTTACTGTATGCTCTAATCACTCGACCCTCCCTAAAGTTGCAAATATTAATTTATATAATTTTGATCTATAAGGATAGAGTAAAAAGCCTTAGTTCTCAACAACTAATGTTAAGAATATGAATCTTTACACTCTCGCCTCTCATTTTCCAAAACTATTATTAGCTATGGAATTCTCGTATTAATATAATCTCTTATCTGTCATAGGAACCCCTTAAACAAAAAAGGTAGGCCAACAATGCAACACACTGTAGAAATGGGTTCATGGAGTATTTAACAGCACTTGTGCAGTAGTTCTGATTCTATCAGTTTCGCAGCTACTATCGGTTTGATCGCAATTCTACTCTTCCCCTAAGGGACTCACAAAAATAATTTTCAATATGCTTTTTAAGTTTACTCCACTGCATAAATAATATTTATTATACACTATTAATTTTGGCGGAGGGAGTGGGATTCGAACCCTCGATACGGTGTTACCGTATACACGCTTTCCAAGCGTGCGCCTTCAGCCACTCGGCCATCCCTCCATGCCTTAATATTAAACTCATGAGATTTTTCCATTTTGATAATTTAAGTCAAACTCTCATTCAATAATGCGCGATTTATTACTAATCAAATAAAAATATAGTTATTTTATGATTTATTGGTTAATTTAATAGATTTAGCAGTATCACAGCATTTATATAAAGGGTAAACAACAAGTGATAAAATATATATTCGTTTTAATAACGGCTATTTTACTAAATGTTCAGTTAGCAGCATCGGATGAGCAATATACTGAGGCCGATGCAAAAATGCTAAGGTTTCCAGATGTAAGCCAGGACAAAATTGTTTTTGTATATGCTGGAGACATCTGGAGCGTAGGTAAAAACGGTGGAGCAGCTGTGAGGCTGAGCTCACCAAAAGGGCAGGAGCTATTTCCCAAGTTTTCTCCCGACGGCACTCAGATAGCATTTAGCGGGAATTATGACGGAAATATAGATGTATATCTAATGCCCTCAGAGGGAGGAGAGGTTAAAAGACTCACTCATCATCCCGATGATGATTATGTTGTGGAGTGGTATCCGGATTCACAGGATATTCTTTTTAAATCCCAGATGTTAAATCCCATAAGGAGGTTTAATAAACTTTTCAAACAATCCGTAAAAGGCGGGCTTGCTCAAAAACTACCACTTCCTTTTGGTGAATGGGCAAGCTTTAACTCAGATGGGAGCAAAATGGCATTTCAGATAGTTTCGCGTGAAGCCAGAACGTGGAAGAGATACAGGGGTGGTATGGCAAGTGATATATGGGTATACGATTTTGATGAGGACAAAGTATCAAAACTTACAAATTTTGAGGGTAAAGATTCTCTTGCTATGTGGCACGGTGATTATATTTATTTTATCTCTGATAGGGGAGAGAATAAACGCAACAACATTTGGAAACTAAACACCGCAAATAATAAAGTAATCCAGGTAACTCATTTTGAAGATTTTGATATAAAGTGGCCAAGCTTAGGTCCTGATTCAATAGTATTTGAAAATGGTGGAAAAATTTATCTGTTCGATCTTAAGACTCAGAAATCAACTCATATATCAATCTCAGTTCCTGCTGATCTTCCCGATATAAGACCAAGACTAAAAAAGTTAGAAAAATATATAGACTCATACGAACTTTCTCCTTCCGGAAAGAAGGTGCTGTTTGAAGCAAGGGGTGAAGTATTTCTTGTGGGAGCTAATAATGAGATCATAAAGAATATTACAAACAGTTCCGGGAGTGCCGAAAAATATCCCACATGGTCAGGAAATGAAGATAAGATTGCGTATCTTTCTGACAATACTGGAGAGTATCAATTACATATCTTAAATTTATCGGATTTAACGACAGACGTTATAGAATTGGAGCCAGGTTATTATTACAATCCTGTCTGGTCACCAGATGAAAGAAGTGTTTTGCTTATAAATAATATTGGTAGTCTGTTCATGGCAGATATAAAGACAAAAGACGTAAAGGTAATAGATACTGATAACTGGACAAAAATAAGACACTACTCCTGGTCACCTGACAGTCGGTTTATAGCTTATTCAAAAAAACTTGATAACTATCAATCATCAATTTTTATATATGACATAAAAGAGGGGAAATCTGTTCAAGTAACAAGTGATTACTACAACGACTACTCGCCTGTGCTTAGCAGCAATGGAAAGTATCTGGCATTTTTTTCAGACAGGCATTTTAGCCCTCTATATGGAGATATGGATGAAACCTGGATATATCCAGGCTCCACTCAGCTTTTTATTATTACATTACAAAAAGATTTAAAATCACCATTTTTACCAAAAGGTCTCAACGCTCCGACCGATCCTGAAAATGGAGGTAAGAAGGAAAAACGAAATAGAAGCAGGAAAAATACTAATACTCTAAAAATAGATTTTAAGAATATGGAAAACAGGGTCATAAAAGTTCCTGTGACACATGGTAATTACAAGAGGCTTGAATTTAAAAATGATAATCTTTTCTATATAAAATCCCCGGCTTCAAGAAGAAGTAATTCCAAAAATAAAGGAAATCTTATTTCGTATTCATTAAAAGATAAGAAGGAAAAGACTTTGATAAAGGGTATTAACAATTATAGCCTATCTAATGATGGCAAAACCTATTTATATAAGGCCAACAAAAAATATGGAGTTACAACTAGTGATAAAGAACAAAAAGCCGGAGCAGGCAAGCTTGCAACTAACAAGATCAGCTCATTTGTTGATTTGAGAAAGGAATGGAATCAGATATTTCATGAAGCATGGAGGATAGAACGAGATTTCTTTTATGATCCTAATATGCATGGGGTGGACTGGAACGCAGTAAGGGATCATTACTCAGGCCTTCTAAAACACATAGTTAGCAGGGATGATCTAAATTATCTTATTGGAGAAATGGTTTCTGAGCTCAATTCATCTCATACCTATGTAAAAGGCGGTGACTTAGATAATGCTCATAAAATATCGGTTGGGCTTCTGGGATGCGATTATGGATTTGACTCTAAAGTTGATGCTTACTTTATAAAAGAGATTTATAAAGGAGGGGTATGGGATGAAGAGGTTCGTTCTCCCCTGATTTTACCTGGAATAAATATAGCTGAGGGTGATTATCTACTATCTGTAAATGGGAAAAAATTAAGTACATCTGTAGATCCATGGGCAGCGTTTCAAAATCTTGCAGGAGAAGTAGCTGAGTTAGAGGTGAGTTCAGCTGATAAGCCAAATGAGTCAAGAAAAGTGCTGATTAAAATGCTTAATCGAAAAGCGGATTTAAGGCTTAGATATCTTGACTGGGTAGAATCTAAGAGAAAAAAAGTGGACGAGTTAACGGGTGGAAAAGTAGGTTATATTTATGTTCCCGATACCGGAACACGCGGGCAAAATGAGCTTGTAAGACAGTTTTTACCTCAAAGAACAAAACATGGGCTTATAATTGACGAGAGGTTCAATGGAGGAGGGCAGGTACCTGACAGGTTTATTGAGCTACTTAACAGGCCTATTTACAACTACTGGGCAAGGCGCGAGCAAAATTCTCATCAAAGCCCTTTTGTTTCTCACACGGGACCAAAGGTTATGATAATTAACGGATGGGCGGGTTCAGGTGGAGATGCATTTCCGCATTATTTTAAAAAAGCCGGGCTTGGCAAACTTGTTGGTAAAAGAACTCTTGGAGGGCTTATTGGTATTGGGGGATATCCACGGTTAATAGACCGAGGCTATATAACAACACCAAACTTTGCTTTCCTAGGTACGGATGGAAACTGGGACATTGAAGGCTACGGTGTATCTCCGGATTTTGAAGTGGAAAATATGAGCATTGTAAATCCGGATAATACTGATCCTCAGCTACAAAAAGCGGTTGATGTAATTTTGGAGATGCTGAATAACAGACAAGAACAAAAACCCGTAGTACCGGAATATCCCGACAGATCAAATTAGCAATAAAAATTAAATCTCTAAAACAAGACTACTGTAAAGTAGTATTTGGCACTTCATATTCGGTGACAGGAACCGGGGATGCATGATGAAGCACCATAAGCCATGTAGAACCTTTTTTCTCGAAGATATTTGTTGATTGGGAGACGTTTGCCATCATAGGGTCTCGCTTGATGTATGTTAGGTGTTGTATGCAGGTAAGCCAGGCAACATTACCCTTAACTTCTAGGTTGATATTGGTTAGCTTTATATCTACCTGATCCTCAGGGTCAAATACATTTTCCCAGCTCTGTTTGATTGAATCCCAGCCATAAAACATTATCCAGCCCGGGTGTACACAGCAGGATTTATCATCATTTACCCAAACGCTTTCCATAAGCTTCAAATCCCTTGTTCCAAGAGCTTTATAGAATGTTTCGTTAGACTTAATAATATCTTTTTTTTCGGTATCAGACATTTTAATTAATTTTATAGCGTTATCATAACCTAAGGATGCATATTCTATCTAATATTTTGCGGAATAAAATACCATATTTAACCATAAGTAAAATTAACTTAAATCTTGGGTTTATAAAGTGTATTATAATTAGCTGTAATGAGTAAATATAACAAAGACCTAATATATTCAAAAATCACCAACCATCATATTGGAAGCAAGCTTATTATTTTAGATGAGGTTGACTCGACCAATAAATACGCATTGAGCCTTTTAGGCAATAAACCATGCGTATCGGGTACCGTCGTAGTAGCGGATAGTCAATACGCAGGAAAGGGAAGGTTGGACCGCTCGTGGTATTCTCCGAAAGGAGTAAACCTATACTTATCTGTAATATTAATGCCCGGTATTAAAACTGAAGAGGTCAATATTCTTACATTTATTTCATCTGTAGCAACTGTTAACACTCTCTTGGAGTACGGAATGAGCCCTGAGATTAAATGGCCAAATGATGTGCTCGTAAACGCAAAGAAAATATCGGGGGTATTGACCGATATAAATATGGAAGGGAATAGGCTTGGGCATGTAATTGTAGGAATTGGGATCAATTTAAACGTTGCTATCGATAGTCTTTCAAGTGGGCAAGTCGATAATATTGCTACTTCGGTTTACATAGAGCAGGGAGAAAAAGTTAACAGAAATGAGTTTTTGATAAAGTTTTTAAATAATCTCGATGATTGTTATGACTGCTATATAAAACATGGAAAGGCATTTATATATAAGTTATGGGAAAGTAGATGGAATGGAAGAGGGAAAGCCGTGTGTGTGAATACTCAGGATGAGCAGTTTGCAGGTAGGTGTGTGGGATTAGATAATAATGGGTTTATGTTGGTGCATAATGAAAAGGATGAAACAGTTAGGATAGTTTCGGGTGATGTGGTCTATATATAAATCAGTTTGCTGTTGTAATTGATGTAATATCATCTCTTAGGTTTAGCATTAGATTTTCCCAGTCATTGATTCGTGACGCATCATTTGTGGGCATATATTTTTCTATTACCAGTCCCTGCTCTGTTGTTCTAATAAAACAGTCTCTAAATTTTTTATCGATTAACCCTGCAAAACTATGCAGAAGTCCAATAGAACTTGCTGTATCTGCGCAGAAATTTGTAACTAGTATTATTTCTTGATCAAATCCTTCAAAAATAACGTTCCAGAGTGTGCTTCTGGATTCTAATGAAAATGAGACTTTTATAGAATCATTAGACATTAAACCTTATTATTTGCTCAGTTTGGCATAACTTGTTTTGGCTTTTTGGACATAATCGCGGTATCTGTAATCATTTATTACAAGTTCTAAGAAGTTGCCATAATGCTGCAGGGCTAGTTTTCTGTTATTTGAAATTTCATAGCTTGAAGCAAGGAAATAAAATGATTCTGGATGGTTAATGTTTTTTGCTACTGCCTTATTTAAATGCTCGATAGCATCATCATATTTTCTCATATAATATTTTGTAATTCCAAGGTTCATATAAGCCAGGGCAAATTCCTGATCCATAGTTATAGCCTTTTTATACTGCTCCACAGCACTAGAGAGTCTACCCTGGGTTCTAAGTGTAGTACCCAGATAATCTCTAAGCTGAGGGGAATCAGCAATTTGCAGTGATTTATTATAATGTTCGGCAGCTTTTCTATAATTTCTCTTTTTGTAAAAATATGATGTGCCAAGCTCAATGTGAGCGGGAACAAAATCGGGATTTAGTTCCAGAGATTTTTTTATATATGTACTATCAGGATTTTTACCTGTTGAAGACCAGTAGAGGTAGTATGCCTCGGGACTCGATGGGTATTTTGATATTAGCGAGTTTGCAACCTTTTTTGCCCTTATGTTCCATCTCAGGTGCAGATAGTTTGTGGCAAGTGCACGTTTAGTTTCAAGTGAATTAGGGGAGAGTTTGAGAGCCTTTTTTAGGTTTATATAAGATTTATTGAACGGTTCTTCATAGTCTTCTTTTATATGAACTTTATAGTTGCCAAGATACGAATAAACTTCAGATAACCCACTATAGGCCTTGGCAAATCCCGGGTCGGACTTTATAAGATTATTATATAGTTCAATAGATTTATTAAAGCCATCCGGGGTAAATTTTAAGAATTCCTTTCTAGCGGTATTGTAGGTGTTTTCATTTGTCTTATTCGATGCAGATAGTAATTGCGTACTATTAAATAGTACAAGTGACATAATAAAGAATATTAGAAATGTCCTTATTGATTTAATACTGCTCATAATATTATCCTCCTAATAGTTTGCTGCTATTACTTCTACTATTTCATTTGCTATTTTATCTTTGAATTTATCGGCCGATTTTCCAAACCCAAGAGAGCTGAACCCCGCTACTTCTGCAGTGAGTATTTCCCTGCCGTTATCTTTTTGTACAAGAGCTATCTGTATGCTTATCGATGATTCACCAAATTTAAGCGCTCCCTTGTCAAACTTGAAATCCTTTGATGATTGAACATCTACAATTTCAGCTAGCATGATAATGGTTTCACTTGAGGGCACATTATTAATCGGTCCATAATTTATAGTTTGAAAACCAATATTGGACTGTATTAATTGATTCTCCACCTCACCAGGTATCTGAGTTTTTAAAATTACAGGAATAGTTTCATCATATGATTCAAAGTCGGTAATTTCAAAGGCTGTGTAGCTTCTGAGCAGTGTCTCGGGCTTACTATAATACGAGGAGGTATCCAGCTTACCCAAAGCGCCGCAGTTGAGCACAAAAACCGTTAGTATGGCTATTAATACAGTATTGTAACGTTTCATTAATTGCTCTCCATTGAGAATAGTAAATTTAAATATTATAACATAACAAGCACAAGGAATCACACATCAATGTAATTATCATAAACTGCTGTAAGCTAATTAGATACTATATTATTGTTAAATGAAAGATACATATTGATCGTAGATTATATTTGTACACAGAAAAATGGAATTACTGATAAAAATTGGAAAATTTCTCATATATATGGATTTAATTACCTGTAAAAAATATTAATCAGCCGTTTTATAATAAACACATCATGAATTATTAATAATTTAATAGGTTGAATGCCAAAACATTGTACGTATGTATAAATGTATTTAAAGAAAACTTATTTTTATGCAATATATAATCCTTCTGAAAAGAGTATAACTATTAAACAATGAATAAATAGAATATTGCTATTATTGTATATTACGATTGAAGTTAAATAAATATTAACCTTTAGCTCAATATTATGTGCTTCATTAAAATATTAAGTAGATATATAAGTATCTATAAAAGAATATATATACTTCTGAGGATTCTATATATGGAAATAACTATTAACATATAAGTTTATTAAACCTGAAATATGTTGGGGGAAAAATATCCTCAATAAAGGGTAAAAATTACCTTTTGACAACATTGTCTTTAAGTTCAGAATGACAATTATTGTTATAATGTTTTTTAATTATTATACTGGCGAGTTTAATTGTGATACAGTGTATGAACACTTATATATCTATATGCTGAGTATAGATTAAATGATATACAATATATAGTATATCATGAAAACTATATGACATTTAAATGTATAAGATTCTATATATTGTTACAATAATTGCTGTACTGCAAAATGTGTATTATGCTAAAAACCTAAAATCAATATATTGTCTATAATATTAAGTGTATTACTTAAATATAATTAATTGAGATG
>JABAHR010003996.1_pt4 | contig 12058 bp, 10 predicted proteins | sample 7062101 | NCBI WGS metagenome assembly JABAHR01 (sample SAMN14534553, study PRJNA622989) | marine sediment metagenome | biome: marine biome [ENVO:00000428]; feature: marine pelagic biome [ENVO:01000023]; material: deep marine sediment [ENVO:00002113] | place: India: Gulf of Kutch | collected...
CATGCCGCTGCCCTTGAAGCCGCCGAACGGCAGGTCGCCGGCAATGCACATGCCGCCATTGACGCTGACCGATCCGGTGCGGATACGCCGGGCGACGCGCTCGGCGCGTTCCGGATCTGCCGAAACCACGCCGCCGGACAGGCCATAGGAACTCTCGTTGGCGATGCGGATGGCGTCCTCGTCATCCTCGAAGGGAATGACCACGAGCACCGGCCCGAAGATCTCCTCCTGGGCGATGCGCATGGAGTTATCGACATCGACGAAGCAGGTCGGCTCGATGAAATAACCCGTGCCCTTGTCCGGCCTGGCATTGCCCCCGGCGAGCAGCGTGGCACCTTCCTCCTTGCCCAGCTCGATATAGGACAACACGCGGTCCTTCTGCCGCTGCGAGACGACCGGCCCCATGATATGGGTCGGCTCGTCGACATTGCCCCAATTGTCGCCAAAGCCCTGGTAGGCCATGCCGAGACCGGCCTTGGCTTCCTCGTAGCGGCTCCTCGGCACCAGCAGGCGCGATTGCACTGCGCAGCCCTGGCCGGCGTGGAACACCAGCAGCGATTGCGCGCATTCGCGGGCGAACTCGGGGGCATCGTCGAGCACGATCTTGGCGCTCTTGCCGCCCAGTTCGAGGAACACCCGCTTGAGCGTGGCGGCGCCTGCCTCCATGATTATTTTGCCGACACCGGTGGAGCCGGTGAAGCTGATCAGATCGACCCGCGGATCGGCCACCAGCTGCTCGCCGGCAGCGGCCGGGTCCTTGCCGAAAACGACATTGAGCACGCCCGCGGGAAGGCCGGCCTTGTCGGCCAGCTCGCCCCAGATCGCGCCCATGCCCGGCGTATCGGGCGCGGGCTTGAGGATGACGGTACAGCCAGCCAGCAGCGCCGCCACGACCTTGCCGACATTGACGTAATGCGGGACGTTCCACGGAGTGATGGCGGCGACCACGCCGACCGGCTCGTAAACCACCTTGCGATGCGACGGCACGCCGCGGAAATCGCGCATGCCGAGGTCTTCCTCCCAGGTCACCTGGTCGAACACCTCGATGTAGTCGTCCCAGCCCTGGTTGGCATTGTCGACATGGGCCATGCCGACGGCGCCGAGCGCCGCGCCCGCCTCGAAACGGGCGAGCTCGATCAGCCGGTGCTTGTTCTCCTCGAACAGGGCGCGCAGCTTCTTCACCAGTGCCAGGCGATTGTCGCGATTTGCCGGAGCACCCCAGTCGGACTCGTCGAAGGCACGCCGCGCCGCGACGATTGCCGCCTCGACATCGCCCGCGCTGGCATCGGCGGCCTGCCCCACGACCTCGCCGGTCCAGGGATTGATCACGTCAAACGTCGCGCCGCCTTCGGCATCGCGCAATTCGCCGTCGATATAGAGCTTGGCGTCGGGCAGTCGGGTCATGGATATCCTCTTGGGTCTGGTTCAGGCGCGATAGGCTTCGAGCGTGACGACGGGTGTCTGCAGATCGGCCGGCATGTTGATGAGCGTGTGGAACAGCTCTGCAACCGAACGGAAATGGGTGATCGGCCGGGAGCGCAGGTCGATGCCGCGCTTGGCGCATTCCTCGGCAAACTTCATCGCCACCTGCGGATCGATGTCGAAGGTCTTGGTCTCATCATACATCTGCCCGGCGCGCACGGTGGTAACGCGGATCTTCCTCTCCGCGACTTCCTGCCGCAGCGCCTCGGTAAAGCGCTCCATCCCGGCCTTGCTGGCCTGGTAGAGCGACAACATGGCAAAGGGCGTGGCGACGGATTCGCTGCTGATGTTGATGATGTGCGCACCGGCTTCCATCATCGGCAGGGCAGAGCGGGTGGTGAAGATCGGCCCGGCGAAGTTGATCATCAGCGGATCGATGACCTGCGCATCGGTGGCGTCCTCGATCATGAAGGGCTCGTAGACCGCGGCATTGTTGATCAGCACGTCGATCTTCGCATGGCGTTCGGCAATCGCGGCAAAGGCGGCGCGCACGCTGTCGGGCGATGCGACATCGCATTCGAGCGCCATCGCCTGTTCGCCGATTCCCTCGGCCACGGCCTCGACCTTGCTCAAGGTCCGGCCAAGCAGAACGAGCTGATCGCCATCGGCAGCGAACCTTTCGGCCATGTACTTGCCGAGGCCAACGCCTGCGCCGGTAATCACGATGGTCTTTGCCATGTTCAGTCGTTCTCCGCAGTCTCGTAAATCGACAGGTCGCCGTCATAGGCGATGCCGCCGGGCCATTTTGCACCGCTGGCCTTGGTGAAATAATGCACCGTGCGGGCAAAGGAGCCGGCGGTCGAACGCTCTTCCATGGCGATGCCCGACGGGCTGACGCCGCGCGCGCGGGCCGAGAAATCGCGCACGGTGAACAGCAGGTCGTCGGTCTGCTGCGCGCACAGCACCAGGTCGCTGCCCGGGCAATAGCGGCGCGGCTCGCATTGCGTGCCGGCCAAGCGCCCACGCTTCATACCGACATGGCCGGGCACGCGGCTGACCTCGGGGATATGCACGTTGTCATACCAGCGGTGGTAATCATCCTCCCGCCCGGCGACGAAATTGGCGAGGATGATGGAAACGCCGGAAAGCGGCTTGTCCTGCTGCCAGTTGGGGCCGACATACCAGTCGGAATAGAGATTGTAGGTGTAGATGCGCTCGCTCTCGTCGCCGTCGTCGATCAGCCCGGCCTTGCGCCCCTCGGCGATGAGCTTGCCGAGTTCGGGTATGTCGCGATCGGGCACGTCGTAATCGAACTCATAGGCCGACATGAAACGCCAGGGCTGGTGAATGTCCGGCATGATCTGGATCGCGGCGAGCTCGTAACGGTCAGCANNCAGCCCAGCACAGGCCGCCGCATGCGCGCCCTCGAACCAGGCAGCATAATCGCCTTCCCGTCCGGCAGGGACATTGTGCAAATGGAGCGAGATATAACGGGCCATGCTTCACCTTTCCTGCCTGTTCATAGGCACCCAGCGCCGCGCGACAATCGGGCACTGCCTATCATCGCCGGAGCGGAATAGGGTGTTAATCGCCTCCTGACATCTCCACCAGCAGGCGGGTGAGCCGGCTCTCGGCGATCTGCCAGCCCTTTTCGGTCCGCACATAATCCTCATGGTAATGGCCGAAACCCGATAGCTGGCGTCCGCCGGGCCAGATCACCCGGTCCTGCATGGCCCAGGTGGCGCTGGCCCGGTCGCCATTCACCGTGATCTCCGGCTGGTGCACCTGGTGCGCGCTCTGCGCGTGTTCCAGCGATGAGCGGATGCGGTCCCTGATCCCATCGCGCCCGACGAGACGCGGGCCGCCGGCAGCGCTGGCATCAAGCACGCCGTCTTCGGTGAACAGGCCGGCCCAGCCGTCCCAGTCCTTGCTGTCGAGCAGGCGGCAATAGCGCGCCTTCAACTCGCAGATTGCGCGCCAGTCCTCGAATGTCATGGATGGAAGCCCCGCATGCGGTGCCCCGCATCGACGTTGAGCACGGTATTGTTGACGAAGCTGCCCTCCTCGCTGGCGAGGAACAGGCAGGCATTGGCAATATCCGTCGCTCCGCCGGAGCGCGCAGGCGCAAGCTGCATGGAGGTGAGCCCGGCGATCTGCTCCTTGCCCAGCGCCGCGATATTGGCTTCGGTTTCCATCATCCCCGGCGCCACGGCGGCGCAGCGTATGCCATCGCCCGCCAGCTGGCTGGCAAGCGCAAAGGTCACCGCATTGAGCGCCGACTTGGTGATGCCATAGGCCGTTCCCGGCACGTAGCTGGCCATGGAGGACTGGTTGATGATCAACCCCTTGGCGGCAGCCAGCGGCGCGCGTAGCGCTTCCGCCAGCAGCAGCGGGGCAATGGTATTGACGGTGAAATAGAGCTGCCACTTGTCGAGGCCGAGACCGAAAAAGCCGGTCGAAACTTCGCCATAGGCAAGCCCGGCATTGTTGACGAGCACGTCGAGACTGTCGTGCTGCCTGGCAAATTCCGTGGCGATCCGGGCAATCGCCGCCTCGTCGGATAAATCGGCGGCAATGGCCATCACCTGATGCCCTGCCGCAGCCATCTCATCGCGCGTGGCGTCGAGCCTTGCCGCGTCGATATCGACCAGCACCAGCGCCGCCCCCTCACCGGCAAAGCTTTCCGCAATCGCGCGGCCAAGCCCGCCCGCGCTGCCGGTTACGAGGACCGTCTTACCTGAGAACCGCTGCGCCACTGGCACCTCCATCGAATGTTACGCGAACATGGGGAATATCGCCCTCGATCACCCCGTGACCGGTGGGATAGTCGGTCACCGGCACGCCCAGGTCACGACCGATATCAAGCGTTTCACCGCCACCGGCGAAGGTCACGAAATTGAGCGGCACATGGGCACGCAGGAACTCCGTGCCGCCAGCGCTCACCACCACATCGGCTGGCGCGCCGGGCCGCGTGGTCTCGAACCGCATCACCAGTTCGCTGGCGCCTTGCGGCAAGGCCTGCTGCGCCCGCGCATTGACGATTTCCTCCGGATTGGTCGAACGCGCCCAGGTAAAGGCCGGGCGCCCCTCGTCGAGGTAAAGCGACCATCCGCCAAAGCGGCTGCCGATGGCGATGACGACACCCGACGCAGTTGCACTGTCGAGCTCCAGCTGGGCTTCAAGGGTGAAGGAGCGCGCGATCAGGATCGGGTCCGAATTCGCCGGCAGGCTGACATCGTCGCCCCAGAACTCGAATTCCGTTCGCGTGGATGGCCGGCGCAAGGTCCGCCCGCGGGCGATGGCGAACAGGTGGTCGAGCGGGAACACGTTGTTGCGCTCAGCCTCCTCGCGCCACAGCGCCTGCATCGCCGCGAGCCGCTCGGGCTCCTCGGCGGCAAGGTCCGTTGCCTGCGAGAAATCGCGCGACAGGTCGTAAAGGCTCCATTGCATGGTCGGGCGCGGCCCCTCGGGCGGGACATTCTCCCACGCCACGCGGCCGTCATCTCCCGACAGGAACCAGCCGTTGTGCCACAGCCCGACCTTTCCGCCGATCTCGAAATATTGCGTGCGCTCGCGGGTCGGCTGGCATTGCTGCAGGCTCGGCAGCAGGCTCATCCCGTCCATCGGCTTCTGCGCCGTGCCCAGCACCGATTGCGGTGCCGGCAGGCCGGATGCATCGAGCACGGTCGGCACGATGTCGATCACATGACCGAACTCGCTGCAAATCGCGCCCGGTTCGGCCACATGGCCATCCCACGCCAGGATCATGCCGTTGCGGATACCGCCGAGCATGGAGGCATATTGCTTGGTCCACCTGAGCGGCGTGTTCATCGCCCAGGTCCAGCCCGCCGGATAGTTCTGGTAGGTCAGCGGGCCGCCCATGTTGTCGATATTGGCGAACAGCCATTCGTCGCTCTCGTCATGCACGCCCATGGTGCGCATCTCGTTGAGCGTGCCGTGCGTCCCGGCCTCGGCGCTGGCGCCATTGTCGCCGCTGATGATGGCGAAAAGCGTGTTGTCCATCTCGCCCATCCGCTCGATCTCGTCGAGCACGAGGCCGAGCTGCTCGTCCTGGTAGACGAGCTGGGCAGCGGCCACTTCCATCATCCGCGAGGAATAGGCCTGCTGCATGGTATCGAGGCTGGCCCACGCGGGGATTTCCTCGGGCCGCTCGGTAAGAATCGTGCCTTCGGGCACCACGCCCATTGCCAGCTGGCGGGCAAAGATACGCTCGCGCTCCTCGTCCCAGCCATGGTCGAAGGCCCCGCGGAAGCGGGCGATATACTCGGGCGGCACCTGGTGCGGCGCATGGGTGGAACCGGGCGCGTAATAGATCAGCCACGGCTTGTCCGGATTGCCCGCATCCTGGTTATGGATGTAGCGGATCATGTCCTGCGCCATCCGGTGTTCCAGCAGCACGCCGGGCGCCTCGTCGTGGCGCGCGCGCTGGATTCCGCGATAGAGATTGGGCTGGTACTGGTCGCTATCGCCACTGACGAAGCCGAAGAAATATTCGAACCCCAGCCCCGTCGGCCAGGCGTCGAATGGCCCCGCCTCGGTGCGCTGTTCGGTCGGCGTGTTGTGATGCTTGCCGAACATGGCCGTGTTCCAGCCGTTGAGCCTGAGGATCGCCGCCACCGTCGCGGTCGAGGGCAGGATTGAACCACCGTAGCCGGGATAGCCGGCCGGAAGGTCCGAGAGATAGCCGACCCCGGCATTGTGGTGGTTGCGGCCGGTCAGCAGCGCGGCCCGGCTGGGCGAGCAGATGGCAGTGGTGTGGAAGCGGTTATAGCGCTGGCCCATCGCCGCGAGGCGTTCGAAATTGGGTGTCTCGACCGGCCCGCCGAACACGCTCGCCATGGCAAAGCCGACATCGTCGGACATGAAGATGAACACGTTGGGTGCGCCCTCGGGCGCTTCGATGGGGCCGCGAAGATCGGGCGTTGATTCGAGCACGCTATCGGCGATCTCGCCGGTGTATTCCTCTTCCGCCACCGGCAGGACGCTGCGGTCGGGCGCAGTCGCGGAAACCAGCATTGCGGCCGCACCGAGAAGGCCCATGCACTGTGCGATCAAACTCTTCATGTCTCTCTCCCGAACCCTGCCATCACTCGTATCGGCGGAAGGTCACGCGGGCGATTTTCCATACGCCCTCTTCCCGGCGGAAACTGTCGGCATAGCGGCCGAAGACGAAATCCGCAGCGTCTGATTCGGGCCGCTGCATGCGCACGTTGACGGTCCATTCGCCGCGCGCCTCCTCGCCATCCACCTCGACCAGCGGTGAGTGGATATTGTGCACCATCCATTCGCTGCCACCAGCGATGGAATCGGTCAGGAACCTGGCGACATCCTCTCCGCCGGCGATCTCGCCAAAGCCGTAATCGGCCACCACGTCAGCGGTGAACAGCGCCTGCAGGCGCTTGAGCGAAGCCTCGCGATCCTCGCAGCTGTCGTCGGCTGCGCGGCAATAGCGCGCCTTGAGGTTGCAGATTTCCTGGTAGGGACTCACGAAGCTTCCGCGTCGAGTCGCTTGCCCACCAATGCGCGCAAATCGGACGTCTTGATCTTGTTGGTGCCGGTAAGCTCCAACTCGTCCTCGGCAAAGAACAGCACCCGCCGCGGCACCTTGTAGCTGGCCAGCACCTGTTTGGCGAAGCCTTGCACGCCCGCTTCGCTCAATTCCTGCCCCGCATGCGGCACGATTGCCGTCACCACCAGCTCGCCCAGTGTCTCATGCGGCACGCCGACGGTCTGGCACAATTTCACACCGGGGCAGTCGCGAATGGTCGCATCCACCTCCAGCGGGGAGACATTGGCACCGCCGGTCTTGATGATGTCGTTGAGCCGGCCTTCCCAGAACAGCCGCCCTTCGGCATCGACATAACCGCCGTCGCCGCTGCGGAAATAGCCATTGTCGTCGAGCGTGTCGGACAGCGGCACGCCGACATAGCCGAGCATCAGCGTCGGCCCCTTGACGGCGATCTCGCCGCGCTCGCCCAGCGGCACGGTCTCGCCCGTCAGCGGATCTACGATCTTCACGAAGCCGCCCGGCTGCGGCTTGCCGTAGCTGCCGGCAATCTCCTCCTGCGGTGTGCCCGAAGGAAAAGTGGTGCTGACGGTGAAGGTCTCGGTCGCGCCGTAGGTGGCCGACGGCTCCTCCCACGAGAGGTTCACCGTCGGGTGGTCGCCGATGGCGAACTTGGGATCGACATATTTGAGCGCGGACAGGTCGACATCGGCCCAGTTTGGCGCGGCGACCAGCTGCGGCCATTGATGCGGCCATGCAATCGCCATGGTCGCCTTTTCGCGGTCCATCAGCTCAAGCGCTTCGCCCGGATTGAAGGTCTTCTGCAGCACCAGCGCCCCGCCCGGCGTCAGCGCCGCGCCAAAGGCCTGGGTGAAGCTGCCCGACCAGAAGAAACCGTTGGCCGACCAGGCGCGGCAATCCTCGGCGGTCTGCACGAAACGGCGATAGCGCCACAGTTGCAACGCCATGCCGCGATGCGAATTGATCACCCCCTTGGGCTTGGAGGTCGAGCCGGAAGAGAAGAAGATTCCGCCAGGGTCAGCCGGCGTCACCGTCGCCGCCGTGGCATCGATGAGCGCCTGGTCCACGCCATCGCCACGCCTGAGGAAAGCGGCATAGTCCTCGATCATTCCCCCAACCCCATCCGGACCGCCGCCGATTGCCGCAACATGGCGCAGGAACGGCAGCTTGNNTTCGGCCTCGGCAATGCGCGGCTCGATGGAGACGAGCATTTCGCCGAAGTCCTTCTTCAGCACCTGCCGCTCCATCAGCAGCACCGAGCAACCCGACAGTTCGAGCAGGTATTCCAGCTCGGCCTCGGTCGAAAACGTGCTGATGGTGCAGGCTACGCCGCCGGCGAGCGCGGTGCCGAAAGTGGCGGAGAGGAATTCCGGGCGGTTGGTGAACAGCACCCCGACCCGCTCGCCCTTGCCAATGCCGCAGGCATGCAGCGCACGCGCAACCTCGTTGGCGCGCTCCCACAACTCGGCATAGCTCCAGCTGATGCGCGCGCCATCCTCGTGCATGACGAGAGCCTCGCGCTCTGCATATTTCTCGCAGATTTCGCGCAGCCAGCCGCCCAGCGTCAGCGCGCCGAGACCTTCTTCCTCCTCCAGCGGAGGCGCCTTGAGGATCGAAAGCGGGCGCTCTGCCATGCCTGCCTCCCTAACCAAGGATCAGGAGTTGACGTCGACGATGTAGCGACCCGTGACTTCGCCGGACATGAACTTGCCGGCGGCCTCGATCGCCTCGGCCAGGCCGATCTCCTGGCCGATGGCCTCGAGCTTGGCCGGATCGAGATCGCGCGCCAGCCGCTCCCACGCCTTGAGCCGCGGCCCCTTGGGGGCCATCACGCTGTCGACGCCGAGCAGGCGCACGCCGCGCAGGATGAAGGGCATGACGGTGGAGGGCAGGTCGAAGCCCTGGGCGAGGCCACAGGCGGCAACCGCGCCGCCATATTTGGTCTGCGCGCAGGCATTGGCGAGCGTGTGGCTGCCAGCCGTATCGACCACGCCGGCCCACACTTCCTTGCCCAGCGGACGGCCCTTCTCGCTCATGGTGGCACGGTCGATCACCTCGTCGGCACCCAGGCCCTTGAGGTAATCGGCGGCATCCATCTTGCCGGTCAGCGCGTGGACTTCGAAACCGGCCGCCTTGAGCAGGGCGATGGCGACCGAGCCGACGCCGCCGGTGGCGCCGGTGACCAGCACCGGGCCCTGGTCCGGCGCGACGCCGGCATCGACCAGCGCATCGACGCACAGGGCGGCGGTATAGCCGGCCGTGCCGATGGCCATGGCCTGCTTTTCGTTGAAGGCGGCAGGCAGCGGCACCAGCCAGTCACCCTTCAGCCGGGCGACCTGCGACAGCCCGCCCCAATGCGTCTCGCCCACGCCCCAGCCGTTGAGCACGACCTTGTCGCCCGCCTTGTAGTCGGGGTTGGAGCTTTCGCGCACGGTGCCGGCCAGGTCGATGCCCGGCACCATCGGCCACACCCGCACGACCGGGCTGGCGCCGGTGATCGCCAGGCCGTCCTTGAAGTTGAGCGTGGAGTAGGCGACGTCGATCGTCACATCCCCTTCGGGCAGGGCGCTCTCGTCGAGCTCGGTCAACGTGACTTCCTGCCCATCGTCGGTCTTGGCGATCTGGATGGCCTTGAACATGAAGGATACCTCTTTGTCAGATGAATTGCGAAACTGTCTGCGCCGAGCCTTGCAGAGTGCGCGAAGATTTGCAGCAGGCAATTGCCCCCGGGCGGGGATTCATCGCCTGTCCGCTATCTCCACCACTTCGCCCCCGGCATAATCGCGCCGCAGGCTCTCCGCGACGTCGGGGAATTTCGCGGTCTGGAGCGAGCCATACATGGAAAAACGCAGGACCTCCCGGCAGAAGCGCTTGGCCAGCTGCTCCCTCTCTTCGTCGCTCTTGGCATGCGAGCGCGCCCACACCGGCCACAGGAAAATGCCGGACAGGATCAGCACCGCCATGGCCTCGGAATCGATGTTCTCCTCGGCCAGCTCGGTCTCGGCGAAGAGTTCCAGCGATCCCTGGTATTCGCGCCAGAACGGATCCTCCGCGGGATTGGGCGAAGCCAGGATCTGCAACAGCCAGCTGCGCCCGAGATCGGCATTCTCCATGGCGAATTCGGTCAGGCGGAAGGTCATTTCCGGTACGTCGACCTCGCCCACGACCCGTTCTCCAACCGGCCTGGTATCGCCATAGACGGCGCGGAACATGCGATCGGAAACCCATTGCGTGGTCGCCCCGACCAGCTCCTCACGCGACTGGAAATGCTGGTAGGCCGTGCCGCGATTGACGCCGGCGAGATTGGCCACCGCCGACACGCTGACCGCCTCCGGCCCCTGCTGAGCGAGCAGGGAACTCGCCGCTTCGAGGATCGCCTCGCGCGTGGCGACCGGATCGCGCGTGCGCTTCCTGCCCACGGCGGTCATGCTGGCGCCGCCACGTCCAGTGCCACGTCATGCACGGCAAGATAGCGCTCGAACCGCGGCCGCAGCTGCTCGACCGACAGGCCATATTGCTCAAGCTTGTATTCGTGACGGCCGAACTTGTTCTGCGGATTCGCCGCCAGCCACTGGCTCATCCCGCGCTCGGCATCCTCGGTCCATTCATCGCCGAGCGCGGCATAGAGCGCCTTCATCGACGCGATCGGATCTTCCTTGAGCTGCTGGTAGTGAACGTCGATCACCGCCTCGGCACCCTGGGCCTCGCGATAATCCATGATGCGGTTGGCGTGTTCCTCTGCCTGAAAGGCGCAGTTCTCGGCGATCCATTCCTTCTCCACCCGGCCGGCATAGCCCTGGTGTGCAAGGCCGATGATGGAGCAGAAACTGCCCATGGCGGTAAACGGATCGCGATGGGTCCACACCAGCCGGGCATCGGGATAAACCGCCTTCAGCGTATCCAGCCACAGCGCATGGCTCGGCATCTTGAGGTTCCAGATGCCGCCCTGGTGGTGCTGCAGCACCTGCAGGAAGAGCTTGTGGTAATCATAGGCGGAGCGCATGTCGCACTGGAAATACCAGTCCCGGTAATTGGGCAGCTTGCCTCGCGATTCTAGGCTCAAGGCCTTGAAATCATGGGACATGAAAAAGATGCACTCGTTGGGATAGGTGGCCGAGTTGCGGTAGTACTTGCCCATCTCCGGCATCGCCTCGAGCAGCATGCGCTCCTGCTCCAGCTTCTTGATCGCGCGCATGTCGGTCCTGAGTTCGCCTTCCTTCACCGGTGGAAAGGGATCCTCGATCTCCCAAGTCAGCGCGGAACGCCGCGCCGGGTCGCAATTGAGCAGGTTGGACAGCAGCGTGGTGCCGGTGCGCGGCAGTCCGAAGACGAAGACCGGGCGGTCCACCCCCCTGCCTGAGATTTCGGGATTGGCCTTGTGGTAATCCACGGTCTTCAGCCGCATGGCGAGGTTCTGGATCAGATCGCCTCTCATGCGTTCGACCAGCATCGGCGGGCGGTTGTCGGCATTGGTGTCGGCAACCAGGATTTCCAGCCCTTCGCGAAAGCTGTCGCCGCCGAAATCGTCCCGCCCGGTGCGCTTGCAGGCGGTCTCGATCAGGGCGTCGACATTGATATCCGGCATTATCCTCTCCTCCGTCAGCCTCGAATAGAACCCCGACAGGCGCATGCGGCAAGCGCAGCCATGCCAACATCGCGAAAGCGATTGACGCCATCTGCCACTGGACGCGCCGCCTCGCTGGTGTTCATCTGCATCGAGAGCACTTTTCGGGAGAATTTCGATGGCAGCTGGGCTGTTCGATTGCAGCGGCAAGGTGACGCTGGTCACAGGTGGCAATAGCGGCATTGGCCTGGGCTTCGCGCGCGGCGTGGCCAAGATGGGCGGAGACCTCGTGCTGTGGGGCCGCAATGCGGAGCGCAACGCCGAAGCGGCGGAAGAGCTGAAGGCAGCGGGCGCGCCCCGCGTGTTCTGCCAGCAGGTCGACGTTACCGACGAACAGGCGATCATCGATGGCTACAAGGCCATGCTGGAGGAGATGGGCCGCGTCGACTGCGTGTTCGCCAATTCCGGCGCCTCGGCCAGCTCGCACAGCCTGCTCGACATGGATACCGAGGAATACCGGCGGA
>JABAHR010012092.1_pt1 | contig 12057 bp, 10 predicted proteins | sample 7062101 | NCBI WGS metagenome assembly JABAHR01 (sample SAMN14534553, study PRJNA622989) | marine sediment metagenome | biome: marine biome [ENVO:00000428]; feature: marine pelagic biome [ENVO:01000023]; material: deep marine sediment [ENVO:00002113] | place: India: Gulf of Kutch | collected...
CATGATCATCTCGGGCGGCGAGAACATCTACCCCTCCGAGGTCGAGTCCGCGCTGGGCGCGCATGACGCGGTCAGGGACGTTGCCGTGATCGGCCTGCCCGACGAGAAATGGGGCGAACGGGTGCATGCTGTCGTCGTCCTGCATCCCGGCCAGAAGGTGTCGGAGGCGGCGTTGATCGACTGGTGCAAGGGCCGTATCGCCGGCTACAAGCGCCCGCGGTCGATCACCTTCATCGCCGAGAGCGAAATGCCGTATACCGCCACCGGCAAGGTGTTGCACCGGGTGCTGCGCGACCGCTATGCCGGGAGAGCCGAGACCTGACAGCCCGGCCTGTGGGCCGCCATTCCGGGAAAAAGGAGAGCCGCCATGACGGCGCCGATCGACCTCAATAGCGATCCACAGAGCGTTGCCGCCTGGATCGCGAAATTTCTGAAGGCGCGGGGGATCGACCGCATATTCGGTCTCCAGGGCGGACATATCCAGCCGATCTGGGACCATGTCGCGCGCGAGGGCATCCGCATCATCGACGTGCGCCACGAGGCCGCCGCGGTGCACATGGCACATGCCCATGCCGAGCTGACCGGCACCGTGGGCGTGGCGATGGTCACCGCTGGGCCCGGCGTCACCAACACCGTCACCGCGATGGCCAACGCGGCGCTGGCGCGCATGCCCGTTCTGCTGATCGGTGGTTGCACCAGCCGCCCGCAGGCCAACATGGGCCCGCTGCAGGACATCCCGCATGTCGACATCCTCAAGCCCATGTCCCGCTATGCCCGCACCGCGCGGGTGCCCGATCAGGTGATCCGCGAGATGGACGAGGCCTGGTCGCGCGCATTGGGCGACATGGGCGAGCCAGGGCCGTCCTATATCGAGATTCCCACCGACGTGCTGCGCAGTTCGGTTCCGGAAAACCTGGTGCTCGAAGACTGGATGCGCCCCAAGGCCCGGCGGGTGCTGACCCCCGACATGGCGCAGATCGAGCAGGCCGCCGTGGGTCTCTGGGCGGCGCGGCGCCCGGTTGTGATCACCGGTGGCGGCGCCCGGGGCGCCGGCGAGGCGATCACGCGGCTCCTGCATGCCACCGGGGCGCTCTATCTCGACACCCAGGAAAGCCGCGGGCTGGTCGACCCCGACCACGCCTCGGTCGTCGGCGCGATGCGCGGCAAGGTCATGGCCGAGGCCGACCTGGTGCTGATGATCGGACGCAAACTCGATTACCAGCTGGGCTATGGCTCGCCGGCGGTGTTCCCGAACGCCCGCTTCGTCCGGATCGCCGACAGCGCCGGCGAACTGATCGACAACCGGCGCGGCGACCCGGAGATCCTCGCCACGCCAGCGCTGGCGGTCGAGGCGCTCATCGCTGCCGGCACGGGCCGGGTCTCGGGGCTCGACCGCGAGTGGACCGACTCCATGCGCGCCGAGCATCTCAAGCGCAGCGGTCCCCGCGAATTGCCCGAGCGGGGCCAGGATGGCTTCATCCATCCCGCCTACGTCTTCGAGGTGCTGCGCGAGCACATGGCCCCCGATGCCATTGCGGTGGCCGATGGCGGAGATTTCCTCAGCTTCGCGCGCATCGGCCTGACCGCGCGGACCTACCTGGACGCGGGCGCCTTCGGCTGCCTCGGCGTCGGCGTGCCCTACGCCAACGCCGCCTCGCTGGCCTTTCCGGGTCGGCAGGTGATCGCCGTCACCGGCGATGGCGCCTACGGGCTCAACGCGATGGAGATCGACACCGCCATGCGCCATGGCGCAACGCCGGTGATCATCGTCTCCAACAACGCGGCCTGGAACATCGAGCGTTACGACCAGGAAGCGAACTACGGTGGCCGTGTCGTCGGGACCACGCTGAAGCATTCCAACTATGCCGGCATGGCGCAGTCGCTGGGCCTGCATGGCGAGCAGGTGACGAGGCCCAAGGACCTTGGCCCGGCGATTGCCCGGGCGCTCGCGAACGCGCCCGCGGTGGTCGATGTCGTCACGTCGCAGGCCGCGGTGTCCTCGGACGCGAAGAAGGGCCTGGGCTTCGTGCCCGATTACCAGGCCCTGACCGCCTGGGACGACGCCGAACAAAAGCGGAGGGGCGAGGAATGACCGACCTCGGCTTCACCCTGCCGGCCGAGATCGAGGACATCCGCCTGCGCGTCCGCGATTTCGTCGAGCAGCACATCCTGCCGGTCGAGGCCGACCGCTCGACCTGGGACGAGCACGAGAACATAGGCCACGAGGCGCTCGCGACCCTGCGCGAGAAGGCCAAATCCGCCGGTCTCTGGGCGCCGCAGGTGCCGAAAGACCTGGGCGGCATGGGCCTGCCGGTGACGGGGCGCGCGGTGATGTACGAGGAAGCCAACCGCTCGATCTTCGGCCCCGTCGTGTTCAACTGCGCCGCGCCCGACGATGGCAACATGGACGTGCTCGCCCGCGTCGGCACGGCCGAGCAGAAATCCTGCTGGCTGACGCCGATCGTCGAAGGCAAGGTCCGGTCCTCCTTCGTGATGACCGAGCCGCATCCCGGCGGCGGCTCCGACCCCGGGATGATGCGTACCCGCGCCGAGCGCCACGGCGACAGCTGGCGCATCTTCGGCCACAAGTGGTTCATCACCGGCGCCGCCGATGCGGACCACTTCATCCTGATCGCCCGCACCGATCCCAACCCCGAGCAGAAGCGCAAGCACCTCTCGGCCTTTCTCTTCCACCGCGACCAGCCGGGCTGGGAGATCATCCGCCGCATCCCGATCATGGGCCCCGAAGAGCACGGCGGCCATTGCGAGCTGCGTTTCGACGGTCTGGAGATCCCCGATGCCGCCCGGCTGATGGAGGTTGGCGACGGCCTGAAGGTCACCCAGATCCGCCTTGGCACCGCGCGGCTCACGCATTGCATGCGCTGGCTGGGCCTCGCCAAGCGCGCCATGAGCATCGCTCAGGACTATATCGAGCAGCGCGAGGGCTTCGGCATCCGCCTCGCCGACCGCGAGTCGGTCAAGCTGCTGCTGGGCCAGGTGGCGCACGACATCCAGATCGGGCGGCTGCTGACCATGCACGCGGCCTGGAAGCTCGACCAGGGCGATTTCGCGCGGAAAGAGGTCTCGATGGCCAAGATCCACGTCGCCGACACGCTGCACAAGGCCGCCGACACGGCGATCCAGCTCTGCGGCGCCAAGGGCTATTCGCAGGACACCATCCTGGAATGGATCTACCGCTACGCCCGGCAGGCGCGGCTGGTCGACGGCGCGTCCGAGGTGCACCGCATGGTGCTGGCCGGCGCCTACGCCCGCGAGCGCGACGATTTCTGGCGGTGGGGCGTATGACCCCCGACCTGGCGCAGCGGTTCTCGCTGACGGGCAGGCGGGCGCTGGTCACCGGCGCCTCCGGCGCGCTGGGCGCGCGCTTCGCCGAGGTGCTTTCCGGGGCCGGGGCGGCGGTGGCGCTCGCCGCGCGCCGGACCGAGGCGATGGAGCCGCTGAAGGACCGCATCACCGCGGCCGGCGGACGTGCCGAGGTGATCTCTCTCGACGTGGTCGAGGCCGACAGCGTCGCCGCCGCCTTCGACGCGGCCAAGGGCGCGCTGGCCGGCACCATCGACATCGTGATCAACAACAGCGGCATCGCCGAGCCGGGCAGCGCGCTCGACCAGCCCGACGCCGACTGGGATCGGGTGATGGCCGTCAACCTCGACGGCGCCCGCCGCGTCGCGGTCGAGGCCGCCCGGCGGATGGTGGCCGAAGAGCGCACCGGCGCCATCGTCAACATCGCCTCGATCCTGGGCCTGCGGCAGGGCACGGGCGTCAGCGCCTACGCAACCTCCAAGGCCGCGCTGATCCAGATGACCAAGAGCCACGCGCTGGAATGGGCGCGCCACGGCATCCGCGTGAACGCGCTGGCGCCGGGCTACATCGAGACGGACATCAACCGCGACTTCTTCGCTACCGACGCCGGCAAGTCTCAGATCAAGCGCATCCCGATGCGCCGGCTGGGCCATGCGCAGGAACTCGACGGGGCGCTGCTGCTGTTGGCCTCGGACGCCGGGTCCTTCATCACCGGCTCCGTGCTGACCGTCGATGGCGGGCATCTGCTGTCGCCGCTGTGAGGCACGGCACAGGACGTGACTACCATGGGCGTGGGATGATATGCCCCGCCCGAAACCAACAGGTCGCTGGACTTCTGCCCCGATCGGCGCAGATAACCGGCGGCCCAACCGAACGATAAAAAGGAGAACGGCATCATGTCGGATTACGCCATGGTCATGCCCGCGCCCGGCGGCGCGGACGGTTTCGAGAAGCGCGATATCACCCCGCCCGCCCCGGGCCCGACCGAGGCGCTGATCCGCCACCACGCGATCGGCCTGAACTTCATCGACGTCTATCACCGCTCCGGCGCTTACCCCTGGCCGGTCGACAAGGACCTGGTCGTCGGCTCCGAGGGGGCCGGCGTGGTCGAGGCGGTGGGCGCCGAGGTGCGCAACGTCAAACCCGGCGACCGGGTCGCCTATACCCACCCGATGGGCGCCTACGCGACGCTGCGCACGCTGCCCGCTGACCGGCTGGTCAAGCTGCCCGACGGCATCAGCTCCGAGGCCGCGGCGGCGATGATGCTGAAGGGTCTGACCGCGCATTACCTGATCCATTCGACCTTCAAGGTCGAGCCCGGAATGACCGTCCTGGTCCAGGCTGCCGCGGGCGGGGTCGGGCTGATCCTGGGCCGCTGGCTGCGGGCCATGGGCGCCACCTCGATCGGAACCGCCGGCGGCCCCGAGAAGGTCGCGCTGGCCCGCGAGCACGGCTACCACCACGTCATCGACTACCGGTCCGAGGATTTCGTCGAGCGGGTCAAGGAGATCACTGACGGCGCCGGTGTCGACGTGGCCTATGACGGCGTTGGCAAGGATACCTGGCGCGGCTCGATGGCCAGCCTGCGGACCCGTGGCACCTTCGTGGTCTACGGCGCTGCCTCGGGTCCTGTCGAGGGCTTCGGCGTGCCCGACCTCGCCAAGGGCTCGTTCAGCGCCTGCCGCCCGACGTTGTTCCACTACATCGCCACGCAGGAGGAACTGGACAGCCGCGCCCAATCCCTGTTCGCGGCCGTCACCGAGGGGCTGATCAGCTCGGACGTGCACCAGCGCTTCGACCTCTCCGACGCAGCCGCCGCCCACAAGGCGCTTGAATCGCGCCAGACCCAGGGCGCGACCGTCCTGATCCCGTGACCCGCCAGGAGGACCGCAGATGACTCCGGATTTCGTCCCAGACGTCGAATTCCAGACCCGCGTGCGCAACGAGGCGCTGGGCGGACCGAACCCATTCGAATGGAAGACCATCACCACGGACGACATCTTCGCCGGCAACAAGGTGGTGCTGTTCGGCCTGCCGGGGGCCTTCACCCCCGCCTGCTCCGAGGAACACCTGCCGGGCTACGAGAAGCATTACGACGAGCTGATCGCTGCCGGGGCCGACAAGGTCGTCTGCACATCGGTCAACGACGCCTTCGTGATGTTCCAGTGGGCCAAGGCGCAGGGCATCAGCAAGGTGTTCATGCTGCCCGACGGCAACGGCACCTTCGCCCGGCGGTTGGGGATGCTGGTCGACCGCAAGGCCCAGGGCATGGGGCTGCGGAGCTGGCGCTATTCGATGTTCGTCGACGACAAGAAGATCGAGAAGATCTTCGCCGAGCCCGGCATGCGCGACGACCCGCCCGGCGTCCCATTGCAGGACTCGGGCGCCGAGGCGATGCTGGAGTATCTGCGCGGCCGGACATGAGTCGCACAGCTGCGCCGCGGCTGTGTGCGGAGCGGATCGCCCGACCTGAAGGGCGCTCCGCGACGCACGGCTTGTGGGCGGTGCGGTGGCAGGCCAGCCCGACCTCGGTGCCGGTTCCGACGCCGCGAAAGCGGCTTCCGGAGGGAGGTCGGTCACTGCCCGGCATAAACGCCGGGCGGGACATTTGACCGCCGCATCGCGACAGCCGGCCGCCTGTCGTCGCATCTTTTTCCGCGCACCCGCCCCGGAGACCCCATGAAGCCCCTCACCCTCTGCATCCCCGACGCCGAGATCGACGAACTGCACGCCCGCCTCGCGCGCACGCGCCTGCCCGACCAGGCGCCCGGGGCCCCCTGGGCCTACGGGACGGACGTCGACTACATGGCGCATGTGATCGACCACTGGCAGACCCGGTTCGACTGGCGCGCCCATGAAGCCGCGCTCAACGCCTTCCCGCAGTTCACCGTGCCTCTCGACGGCATCGACCTGCACTTCATCCGCGCCGAGGGGAAGGGGCCCGACCCAATGCCGCTGCTGCTCTGCCACGGCTGGCCCGGCTCGGTGTTCGAGTTTCTCGAGCTGATCCCCCGGCTCACCGATCCCGAGCGCTTCGGCGGCGACCCGGCCGACGCGGTCACCGTCATCGCCCCCTCGCTGCCCGGCTACGGCCTCAGCTTCGCGCCCGGCCAGCCCCGCTTCGACGTGGTCGAGATGGCCGATACGCTGGCGCGGCTGATGACCGAAACGCTCGGCTATGAGCGTTTCGCCGCGCAGGGCGGCGACTGGGGCTCGTTCGTGACCTCGCGGATCGCCTTCGATCACCCCGACAAGGTGGTGGCACTGCATCTCAACATGATGCCGGTGCGCCGCGATCCGGCGATGGTGGCCCGCCCCTCGCCCGAGGAGGATCGCTACCTTGCGGAACTCAAGACATTCCTGAAGGAGGAAACCGGCTACCAGTGGATCCAGGGCACCAGGCCGCAGACGCTCGCCTTCGGCCTGAGCGACTCGCCCGTCGGGCTCGCCGCCTGGATCATCGAGAAGTTCCACCGCTGGACCGATTGCGGCGGCGACGTCGAGAGCGCCGTCCCGCTCGACCGGATGCTGGCGAATATCTCGCTCTACTGGTTCACCGGATGCATCAATGCCTCCTTCTGGCCCTATTACGCCCGGATGCACGGTCCCTGGCCGATCCCCGACGACGGGCCGATCACCGTGCCCACCGGCTACGCCGCCTTCCCGAGAGAGATCCTGCTGCCGCCCCGCTCGCTGGCCCAGCGGGTCTATACCGATATCCGGCAATGGACCGAGATGGAGAAGGGAGGCCATTTCGCCGCGCTGGAACAACCCGAGGCGCTGGCCGCCGAGGTCCAGGCACTGCTGCGGCAGGTGCGATAGCCCCCGCCTTGCGCCCTTGGCGCAGGTGGCTAGGATGTTCCCCGAACGGCCGCTCGGCCGCCAATCCAAGGAAGCCCCCGATGCAATCTGACCCTTCGCTCCGCGCCGCCGACCTGCTGGCCCGCAGGCTTTTCGAGGCCGGCTGCCGCTACGCCTTCGGCATGCCCGGCGGCGAGGTGCTGACGCTGGTCGACGCGCTCGAGAAGGCCGGGATCACCTTCATCCTCTGCAAGCACGAGAACAATGCCGGCTTCATGGCCGAGGGCGTGCACCACATGACCGGCGCGCCCGCCGTTCTGGTGGCCACCGTCGGCCCCGGCGTCGCCAACGCCGTCAACGTCGCCGCGAACGCCCAGCAGGACCGGGTGCCGCTGATCGTGCTGACCGGCTGCATCGATGCCGACGAGACCCTGACCTACACCCACCAGGTCTTCGACCACCGTGCGGTCTTCGACCCGATCACCAAGGCGAGCTTCACGCTCAGCGCCGCCGGCGCCGACATCATCGCCGACAAGGCGGTGACGATCGCCACCGAGGCGCGCTCCGGCCCGGTGCTGATCGACGTTCCGATCTCGGTCGCCGACGCGCAACCCGGCCCGCTGCCGCTTCGCCGCCGGGCGCCCGAGAGCCCGGTCGCCCCCGCGCCCGGCCCCGATTTCGACCACGCCCGCGCCTGGCTCGCCGAGGCTGCGCGCCCGGTCATGATCGTCGGCCTCGACGCGCTCAAGGACGAGGCCGCCGGCCAGGTCCGCGCGTTCGCCGAGGCCTTCAACGTGCCCGTCATCACCAGCTACAAGGCCAAGGGAATCCTCCCCGAGGATCACCCGCTCAGCCTGGGTGGTGCCGGTCTCTCGCCGCTGGCGGACCGCACGCTGGTGCCCTTCGTGCAATCCTCGGACCTGATCCTCTGCGTCGGTTACGACCCCATCGAGATGCGCCCCGGCTGGCGCGAGATCTGGGATCCGTCCGAGACCCGCGTCATCGACATAGCCGCCGAGCCGAACCGCCACTACATGCACCAGGCGAGCCTCAGCTTCCTCGCCGATTGCGGCGCCGCGCTGGACGCGCTGGGGCAGGGCATTCCCCCGCGCGAGACCTGGGCCGGCGACGAGATCGCCACCGCCCGCGACGCCCTGCGAAAGGCCTTCCCCCGCGATGACGCCTGGGGCCCTGCCGGCGTGATCGCCGCCGCCCGCGACGCCCTGCCGCCCGAAACCATCGCCACCGTCGACGCCGGCGCGCACCGCATCCTGCTCAGCCAGATGTGGGACTGCCCCGCGCCACGCACCCTGCTGCAATCGACCGGGCTCTGCACCATGGGCTGCGCGGTGCCGCTGGCGATGGGCGCCAGCCTCGCCGCGGGGGATCGTCCGGTCGTCGCCTTCTGCGGCGATGGCGGCATGATGATGATCGCCGGAGAGCTCGCCACCGCCGCCGAGCTGGGCCTCAAGACCATCTTCGTGGTGATCGATGATTCGAGCCTCGCCCTGATCGAGCTGAAGCAGCGCCAGCGCCAGCTGAAGAATGCGGGCGTCGATTTCGGCCAGCACGACTTCGCCGCCATCGGCCGGGCCTTCGGCGGCCAAGGCCACACTGTGCGCAGCCGAGACGAGCTGAGTGCCGCGCTGGAACAGGCCCTGGCGGCCGAGACCTTCAGCGTGATCGCCGCCATCGTCGACCGGAAATCCTATGACGGGCGCATCTGAAGCAGCCATTCAAGGCACGGACCGCCCCCGGACAGTTTCTTCCGCGGCGTAACGAAGCAGTAAGTCTCTTTCGGTAATCCAAGCGAATACAAACCGCTTTGCTGGAGAACCCGAGATGACTGATTCGCTGAGAGACCGGGCGGCCGAACAGCTAAACCTAATCGGCTTCAATGACGCAAGCCGGTCCCGCCTGGGCGAGATACGGCCGGTCATCGATGCCGCGCTGGCGGCCTCGCTGGACAATTTTTACGACAAGGTGGGCGGGCTGTCCAAACTGTCGGGCAAATTCAGCGGCACGTCCGCGATGGAAGGTGCCAAGTCGCGTCAGACCGAGCACTGGCGCGTTCTGTCCAGCGGCAACTTCACCGACGACTACTACCAGCGCCTGCAGAAGCTGGGCGAGGTGCACGTCAAGGTCGGGCTGGAGCCGGACTGGTACCTGGTGGGCTACGGCATCATCGTCGAAGGCCTGGTCGGACACCTGATCAGCGACTTCATGGCCTCCCACGCGCAAACCCGGCGCGGGCGGAAGAACATGCCGGACATCGAACCGCTGATGCATGACGTCGGCGTAATGATCAAGCTGGCAATGCTGGATGCCGGTCTGGCCGTGACGTCCTACCTGGACGTGCTCGCCCGAGAGCGCGCCGAGCAGGCCAAAGCCGAGCAGCAACGCCGCCAGGACGAGATGGACGGGCTGCTGAAGAACAGCTTCGGCGCCTTCGGCAAGGCGCTCGCCGAGGGCGATCTGTCCTACCGGATGGGCGACGAAGTGCCTGAAAAGTATCGCGAAATGAGCAACACGCTGAACCAGGCGATGGACACGATCTTGGCCGCGGTTCAGGAAGTCCGGACGCGCAGCCGCACCGTCGGCAGCCGGACCGCCGAAATCTCGCGCTCGATCAACGACCTGTCCGAGCGGACCGCGCAACAGGCAGCCAGCCTCGAGGAAAGCTCCGCCGCCCTCAACCAGCTGGGCCAGAGCGTGAACGAGACGGCCAACGCCTCGCGCACCGCCAGCGGGCTGGTGAGCCAGGTGCAGACCTCCTCCGAACAATCGGCCGGCGTGGTCGACTCGGCCACCAAGGCGATGGAAGAGATCGCGAACAGCTCGGGCGAGATCGAACAGATCGTCACCCTGATCAACGAGATCGCCTTCCAGACCAACCTGCTGGCGCTGAACGCCAGCGTCGAGGCCGCCCGCGCCGGCGAGGCCGGCCGCGGCTTCGCGGTGGTGGCGCAGGAGGTTCGGGCCCTGGCGCAGCGCTGCGCCGATGCCGCGGGCACGATCAAGTCGCTGGTCACCGCGACCCAGAGCCAGGTCCAGATGGGGGTCGATCTGGTCGGCCAGACCAAGGTCGCCCTGACCTCGGTGCGCGACCAGACCACCGAACTGGCCGGTCTGGTGGCCAACATCGCCCATGCCGCGACCGAGCAGGCCACCGGCGTCAACGAGGTCGGCAGCGCGGTCACCGAGATGGACCGGATCACCCAGGAAAACGCCGGCATGGTCGACAAGACCAACGCCAGCACCCAGGGGCTGAACAGCGACATGGACAAGGTGCTCGAGGCGCTGACCAAGTTCCGCACCGAGGCTGTCGCCGCCGGCGCCGTGCCGATGCCCGTCGCCCGGGCGGTCTGACAAGGGCATGGCGGGGCCTGCCGGGCCCCGCCTCGCTCAATTCAGTGCGGTGTAGATCAACTGCCCCGCCAGACCGGTCAGCATCACCAGGATCACCCGGTCGAAAGCCTGCGCCGACATGTGTCGCGCGATCCACTGGCCCAGGGGCATCGCCGCCGCCTGGGCCGCCAGCGCAAGTGTGCTGAGGCCAAGAAGGGGCAGCGTCAGCAGCTCGTAATAAACCAGCGCCGGCACCTGCATCACCGCCATCGCCGTGAAGAAGGCCGAGATCGTCACGATGAACACCGGCCGCTCCAGCCGCATCGCGTTCAGAAAGCTCAGCGTCACCGGCGCCGAAATCCCCGCCGCGCCCTGCAGCACGCCGCCGAGGAACCCCGCCGGCCCGGCCCATGGCTGCGCCCGTTCCTCGCTGAGGCGAAAGCTGGGCCTGGCCAGCCGCAGAAAGATGTAAAGGATCACCGCCATGGCCAGGATCAGCGCCAGCGTCTCGCCCGGCAGTGTTGCCAGCAGGGTGGTTCCGCCGATGACACCCAGCCCGCCCCCGGCCGCCATCTTCACCGCGAAGCCGCGGGGCAGGTGGTGGGCGCGGAACTGGCGCAGTTGCCATAGGTTGGTGAAGATGTTGGGCATTATCATCATCACCACTGCCAGCCGGACGTCGAACAGCGCCGCCATGACCGGCACCGCCACCACCGGCGAGCCGGCCCCGGTCGCGCCCTTGACCACGCCGCCGATGGCGAGCGCGAGCGCGATGAACAGTACCGAGGAGAGGTCGAGATCGGGCATGGCGCTCCGATTGCGGCCTGGCCCCGGCGAAGTCAAGCCGCCCTTTGCCGGTCGGCGTAGCCCGATGGTGGGGCGTTCCTGCGGGGCGTCGATCGCAGCCGGTGCGGACGGTGGTGGCGATCCCCGAATTTCGTGCTGCGGCATTCCAGGCGCTATCGACGCCCTGCGCGGATGTGGCGCTCCCCTGCGCTGTTATTTCCTTGGTTCGGGGGGTGGACGTCGGCATATCCGATACATAACTTGCGCTGTTGGTAAACAAATTCGAGTGCTACGTCTTGTCATTACCGCTCGGCGCGTGGCTTAATGTTGGCAACAGCTCAGAGGCGTTCTGGGGTCTCGCGGTTGTCAGGGCGGGTTGTATAATACGAGCCTCTTTGCCACTCTGCGAAGAGGATAGGAGGGTTAGATGAGCAAATCCGGCGGCGGCGAAAGCAAGAACACGCTTTACTGCTCGTTCTGCGGAAAGAGCCAGCACGAGGTGCGCAAGCTGATCGCGGGCCCGACCGTGTTCATCTGCGATGAATGCGTCGAACTGTGCATGGACATCATCCGCGAGGAGACCAAGTCGAACCTGGTCAAATCCTCCGACGGCGTGCCCACGCCGCAGGACATCTGCGAGGTGCTGGACGACTATGTGATCGGCCAGGAGACCGCCAAGCGGGTGCTCTCGGTCGCGGTGCACAACCACTACAAGCGGCTGAACCACTCCAGCAGCAATCCGGACGTGGAGCTGGCCAAGTCGAACATCCTGCTGATCGGCCCGACCGGCTGCGGCAA